>Ga0164243_10000164_pt1 | contig 159589 bp, 136 predicted proteins | sample OricompcompostOP_FD_108781 | JGI IMG/M metagenome (GOLD analysis project Ga0164243, IMG submission 108781) | Organic Plus compost microbial communities from Emeryville, California, USA - Original compost - Organic plus compost (OP) | ecosystem: Engineered > Solid waste > Mixed feedstock >...
TAAAACAACAAAAGCCCTTGCTTTCGCAAGAGCTTTTTGTCTGTCGGGGTGGCAGGATTCGAACCTACGACCTCCACATCCCAAATGTGGCGCGATACCGGGCTACGCTACACCCCGATCCTTCAGTACCGCTTACTGTATTTTCAGAAGGGAGTGCAAATATAAGTTTTTTTTTGATTACCAAAAATTTTATTCTTTTTATTTCGTGTGCCCTCCCTATATCATTTAAGCTGTTTTAACGCCATCCTCTCTGATACGCGGCGGGATAAGCTTGTAAATCACCGGTGTCACTACACGCGATAATAAGGTGGAACTGATTAATCCACCGATCATCACAATAGCAAGCGGTGAAATAAGCGGATTGCTCGACCAAGCTATGGGCAACAACCCGCCTATTGCCGTTAAAGTAGTGAGAATAATGGGCAAAAAACGGATCTCACCTGCCTTTTCGATGGCTTCATTCAAACCCATCCCCTCCTGCCGTAGCTGGTTTGTAAAATCGACCAGCAAAATGGTGTTCTTTACTTCGATACCGGCCAAAGCGATAATGCCGATCGTTGCCACAAAGGATAAGGAATTACCGGTAGCCAACAGGGCCAGCACCGCGCCCACGATACCCAATGGAATAACGGATAAAACAATCAATGTGCTTTTGAAGGTCTTAAATTCGAGGATCAATACCGCAATAAACAAGAACACGGTGACCATAATGACGGTACCAAAACCGCCAAACGATTCCTGCCTCGTTTCTACTTCCCCACCCATTTCATAGTGATAGCCTGTTGGCAGTTTTTCCTTGTCCATCTTGGCGATTACTTCATTGATTACCCGATCGTTCAGATAGCCTTTTTTTACAAAGGCATTCACTGAAATGGTTCTTAACTTATTGATATGGTTGATGCTTACCGGAGAGGTCTCAAAATCGATACTGGCCAACTGTTTTAGGGGAATGGCGGCACCTTGCACGTTGTTGACATATAGATTGGAAAATACCGACAAATCGGGATAGGACTTATGGGGGATGCTCAAACGGATACGGTAATCGTCGTCATCAGTGGCGGGATCGGTGTAGGTTGCTAAATCGACTCCTGCCAGTGCCATACGCACCGTCTGGTCAACCGATACCGTAGGAACGCCTAAGCTCAATGCTTTTTCCTTATCGATACGCAACTTGATATCGGTTTTGTAATTTTTTACTGGATTGTTAACATAAATGGTGCCTTCCGTTTGCTGTAATAGTTTTTCTGCCCGCCCAGCGAGATTCCTTAAGGTATCTAAATTGTCACCAAATAATCGGATTTCTACAGGAGAAATAACGGGTGCGCCTTGCTCAAAATCCTTGACTTCGATCTTTGCACCCAAGTAAGGTGTCCACTTATTGCGCAACCGTTCGATAATCTGTCCTTTTTCCTTAGCATTTACGTCTTCCCGCAGCTGCACAAAAATTTCGGCGAAATCGGCACGTTGGTTCTGCTGCGATACGTTATAATAGATCCGTGGATTTCCTTTTCCTACATTAGACGTATAATAAACTACTTCGGGGATATTTTTTAATTCTTTTTCAATCTCCCTTACTACCCTATCGGTATAAAAAATATTGGATTGCTGCTGGGCAGAAATATCGATTAAAAATTGCGGCTTTTCGGATGCCGGAAACAGACTAAAACCGATTACGGGTATCAACCCTAGCGCTCCGACAAAAATTAGGGAGGCAACTAGAATCGTTGTCCATGGCTTTTTGAGTGCTTTATCCAACAATACTGCATAGGTGCCGTGTATCACGCGCTGAAACACACGCAATACGGCGTTTCCTTCGGTATTTTCGTGCGACTTAAGCAGTATGCTCGACAAAAAGGGAACGACGGTTAAAGCGATGATCATCGAAGCAATAACCGTACAGATAACTGATACAGGCAAACTTCGTATAAAGTCGCCTGAAGCCTCGGGCATAAACATAAGGGGCATAAAAGCGATAACCAACGCAGCAGTGCAGCCTAACACCGCCATGGCAATCTGTTGCGTTCCCTTTATCGCGGCATCTAATTTGGAATGCCCTTCACGTAACCATCGTTCAATGTTCTCGACAACAACAATGCTATCATCAACCAGCAAACCTAAAGCAACGACAAAGCCAACAATACTCAACTGATTGAGGTTGAAGCCAAAAGCGTTCAATAACACCAAGCCGATGGATAATGATAAGGGTATGGCAAGCATAACGACTAAAGAAGCCCTGCTTCCCAATGGGAGCAGGGTAATCAGTACCAGCGTAATCGCTATCAAAAAATCAACACCTAGCCCGCTTAACCGATGGTTGACATTCTCCGCCTGATCGAAGTGCAAAACCAAGTCCATGTTCTTTGGCAACTCTTTTTTAAATTGTTCGATCACGGGTAGGTAGGCCTCTTGGGTTTTGCTGATGTTTTCGCCCGACTTCTGTGCGGCATTGATCAGCAGGCATCGGTAGCCATTTAACCGGGTGATATGATCTTCCGGCGCAAAATCGGGGTAGACTTCAGCTACATCGCTTAACAATACATTCTTCCCTTCATTGCTGGAAATAATGGTATTCTTGATCTCGTCTATACTCTGATAGTTTCCACTCGTTTTTACACTAAAAGATTTTCCTCCACCTAAAATACTCCCTCCGGGAATGTTGGCGGCTTCACTTTGTATGGCATCGCTCACCTGGGTCAGGGAAATATGCATCTGTGCCAATCGATCTGCGTGGATATCTACCCGCACCAACTGTTCGGGCAATCCGCTGATTTTTACATCTTTAAGCGATTTGATTTTTTCCAGTTCATCCTGTAAATCTTCTGCCGCCTTTTTCATCGCTTTCCGTGGGGCATTCTGCGAGATGAGGGCCAGCTGTATCACGTTCACACCTGTTGGCTCAACCTTTTGGATATCAATTTGATAAATATCCTCGGGCAACTGCTGACGCAGCGATCCGACTTCCCGGACAAGTTCCTGGTATTTGTTATCGTAATTGCTTCCGTACTTATATTCTACCTGGATAACGGCCAAACCATCCAAAATACTGGTTTTAATCCGCTTAATGTCATCCAAACCGTAAAAACGGCTTTCCATGGGCTTGACTACCAATTCTTCCATATCTTTTGGACTTGTTCCGGGGTAAACCACTACAACCGGAAAAAGCGGTGCTTTCATGTCTGGATCTTCCGATCGGGGCATACCTAGCATCGTACTGATACCCACGACGATTACCATCAGTACCATGATCAAGGTGAACTGGTTGTTCTTTATCGCATATGCTGAAATATTCATGTTTCTTAGTATTTAGTACAAAGTACCTGGTATAAAGACCTGCTTATGGCTGTTTCATTATCTTAATCGGCGATCCATCGGTTAAGTAAGCACTTCCTGATATGATAAGTGATTTTGCATCTTCCAATCCGGAGGAGACTTCTACCTGATCTTGCTGGATATTTTCAATCTTAATTTCTACCCTTTTGGCGGTCTTATTGTCGTTCGTAATAAATACGGATGCTTCGCCACTGTCACCATCCAAAATAGCATCATAGGGAATATGCCAAAAAGCAGATTGCTTGCGGGTTTTAATTGTGGCCTGGGCAAACATGCCTGATCCGATTTTGAGCTGATCAGTTGGTGAAATGATTTTGAGCATGGCGGTGAAGACACCGGAAGCCGGGTCGACTCCTTCTGCCTTTTTGTAGACCACGGCAGAGATTCCTTTTTCAAAAACGGGAGAAAAGACTGTAGCCGAGTCGCCCAAGCGGATTGCCGCCCATTGTTTATCGCTCAACCCTACCCGAAGCTGCCAATCGGCATTCCCTGTTTGGTTGATCTGTAAAACAGATGTACCGGGCCCTACAACTTGTCCGTCGTTTACCAAACGTTTCAGCACGTAACCGGCCGCCTCGGCTCGGATACTGGATTGTCCTTGATTGAAATTGGCCGCCCGTAACTGTTCACGGGCAATATGCAAAGCGGTTTCGGCATTCTGCAATTGCTCTAAGGTGGCTACACTGTCTCGATAAAGCTGGCGGGCCCGTTCATAATCCCGCAGTGCCTTTTCTTCGGATAATTTGGCCTGATTTACACTGGTATTGATTTCGGTAGGGTTGAGGGTGGCAAGCAACTGTCCAGGCTTCACGGCATCACCTTCCTTCACATACACTTTATTGACCACCCCACCATTCTTGAAAGACAATACGACTTCGTTATCCGTGGTAAATACACCCGATGTGTTGATCTGCTGACCGGATTGCCGACGATCCAAGGGTAAAATGGCCACCGGGATAGTATCTTCGTGTAGCCCTTCTGCAGATTGCTGTTCCGAACGCCCACAGGACATCCAAAACAAAGGCAACGCAAAAAATAAAATTGGATAGTTTTTCATAATGTTAATTACTTAATGGATAAGCAGCTGTTTCCCTTTCTAATTCAGCTGCTGCCGATAAGACCTGATATTTATTTACAGTAACAGACAACTGGGCGGTTGTCAGTTGGTTTCGCGCGTCTATTGTTTCGATATAGGTATTTGTTCCTGCCCGATATCCTTTCTCAATTAAACGCTGATAGGATGCCGCGGCTTCCAATTGCTGGAGCGAGGATTGATAAACCTCCCAGGCGGATACCAACTTGTTTTTGGCTATATGGGAACTCACCTGCAATTGGTTTTGGGTATTCGCTTTATTTAACGTGGCGTCTTCAAGATCTAGCTGTGATTGCTGGATCTTGAGTCGGTTTCGGTTACCGGCATATAGAGGAAGATCAAACTGTACCCCTACCATCACGTACCTCGATTGATTGTTAAAGTGCATTTGCTCAGCCTGGGAACCTAGATCCAGAAAGCCGCTTATCTTGGGGATGGCAAATTTTTTATTCATCTTCAATACATTTTCTTGGATATTTACCATTTGCTGTAAAGATTTGAGCTCTTCGCGGCCATTAATAGTGGGTATTCCCTGCAGTGCTAAAGCCGCTCGATTTAAGGCGTTATCGGCAATATAATGGGTGTCAATTTCGGCTTCTCCATCTCTGTTTAACAGGGAATTAAAATATAAACGCGCGTTGACTTCCTCCTGCTGGGCTTGTGTTATCTGCGCGCTAACCTGTGCAATTTCGCTGTTGGCCCGAATGACATAAGCAGGGAGCCCTTTTCCGTTTTCCAATAACTTTTGGTTAACCCGTTTGGACTCTTCTGCCAAATCAAGTGCCGATTGATAGATTTTTATAGCCTGATGGGCACTTAAAAAATTAAAATAGGCGGATTTAATGGCTTTTATCAGCTCTCTTTTATAGGTCTGCACTTCGTATTCCTGTAAGTGTACCTGCTGCTCGCTGATCTTTTTGTTGTAAGAAATATCGCTATTAACAATCGGAACGGTGGTTCGTACTTTCGCATCATAATAATTTCTGGGCAAAAAGTTAATCGACTCATTGGCTAACATCGGAAATTGTTGGGAATTGGTCAGCTGATTCAAGGTGGCATAAACAGGGTTCATTAAATCACCTAATGGCAACTGAATATTACGTCCTCCCGAAGCGGTGCTGTAACTTGCCTGAATGGCTACCGTAGGCTGATACATACTTTTTGCCGTTTGCAGAGCCAACAGCGCCTTGTCTAACGACACGTTTTTTTGCTTCAATACTAAATTTTGCTGCAACCCTTCACTCAAATATTTTTCCAAAACCGTCTCCTGCCCCCTTACCAGTGGAAGTTGTATCAGGTAGATCGCCAATATTAAAAACGGTGTTTTCATTATTAACAGTGTTAATTTAATGATAAAAAATTTTTAACTTTCTCTATGCTTCAACACATTCAGGAAATTGTTGAATGCAGCGTCCAAAATCGCTCGCTCATCTAAATTACCTGCTATCTCTTTTTTAACAATATGGCACAAATGTCCGTGTAAGTGAAGCACCGCCAAGCCGTGCACCTGCGACCAAGTCATGATGGAAAAGGTGCGCGGGTCTTCGTCAACAAAACAACCCATGCGCTGGCACTCTTCTACCGTCAACACTAAGGCTTCAAAAGTTCGCTTTCCATCTTCCCATTCCTCGTCGATCTTCTGCTCCAGATACTCCAAGGGTTCTTTCATCACGAACATCAGTTCATAAAATTCGGGGTTCTCCATGGCAAACTGCAAATATCCTCGCCCTAAAGCCTTCAATCGCTCAAAGGGATCGTCTACATTGACCAATATCGAAAACTTAGCACGCAATAGTTTAAACCCTTCCTTCTGCAAAGCAAAAAGGATATCATTTTTATCTTTATAGTACAAATAAATAGTGGTAGGACTGAATTCAATGGCCGAAGCAATCTTTCGGATAGACGTTGCCTCATACCCCTCCTGTAAAAATAAGACTTTCGCCGCATCCAAAATTCGTTGTTTTAAATCTTCCTTATGCTTTTCTTTACGCTCTTTGATACCCATTTTAAATTCTTACTGCATTTACAATGCAAACTTAATTAACAGTGTTAATATTTACAAGATATTTATTAAAAAAAGTGATACGCTTTTAGGTCTTAGTATTTACAATAGCCATGTCAATTTAATTTCGGAATCCGTCGCTATTGCCTAACAGCTGGTGCCTAAAGGCTAACAACAATATTACACCTTCTCATTATTAAATGAGTAACAAAAGCTATAACTTCGTACTTAGAGAATAATGCATTTAGAGTATGATCATAAACATTTACGCATTACAACCGTACAGTGTGAACAATTATATCGATCAACCGAATCTTATCCTAGTATAAAAAATCATGAGTATGAAGAATTATTTTTCGTTATGGTATTGCGGATTAGCACTCCTCACATTTCAAAATTGTACACAGAGCAAGCAAGAGTCGGCCCTCAGCAATACCCCACAAAAATTTATCGACCCTGCCAATATGGATACCACTTACAGGGCGGGAGATGATTTTTTTCATTATGCAAGTGGTGTCTGGCTGAAGAATAATCCAATACCGGCCAAAGAAACACGTTGGGGAAGTTTCAATCAATTACGCGATTTTAATGCCAATGCCGTAAAAAGTATTTTGGAAGATGTTGCAAAGAAAAAAGATCTAAAATCTGGCAGTGCAGAAAAACGGGTGGCTGATTTTTACATCAGTGCGATGGACAGTATCAAAATTGATAGCACGGGATATCAACCCATACAGGTTGATATCGACCGTATTAATAAGATACAGGACATCAATGGCGTAGTAAAGGAAATGGCGTATCAGCGTACGATCGGCGTTGGCTCACCTTTATACCGCTTTTATGTCGATCAGGATGAAAAACAAACATCCAAAAACATTGCTTCTTTCGGACAAGGAGGAACAACCCTACCCGACCGTGATTACTACCTGGTAAACAGTTCCAGAAACCGCGATATCAAACAGGCCTATGAAAGCTACGTACAGAAAGTATTTGGTCTTTCGGGTTTCAATGATACTGAGGCAGTAAAAAAATTCAGTCAGATTTGGACCATTGAAGAGGCACTGGCCAAAGCACAGTGGAAAAGGGAAGATATGCGTGATCCCTATAAGACCTATAATAAATTAACGAAAGCGGATTTGACAGAAAAAGCGCCGCAACTCAATTGGGATGATACCTATCAGACCTTAAAGATTGCCGGTGAAGATAGCGTAATTGTCAATAATCCCGACTTTTTTGCAGCGGCCTCCGGATTGCTCCATTCGCAACCCCTGGAAAATTGGAAAACTTATCTGCAATGGAATGTATTGAAAAACGCTGCCCCCTTACTCAGCACACCTTTTGTAGAGGCAAGTTTTGCTTTCCAACAGGCTTTAACGGGACAGAAAGAGATGACGCCGAGGTGGGAAAGGACCTTTAACCTAATCGACCGTAATATTGGCGAATTATTGGGGCAGCTTTACGTTGCTAAATACTTTAAGCCTGAAGCTAAAAAAAGAATGGAAGAACTGGTCAAAAACCTTTCCCAAACTTTTGAAGAAAGGATAAAGACCCTCGACTGGATGAGCGACGAAACCAAAGAAAAAGCACTCGAAAAACTTCATGCCTTTACCCCAAAAATCGGTTATCCGGATAAATGGAAAACATACGATGGTTTGGAAATTAAACCGGATGATTTCTTTGGAAATATCAGAAGGGCCGAAACATGGGATTATGAAGACATGGTAAGCCAATTGGGCAAACCGGTAGACCGGACACGCTGGGGCATGACACCTCCAACCGTAAATGCGTATTATAATCCGGTAAATAACGAGATTGCTTTTCCTGCCGGTATTTTGCAATTTCCGTTCTATGACTTCGCGGCAGATGATGCAGTGAATTATGGAGGTATTGCCGCCGTGATCGGCCATGAAATGACGCATGGATTCGATGATCAGGGCCGCCAATATGCTGCGGATGGCAACCTAAAAGATTGGTGGACCAAAGAAGATGCAGATAAATTTAAAAAACGTGCCAATCAGGTTGTTGCCCAATATAATGCCTATACGGTATTAGACACCTTACATGTAAACGGTAAATTGACTTTAGGTGAAAACTTAGCTGATTTAGGCGGACTGGCCATGGCCTATGCAGCCTTTAAAAAGACGCCTCAAGGACAATCGAACGAGAAGATCGATGGCTTTACGCCCGATCAACGTTTCTTCCTGTCCTGGGCACAGGTTTGGCGCATGAACATCCGTCCAGAAACGGCAGCACAGCTGATTATGGTCGACCCTCATTCGCCGGCTGAGGCGCGCACCATCGGCCCGATTGTCAATATGGATGCCTGGTATAAGGCTTTCGACGTTAAACCCGGCGACAAATTATACAAACCGGAAAACGAACGCGTACGGATATGGTAGGTGGCTTTCGGCTTTCGAAAATCAGCTATCGGCTTTAAAAGTAAAAAGGGCAGCTCGTTCATCTGAGCTGCCTTTTTACTTTTGAATTTTGAAAATTCTTATCATTTTTTAATTCTCTCCTCGATCTTCCTCCAATCAAAGAAGTGGAAAGTCTGATCGGTGCTCATCGAGACTACCAATCCTTTAGGAAACCGCTTCCCTAGACCAACCGAAGTAGCATCTACACCATCCGTTTCCTTAGCACTTACCGGAACCTCTGCTAATAAAGGATATTGATTGGCATTGCCATTCGCTCCTTCCCTAGGATAGATCATTAAGCTATTGGACCCTTGATTTGACACCAAGATATAGCCCGTTTTTTCGCCTGTTTTATAAATGGCAATACCCTCGTTATCTTCGGAAAAACCGGTATCGGCAAACAAGGCCAATTCAGTACTATCATTTGCATCCGGATCGGCCAGGTATTTCCGCACGCCAACTTGCTCATCCGAATAGTAAACAAAACCCAATTCATTATCAACAGCGATGGATTCGATCTCTTTCTTTCCGCTGTATTTGCCAAACTTCCGTACCAGTTCGGCCGTTACCTTGCCGTTGCCCTTATCTTTCAGTCGATATTGCCAAAGATAACCTTCCGCAGGTCCGGATTTCCGCCCAACGATGGCAAACAGCGCATGGTCGGACGGACGGGTATAGAGTGCGATTCCCATTGGGCTACGTTCAGTTTCTCCTGAAAACACTTCGATACCCCCATCATCTATCGGAGTTAACGAAGGTAGGGAGAAAACACGTAGTCGGTTGGTTAACCGCTCGGTTGCTATGGCAAAGTCAACCGGTTTACCGCCCAGCAGCAACCCATAGCCTACATCCACATTATTGGGCCGTTTGATGCCGCCCACATTCCGTAGCAACTTTCCGTCCAGATCAAAAACATAGAGGCCGCCATCCTCGTCTTTGTCTGTACCTATAATTAAACTTCTACTGGCATCCTGAGGATCAATCCAAATTGCAGGGTCATCACTATCGTGTTTAACTGCTTCGGTTATCACATCAGCCTGCAAAGTATCTCGGGCGTCAACGTGTTGGTCTGAGACCTTATTTCCGCCAGTGCAGCTGCTTAAAACCCATACGGTAAGCGCATAATAGACCTGGTGTAATTGCTTCATCTAAATTGGTAATTTTTTTATGCAAAAGTGGCTTTTATAGCGCTTAGCATGCAAATTTTAAGCGTTACAAATAGTGAACAAAGGAAAAAATAAGGGCAACAATTCGTTACATTAAAAGCCATGACAGCTTATATCGACTGAACAAAGGCCGTTAGGCTTTTCCCTTGTTCGACATTGAGTTTTTTGCGCAAGCGGTACCGCGCTACGCGCAGACTGTCGGCCGAAATACCCAACAAGGTAGCGATTTCAGGTGCATTTAAATTCATCTTCAGAAGGGAAATCAGCCGTAAATCGGAAGCGGATAGTTCAGGATTGATTTGCTGGAGCTTATGATAAAAATCCTCATGGACTTCTTCAAAGACCTTTCGGAAATCATCCCAACGTACATCTTTATTAAAGTTTTGGTTGATCTTATTTAGCAACTGCTTCAGTTCCTTTTTGTAGCTTCGATTGTCGCTCTTGATGATATCACTGATCGAATGCTTCATTTCTTCCAGCAATTGATTTTTTTCGATGGCCTGCAGGGTATGCATGGTTATTTCACGGGCTTTTACCTCCAACGTTCTGCTCAATTGTTCTTCCTCTAATTTCTTGTTCTGCAACTCAGCTTCCATTAACGATTGCTTAGCTTTCAACAAAGCGCCTTCCTGATCACGGAGTTCCCGTTCGCTATGTAAACGCAGTCGTTGGTTACGGATGACTATAATGGCCAATACAATAAAAAGCAAAGCGCCGACGGCCGAACAGGCATATAAAATGGTTGCCGTTTTCTTTTGCCTCGACATGGCTGCTATGCGGATATCCTTTTGCTCTAAATCATAGAATACCTTTAGCAATGCCGTTTGATTTTTTGCATCTTCCGAATAGATTGTCAAATAGAGATCTCGGGCCTTTTCGAGATAATAGTAGGTACTATCTGAATTTTTCAGGTAATAATATGTTTTGCCAATATCCCGATAGGTACTGCTCAGTTGTTTATAAGCATTTAACGACTTTGCCAGCTTTTCTGCTTTCCGGGTGTAAACCAACGCTTGTTGATACCGACCGCTTTTTCTGTATACATCGCCCATATTGTTCAATGCATCGATAAGCATTGGTCCGTTACCATTTACTTCAAAGCGCGCCAGGGCTTTGGAAAAATGGGTGAAAGCGGCGTCGTATTGCTCCTTATCCTCATAGATGCTCCCGAGATTTACGTGGATAACCGCAATACCATCCAGGTCTCCAATTGATTCGAATACCGACATGGCCTTATCCTGATAAAAAAAGGCGCTGTCATAATTACCCAGTTTCTCTTGCAAATGCCCCATATTGCCATAAGTATTGGCAATTCCACCTTGGTCCTGGTGTTTCTGGTACAATTGCAAAGCGTTGGTATACGCATTCCGTGCCGCTTCAGTTTGCTTGTTCAAAAACAACAGCAAACCTAAGTCGTTAAGATTGGTTGCCCGTAAGCTATCCTTATGGATTTCTTTTTGAAGCAAACGCTCCACCTGTAAATGATAATTTAGGGATTGGGCAAACAATCCATGCTGGTAACATAGTTGCGCCATCTTTTGTAATGCTTCGGCTTGCTCGTCAAAATTGCCCTGTTTTACGGCCTGCCTATAGCGCTCATTTTGCATCAAAAATGCGGTATCGGAAGATTGACCGGAATAACTTAACAAATGCTCCTCGATACTTTCTAAAACAGGCTGGTTTTGCTGCACCGCAAATAAGCTGAAAGTACCAGGCACAAAAAGCCAAATAAGCAATAAACGAAGCCCCCTTAAGATCATGTCAACAAATATAGAAGATAAAGGTTAAGTTAATGTTAACCAACCATTATCCAGCTATTCAGGCTGGCAAAGGCAAACGCTTTGATGGCATCCTGCAGACTGCAATGCCCAAGCGCTTAATTTTCCATTTTCTCCGAGCTGATTTGCTTTTGTATCTCCTGTAGCCTTAGGTGATAGCGTTCCTGTTTTTGCTTATTCTCAGCAAGTGTTTTTTCAAATGCTATCTGATAACGCAAAAAGGCCTCCTGATATTTTTTCTCTGCACGAATTTGTCGCCAATTACCGATCATTGGAACGATAAACCGCTCAAACCAGTGTAGTTTTACCTGAAATGCCTTCGGATCGGGTGCAAGAGGCAATGCGTCCAGATGAATTTCTGCAGGTAGGATTTGTGCGGCAGCGTTTCGGCTAAGATGGCTTTTGGGAGTTGGGAAATGCCCATGCCCTGCTTTCGACAACATCTCTTTGGCGTCGATCTGCGACAAATAATTGGATAAATAACTCAACACATGACGCTTTCCTTCATCTTCCAGTTGCAGCGTCTTCTTCATCTGTTGTGAAAAAAACGACCTTAAGTCGGTTATCGATTTCTGAAAATCTACAATATAGCCAAAAGCCTTATGCTGACTATTCATTTTTAAAAGGTTAGGTGGTTGTACTATGTCTAATCCAAAAAAGTTATACTACACAAATGTATACAGTTAAAGCAAATATATGCAAATTATTTTCTCTAAATTTTACATTTTTTCACAATACTTTTAGCGAAAGGATTTTTAAAAAAAAAAACGCCCCCGAGGAGGCGCCAGATCAATAGTTATCGCAGCAGCTACAAATCAAATTTTAATCCTAAATTGTAACGTGGCTTATAGTATTCCTGCTGCATAGGTTGATTACTATAACCTTGATAATACCGTAACGGTTGGTTTGTGAGGTTGTTGGCTTCAACAAAAACGCGCATATATTTACCTATTCGATAGGAAGCATTCGCATCTAAGAAAAACTGGCTGTCATAGTATGCGTCAAAGAAGCTGTTTGGCCCGAATTCATCAATATATGCCGCTGTATAATTAGCTGATAAGCGGGCTGAAAAACGGGTATTTTCCCATGATAAGGATCCATTAAACATATGAGGCGCTGTTTTGGGCAGCGTGACATCCAAGCGCTCGTTTCCATCCTCATCGGCAATTCCTTTGGCTTTTGATTTTGTATAGGTATAATTCGCATAAATACCGAAACCTTTTAGGAATTTACCGGGCAGAAAATCCAGCTGACGCTGTACGGATACTTCAAAGCCATACACATCCACACTCTCGCCATTGCGATCCTGGATGAAACGCCAGGTTTCCCCCTCCGGGATCATATTGGGCGATCCTGGAAAATCGCGGGCAAACTCTTCTGTGGTATAAGCCCGATTGCTGTACTTATAAATGAAATTCGACAAATTCTTGTAATATAAGCCTCCCGACAGGATACCTACCGATTTAAAGTATTTCTCGGCCATTATATCGAAATTCCATGAATAGGTTGCCTTCAGATCTGGATTACCGGCGCTGACCTGACTATTTTCGCCATCGGCGACCGACGAGACATATGGCGCAATTGCATAGTAATTGGGCCGGGCAAGAGCGGTGGTCACCGCAGCCCTTAATACCAGATCTTCCTGAGGTACATAGCGGAAGGATAAATTGGGCAGGAAGTTGGTATAGCTATTTTGTACGCTTCGGGTACCGGCCAAATCTTCCTCATTTTCAATTACGTTGCCCGTGTAGTCGATATGCGTATTTTCGACCCGCAAACCAGTAATCATCGATAATTTAGGGCTAAAATCCTGATCCCAACGCACATATCCGGCTACGATACGCTCCTTAGCCCGATAATTATCCACTAAATATTCATCTGGCTTATCTTCACCTTCAAATTGACTAGCATCCTGAAAGTTAAGTCCGCCAATAACCTGTTTAGCGGCAAACAAACCCGGCGCGTACTCATTGCCCGGCACAAAATCACCTGTCCAGTTCACGGTCTGTATCCCACCCAATGTTTCCAGTGCATCGGTTAATGGAGTGTACTCTTGGAAGCCGTTATTACGTTTTTTATCCTTCAGTCGCAAACGTCCACCAAAGCGTAAGCGCCCTTTTTGGTCGGCAATTACCGACAGCGGCACACGGAAGTTCAGCTTAGCACCGAATTCCCCCTCATCGGTATAATCCTGGTTCTCACTTAACTCATCCAACACGCTAGAACCGGGGTCTGGCGAATCGAACTGAAAATCAATAGGCCACTTACTTCCGGTTTGTACAGCTTGTACCGGAATTGGTGCTTCTCCACTTTCATCATCCCACTCATAATTGAGGTAATTGATATAGCGTTCGTGTCCTTTCTTTTCACTGGCCTTCGAATAGCTAATTGTCCAGTCCATATCTAGCGCTGCACCTAAAAGATGGGTACCGCCCAAGGAATAATTTTGGACACGTTGTGTTTCTAGGCGCGAGCCATTTCCTCTTTCGGCATTTGCACCGGCTTTATCTTCACGCGAAATACTGCTCAGGATAAAACCACCGTCTACCCCCTGATCTTCATCTGCCAGTTCGACTTCGGTAGTTCTACTATAGCGGTTTTCCCAGTCGTCACGCCAGTTGTACATCACATTGGCAAATAAACTGTGATTATCATTGATCTTAAAATCAAAGGCACCGGCAATACTTCTCCTTACCCGGCGGACATCATAGCGCCGTACGTCTTGCTTAGTTAGCCACGACCTTCCCTGATCGTCCGAATCCCACTCGCCCTCTACACCTTCAGAACCCAGGTGGTTATTATTGTAAGAGCCGCTGATTACCATACCAAACCGATTATCAACAAATCGGTTTCCGTACACAAAAGCACCATTGTATATTGGCGTGGTATGCAGAGGATTGTAGCCACCGCTAAGTGTTGCCGAAATACGCTCTCCGTTAGGGGAAGCCCGGGTTACCAGGTTAACCGATCCACCGATCGCATCGGCATCCATATCTGGTGTTAAGGTTTTATTGACCTCAATCGTGGCGATCATATCGGATGGGATAAGATCCATCTGCACATTTCGGTTATCGCCTTCCGCCGAAGGTATCCGATCGCCATTTAAGGTAACCGAGTTCAGTTCTGGAGATAATCCCCTCACAATGATATTGCGGGCTTCACCTTGGTCGTTTTGCATGGTAATTCCCGGTACACGCTTCAATGCATCACCGATATTTGCATCAGGAAAGCGGCCGACCTGATCGGACGAAATAACATTGCTAATGTTCGCATTGTTCTTCTGTTGGTTTAACGCCTTCGCTTGCCCACGTAAGCGATCTCCCATAATCACTACTTCATCCATCGAAACCGAACTGTCTTCTAAGTAGAAACTAACTGTCGCATTTTGTCCGGAAGTCACCGTAATGGACTTTTTTTGGGCTTGATACCCCATATAATCCACTTCTACTTCATAGGTTCCCTCTGGAACATGAAGAAACACATAATTACCATTCTGATCAGAAATGGTATACCGATTGCCCACATTTAGGCGAACGGTAGCACCCGGTAATGAAGCATTATTCAGCTTTTCAATAATTTTACCTGAAATAACGCCTGTACTTTGGGCATGGCTCACTAAGACAGCGAGCAATAAGAGCAGGGTTGATGTAAATTGTTTGTTCATTTGAATTTTTTTTGGTGTAAGAACAGTTTAAGCTGTTTCAACATTCAACGGAACAAAATTGAGCCGAAGCCACCGTAAAAATAATGTCCCTTTCGTTACAAAAAAGAAACCCTATATATAGGTGCGTTAACAAAGGGGCAACAATGCAATAAACTTATATTCAAACAATTGAAATACAGCAAATTACACAAACAAAAAACACCATTAAATTTATGTTTAGTTAATGCTAAGAATTTATGAACAGCTTTCTGCCTTCAGATCGGCGCTATACCCGATAAGAGCGGAAAGCGATAAAGCATAAAGCTTAAGATATAGGGAACAAGTAGTAGGGACCATGGAAACAGGGTATTACCAATATGACAGACTAGAACAACAACCTATAAACCAACAACTTACTAATAAAATAATCTCCGGTAAAAACGCAAATCAACAGCTAAACCAAAAGGACGTTCGCTAAGTGTATAATAGCCTAATCCGTCGGCGGCAAAGGCTATAGCCTCTCCTTGCGGTTCGGCATCATAGGGTTGCCTCTCTCCTGCCCGCTTGAACATATCGATGATGCCTTCTCCCCGGTTTCTTTTCCAGTAATAAACATATAGTAGGTTTTTGATCAGTACCTCATTTCCATCTGAAGAAATATCCGCAGCAGTGATGAACGTATAAGGCAAACTGACACGCCGTTTCAGTACCAAAGTGTCCTGATTATTTTCAGGAAGCGCCGTTTCATAAACACCCACATGTAAATCGCGTTTACTGATTACATATAATTTCTTGTCCTGAGGATCGTAAAAAAAAGCTTCAGCATCGCGCGGCCCATCGGCGTATCGCAAGGTATAAGTCGTGATGCGATCTTGCGAAATGGTATCGGTATACGACTTATTCTCTTTTTTACGCACAGGTTCTTCAATCAAATGGATATAAGAAAATGCATGACTATTTAAGTTATCGCCCAAATCGCCAAACAGCAGATAATTCCTTCCATTGCGTTGCATGATACCCATATCTTCCCAGTCGCGCGCTTCAACACCTTGAAGGTAATAGGTTGCGCAGTACCGGGCTGCACTATCGATTAAAAAAAACCTGGCCACATCGCCACTGTCATTATGTGTCCAAAAATAAGATGGGTTATTTCTGCTTGCGATGAGGCCAGAGGCTTCGTCGATCGCCTTATCGTTCAGTTTCCCTTTCGACACTGCTTTATCGAAATGGCCAACAGGTTCTATAAAAATCGAGGAAATGAAGGTCGAAATCCAAAGGATATAATAAATTCCCCACATAAATACATCAATTAAGGATGCGCGATATCGTCCCGCTTTTTGCAGCTTGCATCTTCGCCAGTTCTAGTATTAAACGACCATTTTTAGAGAAAATCATGCCAAAATGGTTTAATGTTTTGTTCTTTTTCTATAAGCTTCCTATTTTCGCTTATGCCATTTCAAAAGTAAAGAAAGCGATTGCGTATGGATTTCATCATTACGGCCGACGGTTCAAAAACGCTGTATCACCCTAAGGTGGGCGAACATTATCACTCCAAACATGGCGCTGTACAGGAGAGCAAGCATGTTTTCGTAAAAATGGGTTTGCAGTATCATTTGGAAAGAAGGCAAGGTGTAGAACAGAATAAAAAATCAGTTACCATACTGGAAGTAGGCTTCGGAACGGGACTTAACTTTTTACTTAGCGCTGATTATTGCATACAACAACAGATGGAACTCATTTATACCGGTATAGAGGCCTATCCGTTGCCTCTAGAAATCATTCGTGATACGGATTACGGCAAATCGGTGTCGCCCGAAGTTTGGCAGGCATTCTTAAGGGCATATCCCGAGGCTTCAATCGAACCACAACTGCTCAACCCAAGCATTGAACTGGGGATAGCCCATTGTCGGGTGAACGATTTTGAGACCCTGCAGCGCTTTGATGTCCTCTACTTCGACGCATTCGCGGCCATCCATCAACCTGAAATGTGGGCTATGGAAACGCTCGCCCATGTTTGCCAGTACCTTAAAGTAGGCGGCATCTTTGTCACCTATGCCATAACTGGCGATTTAAAACGCACGATGAAGGCTCTAGGTTTCCAAATCGAAAAAGTACCTGGCGCCCCAGGAAAACGGGAAATGTTGAGAGCCATAAAACTTTAGTTGTTTGTTGTCCGGTAGTTGTTTGTCTTTTTCATGAACAACCAATAACGAATAACTAACAACCAATAAATCAAAGTTCGCCTTCCACTCCTAAGCCGAAAAGGGCAAAATCATATTTAACGGGATCTTCCGGATCGAGTAAACGCAAATTTTCGGTAAGCTCCAAAGCCGTTAACCAGTCGGTTTGTTTACGTACAATCAATCCCAAATGTCGGGCAACCCTTTCCACATGCACATCGCACGGGCAAACCAAAGCCGATGGCCTAAACTGCTTCCATACACCAAAATCGACACCCTGCTCATCTCGACGCACCATCCAACGCAGAAACATATTGAGCCGTTTGCAGGTTGACTTCTGGACGGGTGAGCTGATATGCTTACGGGTACGTGCCGGATAATCGGGTAAGCTAAAAAAATAGTTCCGAAAACAATTAAGCGCTTGTTCTACGGAAAACTGCTTATGCTTCAGCTCTCCAACATAACAGGTCGGGCTAGCTATGGCCCCTCCATCGGTTTCCGATTGTCCGGATAAAAACTCTTCCCGAAAAGGTGAATCCTTTACACTAGGCAAGAAAGCATATTCCAAAGAAACATATTGCGCATAATGCTGCTGAAAAAAGCTAATAAAATAGAGTAAATCCGTATCATTAAAAGTTCGGTGCTTAAACCCTAGCAATTGCTTTAAGTCCTGATCCCGATGATTTAAAACAAAATCATAAGGCGCGCCATCCATTCGCTCGATCAGTTCGGTGCATTTACTGATAATGGTTTTACGTTGCCCCCAAGCCAAAACCGCGGCAAAAAAGCCCATAATCTCTATATCTTGCTTACAGGTAAAACGATGGGGAATGCAAATAGGATCATTTTCAATAAAGCCTTGTTGGTTATATTGAGTGACTTTCCGATCGAGGAATTCTTTTAAATTAAGCATATTAGCTATTAGCCTTTGCTGTTAGCTTTCGGCCTTCAGTTATCAACCTTATTCTCGTTTTACTTAGTTATAATTTCATTTCAACATAAAACGTATAACTTACTACTTATAACTCCAGCGCTTGCTGCAAATCTTCGAGCAAATCATCAATATCCTCCACACCGACGCTGATTCGGATCAGGTTATCCACTACCCCCACTTTTTCCCTTATTTCCTTTGGGATGGAGCCGTGCGTCATCGTCGCCGGATGATTGATCAGCGATTCCACACCGCCTAACGATTCGGCCAAAGAAAAGACCTTAAAAGAAGAGGCCACTTTAAACGTATCCTGTAGCGACGCGTCTTTTAATACGATGGATAGCATCCCGCCAAAATCGCGCATCTGCTTTTTTGCAATTTCATGATTGGGATGATCGGTAAAACCAGGCCAATAGATCTTCTCTATGCGCGAATGGTACTTGAGGTATTGGGCAATCTGTCGACCATTTTCGCAATGGGCTTTCATTCTTAAATGTAAGGTTTTGATCCCACGTAAAGCCAAAAAACAATCCTGGGGACCCGGAGTGCCGCCACAGGCGTTATAGTAAAAGAACAATTGTTTATACAGTTCTTCGTTGTTGGTCACTAAAGCCCCCATCACCACATCACTATGGCCCGCGATATACTTCGTTACCGAGTGCATGACGATATCCGCCCCAAAATCAATCGGATTCTGCAGATAAGGTGAAGCAAAGGTATTATCCACCACATAGAGCACACCTGCTTCCTTAGCGATCTGCCCTACTGCAGCCATATCGACAATCTGCATGGTCGGGTTCGTAGGTGTTTCGATCCAGATCAACCTGGTCTTTTCATTCAGGTAGTTTTTAATTTGAGCAGGGTCTGAAAAATCAATAAAATGAAAGGTGATGCCGTAATTCTGGAAGACTTTGGTAAAGATGCGATAAGAGCCCCCGTATAAATCATTGCCTGCAATCACTTCATCGCCCGGACGCAGCAATTTAAGCACCGTATCAGTTGCCGCCATTCCACTGGAAAACGCAAGTCCGTACTGCGCATTTTCCAGGGCCGCAATACAATCCTCCAAAGCCTTGCGCGTTGGGTTAGTTCCTCTGGAATATTCATAGCCCTGATGATCGCCAGGTGCCTTCTGCCAATAGGTAGACGTTTGGTATATCGGTGTCATGATCGCACCCGTTGTTGGATCCGGGTGCTGCCCTGCATGTATAGCTTTTGTTGCGAATTTCATGTTTTTTAGTTATTAGCTTTTAGCTGTTAGTTATTAGACCTACTAAAGGCCAAGCCCTAACAGCTAATCACTATATCATTATGGTTATTCTATCCGTCTTGTTTTTCTCTTCCCAATTAATTTCTACTAGACTTAAACTGAATTGTTGCGATCTGAGTATTCAAGCCCCCTTCTTCTGGTAGTCACTACAATTTGCTAACGCCTATGGGCTAAAAGCTAGCTGCTAGTAAGCTTTTGCAAATAATACCCGTTGTTTAGAGGGTTTTCCGGTAAAAATACAGATACCGTCTTCCGATTTATTGTTTAAAGGGATACAACGGATGGTTGCCTTCGTTTCTTCTTTCACCCACTTTTCGGTTTCTACGGTACCGTCCCAATGTGCGGAGATAAAGCCGCCTTCATTTTCCAGTACCTGCTTAAATTCCTCGTAAGAATGGACTTCGGTAATATGCTCATCCCGATAGCTCAAGGCCTTTTGATAGATATTTTGCTGGATGTCTTTCAAAAGCTGCTCGATCCGATCAGCCAGTCCCGCTTGCCCAACAGTTTCCTTGGTTTGCGTATCCCGCCGGGCGAGCTCCACGGTACCATTTTGCAAATCGCGGGCACCAATTGCGACCCGAACGGGTACGCCTTTCAATTCCCATTCCGCAAATTTGAAGCCTGGACGCTGGGTATCACGGTCGTCGTATTTCACCGAAATCCCTTTTGTTTTGAGTTCAGCGATAAACTGATCAGCAAGCATGCCAATTTGTGCACATTCTTCATCCATTTTATAAATCGGTACAATTACCACCTGTATTGGTGCCAGCTTTGGCGGCAGCACCAAACCGCTATCATCTGAATGCGCCATGATTAAAGCTCCCATCAAACGGGTAGACACCCCCCATGACGTAGCCCAAACGTAATCCAATTTTCCCTCTTTGGACGTAAACTTCACATCGAAAGCTTTGGCAAAATTTTGCCCCAGAAAATGTGACGTACCGGCCTGTAAGGCCTTTCCATCCTGCATTAGCGCTTCAATACAAAGTGTATCGAGCGCACCGGCGAAACGTTCATTTTCCGTTTTACGTCCCCTGATTACCGGCAAGGCCATCCATTGTTCGGCAAAGGTGGCATAAACCTCTAACATGCGCGCAGCTTCGTCAACGGCTTCAGCTTCAGTAGCGTGGGCAGTATGTCCTTCCTGCCAAAGAAACTCCGCCGTACGCAGAAATAAACGGGTACGCATTTCCCAACGGACCACATTGGCCCACTGATTGACCAAAATAGGCAGATCGCGATACGACTGTATCCATCCTTTATAAGTGTTCCAGATAATGGTTTCAGAAGTTGGCCGAACAATCAGCTCTTCTTCCAACTTTGCGTCTTCGTCTACCACAATTTGTCCGGTTCCATCATTCTTCAAACGATAATGTGTCACAACGGCACATTCTGTTGCAAAACCTTCCACATGAGAAGCTTCTTTGGAAAAAAATGACTTTGGGATGAAGAGCGGGAAATAGGCATTACTGTGCCCTGTGTCTTTAAACATTTGGTCTAATGCGGACTGCATTTTTTCCCAAATGGCATAGCCATAGGGCTTTATAACCATGCATCCACGCACAGCGGAATGTTCGGCCAGATCGGCTTTACTTACTAATTCGTTATACCATTGTGAATAATCCTCGTTTCTGCTGGTAATACCTTTACTCATTGTCGTCTATTTGGAATAATAATTGTACCTTTATTGTATAAAGGGAACGTTAAAATATGTTAAAATTGTTAAAATCGCTTCAAAGTTACTTTCACCTTGCGAATGTAAGGAATATTAAAATTATTTTTGTAGCAGAAGCATTTTAACAGCCGTTACCTAATTAAACCTTTACTGTTAGTTAACGTCTAACGAACTAACTTAGGGACCAAGAAACTTATTTGAAAGGAAACACAATGAAAAGTAAACAAAAGTGGATGTCAGGTGCATTATTGGTTGGAGCGCTATCCCTAGGTGCCTGCGCTACCAGTCAATATGCACAAAATACTTTTCAGGATGACGTCTATGGAGGAAAAAGTAAGGCGCAGGAAGTAGCCTATAGGAGTCCGGATTACTACGATGGATATGCTGAGCAACAACCAACCGACGAATATAATGCCGATTCGGATACCAGCGTTTACGACGACCAATATTACGACGATCAAACGGAAGGTTATTATGATGATCAATATGCAGACGATTACAGCGATGCTTACGCTGATGAATATAGCGACTATGAATATGCCAATCGCATAAATCGCTTCTATTATGCCACGCCGGGCATGAGCTATTATGATCCCTTTTTTGATCCTTGGTACGGTTATTACACACCGGGTTGGAACTTCGGTTTAAGCTTTGGATCTTGGGGATGGGGCTTAGGTTTCGGTTATGGTGGTTATTGGGGTAACCCGTATTATGCCGGTGGCTTTGGCGGCTGGTACTCACCTTGGTGGGGCCCTTACTCCTATTACGGAGCCGGTTGGGGCTGGGGTGGTTACTACGGCTGGGGCGGTTATTGGGGATATCCTAGCTGGGGCTGGGGCGGAGGCTATTACAGCCGAGCCAACTATGCACCCCGTTCATATGCACATAACTACCGTGGACGTTCATCCATTACTCGCGTAAATAACGGCGTATATGGCCGTACTTTAGCAAATAGCGGTCGATCATCACGTGGTGTAACGTCTGGTGGTTCTGCTTCCAGCAGCCGCGGCGTTGGTGGAAGAGTATCATCTGGACGAACAAGCACAGGAAGCGTACGTTCTTCTGAGGGATTATCGCGCCCAGGCTATTCTACTCGCTCTAGAACTTCAGCCCGGCCAGGTTACTCACGGCCTACCAATGGTTCAGGTTACAGTCGGCCAGCAACACGGTCTTCTACAAGAAGGCCTACAGGAACACCCAGGGTCTCCAGGCCAAGCAGCAGCCGACCTACGCAAATGTCGCGACCAAGTACAAACAGCAGACCATCTGTATCCAGACCTTCTTATTCTCCCGGGCGTTCTTCGGGCGGATTTAGTGGAAGAAGTTCAGGTGGCGGTGTAAGCCGTGGTGGCGGTGGCGGCCGAGGAGGAAGAGGACGGTAAACCACGTCAACTCATCTGATAAACGGATAAAAAAGGAGAGCTTATGAATAAGCAGGCTCTCTATTTTTATCCACCTTTCCGAAAAACGTTTTCCCAATGCGTACCCTATATAATAAAAGGCAAATGATATGAGTTCTACGCAAATTTTTCAAAAAACAGCAAAACGGTGTTTCCTCGTTTAGTGTAAATATGTATTAGCGAAAAATAGCGTACCACTTGCATGATTTCATAGACAAAAAACAAGCAATACGAATGAATACTAAACACATAGCAACACTTGGAATACTGTTAGGTATAACAGTTTCGGCCAAGGCACAGAATATTGATGATGCCGGCCTGTTTTCTCAATATGAACAAGGCGCTACTGCACGGTTTAAAGCGCTGGGTAACGCGCAAACCGCTCTCGGTGGCGATATCAGTAACATCGCCGGAAACCCGGCCGGTTTAGGTTTCTTCAACAACTCTGATTTCAGTTTAACGCTGGATTATTTTGGAGATAAAAATCAGGCGACTTATTTTGGAAATCAAACCACAGCAACACGCGACCGCGTTGGGTTAAACCAAGTGGGGATGGTGTTTAATATTCCGTCTCTTCGTGCGAGGGGATCAAATTTAACAGAAGGTTGGTTAAACTTCAACGTGGGCATAAGCTACAATAAAACCAATAGCTTCTATACCAATTTAAACTATGGTGGCCATAACAACGAAAGTAGCATTTCCGACTTTATGGCCGACCCCAACTCGGGAATTTTTCATGATTTTGGGTGGGATGCTGGAATGATTGACATAGGCGATGATAATCTATATTTTCCTATGGGGGCAACAGATAACGAGCAACGTTATTACAATCAGGTTAAAGGTTCGCAATCAGAAACTAACCTGGCAATCGGCGCCAATTACAGTAACAAGCTTTATTTAGGGGCCGCCATCTCCTACTCTTATATCAGTCACCGCAACAGTATCCGTTATGAGGAAGATGGTTATTTAATGGATCAGGATTATGTTGATCCGGGATCTCGCTTCTTGAACCCCGGTCAAGCACAGGACGACCCTCGTTTTTATAACGAATTGTTGAACAGCGACTATCAATATGACGACGAGTATTATGGTGATACCCGTGGATCTGGTGTTAATTTAAAATTAGGTTTGATTTATCGTCCGGTCGACATGATTCGGATTGGTTTATCGGCCACCACCCCTACTTGGTACAGTATGTCTACCGATTATTCTGATTACTATGGCATCACGAATTTCCAAGCCGGAACAGGCAATGAAATTTCCTGGTATGAATACCCTTTGGAAGCTAACTATTATGAATACAATCTTCGTACACCTTATCGCTTGAACGGAGGTTTAGCTGCTGTATTCGGGCAAGGTTTGATCAGTGCTGATGTCGAATATATCGGTTATTCGAACATGAAAATCAGCACAGACGACGTAAGTTTGGATCAACAATATGCTGATGATATCAGCGCCACTTATAAAGGTGCGGTTAACCTTAAAGTTGGGGCAGAGTACATGGTAGTTCCTCAATTCCTTATTCGCGCTGGTTATAACCATACAGGAAACCCTTATAAAGAGGCTGATTATTCAGCAAGGACGATCTCTGGCGGCCTGGGTTTGCGTTTCGGCAACTACTATGTGGATGCCACTTACCAAAACTGGCAACAGGAGTATGGAACAGCACCTTATAGCCTTGCTGCTGATTACGGTATAGCAACCCCTATAGCCGATGTTAAAAACACGCGAAACAACGTATTTTTAACGGTTGGGGCCAAATTCTAAACAATCGAATTAAATAATATAAATCAATAAAGAAGGCCGTTTCTGCATAGAAACGGCCTTTCGATTGTATTTCCTAAATATGTGCTTAGCTCTTGTTCAAAAAAGCCCTTAACATCCAATGTTGTTTTTCGTTAAACTGCATAAAGGTATTAACCATATCATTGGAGCCTTCGTCGTTTGCTTCATCTGTAATTTCCAGTAAATCCCTTTGCATAGCAATCAGCACTTCCAGATCTTCGACAATAGCCTTCACCAGCTCAATATCCGACTTACCAATAGTATCAATCTCCTTGATATCGGCCGTATCCAGATAGTCCTGGTAACGGCTAAGCGGCGATTTTCCAAGGGTTAAAATACGTTCTGCCAGCTCATCAATAGTCGTTATGGCATTGGTATACAATTCTTCAAATTTGGCATGTAAGGTAAAAAAATGGCTCCCCCTGATATTCCAATGGCAACCTCTTAACTTCTGGTAATGGACATGATAATTAGCCAATAAATCATTTAAATGATCAACAACCGGTCGTAATTTTTTCTCTTCTAAACTGATTATCTGCGAATTCATAACTATTTAATCTAAAATTTTTGTATGCCTTAGGTTAATGACCTACATATGCATTAAACAGCTTAAACACCCTTTTGTTTAATACACTTGCTCTTCTTGTTTCCTTCTGACAAAAAGATTATAATTTTCGTGCTTTTCTACATATACCTTACTGTCTTTCTCGATATATCCATCCAATGCCACCGCGTCATACCATTTCCCTTCAATTTCCACCTTGCCCGAAGGCCGCAATGCGGTTTTCGCCACACCTTCTTTATTTAAGAGTTCAAGCATCTTTACGGAAGACACATACCCCTCTCCTGCTCGCTGTTCATCAGCCAACACCAAGCGCTTAAACGCTTTCGATTTCAATACACTTTTCCCGAATAACACACAGAGAACGACGGCTCCAATCATCGAAACAATAACCATCAGGAAGGCTGAGAACAATTGGTTAGGCTCGAGCGGTCTAAAATTAAATCGATCATTCGGCACCAAACTAAAAGCTAAACCACTTACCAGGCACAGAACACCCAAAATCCCGGCAACGCCGAAACCTGGGATCACAAAAATTTCCAGCAGCAGTAAAATAATGCCAATAACAAACAGGCCGATTTCCCAATTATCTGCCAAACCTTGAATATACAAGGGTGCGAAAAATAATAAAGCCGATACAACCGTCACGACCAAGGCAAAGCCTATGCCAGGTGTTTGCATTTCAAAATAAATACCGCCGATAATAAGTAAAATCAGCACTCCGCTTACCGCGGGATTAATCAAAAAATTGATCACTTGGTCTACCCATGTTTCCCGATAACGCTGTATCCCGACATCTTTAAATTGCTCTTTAGCCAAGATATCCGCGGTACCTGTCACTTCTGCATTCGCCATACCCGCACTTACCGCTTCTGTGGTTGTTAAGGTAAGCACCTTACCCGGACTTTTTAATTTCGGCAAAGCAACGTCGGGATCAACAAAAGCTTCTGCAATTTTAGGGTCCCTCCCTTTTGCTTCGGCCGTAGCCCGCATGAGCCCTCGCATATACGACTGGTATTTTTCCGGCATAATCTCTCCCTGCTCATTCACTACGCTGGCTGCACCCATGCTGGCTCCCCTTGCCATATAAATGGCATCGCAGGCCAAAGCAATTAAGGTTCCTGCCGACGCTGCATTCCGATTAATATAGACAATTGTCCGTACCGGCGTATTCAATATGCGGGTACGGATCGAATCCGCATAGTTCATCATGCCGCCATAGGTGTTGATTTCGATCAATATTGCCGCTGCTTGAACACGCTGGGCTTCCCGAAACGCCTGATCTGTTTTCCGCCATGCGGCCGGACCGATTTCGCCATTGAGGTGAAAGGTGTAAACCATTTTTTTTTCCTGCCTTGCAGAAATAAGATGAGGGAGAACAAGGAAGATGCAACTGATACTATATACCAAAAACCATTTTTTTCTGACCATATTTGTTTGTACTATTGGCCGTAATCCTTTACTTTGCAGTAAAATAAAGGACTAATGGCGTTATTTATTGGTTCTTTTTGCTTATAAAGATAATGATTTTGACTGAATTTAAAATAGATAAGTGCCTACCCTATCATCATGATCGCTGATCAGTTCAGACAAGCATTTTTGCATCGATTTACAGGGACGATCTGGAAGATGGATGTTTACGAAGAAGCTGGGCTTTTGGCAGTTGAATGGCGGGAAACGTCAACCGGCAGTCCCTGCTTCGCGGTGATTCATTATCCAAGTGGACGCTTAATTTCCAACAACTTGAGCTATGGCAACCGGTGGTGGACCTTGGCTGGCATCAGTCGGGAACACCTCATTTTACAGTATTATCCAGAACCTAACCAAGCCCGCACGCAAGGCGTGGTGCTCATTGACTTTGAAAATGGGAAGCCAACCTACGAGGCCTTTAACATGCAGTTTCAGGAATTAGTAAGCGAAGGGATGATCGTTAGGCAAAATACCACTTTAACAACTGGTTTATCCCTCATCAATGAAGCGGGACAACTACTAAAAAGTCATGTCGACTTATCGGAAACCGTACCTTTAAAAAGAAACGTAAAAGCGGCAACGCCAAGTCTATATCCACCTTTGATTCCTTTAACCGATCAGTTGGTGGAAGGCCCTTATTTTCATTTGGAACATGAAGAAGCCGATTTTTGGGCTTTTCACGAAAAAACAGGAACAGGGTATCGCCTCATGCTGGTTGTATGCAAAGAACAACAGGTTGTATTTACTGAAATATTAGATCCATTGCTGTCGCAATTGCAACCTGAAGTCTTTTTCATCATCGATCGGCAATTGTTTTTCATTCGAAATAATAAACAGGAATTTGTTTCGTATTTTGTATAATTGCAACGGATATGAGAAAGTATAAAACAGTGAAAAAAATCGGACTAACCTTAACCTGCCTAATCAGCGCTAGTCTTGTTTTCGCTAAACCGGTCGTGCGCGACTCCATTGGCGTAGAAAACCAAGACGGGAAAAAAGTCATTCTACATCAGTTAGAGCAAAAAGAATCCTATTATTCGCTAGGAAGGAAGTACAATCTGTCTCCTCAACAGATTATAACATTCAACGCAAATAAAGCGCTTAAAGCGGGCGACGTGATCCGTATCCCGACAGGAAAACCGTTTGACAGCAGTTCTTCCGAAAATATGGGTGCTTCCAATACGGCATCAAACGGTGTTTCCGAATACACGGTCGGTTCAAAAGAAACCTTATTTGCCATCGCTAAACGCTTTGGCATAACGGTAAGCCAACTGAAAACCGCCAACAACTTAAAAAGCGATGCGCTAAAAGCCGGACAGACGTTGAAGATTCCAAGTGCCTCGGCCACTGTCGCGACAACGGGAGGAACAACAACGAACACAAAAACGCGGGTAATAAGTGATGCCGAACTAAACGGTGGGGAAAGCGAAAGCCCGACAACAAGTCAAACAACAGCGCCCACGGCACACGAATCTACTGCGATGAGCGAACCAGCCTCGTCAACAACGACACAAAAACAAACACCCACTAAGGTTACCGAAGAGAAAAAAGAAGATTCTGCCGAAACCAAATCGGATGTGCCGGCTAATCGCTATGGCATTAAACAGATTGCACAAAGTGGTATTGGTGTATGGGTAGACGATTTGAGTGGCGAATCAGGAAAAATGTTGGCTTTGCACAATACCGCTCCCGTAGGTACAGTAATTAAATTAACCAATCCGATGACCAACCGCACAACCTATGCCAAGGTAGTGGGAAAATTCACCGAATCGGAACAGAACAGAGGCGCCATCGTGGTCGTTTCCAAACCAGTGGCTTCCTTGATAGGCGTGATTGATCGGAAATTTCAGGTTAATATATCTTACTAAGACGTAAGCTAGAATGTTCAAAAAACCTTATGTTGTAGGTATTGCCGGAAGCAGTGGTTCTGGCAAAACTTTTTTTTTAAAATGCTTCCTCAATCACTTTAAGCCGGAAGAAGTAACCTTAATCTCGCAAGACGATTACTATATACCTGCTAATACAAAAACCAAGGAAGAAAATAAATTGTATAATTTCGATATACCCGAGGCAATCGATCGCGCCCAATTTTCACACGACATCGAAGCGCTATTTCAAGGTGAAACGATATATCGCGAAGAATATACCTTTAACAATCCGTCCTTAAATCCCAAAATATTGGAAATCAAGCCCGCTCCGCTGTTGATTGTGGAGGGGTTGTTTATCTTTTATTTTGAGGAAATCAACAACTTATTAGATGAGCGTATTTTCTTGCATGCCGAAGAGCATATCGCTTTGGAGAGACGCCTCAAGCGCGATCTCGTAGAACGGGGATATGATGAAGACGATGTCAAATACAAGTGGTTCAACCATGTGCTGCCCAGTTTTGAGCAATATCTTTTCCCTTATAAAACCCAATGCGATCGGGTGATTGAAAACAATACCGATGACGCGGAAAAAATGATGACGATTACCGATGAGATTTCCGCCGATCTTCGAAAAAAGCTGTTTTAGTTGTTGGCTTTCAGCGCTTATCTATTATTTTTACTTTAATACTTATTACCTCTTTTAAAACCGATTGCCGACAACCGATAACTGATTTCCCGGGATAAATAAACAATAAAAAACTTTAGAATTAATTTAAATAATACCTACCTTTGCCCAGGGAATAGTGAAAATGAAAGACATCCATTTTTTTGAACACCATGATCAACAGCTGGAATCCCCACTTGATCCGGCTACCTTTAAGGGCTTTTCCACTTATTTAGCCTGTTGCGATTTCAAGAAATGCTGTAAAAAATACAAAAAAGGAAAACGTTGCAAAAAATGTCCGGATCGTTAGCGCAATACTGCTTCATCAATTTAAATAGGCGTAAGTAATCCCATCACCGCCCCGATCGGGATGTTCACTTTCCAATCGGCTGATTTGGCTATATTTACGCAGATAATCGCGGATCATTTTTCTCAGGATACCATCCCCCTTCCCATGAATAATCTTTAAACTCGGAAAGCCCATCATAATGGCCTTATCCAAATATTTTTCAATTTCATATAAAGCATTTTCCGTGCGCATTCCCCTCACGTCGAGCTCAGGATAAAAGCTACTGATTTCCTCCGTTATACTGCTAGAATGAGCTCTTCTCACCGATTTGGGAACTTCTTTATTCGCCACTTTCTGTACTTTCTTTCGCTTAACGACCGAACGAAGCTCACCCAAAGCCAAGATTAGATTGTCTTTTGCCACATCGATCACCTGTGCCACATTTCCCGAATCGTTCAGTTTTACCCAATCCCCAACTTTAATCTCCTCTATATTTTTTGCCGGTTCGGTCGGTTTCCGCTCGTCCTTTACCTGGTTACCTTCCAGCGCTTTTTGGAGGTTTTGCCGCAATGCTCTGGTTGTCTGCTTTTCAGCATGGCTTTGCTTAATTTCGGAAATGGTATTTTCAATTAGCTTATTGGCATTTTTAATGATTGCTTGTGCCTCCAGTTTTGCATCTTTAATGATGTTCCGCTTATTTTCGTCTAAATACTGTTGCAGTTGCTCATTTTCCTCTTGTAATTTTTGTAGGTCCTTTTCCTTCTTTTCTAACGCTACACGCGTGTCTAACAGTTGCTTCTTCTCACGCTCCAGATCAACCAATAAGCTATCTACCCGTTTTTGCTGTGCCCCGATTTTTTGTTTAGCTGCGTGCAGTACCGATGCCGGCAGGCCAATCTTCTGCGCTATTTCAAAAGCATAGGAACTTCCGGGCTTGCCAACCTCTAAGATATATAACGGTCGCATTGCAGCATTGTCAAACAACATAGAGGCATTCTCCAGCCCCTCTGCGGCATTCGCAAAATTTTTCAGGTTCGAATAATGCGTGGTAATCACCCCACGGATCTGTTTGCGGTTGAGCATCTCCAATACCGCCTCCGCTATCGGTCCGCCAAACTGCGGATCGGTACCTGTACCAAATTCATCGATTAACACCAACGTTTTAGCGTTTGCATGTTCCGTAAAATATTTCATTTTCGAGAGATGGGCACTATAGGTACTCAGGTCGCTTTCAATCGACTGGTCATCTCCGATATCTGCAAAAAACTGACGAAAAACACCCACTTTCGAAGCTTCGTCGGCCGGAATAAGTAATCCTGACTGTACCATCAGCTGCAATAAACCAACCGTTTTCATACAGACTGACTTCCCACCCGCATTGGGTCCGGAAACAACGATCACTCTTTGCGCTTCGTCTATTTTAATATTCAAAGGCACAACCGTTTGTTTTTCCTTTTTTAGGGCAAGCATCAGTAAAGGGTGTCTTGCCTGGACGAGCATTAAACCCGGCTCTTTGGCCAGCTGAGGCATTTCGGCTTCAATTTCGATGGCAAAAAGCGACTTGGCCCGAACAAAATCAAGTTTACTCAGTAGGCCATGGTAAGCCATTAACAAAGGGATATTCGGTCTCAACTGATTCGTTAACTCGGTTAGAATCCGGATGATTTCACGCCTTTTCTCAAATTCCAGATCGCGCACCTGATTGTTCAATTGAAAAACTTCCTCCGGCTCAATAAAAACGGTTTGTCCGGTAGCCGATTCATCATGGATAAAACCACGTAGCTTTCGCTTGTTCTCGGCCAGCAAAGGGATACACAAACGACCGTCACGAACGGTCAAATTCCCATCGGCCGTCCAACCCTGATGTTGGGCATTTTTAAACACTTCATCTATCCTTTTTCGCGCCTCCCGTTCGGCTTTTGCTATACTGCCGATAATATCCTGCAAGGCTGTTGACGCGTTGGGTTTTATTTTACCTTTGGTATCCAACACCCGCTCTATACTTCCAACAATAGATTTCTCAATAGGCAGATGCTCAAAAAGCTGCTCCAAATGGGGATATAGCCCTTCCCTTTCATTGAAATAATGAATAACGGCAAACACCGTTTTAAGGGAGAGCAAAACATGAAAAAATTCTTCTTCCGACAAAAAGGTACCTTCCACCCTCGCCTTTTCTGCCAGTTGCCTGATTGGATAAAGATGTTCAATGGGCAAAGGAGAATCGTTCAATAAAATTTCTTTAAACTCATAGGTTTGCCTCATGAATTTATTGATCTGATCGAACTGGTGCAGCGGTTGAATCTTGTCGACCATCTGCTGCCCCATTTCGCTCAAACAAAAACCTTTTATTAGGGCTTTGATTTCGTTATAACCCAATTTGTCGAGGGCATTTTCAGGATAAATCATGTTCAATAACTAATGTGGAGATCGAAGGGTAACCTCATCTTTAGCAGCTCGCTTTTCCTCTTCGGTTCGAGTGGAACGCGGCGACAATAGCCGATTTACTTCTTCTGTCTTACCCTTGATAAAAAGCATACTACCTACCCAAGCCTCATAAACCGGTAAAGACCAAGCCTGGCGCCTAACGCTCGAATCCCCTGGTTTTGGTCTATAAATCAAGTATTTGCTTAATTTAAAATACAATGAATCCGTTGCGAGACGAAAAATGCTATCCTTAACTTGCGCAGACCGCAAAGAGTCGGCTAAAAACACCTTGCGGTTCGCACTGTCTAACTTCGCTTGTTCGGTCTGCTGAAGCGTCTGTAGACGCTTTTGTACTTCAGTATATATTTGGTTCATTACCCCAGGCTGCTTAGAATAATACATCAGGCTCTGATGAAAACGCGCCGAGTCGGTTCCGTATTTTTTAAAAACAGCATGATAATAGTTCCGCGCCATCAAACGTGAAGAATCGAGGGGCAAAGATGAGATATACCCTTCAGCTAAATGAAAATCAAATAGTAAGGGCACCATTAATTTTTGCGGAACCACGCCCTTGGGCAAAGTTTCTTTCTGGCAAGACGCTATGGAAAGCAAAAATAAAATCCCTATAAATAACCGACTCATTTCTTTAATTTCGCAGCAAAAAACGTACTGTTTGCTTCAGTACATTTGTACCAATAAACCCGCAAAGTTAGTTAAATTTGCGCTATTTATCGCAGGGGCAGTAAACTAATATAAAAACAAAGGTTGTTTATACCGCAACCACAAGCTGTAAAAACACAATGAGTATAGCAGAGGATCTATTAAAAATAAAAGCGGAAACCGATCGCTTGGGTGTAAAATTAATTGCCGTATCGAAGACAAAACCGGTTGAACTTATTCAGGAGGCCTATGATGCAGGCCAACGTGCTTTTGGTGAAAACCAGGTGCAAGAACTAGTGGATAAGTACGAACAACTCCCCAAGGATATCGAATGGCATATGATTGGCCATTTACAAACCAATAAAGTAAAATATATTGCACCCTTTGTGCAGCTCATCCATTCGGTCGATAGCCTCAAACTATTGAAAGAAATCAATAAACAAGCGGAGAAACACAATCGGATAATCGATTGCCTCCTGCAGATCCATATTGCCGACGAAGACACCAAATTTGGTCTGGCATATGATGAGGCTATCGAGCTGCTCCGATCAGACGAACTCCCTGCACTGCAGCATATCCGCATTATAGGCCTCATGGGTATTGCCACGAACACAGACAATGAAAAAGTGATTAAGGAGGAATTCTACGAACTAAAAACCTTGTTTACCGGCATTAAAGCCAGTTTCTTTCCAAAAAACGAGGATTTCCGGGAATTGTCGATGGGCATGTCGTCCGATTATCGGATTGCTATCGAGCAAGGCAGCACGATGATCAGGTTGGGCAGCACCTTGTTCGGTGCAAGATAAACAAACCCGCGAAACCACCAGCTTCAAAAACAGAAATAAGCAAAAACCAGAAATATAAACGAATGAATATACGAAAAGCCGTTAAGACCGATTGCCCCCAATTGCTCGAATTAATACAAGAGCTGGCCATTTACGAACGAGCACCCGAAGAAGTAACGGTTAGCCTCACCGAGATGGAAGACGCCGGTTTTGGTGCTCATCCTGTATGGGAAGCCTTTGTTGCCGAACACGACGGCCTAATTCAAGGCATGGCTTTGTTTTATATCCGGTATTCTACCTGGAAAGGACGGAGAATCTATTTGGAAGACCTTATTGTAACCGAAGCCATGCGCGGAAAAGGAATCGGTAAGCAGCTGTTTGACCGCGTACTGCAGGAAACAAAAGCGAGAGGATATCATGGCATGGTGTGGCAAGTACTAGAATGGAACGAACCGGCTATCCAATTTTACAAAAAGTATCAGGCCGCTTTTGACGCCGAATGGGTAAACGTATCCATAAACAATTAATCGTATCCATTGTTAAATGGATTAATTCACAAAATTTAGCTACTGAAATAGCCTCATGAGATCGTTACATTACCTGATACCCGCTTTCTTTTTTACAACGGCCTGCCAAACTGGAACCTTTACCAAAAAACAGGCAAGTGATACTGATAGCCTCAGCTATCGTTACGAAACTTTCCGCCTGGAAAGCAAGCATATTGTCGAAAATGAGGGTAAGCGGGATACGACTTACTTTCAGGCACAATATCCTGATTTCGATCAAGCTGAAATCGACACGTTAATCAGCAAAAACCTGTCGGCCAGCAATAATCCAGATACCAGCTACCAATCTTTGCAGGAGGAAGGGCAGGCATTCATCAACAATTTTGATGATTTCATTCAAATGGATGAATATCCACGAGCTTGGTACTTCGATGTAAAAACCATCGTATTAGTACAAACACCTCAATACCTAGCCACCAAAGTAGATTGGAATGAGTATAGCGGTGGTGCACACGGCAATTACGGCACCATATATTACAATTATGATCTTGAGTCGCTGGACACGCTCGGTTTGGAAGATATTGTAGATGATGCCCATCAAAAAGAGCTAGCTGCATTAGGTGAAAAGGTCTTCCGCCAACAGGAAAAACTCAACCCTGAAGATGAGCTTGATAATTACTTTTTTGAAAACAACACCTTCAATCTGAACAATAATTTTACACTAACCCGGGAAGGATTGCTATTTTTGTACAATATTTACGAAATAAAACCTTACGCATCGGGAACAACGGAAATTCTTTTACCCGGCAAAGACATCATGCCCTGGCTCACGGAAAAAGGTAAAACCATCCTGGCGCAGTTACAAAAAAACGCGAAGAGAAATTAATGCAAGTTTATAAATTCGGGGGCGCATCGGTTAAAGATGCAGAAGGCGTCAGAAACCTCGCCTACATTATCGCACAACAGCCAAACGAAAAATTACTGATTGTCGTTTCGGCCATGGGGCAAACGACCAACTTACTGGAAAACCTCACTAAAGCTTATTTTCAAAAGCAGGATCAGGCACAATACTATTATGATGAAGTGAAGCGTTATCATGAGCAAATCATGCTGGAATTATTTGGCGATGATACGCATCCTATTTTTGACGAGGTTGCCAATTTTTTTGTCGAAATCGATTGGATTATTGAAGAAGAACCGCAAGATGCCTATGATTACTTGTATGATCAAATCGTATCTATAGGTGAACTGATTTCTACCCGCATTGTCGAAGCGTATTTAAAAAGTCAAGGTCTAGCATCGTTATGGGTGGATGCACGCAATTATATCCATACCGACAATAATTTCCGTGGGGCGAACGTCGACTGGAAAAAAACACAGCAAAGCATGTTGGCTTCCTTACCTCAATTGCTAAAGAGCCACATTGTTATAACGCAAGGGTTTATCGGCAGCACATCCGAGAATTTCACGACCACCTTAGGTCGCGATGGTTCGGACTATACCGCGGCGATTTTTGCTTCCTGCCTCGATGCCAAAAAAGTAACCATCTGGAAAGACGTACCCGGCGTGCTCAATGCCGATCCGAAATGGTTCGACCCAACGGAGTTCATCCCTGAGCTATCTTACGTGGATGCCATCGAGCTCACGTATTATGGCGCTAATGTGATCCATCCCAAGACAATTAAACCATTACAGAATAAAGGCATTCCTTTGGTAGTCCGCTCTTTCATTCAGCATGACCACGCCGGAACGATCATTCAGAAAACCAACAGTACCCTACCGGTTCCTTCTTTTATCTTTAAGGTTAACCAAGTGTTGATCTCCATTTTACCGAAGGATTTTTCCTTTATTGTAGAAGACAATTTCAGTCATATTTTTGACGTTTTCGCCAAACATCGGGTCAAGATCAATATGATGCGCAATAGTGCCGTTCATTTTTCGGTGAGTGTGGATTACGACGAACAACGCATCGTGGCATTAGTCAAGGAATTAAAGAAACAATATGATGTTGAGTTCCATCGCGATCTGGAACTGGTAACCATCCGCTATTATAATCCAGAGACAGTTAACCGCGTATTGGTCAATAAAGAAATCATCATGCAACTGCAGGATAATTACACCTGCCAGATGTTGATTAAGTCGTTGGGTTAGCCAGCAGCAATCAGAAATCGGCCGTCAGCTATCAGCTTTGGTTTCGTTTATGGCCACTGATGATCTCGTTTTGATTCTTTCATTTAGCTCGTGCTAACAAAAAAACGGCAACTAGAAACCATACGAACAACTAACAGCAAACAACTAAGTAGTGAACCAATCGATACTTCAACCGGATGTACAGGCTTTTCTAAGGGCTCACCTTGGAGATGATCCTGCAGCCGTGGCTTTGTCCAAGAGTCCGTTTCCTGGGGTATCGGCGGCAGAGCTGGCCCAGCAACTGGATGGCCTAAAACGCTGTCAAAAGAAGCTTCCGCTATGGTTCAGCACACCAAGTATTTACTTTCCGCATCATCTGGCGCTCGAACAATGCTCTTCGGCCCTTACCGCACAATATAAAAGTCGGCTGATTCCAGAAGGTAGTCATTTGATCGACCTGACGGGAGGATTCGGGGTCGATGCCTACTACTTTGCCCAAGAAGCAGGTGAAGTTGTTCATTGCGAACAGCAGGAAGAACTTTCGCAGATTGCCGCACATAATGCTCAACAGTTGGGAGCAAATAACATCCGTTTTATGCCAGCTGATGGCCCTGCTTATCTTCAAGCCACGAGCCAGAAGTTTAAGGTTATTTATGTTGATCCTTCTCGGCGAGTGAAACAACAAAAGGTTTTCCGCCTGGCAGATTGCGAGCCGGATTTAACCCAATACGCGTCCCAATGGTTAGGGAAAGCTGATCAGCTATTGATCAAGGCCGCACCGCTACTGGATATCACTGCTGCATTAAACGAATTGCCGCCAATTCGTGAAGTTCATATTTTAAGTATACAGAACGACTGTAAAGAACTGCTTTTCCTCACCGAAGCTGGTTATAAAGGAACACCTACTCTTCATTGTGCTGTTTTAAGTAATTCAGGTTTGCAACAGTTTGCCTTCACGAACGAGCAGGAAACAAAAAGCACTCCGGTTTATAATACGCCCAAACGATACCTCTACGAACCCGACGCCGCATTAATGAAGGGAGGTTGTTTTAAATACATCTCGAAAGCCTTTGGGGTCTATAAATTGCACCAGCATACCCACCTTTATACTTCTGACGATTTAAATACCAACTTTATTGGTCGAACCTTTGAGGTCGTTTCCAGTCAACTTTATTCTTCCTTCAAAAAAACAACATCCGGTATGAAAGCCAATGTCAGCACCCGCAACTTCCCGCTAAAACCGGAAGCCCTGAAAAAGAAACACCAATTAAAAGATGGCGGTGATCATTACCTCTTTTTCTGCACGGGTCCAAAAGATGAGCTATTGGTGGTACAAGGAAGAAAAATATAAGCTTATTTATCGTATCTACAGGAGATCCTCCTCACTTGCTTTAAGCATTACAGCTTTTTCTTTAAGGTTTCCTATTGCCCGTTTTACCAAGGGAAGTAAAACCATGATCACCAACGCCATGAGCAAATAACAAAGTGCAAGGGTCGACTGATTAGTTACGGATAGTATACTTACCGTGCTATAACTTAACATGGCCGTAACCAAATAAGAACTGCCACTGGTAATCCCGCTCGAAACACCGGCATGCTCTGGGAAACGGGTCAGGCAATATGTAAAATAAACGTTGTACATAAAGCCCGAGCAAATATGAAGAGCAAACACAAAACACATCAACAGCACAATATGGTTGGCAAACCACGCTCCAGTAAAGAACATCAGTATAGCCAATAAACAAGCAATCCCGTCACCAATCCTCAATTTCCGCACTAAAGATGCCCTAGAGGTAAAATACTTGGCCAGCAGTCCGCCAACGAGCATTCCGCAGCCCGAAACCAGTGCGCAATAACCGGTGATAACCGAGGAGAAATGGAAAAAATGTTCGACGAGAAAGGGTGCCGTCATGCCAAACATCAATACCATGGCATAATTTGCTCCCAGCACCAATAAACCCAATGAAAAATCGGCTGTTCCCAACACATACCGATAGCGACTAAAAATATTCGATAGGTTAAACACATGCTTCTGCTGTATCGCTTCTCCTCCAAATAGGAGCTCCATGGATAATGCAACCAAAGCGTAAACAGCCAGAAAAAGAAAATTGGCCGTCCAGCCCCAGATCGATTGCAAGTAGCCTCCGATAAAAGGTGCGAGGATCGGACCAAGCGACCATACTACGGAAAGCAAACCCATATAATGTTTCAGTTTGTCACCTTTATAAATATCCACCAAAAAAGCACGTTTCGCTACAACAATAAAGGCCGCCAAAATCCCCTGAACTACCCTCATCGCATACAACAACCACAATTCATGTACCGCAGCAATCAGAAAATTGCTGATCGCAAAGGCCGCCAAAGCGCTTAAAACGATGGTATAGCGTCCATAGCTATCGATAATGCTTCCCGCAACAAACATCGTTATGCCATAACTGATCAGAAAAAGGGTCAATGTAACTTGTATACCCGCAGCATGGGTATGGAAAGCCAGTTGCATATCCGGAAAAGACGGTAGGTAAACATCAGTAACCAAGCCCGACAATGGAATTAAAAAGAAGGTAGAAATGGTGGCTATTTTTTCATTTCGGCGCTGATATATTTTCATTATACATTGGCTTTTTTCTGCCATGCAAAACTAGGAGGTAAACGGAGGCAAGCAAATAAATAATTAAATATTACTTTAAATCCACGAAATACTGCAAAGTTCCAACTACCTTCCTTAAGGAATTGTGGGGCATTTTTAATTTTCTTTTTTATTATAAACACCTTTCTGACAACCATGTACCTTGTTGTACAGATTATTCATCTCCTCAATTAAGTCCCATAAAAACAAACTGACAAAATTTGATATTTTGTCAAAAACAATTACTTTTGCCATCAGCAAACACAACAACATGTCGGCAGCATCTACACAAGAAGACATTCTTCCAGAACAGATTTTACAGGCAGCTTTACAACTTTATCAAAAATACGGACTGAAGAAGGTGACGATGGATGATGTATCCAAGGCCATTGGCAAGAGTCGGAGCACCTTGTATTATTATTATAAAAATCGCGATGAAATTTTCGAGGCCGTAATGACGGCAATCAGCAGCGAGGTTATAGCAGAAATAGCACAGGCCATGAATCAAGCGGGGTCGACTATCGCTAAGTTACGGGCATTTTGTCTAGCTAAAGTTAAGACTACACAAGCACGTAAAGCGGTATTTTCTGCCATGGAAGCTGGTATGAATGCCGAAGAAATATCGAAACATACCAAAATCGTGAGCGAATTCCATAAACGCCTCATTAAAGCGGAGGCTTCTTTACTGGAAAAAGCGCTAAGTCAGGGGCAAGAACAAAAGGAAATCCGGCAGATGCTGGCCTCAGAACAGGAAATGCTGATTTTTATTCTACAAAGCAGCATCCGTGGCATCCGCCGTGAGCTAGAGCATCATAACAACTTCAGTTCCCTAGCTACCGCTGTCGATACCCTCATCGATATGGTCGACAAGTGGTTACAATAAGCGATGGGCAGACAATACGGACAAGCAATAAAATGAACATACAAAACATCAGTACTTTCAGAGCTTTTCGAAGCGCCAACTACACCTTATATTTTCTTGGCCGTTCAATTTCGCAATTCGGCACCTGGATGCAGCGCACCGCTGTGGTCTGGGTGGTATACAGCGTCACACATTCCGAATTTATGCTCGGCCTCACCCTATTTGCCGAACTGTTTCCTTCTTTTCTTTTTTCGGTTTTTGGCGGTATCGCTGCCGATCGGTATAACCGGTATACCATCATTAAAATCACCCAAATTACCTCAATGATCCAAGCAAGCCTGCTGGCCATTCTGATGCTTACCGAGCGCTACGTTATGTGGGAAATCCTGACCTTAAGCGTCATCTTAGGCATCATCAATGCATTCGACGTACCCGCGCGCCAATCGTTGATCAACGAAGTCGTAAACGATCCGGCCGATCTTCCCAGCGCCCTTTCCCTAAGTGCGGCCATGGCTAGTATAGCTAAGCTGCTTGGGCCGGCCCTATCGGGAATCATTTTGGAAAAATTCGGCGCCGGCATCTGTTTTCTCCTTAATGCTGCCAGCTTCGGCGGTGTCATGCTCTCGTTGGTTTTCATGAAACTTCCTCCGGCTTCACTAAGAAAACCTAAAAAGCGGGTATTCGCCGAGCTAGTAGAAGGTTTCAACTACCTGAAACATACACCGTCGATTGGTTTGGTCATCGTCGCACTTAGTATCATTAGCCTGCTCGTATTACCTTACGATACTTTGCTTCCGGTTTTTGCACAAGATATTTTTAAAGGAAATGCGGCCACTTTCGGCTACATTTCCAGCTTTATCGGGCTCGGTGCCGTAAGTGGCACGGTTTTACTGGCTTCGGTAAAACAGGCTGACGCCCTTCGAAAAATCTTATGGATTAGCTCCTTGATCCTCAGCATCGGCCTCGTCTGCTTTTCCTATTCCAGTAATTTCGGTGTGGCTATGTTTTTTGCCGTGTTGATGGGCTTCGGAGCCGGCACCCAATTTACCGCCTGCAATATCATCGTACAGGCAGAAGCCGCTCCGGAAATGCGGGGCAGAGCCATCAGTATCCTGCTTACGGCTATCTTCGGCATGCTGCCCCTAGGTAGTTTGCTCATTGGTGCCATATCCCAGCAAATCGGAGCAGCACATACGATCTTTTGGGAAGGTCTTGCGGGTATTGCTATTGCCCTTATTTTTGCCTTTGCACTTAAAAAACAAACACCAGTAAAAGCAAATCCACCGTCGGTCAAAGCGCATACCGAATACTCCTAATTATTTACTATAAATAAACTTTATATGAAACAGCAAACAGCAACCGCCCTTCTTGTTATGGATATGCAACTACCCATCGTTGGTATGCTTCCGGAAGAAGAAAAGCCCACCATACTTTCCAAAGTGGGTCAGGCCATTACGCATGCGCGCAAAAAAGGGCTTCCTATCATTTACGTTATTGTAGGTTTTCGCCCCGGAATGCCCGAGATCAGTGCAACCAATAAGGCCTTTTCAGGCCTTAAAGACCGTGTGGCTCATGGAGATCTGGATACCTGGATGACCATCCACCCCGATCTTGCCCCGCAGAAAAATGATATTATCGTGATTAAACGTCGCGTGAGTGCCTTTACAGGCAGCGACCTCGAAGTGGTATTACGAGGACAACAAGTGCAGCACCTCATATTGACGGGCATCGCCACCAGTGGTGTCGTGTTGTCGACTTTGCGCGAAGCTTCCGACAAAGACTATCAGCTCAGTGTTCTTTCTGACGCTTGTGCGGATGGCGATCCAGAGGTGCATCGGGTACTGGTCGAGAAAGTGTTTCCGCGGCAGGCCGATGTGTTATCGGTAGCCGAATGGATTAAGTAAGGCTTATAAAGGAGGCTGTCTTCTAAGAAGGCAAACATCGTGGTCATTCTTCCTCGTAATGACAGTTTTTCTGACGTATACTACCTTGGTTAGACAGCCTCCCTACGCCCATTACCTTCATAACTTAACACTTGCCAACTCATCCAAGGCTTCTTCAGCTTGCTTAAGGCTTGCTTTCATGGTAGCAAACACATCCGGATAGTCTTTCCGAAAGTTTTCATTCAGTTTCCAGTAATAGGCTAGGCCATTGCGCAAACCCTCGTAGAAACGATCTGCATAAGCATCAGACAGCCCGCAAGTAACTTTTTGCTGGCTAGCCCTATGTTTCTTCAAATGTTCGATATAGAGCAATAACTCGTTGATAAACAAATTCGGTCGATCGCCGGTGCTGATCAAAGATTCCCTGCCATAAATATGTCCGATCATCTGCTTCAAGCTAAAAATACCTTTAAACCAAATTAAATTCGGACCGGGACAAATTGATACCGCCCGCTCTTCCGTAGGTGCTAATAAACCATTCACTAAATAGGCTGCAGTGCTTAAGCCTTGACATAAGCAAGTCTTTTCCTGTACACGTTCAATAGCTTCTGCTAAGGCATTTGCAGATAAACCCGCAACATGCTTTAGTTCGTTAATTTTAAGTCGCTGGTACGCGCGGGAAGCCGTACAGATCGGACTTTGGGTAAACTCCGTATTCGACACTAAGTAACGCTTTTCACAAGGACTGCCCGGTATTCCTGCTTCAATGCGGCTTTGGCGTAAGCGCTCGGCACTGCTTCGTCTAAAATGATTAAAGGGCACTCCTAAGGGCGATGCATTGCTCACATAGTAATCATCCGGCTTCGCATCCACCAGCTCCTGTAAGGTACAGGCATCCACATTTGTCGCTTCGGGTACCAATAAAAACGGGCTTCCCCAACCCACGGCATCCAAACCATAATGTTCCAGCAGAAAAGCATGCTCGCCAGCCGTACCTACTCCTCCTTGAGTCGTAACCCGAAAATGCAACTGCTCCGGACAAGACGCACCCCTAGCGCGAAGTGCCGCCTGTAATATCGCATAAAGCTCCGTGTGCAAAACGCTACGCTGTTGTTTAAACGTTTCTAAAATTGGTCCCAACAACTGCCCCTCAGTGGCAAAGGCATGACCACCACAGTTTAAGCCCGACTCGATGCGGAATTCCGATACCCAAATTCCTTTTTTGGCCAAAAACCTCGCTTGGATCAAGGCCGAACGGTAATCGCTTACTTTCAGAATCACCCGTTTTTTAAGGGAACCGCGTTCATCCGGATAAAAATCTTTCCACTCGCTTAAATAGCTATACAATCGTGGATTCATTCCTGCCGATAAAACCAATGAAGAGGAAAGTTTACTACGCGCAAAGCCGCGGAGTGCCGCCAAGGCATCCGAATACTGTTTTTCGGGCAGATCGCCCTTCTGTCCCAGATTCGCTTTATCTACCTTCGACATGATATTCACATCGATATTCCCTGCCGCTACCTGATCGATTAATGCAGCTTGCACTGCTTCTCTCTCACTATGATCTTTTAACAATAACATCCGTTCGTACTCCTGCTTCAGAACGCTGGTATCCGGCAAATAGGTGAAATACCGATGCAGAACACCATCCTCCACAAAACCTTCTTTTTTTGCCGATATAAGCTGACGCTCAACAAGCGCTTGTACCAAGTCGAGATAAGCCGTAATACGCCGTGCCCGGCTGTCCTCTTCCCTTCTTGAAATTGGCGTATAGGGAAGCTTTTCCCGTTCGGCATGATAGGCCCGCATGCGTTCCAACAGTTCGTCGTCTACAATAGAAATGACCGAGGAAATCCCGTATTTAGCTACTTTAAGCGGCGTATCTACTGTAAAAGCCAAACCCATAACGGGAATATAAAACGAATGATTCATATGCTGCTATTTCCTACAAAGCAGCAGGAAATTATCCACATGATCATGAATAGGTATCATTAAAAAAAGTGATTTTGGTTACCTTATTGTTTATTCATCCCGCAGGGAAGCCACGGGATTGACCATAGCTGCTACCAGAGGCAATTTCCAAGAAACGGTGGATCACCAATAGACCTCTAAGTCATAACGATACAGATTGGAGTCTTTTGATAATAAACCATAATTTAAATCAATAGCAGTGGCTATAATTAATCGGTCAAAAGGGTCACGATGCATAAAAGGCAAGACTTCTAATCGCTCAAGAAATGAAAACTGAATGGGTAATATGATAATGTTATTCATGACACAAGATTGAACTAGATCTTTTATTGTATATCCCAATTCCAGTTTCCCCAATGTTCTTTTTATTACAATTTCCCAAATTGATACAATACTTACATATAGGTCATTATTTGAATCTGTAAGAATATTCCGGGCTGTTTCAGACAAATGAGGGCTATCATCTTACATCCAGAGAAGAACATGAGTATCGAGTAAAAATTGCCTCATTACATATAATCCTTAAAATCATCCAAAGGTTCATTAAAATCATCACTCATTTTCAATTTACCTTTTAAAAGGCCTAATTTACGTTTAGGAAGCTGATTATTTTTGCCTATTTTTTTTTTCTAGAATAAAGTCCACAAAGTCCTCCACTTCCTTTTGATATATAGGAGGTATCCTTTTTACCTTTTCTATTAATTGCGTGTACTCCATCGAATTCCAATTTGATTTAAAGATAATAAAAAATCCACTACAAACCCAAAAAACACATTTCCGACTTTTCCAGCTGATCCAATATCTTTCATTAACTACAGACACAGCTTCCATTTGCATATAAACAACAAGTTCCCTAAGAGACAAATAGTATTACAACATATCCTGAAGATCGGCTAGATTAGCTACGGTAGCCACCATACCTTCGCTGACGTTTCCGAAACCATAACCGGCAAAAATAAATGGAATTCCCGCTTGGGTTGCGGCATCATAGTCCCCCTTCGTATCGCCAACGTAAACGGGCGATAACAGTTGATGATCGTTCACAATATCCACGATATTGTCGGCTTTAGGATTGCCTTTAGTACCCTGGCACTGATGACCATGAAAATATCCCTGAAGTCCATTGAGTTCTAAAAACAATTCGATATATCCGGAAGGGCTATTGCTCACGATAAAAAGGCGATATTTCGATTTAAGTTGTTCCAAGGTTTCTTTCAGCCGTGGATAGAGATCGCCGCCTTTGCGCTGCAGCATGGCTGTTTCGCTGGCCCTACCGGCAACCTCCACTTCCTTCCGTTGGGTCTGATCTAAGTTTGGGAACAGCTTGTCCATAATCACATCGTAAGACTTTCCGATAACGGATCGTATGAGTTCCCGGGTAACGTCCATCCCAACATAGCCTAAACTGTCGATGGCCGTTTGCCAAGCAATGGCTACGTTTGCTGTAATATCCCACAGCGTCCCGTCTAAATCAAAAATTATACTGTCGTATCTGCTCTTTATCGTTTCTTGCATCATTTCCATATCCCTAACTCATCTTTCATCACTGAGCACAAAATAACAATTCCAATTGGATTTCCACAATTTGCGTTTGATTTATTTTCCGCCATTTACTTTCTAGGTAATTAGACATTCCATTCGTAAAAGCAACCTCTAAGTCGGCCGGCGAAAACTGACCGGCTTAGGTTAGGCAAGTATCGTCAGCTCATCCGGCAAAAGCAATGCAAAATCCAACGCAATCGACTGTTCTGTTTTATCCAACAAGTCTAGAAACATCAGTCTAAGCCCTCAAATCGCATTGCAAATAAACAACTGTCATTCAGTTAAATGTTGTATATTTAACCAACCAATTTCGTTAGTGATGAAAAAGTTCTTGATTATCACGCTCGCAGTCGTATTGCCCATATACTTATTCGCCCAAGAAAAACCCAAAGAAGGAATTCGGTTTTTCAACGGAAGCTGGGCCGCATTATTACAAAAAGCAAAGCAGGGAAACAAACCCATATTTGTAGATGTGTATACCGACTGGTGCCCGCCCTGTAAAAAGATGGATCAGGAGGTATTTCCGCTCCCTAATGTCAGTGAAATCTATAATAATGCCTTTATCAATTATAAGCTGAATGCAGAGAAGGGCGAAGGCCCGGCTTTGGTAAAGCAATACAAGGTTGGTGCTTATCCTACCTACCTTTATTTTGACCCAAATGGCAATTTGTTGCAGCGAGTATTGGATTACCAAGAACCGTCTCGTTTTATCGCTATTGCACAAGAAACACTCGAAAAGAACAAAGTCCAGCTATTGTCTGGCCTAGAAGGACAATACGAGCGAAAAAAGAAAAATAAAGCCTTCTTAAAACACTATATTGAAGTCAAAAAATCATTGGATTTAGAGACTAGCCCTGCTTTAGATCTGTATTTTGAAGGCAGCACACCTCAAGAGCGCATGGACACCGTTATCCAACATTTCTTTATTCAAAACCTCAGTAGCACACAAGCTAAAGCTTTCCATTTCATGCAGGAACAGTATCCATATTTGAATACCAGACAACAGCGGGAAGCTGCTCCTAAGCTGTACACCCTACTTGTAGAAGATATAGATGCCGCTTACCAGCAAGCCAACCCTTCCAGAGTAAAGGACTTATTTCGGCAGGCATCGGTCTTTATCCCTTACATCACGGAAAAACAAAAGACCCGTTTCTATCGCTTGCAATTGCTCTATGCCCAAAAGATTAAAGATAGGGAGGAAGCCAAGAAAGCAGCCTATGCATATGTAAAGCCTTTCCTTTCCATCCCCTTAGATAGTATTCGTATAGAAGATAAACGACGTTACGAGAAAGCCATGCAACCCTTCCATACCGGCGAGCTAGATAGTACGCAGGCAGGTTTCCAGGAAGAGAAACCATTCCTCATCAACCAGTATACTAACGAGATTGTAAACTATCTCTATGAAGCATCTCATACGCTCGATCAGGTTTTAGACCCAAAAGATCCCGCTTTGACGGATGCTTTGAGTTGGTCGGAACATATTATCAAAATCCTTCCGAATGATCAATTTCCAAATGCCAAATTATTTGTAGACTTTCACAATCAATTGAAAAAGAAAGTTAAAATGGCTGAAATTCAAACATCAGCACAATCTAAGAAGAACATGCACGAAATATTGTAAAATCACCTGTTTTTGAATGAAACTAATCATATTCCAATGCAACTCGAATCCTACATACCCTCTGCACGGTTAAAACCTTACATTCAGGAATATAAAGTAGTAACTAGCCACGAGGGTACAGTAAATCGGGTATTGCCCGGGATAGCTCCAGTTTTGGCTGTACGAATCCAAGGGCAGGTTAATTATCTTTTGCCACATGCAGAAGAGAAATTACCAGGTCTCGCGCTAACCGGATTTAAAAATTCCGTTCGACTGATTCATTACACCGCCCGATCGACAAACATACTCGTCATTTTTAAAATAGGCGGAGCAGCCGCATTTTTCCGGGAACCCATGCATCATCTTTTTGAAGAAAGTATCCCTTTGGACGATCTGATTTCCCAAAGCGAGGTCAGCCCTATCGAAGAACAACTCGGGTTAATCCAAAACAACCCAGGCCGTATTGCCCTCCTCGAAAAATGGCTTTTATCCAAGCTTCTTCCCCATTCTGCCGATCCACTTATCCAGGCAGCCACCAAAAAAATCCAGGAAACAAGAGGCCAATACCCCATTAAAACATTAGCAGAATCATTTTACATCAGTCAAGATGCTTTTGAAAAACGATTCCGTAAACTCGTGGGTGCAAGTCCTAAGCAGTTTTCCTCTGTAATCAGAATGAAAAGTATGCTCACCGAAAGGCCAAGGCACGCTTCGCTTACCGAAATCGCCTTAACTGCGGGTTTCTTCGATCAATCGCATTTTAATAAAGATTTCAAACGATTTACCGGCCTCACACCGAGCGATTTCCTTCAATCGCCACCGCTTTGGTAAATCAATGATTTTTTACAAGTTTTTGCCGCTTCCTATTCGCAACTTTGTTCGGTAAGAAGATCATTAATCGTATACCTTATGCAGTGCAAAAGCAAAATCAGCTCGTTATTATTGGCCATCTTATTGATAGTCCTCGCCGAGTGTGCTCACTCTAAAGCAAATTCATTAAATAAAAATGTAAAACCAACAAAGATGAACACGTATATTCTCTTAATCCGATTACCCCTTAATTATGGGGCGGAGCAAGCCGCAGCAGTTAGACCCGAATGGAACGCACTTACCGATCAGTGGAAATCCGCAGGAATTTATGTCACCAGTTACGTGTTTCCCAGCGAAAGCTATGTGGTCTCCGGTAAAGGCGAAGTCACCAAAGTCAATGTCGTATCCAATGGATTACGGATAATCAGCAGTCTGCTCATCCAAGCCCCAAATTTTGAAGAAGCCTTATCCTTAGCCAAAAAATGCCCCATTTTAAAGCAAGGGGGTACGGTAGAAGTCCGGGAAGTACAACCTCGGTAAGGATAAAAAAGGTTATCTAAAGTAGTAGTAGTATTACTTCTTTAGATAACCCTTTCCTATTATAAATGAAGATACGTTCTAAAAAACCGCTACATCAAGAGGACTATTCGTCGAACATGAACACGAACTCATTTCGCTCATCTTTCTTCCAAGCAAACTGCCGAGTAGTAGGAGAAGCACCAAAAAGTGGCGAAAAGGTTTTTACTTTTACGGTTTTATTATCCGGAAAGAATTCGAGTATTCGGAGCCAGCCGTCTCCCCCGTTTCCATTGCGGTGACCGCCACCCATCGACTGCGCATCAAAAAGCATCTGATGGACCGTTTTGCCCGCCGCATTCTTATCCTTTCGATAACCTTCACCGGATATATGACCGCATAACACCAGCTCAATATTGGAGGCCGGCTGCACCAGCTTTTGCCACATCTGTTCCCCGTTATTGGCTTTTGGCAAGGTAATCATGGGCGATTTCTGTACCACATTATGAATCGCATAAGGTTCATACACAAACCACTTGATGTCTCCCACCGTCCGTTTATCTTTTTCGTTCAGGTACGCATGGGTCATCAACACCATTCGATGATCTTTATATTGTTCCATATCAGCAATGGTTTTCGCCCATGCCAGTACGGTATCCCTGGGGCCAAACTCCACTGTCATGAATAAATAATCTTTCCCGTTCAATGATTTGATTTCGTAAGCCGAATTGTCCAATGACGGCAGACCAGCGTCGTTATAACTATTTTGAACAAGAATTTTTTTGTTCATCCAATTTTTATCGATCGGAAAAAACTCATTGTACCGCGACCTTCGATGGCCTTCCCTATCTATGCTATAATCGTGATTACCTGCAGCCATCACATAAGGAACTTTCCCATCCAGTTTAGCGAAGGCATTGGCCACGGCCTCCCATTGGCGTTGGGCCGATTGGTTACCGTCGTGTCCTGGATTGATGATGTCGTTTTGCTCAACCAGATCACCGGCACACATCACCATTTTAATGTTCAAGGTATCAATGTTCTCCTCAATCCAGGCCGTCATTAAATCCAATATAGGCTGATTTCGCCCCCATTTCACATAGTTTTGTACATCGGGCACCATAATGAGTGACCATGAGCCCTTCTGTTCCAAAGCAGGCTTCTGGTAGGTTTCTTGGGCAAAAAGATTGGAGACGGGACTTGAAGCCAGTAACACCATTATCAAAAACTGAACTACGTTTTTCATCATTAGCTGTGTTTTCATTTTTTATCCATTTGATTGAATTGCGCCTAATAACCGGGATTTTGTGTCAGGTTCTTATTCGCATCGCGTTCTGCCTGTGGTATCGGCCACAGCTCATCTTTCTCTTCTTTATAAACCACCTCCTGGGTATTAAAATACTTAATCGCCTCCTCATGGTTATAAACAGGCGAATAATTTTCATCAATCTTTACCAACACATTTTTTGTCCAAGCATTTCCCGAGCGGTTTAAGTAAAGATAACCGTTCATGATCTGAGGAGCCAAGTTCCAGCGGCGAATATCGTACCAGCGTAATCCATCATTGCACAGCTCTACTTTACGCTCATAGCGCAAAGCCGTGCGTAGCTCAGCTTGCGACAAATTACTATTGATGTTAGGCATTCCTGCACGCGTACGGATTTGATTAATGGCATCGTATACCGATGCATCGATATCGCCTGCCTCAATTTTCGCCTCCGCGTAGATTAACAACAGCTCGGCATAGCGGAATATCCCTACATTTAAATCCGACACACCGGAAGCCGAATTGGTTGCATAATCCGCATTATCGGTATGTTTACGCCATAGATAACCACTGAAAGAGCGATAAGCGTTGGTGGCATCGGTATTGCTCACCATAGCCGGTTCGGCACTTTGACCGTCGATGACGGGCCAGTAGTTGGCCACTTTGGTGAAGGTTGCATTCGGTTCATACTGTATCCCCATCAAACGCGCATGCGGGCGCGCGCAGTACATGTCTAAACGTGGGTCGCGATTCGCAAAAGGATTAGCCGGATCATATAACGGCGATCGGTCGATCGGCAACCCATCTATTGCCTGAAAAGAATCCATAAGGTTTTGCGTTGGGCCCCAATAACTTGCACCTTTCCCCAAACGAGAAGCCATATAATAACCTTGGTTGTGCGTATTTCCATCGATATTCTGATTATACTCCGCTACCCATATCCATTCTTTACTGGATTGATAGCCTCCATAACCAAAGATATTAGCACACTCAGGTTCGCCCACTTCATGGGTCTTATTCGTATAATCCACAGACGCATCAAAGGGTGTAAGCGTATATACTCCCTGTGCCAGTTCAATCGCCCTAGCCGCGGCCTCTGCTGCCACGGAATACTGTTGACTATATAGCGCTACGCGTGCTTTGAGCATATAAGCGGCAACACTACCCGCCCTTACATTACCATATTGCGGTTGCGATACGGGAAGATGGTCGGCAACGGCCGTCATTTCATCAATAATCCACTGCTGGATTTCCGACTTTGATGTGCGTGGCAAATCGCTATCGCTTAAGCCAAGGGAATGTAAAACAAGCGGCACATCGCCATATAACTCAATCAACTGCGAATAACAATATGCCCTGATGAAGCGAAGTTCTGCATCCAGCTGGTTGTAAGTATCTGCAGACATGCTGGCTTTGATATTTTCCAGATTATCCAATACGGCATGGCACCTGGCAATTGTTTTATAATGCACACCCCAAGGTTTAATAGCCAGAGCATTATCGGTAGTCAACGAACTGGTTATCGGTGAGGTGTAATTATTGCCCGGACGCGCATAGCCAATATCGGTAATATTATCCATAACATGCCAGATCGGCGTACTCGCGGCATCCAGCAGCGTAACTCCTTTATAAGCGCCATATAGGCCCATTACAGCCTCTTCCTCGGTTGCCGGAAAAGTATCTGAACTTGGGCCATTTAAAGGAAATTTATCTAATTCGCAACCCGCCAGCCCAATACAGGCAAACAAACTTATTCCTAATCCTATTTTCTTTATGTTGATCATTTCTTTAGAATTTAACGTCGACACCAAATGAATATACTTTAACTTGCGGATAATAAGCGGCACCTCCGAGAGAGACACCATCCGATGCCCCGGCATCATAAGCCACTTCCGGATCATATCCTGGCCAGAAATTGGTTTTCGTAAATAGGTTCTGTCCGTTTACATAGACATATAAATCACTGACGCCGATCTTCTTCAATAGATTTTTAGGCACTGCATACCCCAACTGTATATTTTTTAAGCGCATATAAGCGGCACTTTTCATCCAGAAGGACGAGTTTTGCGTATTGTTGGCCGAGGTAATGGAAACACGGGGGAAGGAAGCATCCCGATTTTCTTCTGTCCAGTAATCCAGCTGCCAAGGTTTAATTGCGCTCGAATTGACCGTAGGTATAACATAATGGGAATTCAGGAAACCGTCTACCTTGGCTACTCCCTGTAGAAAGGTACTCAGGCGAAACCCTTTCCAGCCAAAATCGAGGTTCAAGCCATAGGTATACCGTGGAATGGTACTGCCGATAACCATTTTATCTTCGTCGGTAATCTTACCGTCAGGCATCGGGTTGCCATTGGCATCGAAAGCACCGGCAATATCTTTATAGCGGATATCCCCTGGATGCAGCGTACCAAACTGCGTTGGGCCTGCGTCGATTTCTTCCTGCGACTGATAAAGGCCATCGGCAACGTAGCCGTAAATGGAGTTGACCGGGGATCCTTCCTGTTGGCGTAGCAACGTGCCCGAAGTCTGGCCTTTCATATCGATAATTACATTGTGCACATCCGAAACATTTAATCCAACACCCAATTTGAAATCACCCCACTGGTTATCATAACGCGTGCTCACTTCCCAACCCGTATTCCGTACCTTTGCCGCATTCTGATAAGGTGCATTCAAACCGGTTAATTGGGAGGTATAGAGCGTCAGCAAAATACCGTCGGTATTTTTCCTGTACCAATCGGCGGTAAACGACCAGCGGTTAAACAGCACCGCATCCAATCCCACACCCGTCATCGTTGTTTCCTCCCATTTCAGATCCGGATTGGCCATCGTATTCAAGGTCACCAACTGATAGATTTTATCTGCCATGGAAATACTTCCTACGGCCAGTGTTTCGGTAAACGGATAATAAGAGCTACCAATATTCTGGTTACCCAACTTACCCCACGATGCTCGCAATTTCAACTGGTCCACTACATGTTTGTTATCGGCCATAAAAGGCTCCTCCGATATCCGCCAAGCGCCAGAGAAGGAAGGGAAAAAAGCCCATCGGTTTTTATTGATAAACCGGGATGTTCCATCATAGCGGAAATTGGCTTCAAAAAGATAGCGGTCTTTGTAGTCATAATTAAATCGTCCGAACCCGGAAACCAATAGCCATTGTGCCTGCGTACCGTCATTGTCCTTCGTTTCATCATCGGCACCGGCTGTTAATACCTCGTAGGTATCATAGGTAAAATTACGCCGGTACCCCATCAGGTATTTTTCGTCGTACGTTTCTCGCGAGGTACCCACCATCAATTTAAAGGTGTGGTTGTTCCAGGTATTGGACGTCGCAGCAAGAAACTGATAATTGCCAAAAAAATAACGGTATCCCGTTTCGGTTAAGTCGGTATAGGTATTTGCTGCCCCTGCTTCTGTGCCGTCGTCATTATAGGTCATCACACTTTTCGTAAACGTATGCGTATTTCGCGTGCGATAACGGGGAGCAACGATCCCCGTGATGGAAAGCCACTTTAAGGGTTTGTAGTTTACGTTAAGGTTACCGAAAAATTCGATATTATTAACTGTCCGGTCTCCGCCCTCTTCAATAAAAGCCACGGGATTTTTGTTTACCCATCCTTCCGACCATAAGCCATTCCGCTTGATCGGAATATTGGTGGGCATACGCCCGAGGTAGTTCCAAATATCTCCTTCGTTGGCAATTTGTAAGCGATTGCTGTTCGTTAAGGAAAGGTCTAATTTTACCGACAATTTATCATTGGGCCGGATGTCCATATTATTGCGCACAATATAACGCTTATAACCCGTGTTCTTGATAATTCCATCCTGATCCACATAACTTACTGAAGGCAGCACGCTGATCTTGCCTGTATTGGCCATTAAAGAAACAAAGTGATTTTGGGTAAAACCCGAACCACTCAAAATGGCTTTCTGCCAATCGAAGTTATCTGGATCGGCCGCATATTGCTGTTTAAATTCTTCGATGGCCTCATCGCTGTACAGCTCATAGCCATTGTCGTTCATATTCGCTTCATTGAACACCCGCATAAAGGTAAGTCCGTCTGTCACTTCCGGAATCCGCGTAGCACTTTGCCAACCAGTATATCCTTTATAATTCATCGACACATTACCTGCATTTGCTCGTTTGGTGGTAATGAGAATCACACCATTGGCAGCCCGCGATCCGTAGATTGCTGCCGACGCCGCATCTTTTAATACTGAAATCGATTCGATCAGGTTCACGTCCACATCATCCAATGTACCGGCTACGCCGTCGATCAGCACCAAAGGCGAGCTATCTGAACCACCGAAGGAATTAACCCCACGTATATGGATCTGCCCGCCATCTGCGCCTGGCGAACCGGTTTGTGAGGTAACCGTAACGCCCGGAGCAAGCCCCTGCAAAGCGGTAGAAGTCGAAACAATTGGTCGTCTTTCAAGCTGTTCGCTACCGATAGACGATACCGACCCCGTCAGGTTGACCTTCTTCTGCTGCCCATATCCCACCACAACTACCTCATTAAGCGAAGCCACATCTTCAGTTAACGTGAAGTTCAGAACTGACGCCCCCGCTTCGGTAACCACCACACCCGACTTACGTTGAGGCAAATAAGCCACATAAGTAACATCCAGCGTATAGGTACCAGGCGGCAAGCTCAGCGAAAAATTCCCTTCATTGTCTGTACTCGTACTTTTGTTCAATTCTAGCACCCGTATGCTGGCTCCTGCTAAAGGTTGGCCTTGCTCGTCGATAACCCGGCCGTTGATCCTGCCTGGTCGCCGTTTTTCAAATAGGACAATGGTATTCCTGCCTTTCTCGGTAAATTCAACCCCGGCCTCATCCAACAAGGCATGAAGTACATCCTCCAGAGTGACCTTTTTGAAGATTAGCTTGTCGACGTTTTTCTGCCGTAAAGCCAGCCGACTTTCGTCGAACGCAATATTGATATCTTCGTCCTTTTGTATTTGCCGGATGGCATCGTACAAGCTCATATGCTGTAAAGACACATCCATCTGTTTCAATAAAACCTGGCCTCTCGATTCCTCTGCCAAAAGCATTTGGGCAAAGACCATGACCATACTGTATATTAAGAGGGTAACGCGCATGATTTTCCGTATGAACAGTGCGTTTTTATTCATATTTTTGTATTCTTAGTTTAAAAAATTTTATGCTAAGCGGCCATGGTATAGGGTCCAAGCTAATACATGGCCAACATCATTTAAACAGGCATCACTTTGATGCCTGTTTCTGGTATTAAGGGTAAATCGTTATTTCATTTCCTTTCCTCCTATAGGTTGTTTTATGAATGCTGCAAATTACCTTCATCATATCTTCCAGGGAATATTCGGTGCTTACGTTCAGGTTATATCGGTAAGTTTCAGTTGCGTCGCCGGCACTTTTCAACTGTACCCCAAATAGGTTATACATCACCAAAGCCAACTCGGAAAAGCGCGCTTCCTCTAATTGAACAGAACCTTTCAACCAGGTTTTAATCTGCTCAGGGTCGGCTTTTGTTTTCCACGTCTGCCCATCGGCCTTATGGTACCTTATACCTTCTGTCGCTTTAAGTTCGGCCAACACACTTGCGGTATCGCTTACTCTCACCTTCCCATGGCTTACGGCAACCGATATATCGTCTAATTTTTTATACGATCGCACATTGAAGGCCGTCCCCAATACCTCTATCTGCACACCACTCGCCGTCTGCACGACAAAGGGACGCAGGCTGTCTCTTGCCACCTCAAAATAGGCTTCCCCCTCATCCAATAAGATGCGGCGTGTTCTTCCATGCTCCGTTTCCGGAATACGGATAACCGAATTTGCATTAAGGTAAATGATGCTGTTATCCGGTAACGTCAATTGTTTCAACTGCCTTACGCCAGTTTTCACTTCACGGAAAGTAGCGTGGGCCATCTTCTCCATTTTACTGTCATCCGCCCTTTTTCTAATTTGCCATAACGAGGCTTCCAAAGCCAAAATCAACACAGCCGCTGCCGCCCAAGGTTTCCAACCCGCGCTCCTGCGCAATGCAATGTCCTTCTGCGCAGAAGGTAACCTATTTTGTTTGGTACCGACAAGCAGTGCCTCTTCGATGCGCAGCGCTGTTTCCTCATCTTCTAATGCTGGAATCCCTTTTTCGTCCTCACCAAAGGAATCGTACCATTCTTGCAGCAGACGTCGATCGTTGGCCGATAAATTCCCGGCAACATATTCGGTAATCAAGCGCTTAAGCTCTTTTTTGTCCATAATATTATGAGTAGAGCGCAAAAGCCCTTTTATAGATGAGGTGCAAAAGAGTAAGGTTTGTCCCGAAGAAATTGATTAAACAATAATGAAGTTTATGTTAACAAGATGTAAAGCACGAAGCAAATGGCAGGGAAATCTTCCGGAAAATTTTTTGCTATCGCTTTCCTGAGGCGATGGAGACCTAAAGAAAGGTTGTTTTTTACGGTTTTATTGGCAATATTCAACGATTGGGCAATCTCTTCAACAGTATAATCGTGCATGCGCAACTTAAAGATCTCCTGCATGGTATCTGGCATGTTTTCCATTTCGGCGGACAAGGTCTTTTTCAGGTCTTTTTCCGTTAATATATCGCGCATATGTTCTTCTACCTCTACCATGCGTTGGTACAGCAGATCAAAAGCCTTGCTTTCAATATCCAGCTTGCGGAAATGAGCCAGCAAGAGATGCTGCAGAGAAACCCGAAGATATGCTTCAACAGAAGTATGGATACGAATAACATCCCGCTGTTGCCAGCAATAGGTAAATACATCCTGTACCAAATCCTTGGCCAATTCATCATCGTGCAAACGTCTAAACGCAATGGCGAACAACTTACGCCAATGGCTTTTAACGACAACCTGATAGTTGGCCTCTGTAAATGTAAAATAACTTGTTTCTTTTCCCAATGGATCTTCCATATGCTGCAGATCTTAGGATTACCTACGGGCGCAAATGTATAAAATATAAAGGTCAGGATAAGCCAAGGCTATATTAAGTCATTATTAATTTTGCAAGGTAGGCCACAATTACAACCTTCCTCCGTTTTGGGCAACTTCCTATTTGTCTAATAGGACCAACCGTTCATCAAAAAACCAATCAAACGGAAAAGAAAAAAACCGTCAAAACTGTCCGCCATAGTACATAAAGTGTTCGTTTCCGAACAATAAAACAGCCCCGTTAAAAACTTAAATTACTCATAATCAAAACTTAACAAAATAGGAACACTTCTGTAGTTACTTTGCATAAACGTTAACAAATAAACACCTTATTAAACTTTAAAATTAAAACACATGAAAACGTTCATCACATCCGTCGTAGCTGCCTTCATCATCTTAAGCAGTAGTGCATTTACTGCTCGCGAAGGCAAAGCAGCCCGTTCTAACGTCGTTGCGATCAATAACGTATTGGACCAATATATCGCAGCAGTATCCAAAGGGCAGGTTAGCAAAGTAGAGCAATTATTCAGCGAACAATTCCATCAACGTTATACCAACAGCAAACAGAACAATACGTTTAGTAAGTCGCAGGTTGTCAGCTTCCTTAAAGCAAACAAAAACATCGAACAACAACATTGCAAAACCGACTACAGCATTGTAGACGAGGGTAAGGGTTTCGCCATTGCCAAAGTAGCAATGAACTATCCAAGCGGTTATACCCGAACCGATTATGTTACCGTTACCCAGAACAATGGCATCTACCAAATTAACCAGGTGATCACTACATTCAGTTAAGTTAAATGTAGAAAAACAATCTTATCATCCTCCGGCAAGAAATTGCACGGAGGATTTTTTATTAAGGGTAAGAACCGGTAGTTGGTTGCCTGCGTTAAACGGCAGTTGAAACCTGCACCGGGCCAATCAATCCAACAGGAAACAAAGGTTGCCCTTGCACCCACTGCTGCGCCACCTTATTCGTTTTCAGTGATTTCATGTAATTGCCTAAAGTAGTTATGCATTTAACCTGAACGGTGTTCGCTCCGGCTTTTACAAAGGCTGCAATATTGAATAAAGGCTTGCCGTACCATTGAGTTCCCACAAGTTTACCATTTACACGGGCTTCCACAACGCCATGTGTTTCTCCCAGATACAGCAATTCGACTTTATCTGCATCGGTCGACTGAAATGTGTTTTCATAAATAATCGTTCCGCCAAAGGCCTGTAGATCGGGCCGTTGACTAAAATCGACGAGTTTATCCAACACCGTGGTGCGCACATCCCCCTTATAGGGATGAAGCGTTACTTTCCACGGTGTATCTAAGGCTTTGGCCCTTTCTTGATTGAAGTTCCGCATAACATACGTCTCCCCCTTGTCGGCCTGATCGAAAACGAGCAATACCGAGGATGAGGGCTCTAAATTAAGTTGTAGGCTATGCGCCTCACCGGCATCCGGATAAAGCATACGTTCACCCGTTTCCGGATTCCAAAGCCAGGCTTTTTTACCGGTTACGGCAAATTTAGCTTGCATGCGGTGCGCATCACGAACATGGTAATTACTGAAAAAGAAAATATCCAGATCACCCAGCTTATAATACACTTGGCTTACCCATTTGCTGGTCGAATCCATTTCTACATAAGGCATTAAGCCAAAGCGTTGCTGCATCGTTTTATACCAATTCACCAAGTCCTCTTGGGGAGCCGGATAAATCCCCCCCTGCCGGCTATCCAGTCCTTTCAGGATATCAACGGTAACACTTTCCTGCTTTGCTTCTTGCAGGCTGGGCGACTGGTGCGGTGCTTTTTCAATACAAATTAATTTTCCGCCTGCAGCCGTAAAGGCCTTAATAGCCTTTACCGTTTCGGGTAACAGCGAATCTACATCTACCAATAAAAGGGCTTTATAACGGCGCGTACCAAAAGTCAAATGCCCATTTTCTATCTTGGCCTGCTGCATGCAGTTCTCCGTAATATAGTCGCAGCCATTGCCATTTTGATGAACAGCCTCCCATACCTGAAATAGATATTTTGGATAAGCAAAAGAAGGGAAAGGATCCCGTTGAAAACCAAATCGCATCGACAGATCGGCCAAAGGCGGTAAAATCGCAATATCGGCCTGCATCTCGGCGTGTTGGAGCAAGGCATAAATCCGCGCTTTATAATCCGCCCATTGCTTAAAATAGGGCCACCAGGTATTCCGCTCGTTAAAAAATGTACCGTAACGTATCCAGCCTGGGAAAGGCGCTTCCAGCGGACTGTAATTAAAGCCATGCAATACCGAATGTGTAACCCCCGACAAGATACTTTGGTCGCCCGCCACCTTGATTTGATCCAAGGTCGCATTAAAGGCCATGTTGGTATTCGTCATCTCCTCACAGCTAATCACTTGTTTGCCGGCCAGATGTGCCCCCGAGGAAACAAACTTATTGATCATACTATAGGCCCTTCCCCTTCGATAATCCGCATCACTGAATTCATTTCCCTCGCCACTCCCCAGCCAAGTTTCGCATTCAGGGATATCGATTGCCATACTCCCCTCTACCGGGTTACATTCACGTCCATAGGCCTGCATACGCGATTGAACTCCATTCTCGCGACACCAATCGGCAAAGGTATCCGTAAACCGTTCTTTAAAGAGTGCTACCCGAACATCTTCAAAGTCGTAACGCACACGGTCAATACGCTGCCGCAAAGCATCCGTTAGCTTTGCCCCATAAATTTCGTCCGACGCATTTCCCATAGCCCCCACTTTAAACAAAATAAAAGGAAAATATGGCGCCAGATCGTAACCTTTCCGTTCTTCAAATTGCGCAAACATATCTTCACACCAGTTCGCCCCTTCCAATTCCAGACTGTCTGTAAAAAACGACCGGAAATAGTTACCTAAGGGACCGATATGGGCTTTCAACTTATCCGACATCCGATAGAGATATTGCTCAACAGACGATTTGCGGTAATGGTTCAGTACGGGTCCACCTGCGCCAGGAGCACCATTAATTACCGCCATAAAGCCCGTCATCTTAACCAGGTAATAGAGCACGTATGTCCCTTCGGGGACTTCCACCCGAATTGTTTCTTCCGCGAGCTGCTCACCGAGATCGATACAATCGTCGAGGTTGTCGAGTTGAAGTGGAACCAGTTTAATCATCAGTAGCTCCTTCAACTTATCCTCATATTTGGAATGAAAACCCGGATCCACGGCATCCAGCAATTCCCGGCGCGAAAACTGATAAACCTTTCCGCCTGTAAGGTTCCGGGTTTCCAGGGCAACCATTTGCGATTGGTCTTCGCGGCTTAAAAATTCTCCACCAAAGGGCCAACCCGACCCCACAATCATATCACAGGTTATTCCCCTTTCCTTCGCTCCCTCCAAAGTCACCTTCAACATGGCTATCCACTCGTCGCTCAACCATTCCAAAGATCGTATTCCGAGATCATCCGTATTGTCGGGAAAGCGTATGGGATTGATTTCCACGCCACCTATTCCAGCAGCCTTCATCACATCCAGCTCGCGCAACAGCTCTTTGGCATCGAGGCGATCGCCATTCCACCACCAGCGCACAAAAGGATGATAGCGGGCATCGGGTTCTTTAAATCTGCGGTATAACTCTTCGGGAGAAAAAGAGTGCATGCCTGTTTCATTTATAGGCACCGCCATCAGATCTCTAACTTGCAGAAATGGCAAACCAGCGGTAGTTAATGTGCTTAATCGGATAAAACGTCTTCGGTTCATATACATCGGTTTTCAATGGTTATTGCAAAAATCATGGGCTTAAAATACAATTTGTTTAGAATAAAAAGAAAGACCACTTGCCTGGTTTCGCATCAAAATAAAAATAATGGGCATCTTCACCGGCAAAACGCACGCCGCAATCGGGTTCCGTCTTTGCCGTGCCGCCCACGACCAGTTTTCCATTAACGCGGATAGTGGACAAGCCGGGGATGATTTTTGGCACACCGACTTTAGCCTGCGTACGTGCCGGGATATCCACAACTAAGTGCAGTCCTTTAGTCTCTTTTTTCAGCTCCACCGTGATGCTGCCCTTCAAGGTCGGAACAATACAGTGCACATCGGTTAAATTACCGGGTTGTGGCCTAATGCTAAATTGGGCAAAGGCCGGTTTTTCGGGCACAACACCTGCAACATACTGACTTAAAAGCGTGAGTGGCCCGCCAGACCAGCCGTGGTTATACGAACCGCCACCGTAGCCCGCAGAACCAATGCCCCAACCTTCCCAAAGTGTCGAAAGCGGGCTGTTCACCATCATGGTATACCGTTTTTTCATTCTCGCCAATCCTCCCGTGGCATCGCCCATCACAAAGAACGCCTCCATGATGTATTTTTCCATATAGGGGCTCGCATGGAATTCCGTTTCCAGCACCTGCTTTATAGCGGCATACTTTTCGCTATCCGCCAAGCCGGCTACTACCGCTAGACCATTTCCCCGATCATCGGTTACTCCATGGTTCATCGGATTTTTATACGCCTGTCCGTTCCAGAACTTTCGGTTAAAATTCCGCTTAATCGATTCCATCTGAGCACGATACTTCATCGTATCAGCATCATGGCCATTCAGTTTAGCCATTTGCTTCGCTGCATCCAAAGCCATATAATACCAGGCATTCTCGATTATAGGCGTATCGATGTCCTCCCCCCAATCCATCCAGTCCCAATCGCCCGATCGGTGCACCACCAATCCATCTTTGCCCCATTTCCACAGCTGCAAATAACGCTTCACCGCAGGATATACCTTCCTCATCATGGCCGTATCGCCCGTATAACGGTAATAGTTCCAGAAGCCGTACCTGCCGATGCTCGCCAGCATCTGCGCAGGCAGTTCGCGGTCCCAACTGCCTGCAGGAACCGGAGAATACAACACCCCATTCGGTTTTTGCCAATCCACCAGATTGCGAATAGCCTTTTGGATCGCCAACAGCCCATTGGTATCGCAAGCATACAAGATTTCGCCCATCAAGATCACCGCATCGCCCCACCATTGCGCACGTTCCCGGTCCGGATCCTGAATAGCATCCCGTAAGTTTACGTTGAGCGTATTGTACGATTTCTTCCAGAGTGTATTAAAAAAAGGGTCATCACAATGAAAAGCACCCAGCTGCTCGGTATCATAACGTGTTTCACGGTATTTTAAATCAAGCACCTTCACGCCTTTCGGAAAGGTATAGTGTACCTCATGCCCATTCATATAGCCAAATGTTTCAAACTCCTGCACCCCACCTTTGGTGATGTACTCGGTACGTACATTATACTCACTGCCTCCTTTATAATTATCGGTGCGCATGTCGATCGTTAAACCTGCCGGTGCATCGATCTTCAGGTAGGGCGTAATGGTACTATTCTTCGGCAATTGGGCAACGATTACCTCGCCTTGGCTTTCTTTTGGCAGCGTATCCTTATTCACGTAAGGCACAAGTCCCGAATCATTCCAAAGGGGAATAGGTCGCTTCACCAATCGGTTCCATGGCTCTACGGGAGGACTACCATATTCCTGCACCTCCATCCAAGCCCGATCGTCAAAATCCGGCAACTGCCAATTCGGCATATCCTTCCGGGCATCGAAATAAATATTAAATTCCGGCAAGCGATAATTCGGCAGGGGCAGTCCCGTATTTCCGAAAGCAGGGTGCCTAATAGCCTTCCAGCTAGTATCAGAAACCACCGCCTCATCGCCCAAAGTACATTCAAACAATAAGGCAGGCTTACCACTATTTTTATGGTTAAAGCCATCCCTACCCCAATACCAGGTTAATAGCGCGATGGTATTCTTTCCCTTCAGCAGGTATGGCGCTAAATCTACCTCATCATAATAGGTATCACGTGGATTGGGTCCGCGTTTCAACTCCCCCTCAAACACTACCAGTTTTCCATTTACCCATAGCCAGTACTTTGAGTCTGTCGCGATTTTGGCTATGGCCTTTTTCGGGATATTTTGAACGGCTTGTTCTTTTCGGAATGCGGTCCAAATATTCGTATCCCTTTCTGCATACGGAATGCCGACCCATTTGGCTTGCCAGACCATCGGTTGTTGCGCTGCGCAGGAAAGACTGATCAGGAAAAGCAACCCAAACTGAAAACACCTAATTAATTTATTCATATTGATTAATATCCCGGGTTTTGCATCAAATTACTATTGATCTGTATTTCGCGGAAAGGAATCGGATAAACCAAGCGGTTTTCGGTTACGTTAAATGAAGTTGGCAACAACCAACCATAGATTGCCTTAAGCCTAACCCCTTTTTGGTTCAATGTCTCTACTGCTTTTCCATTACGAATGAGGTCGGTCCACCGATGGTTTTCAAAGGCCAGCTCATGGCGCATTTCATTGGCCACATTATCTTCACTTGCTTCGGCCAGATTCGGCAAACCTGCCCGTTGCCTAACTTGATTCAGGTATGGAAGCGCCTCCGCTTGCTTATTTTGTTTAACCAAACATTCCGCCAATAAAAGCAAGGCTCCCGAATACCGATATACCGGCCAGTTATCCCCAGTATTCCACTCCACTTGATACGGCGGATGCACGTACTTATTGATAAAATAATAATAGGTCTTTCCCTCAGGAGGCGTAAAGCCAACCGGACTTTCCACCGAGCTGATCGTAAACGATTCACCCGACAACGTACCCACCGCCACACCGATAGAAGCAGGTAATCGCTTATCACCATTTTCATAAGAATCCACCATCTCCTGAGTTGGCACATTCCATCCGCCACTGGTAATACCTCCCCGTTCGTTGGTACCATGCAAACCCAAGATTGCCTCACTATTGGTTGTTTTCGGGATAAAGCGCCATACAAAATCGCTCTGCTGCCCATCATTCCCCGCCTTATACTGCACCTCAAAAATCGATTCGCTATTGTTTTTATTCGTTGGCGAAAAGACATCTGCATAATTGGGCAATAAGGCATAATTCATTTGGGTAATATCCTTCAGTTCTACTTCTGCCGCCGCATAATCGCGCGTGGGTTTAGACATATAGGCATAAGCCAGCAGCATCTTCGCGGCGCCTTTTGTCGCTTTTCCTGTTTGGGGGAAAGTTTCGGCCACCGGCAACTTCGGTATGGCACTATTCAGGTCGGCAATAATCTGGTTATAGACCTCTTCCACTGTATTTTGCGGCAAGAAAGCCTCCTCTTCAGTGGTCACTTCCGCCAACTGCAATGGCACCGGCCCATAATGTGTTACCAGGTCGAAATAATAGTAAGCCCGCAGAAATAAAGCCTGGCCCGAAAGATCATCCCGCGCTTCCGTAGAAAGCTCAACCGTGGTGGTCTCCAATCGGCTTAACACGGTATTCGCTTTGGCAATACCCGAATAATCATTCCCGTAGCGGTTTCCCGGATTGTTCTGTTGTGAGCTCGACAAACTATTATCAAGAAAGGTCGCCATTGCTTCGATGCTGGTTTCCGAGCCCCGATCGGCCGAGTAATAGGTAAAAAAGGTATTGTCCGACCGCATCTCGTCCATGTAGATGCCCGTAAAGGCTACGCCCCGAAGATTGCTATAGGCCGAAACCACGGCCTGTTGAAACTCCGCCTCATTCTTAAAAAAGGCGGCAGAACTCACGCTCGTCTGCGGCAGCAAATCGAGCTCGCTTTCCTTACAGGAAGAAAAACCGATAAAGAGAAGCAATATATAATGGATTTTCGTTTTCATATGGATCATATTTAAGTTAAAAACCAACGTTGAGTCCTAAGGTATACACCTGAGCGATAGGGTAAGCCGTAAAATCGCGGCCCTGATTCAACCCATTTAAGCCCGACATCCCCGCTTCCGGATTCATTCCCGGATACCGTGTAAAAATGAAAGGATTCTGCGTGCTGAAATAAATACGGGCATTTTTAAAATAGGCTACCGCTTTCAACGGTAGGGTATAACCTAGGGTAATGTTCTTTACTGCCAGGTAGGTACCGCTGAATACCTGTCGGGAAGTAAAGTTCCGAAAGCTGGCCGTTGTGCCGGTGCGTGTGCGCGGGTATATGCCCGTTCCCGGGTCTTCTTCCGATCGCCACCTGTCTGCCACCCCCTTTCGGACATTGAACACCCCATCGAGGTTTTCGGTCGACTGAAACGCATCGTCTGCAATATCATTGCCTACCGAACCGGCAATGACGATACTTAAATCGAAATTTTTGTAGGATAAATTGTTCGTCATACCATAAATAAAATCGGGGTTCGGGTTACCGATAAAAGTTCGGTCGTTTTCGTCGATGATGCCGTCAGGTACTCCATTCGGGCCACTGATATCTTTAAACCGTGCCGTGCCCACCATATCCGTAGCGCCGTGTGGCTGGGTTTCGAACTCCTCCTGCGTCATGTACACGCCTGTATTGATATAGCCATAAAATAAGCCAATGGGATGCCCTACCGCCGTGCGGTTATCGTCCCAATACAGATTATAGCCTCCTATCGGCGCATCGTTGGTGCCGAGCTTGATCACCTTATTACGGTCGAAAGACATGGTAAAACTGGTCGTCCATTTCAAAGCCCCCGTCAGGTTAACCGATTGGATCGCAATTTCATGGCCCCAAAAGTCGAATCGCCCTACATTAGAGGTAATACTGCTGAAACCCGACTGAACCGGAATATCTATGGCATATAGCAATCCATCGGTCTTCTTCCAGTAATAGTCATAAGTTAGCGAAATCCTTTCGTTAAAAAGTCCAAGATCCAGACCGAGGTCGTAACTCGTTGTGGTTTCCCAAGTCAGGAAAGAATTACCTATTCCGCTCAGCGTCTTACCGGGTGTTACCTGGTCGCCGAACACATAATTATCTGAATTCACCGAAGCCAGGTAGGTATAATCACCTATATTGTTATTTCCCAGCTTACCGTAGCTGGCACGCAATTTCAATTGACTGATCTTGTCGACGTCACGCATAAAGCCCTCTTCCGAAGCCACCCATCCCACCGATACCGAAGGGAAATTACCGTATTTCTTATTCGAGCCAAAGCGTGAAGATCCATCCCTCCTAAAGGCCAACGACAATAAATATTTGTTGGCATAATCGTAGTTTACCCGGCCGATATAGGATAAGAGGGACGATTCGGTATGCCCTACATTTCCGATCCGGGTTGTTGCCGCGTTGATCCATTGCACATTGTCATCCGGAAACTCCGAAGCTTGGATATTGCTGTTTTCGGAAGCAAAGCGTTGAAAAGAATAACCTAAGAACGCATCCAAATGGTGTTTCTCCACGAAAGTCTTTTGATAGGTTAACGTATTTTCAACCAAATAGGTCGAAAACTTATTGGTATTGTAACTTCCCGTTGGCGGTTGTGGTGGGGCACCCCCTAATCCCCCTTGCGCTGTAGAGGGTGTAAACGAGCGGTTCACCGCATTCTCGATATTACCGTTCAAGCTTATTTTATATTCCAAACCGGGCAAAATCTGATAAGAAGCGAACGCATTGGCCAACAGTGTGGTCTGCTCCGCCGGGTTCACCCGCTCGGTGAGCACCCGATAGAAATTGGGATTGGCAAACATGCCCGGTTGCGAAAACGAGATCGGCAGGCTACCATCGGGATTTTTATAGTTTACAGTCGGATCCATCAAAAAGGCCTGCTGCAAAATATTCCTTCCATTATCTAAGCCCGGTGTTACCTGATTACGCCGAAAAGTACCCGAAAGGTTAAGTCCTAAGGTCAGCTTATCCGTTGCATTATAGCTATTATTGGCCCGTGCACTCAAGCGATTGGCGTAGGTATTCAACACCACACCTTCCTGCGAATTATAATTGATATTGATGGCCGATTTCACGTCTTTCCCGCCGGAGGTCAAAGACAGGTTATAATCCTGGGTAAGTGCGTTCCTTAGCAAGATATCATACCAGTTGGTGCCATCGTTTGGCCCATACTGTTCCGGATGTTGGTAAACCTCCGGCACTCCACCGGTATAACCTTCATAGCGTGCAGCATCTTCATAATATTCCTTTTTGAATTGGGCAAATTCCTGTGCATTCATCAGATCCGGCTTTCCTCTATCGGATACCTTCGCCATGCCCGCATAGGCCGAAAAATTGATGCTTTTACCTCCACCCCCTTGTTTGGTAGTCACCAAAATCACCCCATTTGCGGCTCTCGACCCATAGAGAGAAGATGCCGAAGCGTCTTTCAACACAGTGACTGTTGCAATTTCATTCGGACTGATCGTTTCTAGTCCGCTGGTCGACGGAAAACCGTCGATCACAATCAAGGGGCCGTTGCCGGCATTGATCGAAGCTGCTCCCCGGATACGGAAGGACATATTAGCACCTGGGGCCCCCGAATTCTGGTTGATCTGCACTCCGGCAAATTTGCCCTGTAGTTTTTGCCCCATATTGGGCGCAGGGATATCCTTTACATCCCGGGCATCCAGCTGCGCTACCGCCCCCGTTATTGCCTTCCTTTTCTGTGTTCCATAGCTCACCACAACCACCTCATTCAAGCTGGCACTTACCGGTTCCATCTTTACGTTGATCTGCGATCGGTTATTTACAGCCATTTCAGCAGGATTATAACCCACAAAAGAAAACACCAGAGAATCCGACGGCGAAGCCGTCAGCCGAAAATTTCCACTGGCATCGGTACTTGTTCGCTGCGCCTTCCCTTTAACAGTTACCGTCACTCCCGCCAGCGGCTCACCTGTTGGCAAGTCTACTACATTACCGGTAATGGTTAATTGCTGCGTAAGGCCCAGCAAGCCATGGCCACCTCCCATACGCGAGGCATGGGCCGGCCAATACAGCATTAGCGATATGGCGAAACTTAGCACGGCATATCCTAATAGAAGAGATATTTTTTCCCTTTTCATCATCTAATTGGTTTTGGTTAGCGTCGAGATAACGATTATGTCGTTATACAATTGATTAGCATGGGTTAACGGCACTGGCCAGCTACCATTTGGCACTAAATATCAGTGGGTTCTGCTCCCCATTATCTAAAGGGTCACCTACCTGAAGGTGAGCCAGATAATCTTCTGGAAGAATATTCGGTATCCCATTGTACACATTGCCATCGGGCATATAAGCACAGGTCATAGCTCGGCGAAATCCAGGTGTCATATTCGCATGAGCACCATGAATGGTCAGTCCGTTATGAAAGGAACAGCTTCCTGCCTTCATGGGCACTGCAACCGATTCCGATTTCCGAAATGCCGGATAAAAGGAAAAGACCGAATCCATGTTTTTACCGATCCCAGGGTTCTCAAAGCTCGTTTCCTTATGCGAACCGGGAATAAAAAACAGGCAGCCATTTTCCAGGGTCGCATCATCCAAAGCCACCCAGATTGATAAGGCCCGCCGATCGGAAAACGACCAGAAAGGCGTATCCAAATGCCATGACGTAGGGTTGGCCCAGGGTTTCTTAATCAATGCTTGATCGTGCCATATCCGAATCCCCTCTACACCGGCGAGCTTTGCTGCTATCTCCCCGATTTTCGGATCGCACATCAGTTTTTTCATCTTCCCGTTGGTTTGCCATAGGTTAATCAGTTGATCGAACACCTTACCGTAGTACTCTGCATCCTCGTTAATTCCATCATCTTCGCCTACCATCACCGCTTTGCCCGGAATTTTCTGTCCTTTCCGCTCGGCTATCGCTTCGCTGACCGAAGCCCTCCACTCTTCCAGTTCGGCAGTATCAAGAAAGTCTGGAATAAGCAAATAACCATTGTCTCGGTAAGATTCGATCTGTTCGGATGTAATTGTTGTATTCATCGATTTATTGTTTATGGTTAGTTATTATAAAATAGGTTAAACAAAAGTAAAGAATAGCCCGGCATCTACTTTTTACCAAAAACTACTTTTATTTATCTTTTTTGACATAAAACAGGCAAGCTATCTTGTTATAATCAATTATATCCGTTTGTCTCCTTATACTTTTTGCACTTTTTGAACACATCGCTTACCTTTAACGCACTAACCAAGCGCATCATGGAGAACTATCGAAAATATCTTAACATCAGTGAATTTGAAAAGAACTGGGGCTTCTATGTCAATACGGTAGGTTCGGCAAAAGTTGGTCCCAACAAGCACTATCCCAATAATCGCGTGCACCCCATCGATCATTCCTTTACCTGGGATAAAGGGCGGATATTAGACGGCTATTATATTGTATTCATCACGAAAGGCGAAGGGCGACTCGAATCGGCAAAAACGAAGCCTTGCACCGTTAAAGCGGGCACCTGTTTCTTTTTATTCCCCGGCATATGGCACCGCTACAAGCCACACCCACAGTCGGGTTGGGAAGAGTACTGGGTAGGTTTTAACGGCAGTTATCCGAACGAGCTGATGCAGAAAGGGATTTTCACGCCAAACAATCCTTTTATTGAGGTTGGCCCGAACGAAGAGCTCCTACAGCTTTTCCATGCACTCATCAGTACCGTGGCATCGGCCGAAATTGGCTATCGGCAAATTATTGCCGGCATAACCCTGCAGATTTTAGGGCTGCTAAACGCGATATCCAAATATCAAACACCGGCTACCGACCATCAATCCATGCTGATCGCCAAAGCTAAATTTCTTTTGCAGGAATCCATTGAAAATCCCGTCAACCTAACCGAAATGGCCAAAGAACTTCCTATGGGTTATTCCAAATTCCGGAAAAGCTTCAAGGCGATTACCGGCATATCACCCAATCAATATCAGCTCGATCTGCGATTGGATAAGGCTAAGGAACTGCTCTTATCTACTAATTTAACCATCAATGAGATTGCTTATAAGACGGGCTTTGGCTCTATTTTTTATTTTTCACGCCTATTTAAGAAAAAAAACGGCTTCTCGCCGAAGGCAGTTCGCACCAAAGGGCTATAGCACCTTGGCGTACCGCTTGCGCAGGAGGTCTTTCATGTAGCAATTGACCTCGAATTGGTTGGCCAAAGGGTGGCCGGTAAAGGGTGCTGTAGGCATATACGGAGGAGGGCCGAACTCCGTGGTAAAGGCAAGCACCTTCGTTCCGTCCCGCCGTCTTGCCTGCACGATCCTGTCCCACCAAGAAAGAAAGCGCTGCAACGCATAATCCCATTCCGGAGCACGGGGATCGGCAACTTGCGGCCCTTCCTCATGGCCTACACGGGCATGCACATGCGCACTACGGACGATTGCATTGGTCACTACCGTGTCGAAATTTTCCAGCATGCTTTCCGTCACGCAAGTCCAATGCGAAAAATCTGCCGTAATTTGCACTCCTTCGCGCAGGGCAAAAACCATTGCCATCATTTGTGGCGAATAACCCAGCCTCCCCCGATGCGTTTCATGGGCAACTGTGATACCTGTCTTTTCCGAAAATTCCTGTGCCATATCCAGTAAAGCTAGATTTTGGTCGATAGAAAAATAGTCCCTACCCGTGTGCGAATTGATCAAAAGCGGACCGGGTTCGGCGCATTGATGCAAGTTTTTCAGGTAGGAAGATTTAAATTGATTGAAGGTATGGCCTTCGGCACGATACTGATGCGTCACCAAATAAAGCTCATGGCGTTGCACATAATCGAAGAGCATTCGTTTTTCGACCATGCCCTCCGGAATCCATACATCAAAGCCATCATAACCTGCAAGCCTGATTTTATCGAGAAATAACCGGTATTCGAGCGGCTCAAGCCCCCATTGTGCGCTCAGTATTTTGATCTCCATTGATTATCTTATCTGGTTTACCGTTGTAAAGTTAGGGTTTAAATTGATGGTGTTTATTATCTTCCGTAGCGCTTTTTTTGCACTTTATGATCATTTCGTTTCTTTTTGGCACGAAAAACAACCGCACAAACTTGCTTTTTGATTTTATGCGGTTATCATTTTGCATATCGGAATAACTTTATCTAAGTTTGAATAGTATAACTTTGTAATATGACATCAGCAGAAAGTGTTACCGATTTCTATAGGCGACTGCCCGATCATGCCCCCGCAGATACAGCATTGAACAACGCCGGTATTGGCCATATCAATATTTTCTCCCGTGATACCTGTGCGGTTACTTCCCCCTATAGCCGCCGTGATTTTTACAAGGTAAGCCTGATCATCGGCACAGGCAAAATTTATTATGCCGATAAATGGGTGCATATCGACAGGCCTGCCATGCTTTTTTCCAACCCGGTAGTACCCTACGCTTGGGAAGCAGAATCCGAAGAACAGTCGGGATGGTATTGCCTGTTCACCGAAGCCTTTGTTCAGCACAGCGAAAGGGTAGACAGCTTACAGGATTCCCCATTATTCAATATTGGGGCCAACCCAGTATTTTTCCCTGACAAAGCACAGTTGGAAGAGATTTCCTCGCTCTATCAAAAAATGATCCGCGAAATCCAGTCGACCTACATACACAAATACGATATTCTGCGCAGTTACCTGCACCTATTGATCCACGAAGCCTTGAAAGCCGATCCAGCGGCCAATTTCAGTAACTACTCTAATGGTTCGGCAAGGGTATCCGGCCTGTTTACCGAATTGCTGGAACGGCAGTTTCCGGTCGACTCACCCGCTTTCACCCTAAAGTTAAAAACCCCTGCCGATTATGCCCGTTCACTGTCGGTACACGTGAACCACCTTAACCGTTCGGTGAAAGCCATTACCGGAAAAACAACCACGGCACATATTGCAGATCGTATCGTAAAAGAGGCCAGGGCACTATTGCTTCATACCGATTGGACGATTGCGGAGATTGCCTACAGCCTTGGTTTTGAATACCCTTCCTACTTCACCCTGTTCTTTAAAAAGCATACCGGGCTTTCACCCATACAGGCACGTAGCGTCCTTGTTTGAATGTTATAACAATCCGTTTGATTGTTATAAACGATCTGGTCGATCCGTCCCTTACCTTTGATGGTATAAAAATCATCATTATGAAATACAGAAAACTGGGAAAAACAGAAGAACAACTATCCGCCATCGGCCTCGGCTGCATGGGCATGAGTTTTGCTTATGGTCCTACGGACGACCAGGAAAGTATAGCCACCCTGGAAAAGGCGCTCGACCTAGGCATTAATTTTTGGGATACCGCCGATATGTATGCCAATGGCGCCAATGAAGAATTGATTTCAAAAGTATTGGTACCCAACCGCGACAAGGTATTCATTGCCACCAAGTTCGGATTCCGCTACAAGGATAATGTCGCACACCCCAGTAGCGCCGTGGGAACTTACTTTGACGGCTCGCCGGCCTGGATGCGCACGGCCGTGGAAAAAAGCCTCAAACGCCTGAAAATTGAAACCATCGACCTCTACTATGCCCATCGGGTTGATCCCAATATCCCGATTGAAGAAACCGTCGGTGCGATGGCCAAACTCGTCGAAGAAGGGAAAGTACGTTATTTAGGTCTGAGTGAAGCCTCTGCAGCTTCCATCCGGAAAGCACATGCTGTACATCCTATAGCGGCACTGCAAAGCGAATATTCGCTACTCACCCGGGATGTAGAAAAAGAAATATTGCAGACTGTTCGCGAATTGGGAATCAGCTTGGTGCCCTATTCTCCCCTGGCGCGAGGACTGGTAACCAATTCGCTTAATGTCGATACCTTAGATGCATCAGATTTCAGGAGAACCTTACCCCGCTATCAGCAGGAATACATGGAAAATAATGCCAAGCTGGTTAAGGAATTTGCCCAACTGGCAGAAGGTAAAAACTGCAGCCCTGCTCAACTGGCATTGGCCTGGGTACTGGCGCAGGGAGAGGACATTATTCCGATTCCAGGCACCAAAAAAAGAAAATATTTAGAAGAAAATGCCCGGGCAGTAGATGTAAGCCTGAATGAAGCCGACCTGGCAACAATAGATGACCTGATCAAACGCTATCCGCATACGGGCGAACGCTACAGCGAAGGCGCCATGAAGTTGGTCAACAATTAGTACTACGTAATGGGATGTCTTCTATGTAGAAGACATCCTCAATAACATTTCAAACAATACGTGAAAAGATTTAAAAACAAGACCATCCTGATTACAGGATGTAGCAACGGTATTGGCTTAGCGGGGGCAAAAAGGCTGGTGGAGGAAGGCGCACGGCTAATAATTACCGGGCAACATCTGAAACAAGCTAGGGAGGCCCTCGGTAAAGACGTACTTATCATAACCGACAATGTTGAAGACCGCCAATCAGCTGAGCGACTTGCATCCATCGTAAAACAAAACGGGTCTTTGGATGGACTTTGGTTAAATGCTGCCTACGCTTTAGGAGGGGATATAAATACCATGAGCAAACAAATGATAAACCAGTTATTCGCGGTTAATGTTGTTGCTCCGATTCTACAAATGGGTACGCTGTCTTCTCTAATTAAAAATGGCGGAGCGGTCCTTGCCACCTCTTCCAGCGTGGTATATGACGGACAATCCTCCGTTTCCGTATATGCAGCGAGCAAAGCTGCTATTTTAGCTGCGGCACGCTGCTGGGCAACAGAACTTGCTTCTCGGAATATCCGGGTAAATTCGCTTGTTCCAGGCCCTATAGCAACCAATCATCGTTTTTCTCTTCCCGAAGAACTGCGCAAACAATGTGAAGACGATCTCGCAAAAACGGTATGGTTAAAACAGATCGGTAATCCAGAAGAAGCGGCAGCCATTGCGGCATTTCTGTTATCGGATGAGGCAAGTTACGTAACCGGAAGCGCCTATGTGGTAGACGGTGGACTACTGATGATGTAATAATAAAATAAGCACCCCATCTCTCTGGACCTTCCATATTTTGATGGTAATTTCGTAAACCGTAAGCATAACCGAAGTAAATTCCAAACCTGCTTATATCGGTAGCAAGTTGCAGGCCTTACAGGGCCGTTATCGTAATCTGATGTTTCTGCGGTTTGTTCAAACGGTACATTTGATCTCGCAGTGACTGCATCTCCACTTCCAGCTTTTTGCGCGAAGCGGGTACACGTACCGCTTCATAGTCGGCTGCTTTTACTTTTACCCAGCCATTATCCTCGTTGTGCATGACGGTATCGCGGGCCGCTTCCGAATCGTCGAAGAGCAAATTTTTGGCTTGCAGGAAATCATAATTTACCCAATAATAATTACGAAATTTAGCTTCCAGCTCGCGGTGTTTCCGGTTCAGCTCCATCAGCTGAAGCGCCTGTTTGTACTGCGGTGTATGCGTGATCTCTGCCAAGTTGATGCCCCTTGCCCAGTCTTCTGCCGAATAAGCTCCCATATATGCGCCATCGATGCGCAAGGTATACTTACCCTCCTTCAATCCACTTACGACAATCTGTTCCCGATTAAATTCGGCCATGAACGGAATCAGCGATAGCGCATCCTTCTGCACCTGGTTGTTTTGCCATACCCGGGGTACGGTATCGATGGGGTAAGGCAACGATTTCGCCAGATAATCGAAATGCAAACCCTTTTCATCGGTCTTTATGGCCTTAATATCCGCATTTTCACTTTTGATCAGCTTACTGCCTGCCACATCGATCACCACATCCGCTACCGGTTTACCCGCCAGCCCCTGCGCTTTCAAAAACAGGTAAGCCATGACGAAGTGCCCTGCGCTCCCGGGATGTATACGATCGGGACCTGTAAGCGTAAAATCGGGCCGTTTAGCCTGTTCCCGTTGGGTAATGCCCAACATCGGGTGTAGCAGATCCACGAAATCCCAATGGTTCCGTTCGGCTCCCTCCTTTTGGAAAGCAGCAATCTCCTCCAGTGTCTCGCTTTTCCCTTTAAAGTAGTTGTCTTTATTCCGCATCGTTTCATCATAGGGAGATGATGTCATGATGATCTTTCGGATATCCGGCCGACCCTTCAGCACCTTTTCGATCTTTAAAAAACTGGCATAAGAGGTATCAACGGCCCCTTTACGCACCTTTTCCGTCTGCGTGGTGTCTCCGTATTCAAAATATTTACTGTCGTTCATGCCGAAAGTAAGCACGAGCGTGGAAGGGTCCTTTTGCAGGATATCTTTGGGTAAGCGATCGTAAATCTGTCCCGCGACATCGCCACCAACACCACCGTTGATGATCTGCAGTTTCATTTCCGGAAAATGGGTAATGTAATACAACCAAATGTAGTTCTCATAAAGGCCCGCCTCTGTAATACTATTGCCGGCGAAGACCACCCGATCGCCCTTCTTAAACGGTTGGAGCGATTGTCCATATCCTACCTGAAAAACCAGGAGCAAGCTCCATAAAAGATAATGCTTCTTCATAATCATTTCATTTATTTCATTTTAATCCGCACGGTGCGGAAACCAAAACGCGGCATTTGCACATTCACTTTGGCCGTACCGCCCTTGTGCTCCACGGTTAAGTTTTCCCTAGCCGTCTTATTTAAATCTTCCAATTGTGCCGAAACCACGGGTAAACCGATGTGTATACCCAGCGGCCGTTCGTCGCCCGCCGCATTGAAAATACGCAATAGCATATCGCCGCCGTCATATTGCAGGGAACTCAGCGCATAACCCGGTTTGCTGAAGGCCAATAAAGAACGTGCTTTACCAGACCACCGTACATTACCCCTCTGTACCTTTAGGGGGTTCACCAAAGCGTCGTTTGCGTACCAAAGCTGAGCCTTTGCCCAATCCCCTTGATGCGGCAACAGGCTGTAATGTATGCGTGTAGGTCCGTCAACACGATAATCACGGCCCCATAGCCCTTTTCCAACATATTGCACGGTCAATGCCAATGGATGCTCTTCCCCATGCGCATAAGACGTCGTATGATCGCTAAACAAGGCTATACCTTCGCGCTGTTCTCCATCCGTTACGTCAACCCAATCCAGCAGTACATTATTCTTGATGCTGTCCCAACTGCTAAAAAAAGTATTATTCAACCGGCTTTCCGTCACATCAAAAGGTGCATTCTTAGCGATACGCTGCTGCTCTAAATTTGCCGGAAAAAGTAGTAAGAGCTTATAACGATCATCATAAAAAGCTTTCTTCCGATTCTCCAAACGAAGATCAGCATCATTAAAGGCACCAATCTGCGGTTGCCCATGCCAGTCGATCTCCAACTGAAAATCGATCCGCGGTTCGCCCTTCGTCAGCATAATCTCCTGTGTAAAAGGATGCCCAGCAATTTCGCCCTTCATTGCAATTTTCAAGCGTAGGGGCCCTTGTTCCACTATTTTTGCGCTAACCGGATTTTCCGTACTCGAACGGAAACGGCGTTCATTGTAGAAGAAACCCCGCAATTCGTTAAAACCTTTGTTGTACTGCCTATCAACCAGCTCCTTTTCGGGCCGATCGTTCGTCCGCAAGCTGGTGATTACGCCGCCCAGGTGCGTATTCAGCCGCATGGTATGCTTATCGGTACGGATTACCCACTCCGCTCCTTCCTGCGAAACCTGCGCGAAAGCTGGCCAATGGTGTTTCTCTTTTTTCAGGTGGAAGACACTTTCCCCCATTGGCGGTACATTTGCCTTAAACAGCAGGTGCTGCCCGTCCTGCTTCCGGCTCCATTGTGCAGGTACCACGTTCCCCTGTGCATCCACAACAACCCAAGTGGTATCGATATCCGTACCTGTAAAAATGTAGTCAGCCAAATCATCTCGTTTATACGGCAAGACATTCCGTACGATTAAAGTCGACGGTAAATTTTCTGATGCCGCTTCCTTTCCCAACACCGCGTCGGCCGTCTGTTCGGTCGTTCCTGTCCATTGCCGCACTTTACCAGCCCAGTCCAGGCTATCCACCTGATTATACGGCACAATCCAACAATCGTGATGCTGCGCCAGCAGTAAGGGATACCAAGCCTGTCTCAGGGCCGAATCCGGCCATCTTGTACCATACCAGGCCCTATCCATCGCCGCCCACTTTTCTGCCATCAGCAGTTTATTCTCTGCTTGTCGCACCTGTTGGGCAATGCGCTGCAAGACCTGTGCTCCCCATACCAAGCTCACCTGGATATCCTCCTGCGAAAGCCTCCAGTCCTCCAGCTTACGGTCGGCATTCCTACCCGCAAAATAATGCCGCCAGGTAGTATACTCCGTGGGATGGTAATCCCCTCCATTTGCTCCCAACCAAGGTCCATTTTTCCAGCCCGCATCCTGCAAACACATCCCCACCGGGCGTTTAATGCCTGCGGCCAAGGCGCCCGCAATAAAATCCTTACTGTTTGTACTGGCGATGGTCTCCCAGGTTGATCCCGGTTTCAGGGCTTCCATGGCATAACGCGGCACGGTAGGTATAGCGGTACCATCCGGGCCGACCCAGTTCAGCAGTTCGTTTCCATGCGCCCGCACGTAACCTCCCCAACAGGTATTTGGGTTCTTTAAGGATGCATACTGAAAGCCAAAAGACCGCAGGATCTGGGGTAAAGCGCTGGTAAAGCAGGGTTCTTCTGACGAATAAGTAGAAAATTTAATCGAAGGAAAATGCGCTTTCAGTTCTTCCATGCCATAGGCCAACTGCCGGATAATGCTTTCGCCCGAAAGGTTATACATATAGGGCTGGCCATAGGCCGGGTTCACAAATTCTACCCGGCCTTCATCCGTTTGGTTGGCCGCGTAGCTTGCAAAAGCAGCATAACCCGCTTTATCCACCTCGCGCACCCAGGTCCAGGTTACCGGTTCAATTTCCAGATTGATCTTCCAATCCGGATGGCGCTGCAGTTGCTCAACAATAAAACGGGTATATTGCGGTGGATAGTGGCCCCATTTCCCGCCATGATAGCCGTCCACGAAATAAGCCGTTTGCCCATAAGCCGCGGCCATACACAGGCAAAGCATATTTCCCAAGCATGCCCACTTTAAAATATGTCTTTTTATTGCTTCAAACATCCTATTTTAAATTCGGGTTCGCCTGAATTTCCGTAAGCGGTATTGGCCATAACAGGTCCTGTTCGCGAAAAGCGTTCACATGATTAGGTGCTTTAAAGCCAATCAAATCAACGATACGGTCGTTTTCCACGTCATAAGCCTTTCGCGTCCGCTGCATATCAAACCAGGTATGAAACTCAAAGCATAGCTCCCAATAGCGTTCCTTCAGCACCTCGTCGGTCGTGATACTACCAGGCCTCGCCGAATCCGGAAAAGCCCGCGAGTGAACGGCATAATAAGCGTCGACCGCCGCTGCATCCGATGTTGTGCCTCCGTCGGCCATCGTTTTCGCCTCGGCACAAAGTAACAATAAATCCGCATAACGCATGAGGGGGAAATTCGCCCCCGAGCGCGAAGTCTGTTCGGCAGCATCATCCCAAAACTTATAAATAAAAGGGTTCAGTTTACCCGGTGCATCCCCGAGGTATTTCACATTATAAAAAAATTGCTTTTCCTGTTTACGGACATCGTTCGCCGCATACGAATGATAAAAAGCCAAGGTCGGCGCCATGGCCCCGCCGAAATTAGGGATGACCGATACCGGCTCAGGCGGTTCCGGATAAGGCATAAAATTAAAATGGATGATGCTACCGGCATTGCGTTCGTCCCGTTGGTTCATCAGGATATGTTCGCCATCATTGAATTTTGCCGGGTCGCGCAGATCCGCATAAGTTGGAAATAAGTGATATTCGCCGGCGTCAATCACTTCCCGTGCCTTGTCATAGGCCAATTGGTAATACGATGCACCTTTCTGCAAGGGATAGCCCGCCATGGTGATATACACCTCTGTTAAAAGCGATTTGACTGCTGCGAGGTTGACACGGCCACTTTTATCCGTCCAGGGCAAGCCCGCATTTTCCGCAAACTGCAGGTCACTCACAATCTGGTTGTAAATATCTTCTACCGGCGCTTTGCCGATCTGTATATTATCCAGGTTTTGCGTCGGTTCTGTTTTCAGCGGAATGCTGCCGAACAAGCGCACCGCCCTAAAATAATAGTAAGCCCGCAAAAAATACACCTCACCCAAGAAACGGTTCTTCGTTTCTTCGCTCACCACCGTTGTTTGCGAAACATTCGCAATAAAACTATTGCAGTTTTCCAGTGGGATAAAGGTGGAGTTCCACCAAGTATCGAACCGGCTATTGGAATTCTGGATATTCTGCAGGAGCAGAAACTGATCGTCATCGCCTCCTGTAGGTCTTGGCCTTCGGCTATAGCCCGTCATATATTCCAGCGCATACACCGGGCTGGCCGCCACCGTAATTTCGCTGGAAAAAGGCATATTCAGGCCCGAATAGGTACCATTTGCAGCCGCTTGGATCTGGTCTTCCGTTTGGTAATATTGGTCGGTAGTCAAAAAGCTAGCCGGCTCTTCTTCCAGGAATTTACTGCAAGAACTGAACAGCATAGTAGCTGTTAAGGCTATTTTGAAGATCTTATTCATCGTCATTAGAAACTAGTTTTAAGAGAAAAGGAAATCGTTCTAGGTTTAGGGTACTGATACACATCCACACCCTGGTTCAGCGCCGCATCAAAGGAAGTCACTTCCGGATCGTAGCTGCTATACCCGGTAAAGAGCAGGGCATTTTCCACATTGATGCCCAGCACCAGCGCATTCAGTTTAATTTTTTGCAGCAGCTTTTTATCCAAGCGGTAAGACAGTCCGATGTTGCGCACACGCAAAAAGGAGCCATCCTCCACATTAAAGGAGTCGCCCCCTTCATTGTCGAAGCCATCCGAATTCACGCGAAGCTGCCCCAGCATCGTCTCTTGGTTTTCCGGTGTCCACGAATTCAGGATCGAAGTAAAACTGTTGATGTTAGGCCCGGGGTTCACCATCAGTACCCGCGCCAAACTGATAACATGATTGCCATAAACTCCCTGTAGATCGATGAAAAGCGAGAGACCTTTATAGGTAAACGTATGCGTCATATTCATCTCCCATTTGGGCATTGCATTACCCAAATTCACCCGATCATCTGCATCTTTTACACCATTGCCGTTGGTGTCCAGGTACTTGATATCGCCCGGTTTCTTCCCGAACTGCGCAGCCTCCTCTGCTTCATCCGTTCCCCAGACACCCAAGCGTTCATAACCAAAAAATTCATTGAGCGGACCGCCGGCAATAATGCGTCCCCACCACGGGTAAATCACATCGTTATTGATATTGATCACTTTAGAACGGTTCAATGAGAAATTATAGCCCATGGTCCAGCTAAAGTTTTCCTTTTTAATATTTACCGTGTTCAAGCCCAGTTCGATCCCTTTATTCTGTATGCTTCCGATATTGTCAAACACATTCGTATAACCCGTAGTTACCGGTAACTTCCGCAAGTACAGTAAATCGTCGTTCCGCTTACGGTACACATCGCCGGTCAGCAGTAAACGTCCGCTAAACAAACTGATATCCACTCCCAGATCCAGTTGTTTGGCTTTCTCCCAACGTAAATCCGGATTACCCAAAGCGGCCAAGGTTACGGATGGTTCATAGTTACCGTTAAAAACCGCCTGTCCGTTATTATAACGGTTCAGGGTCACATAATCCCCTATTTCCGCATTGCCCACGATACCATAACTTGCCCGCAGCTTCAGGTCGTCGATGCGCGTATCCATCGCCTTAAAAAAAGATTCCTGCGAGATACGCCATGCGGCAGAGAAGGAAGGGAAGTAACCATACTTATTGTTCGCACCGAAGCGCGAGCTACCGTCGATCCGAAAAGAAGCCCCCAGCAGATAACGGTCGTCATAATTATAATTTGCCCGGGCGAAATACGAGTTCAGCTGGTTTTCGGTTTTGCCCGACGACGGAATCTGCGGCGTTGTGCCCGTCCCGAGGTTATTGTAGGTAAAGAAATCATCGAAAAAACCCTCTGCCCCTGCGCGGTCGGTTGATGTTACATAATAGTACCAGCTGGCGCCGGCCACCGCATTGAGGTGATGTTTCGCCCAACTATTGTCGTACGAAAAGTAATTCTCCGTAGTCCAGGAACCAAAATCGGTATGCCCACGTTGCGCCACGCCCTGTTGGTTTTCGGCCACATCGTACACGGTTCTGCCTCCGTAATACAAATTATAGGTTGAATACAACTGGCCACTTACGGACGTATTGAACTTCAGCTTATCCGACAAGCGGAAATTCAGCATCAAGTTGCCCAATGATTGCGTCCGGCCTGTCACATTTTTCACTTCATTGAGCAGTTTAACCGGGTTCTCCGAATTTTCCGCACCTGGGTAATCCCCTTTCCGTGTATAGGTGCCATCGGGATACTGTACCGGTATAAAGGGTAGATATTCCAGCGTTTGCCTGAGCGCATTTAAGCCTAGGGTATTATTATCGATATCGTTGGTCTGATAGCCGCCGGCATTGATATTAGCCTTAACATTCAACCAAGGTTTAACATCCCAATCCAGGTTCAAGAAACCATTCAGCTGTTTGTAGTAGCTATTCAGCATAATTCCCTGATTGTTCCGGTACGAAATATTAGCCAGCACCTTGATATTGTCTTTCCCGCCGGAAAAGGTTAATGCATGCTGGTGCGATACCGCTACGCGCGTGGCTTCCTTTTGCCAATCCACATTATATTTGGGTGTGCCATCACTGTTGAAGAGATCATCTTTCCGCGCAAAGTGATTATTAGGGTCCAAATGCGGGGCCAACCGGCCTGGCACATATTCATATTGCCTCTTGAACATCTCCAAGCTTCCATTGGCATCCAGCAAATCCAGTTCCCGAGGCAGCGACCCGAAGCTCAACGTATTGTCAAACGCAATCTGCGAACCATTAGCCTCTCCATTTTTCGTGGTAATCACCACCACCCCATTGGCCCCTCGAGATCCATAGATGGCTGCCGAAGAAGCATCCTTCAATACGTCTACCGACTGAATGATGTTCGGATCGATCGTTGTGGGATCAGCCCCTACGATACCGTCGATCACGTACAAGGGTGTGTTGGATCCATTGATAGAACCCGTTCCCCGAATTTTTATCGCCGGATTTCCACCCGGTTTACCCGAGTTTAAGCTAATGTTTACGCCCGCAATTTTCCCGGCCATACCCTGCAACATATTCTGTGCGGTAGGGCGTTCCAGCAGTTCTTCGCCCTTTACCGACCCTACTGCCGTACTGAGGTTCCCCTTTCGGGAAGTACCGTATCCCACAACCACGATTTGTTCGAGGCTGTTATCACGTGCTGTGAGCGTGATATGCAGTGTCGCCGCATCTGTTACCGACACCTCCTTCTCTAAATAACCGACATAAGAGACCAGCAAAACAGTACCAGGTTCTACCTGAAGTGTAAAAACACCGTTTGCATCGGTCAATGTCCCCTTCGTAGAGCCCTTCACCCGTACCGAAGCCCCAACCAGTGGTGTTCCCGCTTCATCCATTACTTTTCCCTGCACATCGACTTGCTTTCTCTTTGCGGCAGGCTTTTTCTCGGTAATGAAAACAGTAGTTCCTTTTAGCTCATAATTGAGCGGCAGATCGGCCAACACCGTTTTTAGCACCTCGCTTAAGGAAGCATTCCGAACACTGACATCCACTTTTTGTGTGCGGTCTAGCAACTGGTCATTATAAAAAAAGTGATAAGCAGACTGGCTTTCAATCGAAGCGAACACCTCCGATAAGGAAACATCCTTTAACTGTAGGGTGACACCTTGAGCAAAAGCCGGAAGCGCAATTAAGCACAAAAAGCCCATCAACAGCCCCATTGACGTCTTCTTTGGTTGCCTTCTTCGGCGAAAATTAAGGCCAATAGCACGCCCATTCGCCTTGTTTTTGGTTGCGATCATATGTAAAGTAAATAATAGGTTTGTTTAATTGAGATCTATAGTTAGTCTGTTGTTGCCCTGCAATTTTGATCAGGTTCCGTTCCTAGCATTATATTCCATGTCCATCAATTTTTAGGTAATACAATAATGTGTTCCTTATCCTCAATCTGTATCGGCACGCCAGAAATGGCCAGGCCGCTCATCAAGTCCGACAGCGGTAACTGCCGATCGATTTTTCCGGTAAACGTTTTGCTGGTCTTCGATTTGATGTTAAAATCGACGTTATACCAGCGTGACAGCTCACGCAGCACGGTTTCCAGATCCGCCCGGTTAAAGGCAAAGTATCCCTTCGTCCAGCCAATACGTGCAGCCGCATCCGGCAATTGCACCACCCGCCAAGTACCATCGGCCGACAAGCTCGCTTCTTCTCCCGGCCGCAGCCGTCTGCTTTGCCTTTTATCCAGTGCTACCAACTCCACACTTCCATCCAATAAAGTCGTTTTCACGTCGGCCTCATCGTTATAAGCCCGCACATTGAAGCGCGTGCCCAATACCTGAATACGTTGTCCGGCAGTTTGCACGAAAAAAGGCTTCTGTACGTTGTGTGCCACTTCAAAATAAGCCTCTCCCGTTATACTGACCACCCGGTTATCTCCGATAAAGCGCGTAGGATAGCGGATGGAGGAAGCCGCATTGAGCCATACTTTGGTACCATCGGCCAATACCAGATGGTATTGGCCTCCTTTGGGCACTTGCATAAGATGGAAAGTAACTTCCTGATCTGTCGCCCCGTTTGCCATATAGTTCAGCCCCCCCTTTTCTTCCTTTAGAAAAGTATTGCCATGGTCTTTATTCAAGCCGTCCTCCATGGCACCCACATCCACGGCACGTCCGTCGGCAAGGATAATTACCGCCTTTTCGTTACCCGGCGCCACATCTTTCTCCATTACCGTTTTCAACTTTTCCGGCTGTCGTACTACGGGCTTATCGATATAATAAAAAGCAAACAACAGGAAGCCGATGCTGCATAAAATTGCCACTGCGTACGACCAACGTAGATAAGCCCATCCCTTGGCTTTTATCGCCGTATGCGCTTTTATCCTTTCCCACAGGCCCGTCGTGCGCGGAATGTCAAAATAAGGATGCTCCTGTTCATATTCGCTGTAGGCCTTTTCCAACAGCCGTTCCAGGTGCTCATCCCCTCCTTGTTCCTGCAATAGCGCAAAAAACTCCAACTCCTCTTCGGGCGAGGCCGTTTTGTTGAAATATTTTTCGAACAAGGTACGTAATCTGGTTTCCATCACTATTGGTTAGCCCACTGGCTTATGTATACTAAAGACACCACGAAATATAAAAAGGGGTAATTGGGCTTGATTTTTATCGAAAAAAGCGGCTCAGTAAGATGAGTAACAAGGGGATATCGGCACGTGCCTCGGCAAAATAGTTACGCAGGAATTTCAGCGCCAATTTCATGTGTTTTTTAACCGTTTCTGGCGAAAGGTTCAATAAGCGGGCGATCTCTTCCTGTTTCAGTCGATCAATTTTGCTCAGCTTAAATATCTTTTGCTGTTGTGGCGGTAATTTCGAAATCGCCTCATCCAACACCATTTTATACTGCTCAAAAAGGTCCTCATCCGGTTCTGCAGGCTGAAAAGACTCCCTATTTTCCTGCCACACCTGATGTTTCAATTTTTCGTTCGCTATCTTCCTTAAGGCATTCAGCATCCTATTTTTAGTGAGGATAAAAATAAAGCTCTTGAACGATCCGATCTCCCCTAAGGTGTCGCGCCTCTGCCAAACTTCAATAAAGGCCTCCTGCACTACCTCTTCTGCGAGAATATGTGAGGAAGTCAGTTGGAATACAAAAGCACCCAATTGATCATAGTAGCCGTAAAAGAGTTTTTCGAAAGCCCTTTCATCTCCGTTGGCCACCCTAATCAACAGATCAGATTCATTGTAAAGCGAAATCAATGCCACTTATCATTAGGTTTATTTCACGCCAAAATCAGAAAAAAAACCGATTTAGCAAAATATTCAACATGGTAATCCTTCTTAAATCAGATCGCAAAGGCATTGTCACCTGCCTTCAGTTTATATTTTTTCCCCTTCCAAATCAGCACACCTGTAGTTTGGTTGGGAAGGTTTATATTTATTTTCCATCCGTCGTTAACCAACCGATAAGCCACCGCAATCTTCCCTTTCGGATGTGGTATCGTTCCGGAGGCATGCTTTAAGGCGCCCAAATGCGGTGCTATTTTCACCCTATTAAAGCCCGGCGCATCGCTGTCTATCCCCAATACCGTACGGAAAAATTCGATATTCGGGCTACTTCCCCAGGCGTGGCAGTCCGACCGTGTAAATTCCACGTTCGAATCTTCGGTCCACGTGGTCAGCCCCATCGCTATATTTTTGCGCCAGATATCCAGCCAATTCAGGTAACCATCCCCCAGGCCGGCGTTAACCAAAGCTTGATGTAGGTAATATTTAAAATAAATGGTGCATTGCGTTAAGGTGCTATCCTTTAGCAACCTTTCTCCCAGCGCCTGCCTATCCGCTCCATTCACCATTCCCGTTAATATCGCCAAGCTATTGGCATGCTGCGAAAACAAATCCTTCTCCTTCGTATCGGCATACAATTGCCGTTTGGCATCCCAATACTTCTGCTGTATGGTTTGTTTCAGCTGTCTGGCCTTTTCCGTATCGTTTTCGGCATATTCCTGCATACCCAAGCTGTTTTCCAGCTTAGCCGCCCATTGATATGCCCAGAGCAATTGCAAATCCAAGATGGCAGAGCTACCGTCGGCCCCTTTCGGTGGTGCACCCACTGCCCAGTTTTTCCCGTTGGCCCAGTCGACGAATGTCCAATACGGTGTATTCTTCAGTGAGCCGTCAGCACCTTGGTATTTACTGAAAAAATGAAGGATCTCCCTTGCCCCGGCCAATTTCTCGGCGATAAAGGCATTGTCGCCAACATACATCCAATAATCGTACAGCATACCGATGTACCACAAAGAAAAGGTGGAGATGATCTGCGTATTCCGTGAAGGATAGCGGCTCATGGTAATACCGTCGGTTAAACGTGCCTGGTTAATGAGCTCAATAGCGTGACGCGGCAAGCGGCGATCTGCACTGTTATAATAGGTGATCATGGCCTGTACCCGCGTGTCGCCGATGTACTGCAATTGCTCATAATAAGGACAATCGGTATAGGTTTCCCAAGCATTCAGCCGTGCCGTACGCCAACCGATATCGAGTATTTGTTTTATTTCCGGATTATCGCTCTTCAATTCAGCCGGTTCTTTAAATGGATATCCGGTAAAGGTGCCGAAGATATCATCCAATATCAGCGGCTCATCCTGCGTTTCTATGCGCAATTGTATATAGCGATAAGTACGGAAATTCAGGTTGGTATAGCTTTGGCCATCGCGGCCGTTGGCAATCAGGCTATCTTTACGGCCATGAAACATTTTACCTTCCACCTCATTCCGGTTTCCCTTTCGAGGGCCATAAGGGGTAAACTCCGCCACCAACGATTCGGCATAACCCATGGAGATACCGGCATCTTTACCTTTACTGAAATTTAGGGTAACATAAGCATTGGTTAAATAAGTCTGATCGAGCAGCAGGGTAACCGTCGTATTTGCAGGCACGGTAATCGGCACCTTCTTGGCTGGAAATGCTGCTGGAACGTTAAGTCCAGTAGCTTTCCGCAATACCGGTATCCGTTGATAACGCATCTCCATCGCAGGTAAGGGAGAAGGCACCAGCATCCAGCCAAAACCATCCGACAACCCTTTGGGCTGACCAACGAAAAGTTCAGAGGCAAAGTCCCAAGTCCGGTCATCCAAATCGGCCGCCATCCAGCCTTGAACCGACTGGTTCAAATCCACCCGTTCTCCCCGGCTCGCAGCGAAAAAGCCGTCAATAGGCTGGTACGCCCGGTCACGCATACACTTCCAGCTTTTATCAGAATTGAGTACCTGTTCCGTTGGCGTATTGCCCTGCACAATAAAAGCCGTCCGTACCGATATCTGCGCTTCGGGCCGGTATTCGGCTTCATTCCAAACCACAGCGGCGACTTGGTTTTCGCCCGCTTTCAAAAAGGGTGCAAGGTCGACCGTCTGGTAGTTCCAGTTATAGCGATCACCACGGGCAGGCCCGAGCGAAACCAATTGATTATTCACATAAAGCTTGTAACGGTTATCGGCGGAGACATGAACGATAAAAGAATCTGGTTGCTTTGGCAAAGCGATCATTTTGCGGAAGTAATAAACCCCGTAATGGTCCCCATTATCGTTCGGCGCAGCAATCCAATGGGCATTCCAGTGCCTGGCACCCGGTGCTACTACCGGAAATTGGGCGAAAGAAAATTGAACAAGAAAAAGTATACAGGCTAAAGAAACGAATTTCATATCAGCGTTTTAGTTTTTATTGGTTAAGCGGTTCGAATAAGCGTACTCAACTGCTCTTAGTGCACAGCATCAGTATCCATTCGATTAAAGACACTGCAGATAACAAAAAGGGGTAATGGTTTTGCTAATAATTGCGCATTATAGGCATCGGTATCGCTAAAAGATTTAACAGAAAAACGAAAAAGCCAATCCGCTATACAACCAAAAGCTCGCGTATTATAGATGATGTCATGGAAACCAGCTATCGGCTACGGTCGATCTGTTGAAAAGAAAACGGAGGTTAACATGCAGTTTTCTTTAGAATAGAAAATGATTTTTCTTACTTCTCCTCATTGATTAACCGTTTCTACGAGTTGATGTTCCGATCTTTTAATTTACTCAATATATTGAGTAATTTTACTCAACGTATTGAGTAAAATCTATAACATGTTCTAAATACCTTATTTACAAGAGCTTATAAAAAGGATTAATGAACCAAGACAGTTCATTCAGGTTATTATGGGGCCGCGCCAAGTAGGAAAGACAACGTTGGTTACCCAATTAACAAGAAAATTAGCTATTCCTTTTTTATTTGTTTCAGCTGAAGTAATACAGCAGGCCAATCTTTAACGGTGTGGGGACATCGGGATAATCCTTATTACGAGAAAGCCATGCTGATGCGGGCTTTGGAAAATACCATCTATTTTGCGAGTGTGAACTACGCATCCCGCTATCCTGAATCGGCCACTGCGCTAATCGATCCACAAGCCAATTGTGTGGTGCATGAGCAATACGGGCAAGCGGGCATCATTGTGGCCGATCTGGATATATCGCAAGCGACAGGCTTTTTGGCCAAGCGGTGGAAAGGCGAACATACCTAATGCTAAGATTTTCAAATTGCCCATTTTATATAAAGTGTTGTAACGTTAGTTAACTATCGTACGTTATATAAGCAACCATCAACAAAAACAATATAGTTTTTGAACATCACAGCTACAGGAAACTGGCCTTTTTTAAAAGAAATCCATAACTTTCGCTTATGAATGATCTGTTGGACTTCTTATTGGAGTTTGGGTATTTAAACCCTAAAGAATTAGCACTTATAGAAAGTAAAGTGGAAGGAGTTTCTGTTGCGAAACAGACTAAACTGGCCGAAGCTTCCCGGGTTATCAATGAACTTTGGTTTGTAAAAGAAGGCATAACCCGTGTGTACTATTATACAGAAAAAGGAGATGAAGTAACCAAATATTTTATCGACGAGCGCCATTTTTCCAGCGATGCCAATAGTTTTTTGTATAAAATTCCGATGACCTCTTATGTGGAAACAGTAACCGATTGTAAACTTATAAAAATCTCCCGTTCTGCTTTTGAAGTATTCGCCCGGGAAATTCCCTGTTGGAATGAACTTGTTTTCAAGATCATCAACAGGGGAATGCACGATAAAGTAAACCGGATCAGTGCAATGTTGGCCGAGACGGCTAGAGCGCGTTATTTGAACTTTATGGAGCGTTATCCTACGATACTAAACCGTATTCCACTTCATCTTTTAGCTTCTTATTTAGGCGTTACGAAACACTCATTAAGCCGCATTAGAAGGAATATTTAACTTTTTGATTAATTGCCAAAAGGCAACGCTATTTTTCGCAGCATACTTCATTTTTGTAAGAACAAAACAGTAAACAATGAATATGAAACGATCGATTACTATTGGTGCGAAAACCAATCACCCTTTAACTCTCAAACGATTTGGTTACGGCACCATGCGCTTAACAGGAGATATGGTTTGGGGCGAACCACAAAACAGACCAGAAGCATTACAGATATTAAGAACGGCCATAAGTAACGATATCAAGTTCCTGGATACCGCCGATTACTATGGAGAAGACGTCACTAACCGTTTGATAGCAGAAGCCTTGTATCCTTATCCGGAAGATCTGGTGATATGCACGAAGGTTGGGGCCGATAGAGGGCCGGATAAAAGCTGGCGGGTTTACGACAAGCCCGAGAATTTAAGGGCAAGTATAGATAACAACCTGAAAACGCTGAAGATTGAACAGATACCGTTGGTTCATTTCAGGATAATGCCCGGTTCGAATACACCTATCGAGGAGTCGCTGAATGCCCTATTCGAGATGCAAAAGGAAGGCAAGATTCTACATGTCGGGATAAGTAATGTCAATTCTGAGGAACTAAAGAAAGCATTGGCAATAGGAAATATAGCCAGCGTAGAAAATGCATTTAGCTACAGTCAGCGAACAAGTGTTCAGGTGCATGGAATGGAACTAAGGGGATTGCAGGAGGTAATGGACATTTGCATAAAAAATGATATTATTATGGTTCCTTTCTTTTCTTTGCTAAATGCATCACCAGAAAAAGACGCGAAGATTTCCGTCATCGCTAAAAAATATCGGGCAACCGAAGCGCAAATTCATCTAGCCTGGTTGCTGCATTATAACGACTTGATCATTCCCATACCCGGTACTTCTAAACTGAAACATCTTGAAGAGAATATCCAAGCATTCCATATTGCGTTAACCGATGAAGATATGGAATTTCTGGGTTAGCAAACCGTATATTACTTCGCTCAATATTCAAGAGGCTGCCTCACATTGGTGTGCAGCCTCTCTATACCTACCGAATAAGGGTTGTAGCCAATTTATTTCAGTGCATAACCGATATATCCCCCATCTACCAAGAGCTCTGTTCCTGTAATAAAACTTGCATTTTCGGAAGCCAAGAATAATACCGCATTTGCAATTTCATCCGGATTCCCCATTCTTTGTAAAGCCGTAGTTGAAGCAAATTGTTTTTTTTGGGCTTCATCTGGAACAGCCTTATCAAAACCTTCGGTTTGAGTTGGGCCCGGGCTTACGATATTTACCCTGATTTTTCGTTCAGCCAATTCGTTTGCTGCAATTTGGGCAATTTTATTGAGCGCCCCTTTCGTTGCCGAATACACACTGGCATGCATCTGGGATGCCGTTGCAACGGTTGATGAAGTGAACAACACCGATGAACCTGCTGTCAAATAGGGCAATAATTTTTGCAAGGTAAAGTAATGACCTTTTACGTTGGTGTTGAATTGCGCGTCGAAATCAACTTCGGTAGTTTGCTCGATCGTTGTGAATGTTGCTATTCCTGCATTCAGGAAAAGCACGTCTAATTTGACTCCGCTTTCCGCAACGGCTTTTTCTAAAACCGCTATTCCCTCCATAGTTGATGTATCCGAAACTAAGGTTTTCAATTTCGGGTTATTAATTGCCACCGCCGCCTTGTGCAGGTTTTCGGCATTTCTTCCCGTAATCCAAACATTCGCCCCTGCATTAATAAATGCTTTTGCCGTTGCCAATCCTATTCCAGTAGTTCCGCCTGTAATGACTATGTTTTTGCCTATGAAATCCATTTTTTAATTATTTTTTGTTACCCCGCAAATGTAGCGAAGTTGAATTTATTTATGTAACTTTGTAACAAAAAGTAACAGTAACCTTTGAGTAACCAGGTAACTTATGGAAGAAATAAAATGCTCGGATAACGAAAAAAACAGCAAACAGATTATGGCAGTACACGACGCAATGGACGTGTTGAACGGAAAATGGAAGATTTCCATTATTTCATCGGTTTGCTATTACAACAAACGACGATTTTCTGATATCTTGAATGATGTAAAAGGAATTTCCAACAAAATGCTCAGCAAAGAATTAAAGGAGCTGGAAATGAATCAATTAATCAAGCGAACCGTTTTGGATACCCAACCTGTAACCGTTTTGTATCAATTAACGGAATACGGCAAAACACTGCAAACCATCATTGATACCTTGGCAGATTGGGGAACAGCCCATCGAAAAGTGATTATAGGGAAGTAAAAGTCGTACATAAAAATGTGCTATTTAACAAAAAGTCGTACATTTTTTTGTATTATTGCCTCATCGTCATGCCTACGCACCACGTACCCTTTCTGGAAGTAAACTATAAGAAATTCGGACATTTCACCTTTCAGGTAGCCGATTTTGGGCCGGATCCATTCGAGCATTTCAAACCATACATCAAAATACTGTTTGTTCCTCGCGCATACCAACTTTCGGTAGATTTTAAAACGTACATCACTACCCAACCCTCCTTATTTTTCATTAATATCAATCAGATTTTAGATTTTTCCGGTTCGGGTTCTGATGATGTCCAGCTGCTGTTTTACAACCGGGATTTCTATTGTGTGCAGATACACGATGCGGAGGTGGCGTGCGACGGACTGCTGTTCAACAATATTTTTCAGATGCCTTATGTGCCTTTAGACGATGGGGAAAAGGACGCTATCGGCCATCTGTTCAAACAAATTGAACTGGAACTGCAACTAAAGGACCCATCTTCTGAAGAAATGATCCGCACCTACCTGAAGCAGATCATCATCAGGGCCACCAGGATATGGAAAGAGCAGAACCTGAAAAAAGACAAAGCTATTTCCCTGCAGGCCGATCAGGAGCTGTTTCGAAATTTCGGACGTTTGGTGGAAATTCATTTCCGGGAAAAACATCGCGTAGCCGACTATGCCGAACTACTGTACTTAGCTCCCAAAACACTCGCCAATAAGTTTCACAAGATGCAGCTCGAAAATCCAAACGAAATCATCAAAAACCGTATCGTACTGGAGGCCAAACGACTGCTGCATTATACCGGCGCGAGCGTGAAGGAGATTGCCTACCAATTGGGTTATGACGATCCCGCTTATTTTAACCGCTTATTTACCCAAAAGGCCGGAGTTTCTCCCAACCAGTTCCGTAAGTTCAGCTAGTTTTTCCATACAGGGGAAAAAAGTACAATAATCAGCGTCTTTTCTATCTTTATGAAGACGTTACACCGCCCTACCTTTGTTTCATCAAGTTAATCATTTTTATATTAAATAAGAATCGCATGAAACGTATAGCAAACTTCATTTCATTAACCTTGTTTACTTTATTGTTCACCTCAAATACAAACATCATGGCACAAACACCAGCAGCACAGGATCCCAATATCTCGAGAGATATCCGTGCATTTTTAAAAGAACTGAACAGCGGCGGCGGCGCTCCGCTGGAAACCCTAGCACCGGAAGATGCCCGCCAGGTGCTTGTCGGCGCACAACAATCGGTTACTTACGACTATAGCGACATCGAAGAGACCGAAAAAACGATTGCAGAAGATGGGCAAACAATCAATATTCATATTGTAAAGCCCAAAGGAGCCCAAGAAGGTCTACCCGTATTCATGTTCTTCCATGGCGGTGGCTGGGTATTGGGCGATTACCCTACGCACAAACGATTGGTGCGCGACCTGGTAGTAAAAAGCGGTGCCGCAGCGGTTTTCCCCGACTATAGCCCTTCTCCCGAGGCACATTTTCCGGTAGCCGTTAACCAAGGTTATGCAGCAACGAAATGGGTGGCAGAACATGGTCAGGAAATCGGCGTAGATGGCACTAAGCTGGCCGTGGCAGGCAACAGCGTCGGCGGGAACATGGCTGCCGTGGTGGCTTTGATGGCCAAAGACAAACAGGGGCCGAAGCTGGCTTATCAGCTATTGTTATGGCCGGTAACGGATGCTGATTTTTCTCGCCCTTCTTATGAAACATACGCACAGGAACGATTTCTGACAACACCATTGATGAAATGGATGTGGGATAATTACACCACCAATCCGGACGACCGTAGAAACAAATATGCATCGCCCTACCAGGCTTCGTTGGATGAGCTAAAAGGCTTACCACCCGCATTGGTGCAAGTGGCAGAAAACGATATTTTGCACGATGAAGGTGTGGCCTATGCCCGAAAACTGGATGAAGCAGGCGTACCAACCACGATTACAGAATACAAAGGCTTTATCCATGACTACGGAATGTTGAATCCTTTGGCCCATATTCCTGCCGTGCAGGAATCGATCGATGCAGCTGCCACGGCACTGCACAAGGCCCTGTTTCGATAGCGGCGAAGCAATATCAGTCTAAAAAAAAGAAGAGGTTGGAGACAACCTCTTTTATTTACCACCTCCTTCCCGATCTTTAGCTTCTCCTCAAAGTCTGGCTTGTACTAAAGAACACTTAAGCTGTAACGCACCATTTATTTACCTTATCTTGGGAAGTATCCGTTAAAATTGTATTTTTGCTCCATTCCATGAAGAGAACAGTAAACATATCATCCCCAGTTACACCGCCTTGATCAAAGGCTAAACCCTTGTTTTTTCCAATCACTTTATTGGTCGCTTTTTCGTGCCCCTTGGTTTCAGCCACGGAGACTGTTCAATTGTACATTTAATACGACGTTTATATGCAAAAAATGTTAAACCTTTTTGATTTTAAGCAGAAAATCAATTACAAAAATGAAATATTAGCCGGTTTAACCGTTGCCATGACGATGATACCTGAATCCTTATCGTTTGCGATATTGGCGGGTCTCCCACCCTTAACCGGACTATATGCCGCATTTTTAATGGGATTGGTTACCGCTGTTCTGGGCGGTAGGCCCGGGATGGTATCGGGCGGGGCCGGTGCAACCGTTATTGTCCTTATTGCCTTAGCTTCTTCCCATGGTGTGGAATATCTCTTTGCCGCAGTAGTTTTGGCGGGAATTTTACAATTGTTGGTAGGCCTTTTTAAGCTCGGCAAATTTGTCCGGCTGATACCGCAACCCGTTATGTATGGCTTTTTAAACGGTCTTGCTGTGATCATTTTTATGGCGCAGGTTGCACAATTTAAAATCATAAACAACGGCGTGGAAAGTTGGATGCAGGGACCAGCATTATATACCATGATCGGCTTAACCATCCTTACCATTGCCATCGTCGTTATATTGCCCAAGTTTACCAAGGCCGTACCTGCTTCCCTGGTAGCCATATTAACGGTATTTGCAATCGTGTATTTTCTTCATATCGACACCAAGAAAGTAATTCATATTGCCGCGGTAAGCGGTTCATTGCCGTCATTCCATATTCCTGAAATTCCGTTTAACCTGGAAACACTACAAATCATCTTTCCTTACGCTTTGGTGATGGCCGGCGTTGGACTGATAGAAAGTCTCCTCACCCTGAACATGGTAGATGAAATAACCAATACCAAAGGCCAATCCAACCGGGAGGCCGCTGCACAAGGCCTAGCGAACATGACGAACGGTTTCTTCGGCGGAATGGGCGGATGCGCGATGGTAGCCCAAACACTGGTAAATATCGGAGCAGGCGCAAGAACCCGGCTTTCGGCCATAGTAGGTGCCATCACCATTTTAACCATCATTTTGGTTGGAGGCCCTGTGATAGAGCAGATACCCATGGCCGCATTAGTTGGTGTAATGATGATGGTAGCGATTGGAACCTTTGAATGGGCCAGTTTCCGCATTATCAATAAAATGCCGCGTCACGATATATTCATCGGCATCTTGGTAGTGGCTATCACTGTGCTTTTACACAACCTGGCAGTGGCGGTATTGATCGGTGTTATTATTTCTGCTTTGGTGTTTGCCTGGGAAAGTGCCAAACGCATACGGGCCAGAAAATTTACAGATGATCGGGGTGTAAAACATTATGAAATTTACGGACCACTTTTTTTTGGTTCCACTACTGCATTTATCGAAAAATTTGATGTGCTTAACGATCCGGATGAAGTGATCATCGACTTTAGGGAAAGCAAAGTAGTTGACATGTCGGCCATTGATAGCCTGAACAAGATTACCGAGAAGTACCACAAGGCAGGCAAAAAACTTCATTTACGTCATTTAAGCCAAGATTGCAGGCAATTATTGAAAAATGCCGAGTCGGTTATCGACGTTAACATTATTGAAGACCCTACCTATAAGGTGATGACAAACAAGTGATTTGCTTGTAAAGCGGAAGCCCGACCCTATTTTATTTATCATCTAAGTTTTTAAAAAGGATAACAGCAACGTTAAGCACAGTAAAAAATGCTCCTTTGTTATTTCCTGTTAGAACAGGTGAAGATATCCGTTTCGCTCCTGAACCCATGCAAATACAAAATTATTTCCATATAAATTCAAAATATATAACAGGGTTCTTGCAGCGGCAAAACAACCAGGCAAGAACCCTAATAATTTATCTATACCCCATCATCTTTTCTTTTCCCTGGAAGGATAGACTGTGCAACATCTTCTTCATCCAAGCCCATGTAGGCTGCAAAATCAGCGATGCTAACCGCTTGATGCGCCTCTTTATCCAATGCAGTGCGGATGGTGCGCAATAACTTTTGAGCATGCCGTATACCTTTTCCTGTAATTAATGTAATGTCTTTGGGGTAGATGCAAAGTCGATTTTTATTCATGTTAGTATTTTTTCATTTCGCGCAAGCACGCAAGTTTGGTTAATTTGATCATTCCGTGTTCGGTTAATTCAACTAATCCGGCAGGCATGCCCACCTGCTTACCGCCAAAGACCTACTACTCCTTAGGAAATGGCGTTACGACAAATATAAAAGCCAATAAAAATGGAATCAAGGTATTTTTGGGTATAAAAACGAATCACTGCGTGTTCCTTTTTTTCCACAAAAAAACCAAAAAGCGCACAGCTTCAAAATCTTCTTGAATATCAATGCTTCTGCATCCCGAAGATTTTACAGGCTGCATTTTCGCTATCGTTCCGCTGTCCTCACGAAATTAGCACCTCTTTACGCGAGTACTTATCAACTATGGCAGCATAAAGACAAAAGACTATTCGCCCCCTATCCACTCTCCATCCACTCGCTATTCAGTCACTAGTAGGCCACTAAGAGTCCACTAAAAGGCCACCAAAAGGGTCGTTTTAGTGAACTACCAGTGGATATAGGGTGAAGGAAGGGTGGATGGGAGGTGAATGTAGGGTAAGTAAGGATAAGTATATCGGCGGCCCAATTACCCGTCTATCGGGTACAAAAAACACCAAAGCAAGCCTTTTGCGTCCGTACGGTATTTCTGCGAACCCACTTAAAAAAAAGCCTTGCACCTTTGGATCGTTGTGAGCGCGCGATCACAGCAAGCCAAAAATAAAAATCATGGCAGAACAAAAAAGTTTAATCAAATTAGACGGTAAGATCGGGGATCTGACCTTCTACAAAACAAAAACAGGGTACCAGGCACGCGAAACAGGTGGCGTAAGCGCCGACCGCATCGCTACCGACCCGAAGTTCCAACGTACCCGCGAGAACAATGCTGAATTCGGTCGTGCCGGACGGGCAGCCAAAAAGCTGCGTACCGCCTTACGCAGTTTCATCCAGCTCACCAACGATTCGGCAATGGCCAACCGTTTAACGGGAGCCATGTTGCGTGTCATCAAAGCCGATGAGGTGAGCGACCGGGGTGAACGCCAAGTACTCAGCGAAAACCTAGTGGTATTGAAAGGCTTCGCCTTTAACAATGCCGCACCGCTGGGCAGCACGCTCTTTATAGCGCCCCAAAGCAGTATCGACCGGGAGACCGGCACGGCGCAGGTGAGTCTTCCTGCTTTCAATCCAGCGTCGGCCATTGCCAAGCCCAGTGGCGCCACACACTTCCAGATCAGCGTGGCCATGGCGGCAGTCGACTTTGCCAGTGAGGAAGACAACTTCAGTTTCGATATGCAGCAGGGAGAGACGCTGGCACTCAACGCACAAACCGAGGCCATCAACCTCAACCCCGTGCTGGCCGACGCTGGTGGGCTGCCCATCTTCCTGGCCCTTGGTATATCCTTTTACCAACAGGTAAACGGCAAACAGTACAGCCTAAACAACGGTGCGTACAATGCCCTAGCCTTGATAGGAGTGGATGGCTAATGATAACGTTACAGCTTTTCAGGACCTATCATCCTGAAGGGACAAATGGTTTGCTCTGCTTGCAGGGCAAACCCATTTGCCACACCATCGAACTGCCCTGGCGCAACAACAAGAAGCGGATCAGTTGCATTCCCGAAGGACGCTACCGCTTGGTACGGAAGGTATTCCATAAGCATGGCGATCAGCTGGCAGTACAGCATGTTCCCAGCCGGGAAGCCATACTGATCCATCCCGCCAACTTTGCATTGAGCGAATTGCAAGGCTGTATCGCACCCGTAACCAAGTGCACCGGCCCCGGCAAAGGCGATTATAGCAGAAAAGCGTTGGAAGAATTGAAGGCTTTGGTTTATCCGGCTTTGGAAAAAGGAGAAGAAGTTTTTTTATCGATCCTCGCAGACCGTGCTTAGTTATAAGTAATACGTTTTAGGTTATACGTTGTACGTTACGAGGTAGAAGCCTTGATGTTATTCACCCATGTTTGTTTTAAAGGCGTTCATGAGCTCGTCGCTACGCTACTCGGTTTGCTCCACTTTGCATCAAGGTAAGTGGAAACCAATCAAGGTAAAGTGAAAATTAAATTATAAAATGACTTTAAAAACCCCATTAGAAGCCTCAACGACGGAGCCTTCTAAAAAAGAAACCCTGTTTAACCAAATCAAAGGCGGCTTGCATTTAGCCGCACAGCTGATACTGGCATCCCCTTTTAAGCTACCGGGTAAACTCGTGCAAGGTGCTAAATACGTAGCCCTTGCTGTCAGTCTGCTGGAAGGCATGGATGGTTTGGATCAAAGTAAAAAGGAGGATGAGGATGAAAAAAGCAGAACTTAGCATCGGCACGGCCAGCGGAACGCTACTGAGTACCCTGCCGCTCATCAGTTCGCAAGAGGTCATCAAAACGATTATCCTCGCTGCTATTGGTGCTACCGTCAGTTTTCTGGTTACGGTGATATTACGTAGATACGGACGAAAGCGCTAAGCAAAAACGCTCCTTTTGGGAGCGTTTTTTTTAAGTTTAATTTAAAAGCTTTGTGGGTCTCTATTCGTGTGGAATATACCGTTAATGTTGTCATATCCATACCTCTTTACACAAAGAAACAAATCATCCGGTAAAGAAATAAAACCCAATGATAACCATAAACTTTTACAAAACTACTTCCAACTCTACTTTAAACCACTGCCCCTCCCGGCCATATTCAAAACGGTATTTGTTGGGGTAATGTATATTTAACCGAGCGTTTATATTCTTTAATCCGAGGCCATGACCTGCGATTTCTGATTGAGATATTAACTCCGCATATTTAATACCGTTAAGCGTTTTTATATAAAGATGTCCGTTATGGAACTGAACTGTTAAACTGGCCGGAAATAAGGGGTCGGATAGTTTACCGTATTTAAGCATATTCTCCCAAAAAGTTGGGATTACCATAGGAATAAAAAAGCAATCCAAGGCCATTTCATCGGCATTTATTGCGAGTTCCCAAGGTTTTTTTCCCGCTCTTTCTCTCGTTTGAATTTCTCTTCGAATCATATCCAATTCAATGCGAAGTGGCTGCGGGTGAAAGCTATCGTCCAATCGATAACGCAAACTTCGCTGCCATTCAATTACTTCTGAAAGTGTATCTTTATCGTTCCGCGTGATTTTCATATATAACCGGCTTAGAAAATTAATCGCATGATGCGCGTTGATTTTTCGCCGCATTCCCAGCGCCTGTTCACGAACGAGACTTTGCGCTAAATGATCCTCATGTAAAAGGGTTTGAAATAGGTGTGGCAGAACCCTATACAACGTACTAAATCCTACGATGAAAAGAAAAGGACTGATAAAAGGGTCCGCATGACGAATGTCAAAACGAATATTCGTCATGTTCAAATCTATTTTTAAGCTCCCAAGTGCTAAGCTAACAGCAATATAAACAGCAAAGAACAGGATGAACTCTAATACTACCCCCGCAATGAATTTAAACCAGCTTTTCGGATTACGAATATCAAGACAGGGAACTACCCAAAAGGCATGCCCATAAAAAAGAGCCATATTGACCAGCAAATATAAAACATAGTTCTCCACATAATCAGAACTTGCTTCAAACAAGGTGAAAAGACCCATGAAATAAAACGCAAAAAAAGACCAAGCCATACCATGCCATAGTAGCTTAGGAACTGTGCGCAATTTTCTTAGCAACTCCTCTCCGTCTCTCCTAGTATCTGAAACAGGTATCATATTACGTGTTGCAATTTATTCATCAGCTGTGCTTTGTAGGTAGACCCCAAGGGTAAAGATTTCCCGTTTGATAAGGTGACTGAAGTTGCATCATAAGCAACAATATGATCAAAAGGCACCAAGATAGATTGATGGATACGGATAAAGTTAAACCGAAATAGATGCAACTCCGCCTCTTTTATAGTACTGCGCAAACGAAATTCCTGAGCATCTTGCATAATTACATGCGTATAATTATTATCTTGTTTTTCCAGATAAATAATTTCACTTATCCTGATTCGATGGTGTTGTCCTTTAGGCTCCTTAAAAAAGCAGAAAACGTCCCAATAATGATCTTGATTTTCTTTCTTTAATTTTTTCTCCAGCAGGGTTTCCAACTGTTCGGCGATATCTCGATAATTCACTGGTTTAATCAAATAACCATCTACACATTTTCTAATCGCTTCACTCCAATATTGTTCGTATGCTGTGGTAATAATTACATAGCGAGATAAACGATGGTAAGTACGTACAGCATCGAGGCCATTCCAATCATCCATTTCTATATCAGAAAAAACAACATCCACAGGACCATTATTTTCCATCCAACGCAAAGCATCCGGCACATTAGAAAAGGACTTCGCCAATTTTAAAGCGGGCACTTGCTCAATCGTTTCAATTAGCTGGAAACGGCTACCCTCTTCATCATCTATAACAATACAAATAAGATACATCGTATATTTTAGGTAGACTAAACAGTGATATTTACAACAGAACATACAAAATTCACCTAAAAAGTCAAAAAAACATAACCTAATTTATAAAATAACTTAAAAATTACACCATTTACCCCAAAAATTGATAAACATACCATAAACTTCCAATTTTACATCTGTCTAGACAATCAATATTTACTTCATTTTTAACATAAAAACATGAAAACAATAAAACAGACATTCATAGTGCTAAGTCTCTTATTCTTTGCTGGTAAAATACTCAAACCACAACACACAAATTCCCTCATCCAAGACTCGGATAGAATAGACAACAGCTTATCTTACGTATTAACGGATTTTCTAGGATCTTTTATCTTTTATGAAGATCTGGCCAGTACAAGAGATGGAGACTCCGGAACAACAGGCCAGAGTTTGGCCAATTATGAATCCATTCTGGCCCCTTATGAAAGCTAGTTTAAAAGGAAAAGACTATTTCCTCTTCGGGTGGATGTGCAGCCATGTGCTGTACATCCTCTTGGTTAACCTTGGTGCAAGCTGGAGCAGCTATCAGGCCTTTTACCGTCCGGAACTGCCGCATAGGCCGGGCATCCTTGAACGTTTGTTACAAGCAGAACCCCTCCAAAGTTATGGTTTGTTAACAGGCACGCAGTATGGTTACGGCTTTTTTGCACCCAATGTAGGCAGCCAGTATGTTAGCCGCTTTCGGCTTTATGATGCACAAGGGCAATTGATAGCAAGCCGCGATCATCCAGGCTTACAGATGCAGCAAAGTTTGCAGCGTTATAGTGTCTTTCTAGATCAGTTTCAGCGCTACCTAAAGGAGCATGAACAAGAAAGCCAGCAAGCCAAGCTCTACCGCAGGTATTTGGAAGCCAGCATGACGTCGATGTGCCAGCGTATGCTGGAAAGAGCGCAAGGTGTAGCTAAAATAGAATGCACAGTATACCTGCATCAACCGCCAAGCCTGAGGGAGAGCCCCAATCAGGGGGCTAAGTTGATTGCTATTTACAGCAGAACTGTAGAGAAAAGCGATAGAGCGGAAAGCGGTAAAGCGAAAAGCATAAAGCTTTAGCTGCTATGTTCCGTTCTGTGCAACAAAAAACAAACGGTTTAAGTGGCCCCGGGTGTTGTCATCCCGAACAACATAAAGGATCTAAAAACTGTAGCGGAAAGCAGTAAAGCCTAAAACCTAATGTGTCTAAAACCTACACAAAACATGAACAAATTTTTACCTAAATCATTAGGCTTCTTATTACTACTTAATTTCCTCAGCCTCGCCGCTGATTTCCAAAACTTGTACAGCCCCGATGGGCTGATCGATCAAGCCGTGCTGGGTTTACAGCAAGAGAAGCCATATCTCGGCGTCAGCCGATTATTGGCGCTGCTGCAGCATGGCGGTTTAGCACCGCTGCAAGCGGCGTGGCTGCTGGCCTTCTCGTACGTGGGCTTGTGTGTATGGTTGATTTTCAGCAAACGTCCATGCATACCCGCGGCTTACCTCCTACCCTTACAGATCAGCATATTCGGTATTGTTAACCAGTTCAGCTATGGGATGGATTATATCGCCACTTCCTTGCTCTGTTACTGCATCATACTGCCCAAGGAGGAGAGCGCATACTATGGCCGCTACGTAAAGCTCATACAGATCCATTTATGCCTTGTGTATTTCTTTGGCGGCCTGGATAAACTGCTCGGCTACAACTGGTGGAACGGTGAAGCCCTATGGAAGGCGCTGAACCTCCCCTATTTTAATTTGGATATGCCCATTCCCTTAGAAACGCTGGCGAAATATCCCTTGCTCCTGCAGGTGGGCGGATGGCTGGTGATCCTGCTGGAAATGCTCTATCCGCTATGCATTTGGTTGAGGCCCACTAAAACGATATGGCTTTGGGCTGCGGTGGCCATGCACCTGATGATTGCGTTGGTATTCAACCTCTATGCCTTTTCGCTATTGATGATTTTTTGGAACCTCGCTGCTTTTGGGCAGCCTGGGCAAATGCCTATGAAGCCGCCGCGCAGATTAAAGAAACTACTCCAAATCAACCCGAATGTTCAACCCGAGCCACTGCGCTAAACCATGCCCAATCGTTCTTTAAGGCCAGTAGCTTACAAAATAGAAAGGAGGTGCAGCTGTGTATTATACAGTTGGATTTACATAAAAATAGCCGACGGCAGGTGGCCGTCGGCAATATCAATAAAACAACACCCTCAAACAATTACCTAACAAATAAAACAGCTAAAAGCCGACACCGTTACCACATGGACAAACTTTTTACCTTTTGGCGCAAATACGTCTCCATATCAACAGCAAGTGAAGTGTTTGTGAGACAACATGCTAAAATCCATCGTTATAAGAAGAATAGTTTTTTTGCCCGTTACTATGAAGTAAAGCCCTATTGGTGTTTTATAGTAGAAGGCTTGGCAGCTGGTTGTATGACAGAGGAAGACGGGAAGAAGCGCATCATTTGGTTGGTAACGCCACCAGATTACTTTACCGGCACCAAGCACAATTACTCTAATCATGGCGAAAACCTAGATATCAGGTTTTTGGTTAACAGCAAAATCATTGCTATTCGTCAAGAACAGATGCGCTATGCGCAACAACATTTAGCCGATGTGGGCGAACTGATGCAAGTACTTAAACAACGAAAATTGAACCAACAGCATCAACTATTGGAAATCAGTAAAATCACCAATGACATCGACAAATACGTAGCATTCCGTACAGCTTTTCCTGAACTAGGTGCATTACTGACCAATAGGCAGGTTAGTCAATTTTTAAATATTCACGAGAAGAGCTGTACGCGAGGAAAATTAAAGTATATCGAAAGATATAAAAAGACACCTGGTTAAAAACGGGACAACCTAGCCCTCTAAAAATGCATATCGTTTAAAATGGGGACATGATGTCCAACTTTTCTAATTTTTAGCCCGGTATTTTTGCTTTTAGATAAATATCCACAAAAAACAATAAGGCAAAAATGATGAACTTCGCTATACTTCGGTTTAAATGGGCAACAACATACCAACGCCTGATCTTGCGTGCCAATATCCATATGGCGGCTTTCCTGCTGATCGCCATGTTCAGCCTTTTTCTGATTAAAGCCCTACGCCATTTTGATGACTACCAGATTAAATTTCTGTTACAGCTCTTCAGCGAACAGCCCGCACGGGTGCTTAGCTATGCCGTTCCGGTAAGCTTAGGGATTGCGATCCTTTTATTGTTCGAACCCCGCTTGCGCCTGTTCGGGTTCTATTATAGCCTGGCATTGCTCGGTATTTTCAGTGCCTATATCGGCTTGGCGCTGATGATGCCCCCCAGCATTAGGCCCTGTTCCTGCATCTCGGCCATTAAAGGCATCAGTTGGCAGAACCAGCTGAAGTTCAATCTGGATTTCTTACTGATCGCCTTTATCGGGATCATTTTAAAGCGATGGAACCCGCAGCAACAAAAAGAACGAGCAAGCCCTAGCCGACGGCTTTCCACCAGGATGGAATGGAAACGCACAGGCTTTAAACGAGTAGTTGGCCATCCCATTTATTCACCCAAAACAACAGCAAAATGAAAAAGTATCTGATGGGCTTAGGCGCCCTTGCTTTAGCGTTTATGTTGAATTCGTTTACTACATCGAGTCCCAAAAAAGAAGGTACGCAAGAAATGTACTATTTCCAACGCGTAAACAACAGTTGGACACAGGTAGAAAGTGAAGATGATTTAGTTGACTGTGGTGGTAGTACTGAATTGTGCGGAGCCATTTCCGATCAGATCGCCAATGGACAACCCGCTGGGAATGTTACAGAATTATTCAGAGACTAATTTTGTAAACGCGGAAAAAGGAGCGATGATGGGCATCGCTCCTTTTCTTTAGTTCTGTGCTATACCACTATAGTAAAGTACATCATCCGGAATTGGAAAGGTATATTGAACCGCATTTGGTTCAAGCCTATATTCCTGTCCATTGACCACTCTTAACAATGAAATATCACGCCCTTCTCTATTTAACCTGCGTAAATCCATCCATCTTATCCCCCTAAAAAGAAGTTCTTTTCTTCTCTCTTTTAAAATCAGTTCAATGGCCTCATGCTGATCTGTTGCTGTATAGGCCATAAAAGTACTTTCACCATTTTCTTCATCTTTTCGCCACCTTGTAGCCAAAAGCGTATTGAGATCCGCCATAGCATTGTCTACATCGCCAAGGCGAGCATAGCACTCTGCTCTGATTAAATAGATCTCGTCTACAGCAATGCCCGAATAAAACACCGAGGCGGACCGTACATAACTTCCTTTAAACTTTAAATTGCCAGAAACTTCCCTGAAATACGCTATCTTTCTTAGATCATTATCGTTATACATGGCGTACAATTCCGCTGTTATAATGTGGCTGTTTAATGCAGGGGAACCAAGCAAGGAAGTATCAAAGATATCTTCTTCATTGAACCGCGCAAAAGGCAATGTAGCGGAGACATCGAGGGTATTGAAATCGATCAGTCTATTGCTTAACTTCAAACAAGCATTAGCTTCTTCCAATGCTTTTCCGTAGTCTCCCATAATCAAATAGATTCTAGCTAATAAGCCCTTCACTGCCGCTTTGGAAGGCCTTGTTTTATATAACGGTTCCTCAGGCAACAATTCATAGGCAATGTTCAGATCCGCTAAAATTTGATTATATGTCTCCGCCAGTGTAGACCGATCTACTTTTTCATTGAAATCCGAACTTAGCCGAAGAGGAAGTCCTAACTGTTGAGCTGCCGACGTTTCATCATACGGGCTGCAAAAAACCTGCGCCAACTGGAAAAAGGCATGAGCGCGATAAAAAAGAGCGCTACCTTTTACATTGTTCCATTGTTCGTTGTTCACCTGATCTATAACGACGTTCTCCATGCCTTCTAAAACCACATTGGCATAGAATATGCACATATAAGGCTTGTTCCAATCCGGGCAGGTATTCCCCTCATAAATTTCCTTATTCCATATATATGCGTTCTTAGGAATCACCGCCATACTGTTCCATACGTTATCGGCAAGATAGTAGTCATCAGACGCAATTTCGCCCAAAGCAGGCATAATACCACCTCCGATGTGGGCACCGTTCATCCGCATGGAGTTATCCAAAAGCGCCTGGAAATCTTTTAAAGTTTGCGGTATAACTATCGATTTATCTGACCGCTCTTCCAACCATTCTTTTTTACAGGATAGGTTGACCAATAAGCAAATTGCCACTAAGGCTGCAGTTGATATCTTTTTATACATGTTGTTAAAATTTAGCACGAAAACCAATAGAAATTGTTCTTAAAGGAGGAAAGCTATAAGCACTATCATAATCCGGATCCAGTCCATACCGGTTTTTCCGCCACAAAATCCCCACATTATTCATATAGGCAAAAAGCTGTAAATTATTAATGGCCAATTTCCCGATCCGGGATTCCCTAAAGTCATATCCAAGACGGATATCCTTAAACCGAACATGATCTCCCTTTTCAACTGTTGCCTCAGAATTCAGGTAAAAATCATCCCGATTTTGAGTGGCATTCCCCACTTCCGGCATAGACGGAACATTGGTTATGTGTTCATCTCCTGGATTTTGCCATCTATCTGCAAATTCATTGTTTCCAACCCAATAATTAAAAAGACTATAGTAAGACAGACCGGGTCTTCTAAAGTAATAACACAGTTTATAGCTGATATTAAAAGACAGGGAAAAGTTTTTATAGCTAATGTTATTTCGGATAGAACCAAAGAAAGCTGGCGTAGCCCTCCCCACATATACCAGATCATCTGTAGTGGTACTACTGATAAGCGCTCCGTAATCCGTGGTCAAGGCACCATCCAGATACCCTTGCGGATCGCCGGTTTGCGGATTTAAGCCACCCCATTTATAAGCATAGATACTATATACCGGGTACCCCTCTAATGGCGAGATTGAATTGGAAGTACTCGTCAGACCACTACCGTAAGCCAGATAATTAGAAGCTGTCGATTTGGTGTCGTACCGGGTAACTTTATCGGCGCTGAAGCTAAACAGCAGGTTTGTTGTCCATCTCACCTGAGCAGATCGCAGGTTTATGCTGTTCAGCACAACATCTACACCTTTACCGGAAGTTCTGGCAAAATTCCCTTTATAACTGTAGTTGTTGGCCGAATTGTTATAAACACCGGTAGTGGGATCAAGCGATGCGAAACCGATTATATCATGCCCTGATTTTTTATAATATTCAATACTACCGGACACGAGGTCATTTTTAAAGGCAAAGTCCAGCCCAAGGTTCAACACGGCAATTTTCTCCCATCTCAATTCGGGATTCGGCGCATTATTAATAAAAGCATTCTGTGCGGAAGTATAAATATCGGTCTGGTAATACGCCGTCACAAAAGAAGTAACAGATTTGTCCAAGTTACCGTTGAATCCGTAAGTTGCCCGAAGTTTTAAGGAGGGAAGCACAGCGCTCTTATAAAAAGCCTCTTTTGCAACGTCCCATGCCCCTCCTATCGACCAGAGCGGAACCGATTTTTGGTTTGCCGCAATTCCGAAGAAGTTAGATTGATCAATCCGTGCGCTGAAAGAGGCCTGATATTTTTCCTGAAAAGAGTAGGCCAAATTCCCGAAATAAGACCGGAAACGGTTTAAGGTTTCCCTGTTCGTATTACCATAGGGGATTTTCGAGCTGCCTTCTGGCTGTAATACAAAATTCGTATTGTAATCAACCGGCGTAGAAGTCAGGACTTCGGGATCGTAACCATATACCCTGCTCGAAGAATAAACGGTACGCAGCTGCTTCACTTCTGCCCCCAATAGGGCTACCAAACGGTGTTTCTCCTGCCATTCTTTTTCATAATTGATCTGGAAGCGCCCGGTATGCGCCGTTAATCTGTTGACCGATTTATCTAAAATGGCGCCTAAAGGGATATTTCTGATCAAGCCATTGTCCGTTATCTCCGTATAGCGATTAATGAGGTTTCTCACAAAATAGCTATCCGCATTCCTTAAATTTTCGCCATCGGCATTCTGCAATTCATACTGATAAGCCAACTGTACATCAAGCCCTTGCATAAGCCCATAGCTGGCATTGGTATTAAACCTGAAATCCTGTAACACGGTCTGGTTATTCCGCTCCTTCAAATCTTTCACCGGTACATAGGACCAATCTAACAAGCCCTCCCTTTCCATATCTTCTTTAAAGGCATTGCTATAATCCTGCTCAATGGGCAAGAAATTCCCGGCTTCATCCGCTAGCATAGCATAAGGATATAAGTTCATACTACCCACCCGAAGGCCATTGTATCCAAAGCCGTTATTTGCCGTTTTGCTTTGTGTATAAACCGGATTCACCGTAATGCTCAATCTTTTAAGCGGTTTAAAAGACAATGAAGTGTTTGCATTCCATCTATTGTCCGTATTGCCCACGGCACTTTCCATATTGTCATCGTAACCAGTGGAAAAGAAATAGGACGTATTCTCCGTTCCGCCCGAAAAATTCATTGCGTATTGCTGTTTCAGTAGATTCCGATATAAATATTTACTGATATCCTTCCGGACATCCTGCTGTCTAAACGCGTTCAACTTTTGTGAGATCGTTGGGTTATCCATATCGGAAGACATGAGCTCTACTACCGGAGAAATTGGCCGTCTATTGGGATCGTTTAGCCAACTTTCGTAAAAACCCTCGCTGAAGAGGTACGTTTGGACATCGATAAAATCGGATGAATTTAGGAACGACGGATTAGCAAAGACATCAGGCCGACCGCCGGCCGTCACATTCGCATTTAGTTCTACTGCCAATTTCTGGTTTATCGACCCCTTTTTTGTGGTGATAACGATTACCCCGTTTCCGGCACGGACACCCCAAATGGAAGCCGCAGCAGCGTCCTTCATTACCGTAATACTAGCTACGTCGTTCGGGTTGATATTGTCCAGATCTCCGTCGTAAGGGAAGTTATCGACGACAATAAGCGGCTCATCATTTGCGAAAATGGTACTCCTTCCCCTAACCGCCAATTTCGGAGTTCCACCCATCCGGCGATCAAAAGAAAGACCGGAAGTAACGTCTTCCAGCCTGCTCACAATATCCGTTGAAACAGATCGGTTAACCAGCTCGTTATCCAATTGCACAAAAGAACCGGTGGCGCGCTCTTTCGGTAAGCGCTGATATCCCGTATTCAACACTTCAACCTCATTCAAGGAAATAGCCTCCGGATCCAGGTATACCGTCAGGCTTTGCGTGTTTTCTTCAAAAGCGACTTCCTTAGCGTGGTATCCCAGAAAGCGGAATACCAATACACCTTCTTGAGTAGGTGCTACAAGTTTAAAACGGCCCTCACTATCGGTTTTGGTTGAGCGGGTAGGCACAAGCAACTGCACCGAAACACCGGGCAAAGGTTCCTTCTTTTCATTAAAAACCTGGCCGGTAACTGTCCGTACAGGCTGCTGGGCTGCTGCTTGGGTATAAAGCATTAATACCGAAAGCCAGCAAAGAATATGTTTAGATAGTTTAGTAAATTCCATCATTCGTGTTTGGTTGTTTGGAGAAAAGTGATTTAATAAGAGCGTGCTGCTTAAAGGATAAAAACTTCGACGGTGCGCTGCTGGCGCAAAAGATCAAGCCCTCGCTGATTAAGCGTCTTTTTCAGCTCTTCCGGCCTGTCGCGTAACTGATTGGCATCAATAGCAATTTGCCCTTTAAAGCTCGCCTCGTTTAGGTATATTGGTTGATCCTTTTTCCACACCATAGATTCATTCAACTGATCAGTCAGCTTTTCTAGTGTAACGCCCGAGGTGTCACTTACCCTTGCGTTTCCTTTTTTATTGACGATTACCCAGCAGGGTATATTCCGTTGTTCAAACCGGCCACGGGTAGCAAAATGATTTTGCAGATCTCCTAGAATCTTCGATTGGATCACACTGTCTGAAACTCCTTTGAGAATAATTAACTGATAGCTGTATAAGGGTACTTTCTCAATATCCGTTCCTGTCAAAAACACTTGAGGTACATTTTCGACAATAATTCTATTATAATACGGCACATGCTGCGATTTTTTGTAAATGGTCATCAGTGGACGATTGATGAAATTGATAAAAAGGAAATTATCTTTAACCACAATCCCTTCTCTTGAACCAAGCCCATTGATATGCCCAAATATCGTTGATTGCACCAAACGTCCAGAATCTGCATTGTCCAGATACTTCCATAGCGGCTCGGCGTTTTTAAAGCTCAAAAGATCTTTTTTTACAGGTAAACTAACCTGACGATTTTCGATGAAACCCAACAGGTTTTTACGATTAGCGGCATTGCTAAACGAAATGGCTACTATCTTTCCCTTTTCAATCCAAACCTGATGTGGCACAATTTTATGTGGAAAGTATTGCTTTAGGATGTTGTTGGTTTCGCCATACAGAGATGGGATATCAATGTTTCTTTTCTGTAATAAGGAACCGACTTGTTCCATAGGTTCATAAGAAGTGGGCAGCATCATTACCTTCTCCTTAAACGCATCCTGAAGACTATCCAGTTCCTTTAATGATCGCACACAAGGCGCACACCAAGTAGCCCAAAAATCGAGAATAATCAGTTTATGCTTGAAGTCTTTGAGTTTTACGGTAGTGCTTCCCTCCTGCCCGGCTTTCACCATTTGCAGGGGTAGGTTCCAGAGGGGTTCAGGAATGGTATCGCCGATTTTTAAAGGTGCAATAGAATCTGTTAACGCCACGCCGCTGGCAGCGGACAGCACCGTTCCCTCCAGACGGTAGCTGCCCTGCTGCCTGGCGTTGGCGCACCTAACATGGAACAAGAGCGTTATAAGCGTAAAGCTGAAAGCGAAAAGCTTTAAAGCAGTACATTTCTTAAGGTTATTTTTATAGTTGTTACAGGAGTAAGCTGATAGCCGACGGCTGATTTCTGACAGCCCATCGCGGCATACCTCTCCCCTTACGAGTTTATCGTTCATTTAATTTTGAAATAGGTTGGGTTAAAAAATCTTTGTTAGATAATACTGGATTTTTACCCGAACGCTATTCGGGAGCAGAGATCAGATTTTTAAGGGACTGCTTTTTGGATGATGGGATTTTATAATAACGGACATACCTTTTCTTTTTAGGAAAGGTTCTGAGCTGATTGGCTAATTTTTGGTTCTCGGTTTGATTAATCATTTGCTCGCTTTATTTGCGAGTCTTATCGTTTAGTGGGCAGCCAAAAAAATGTGGGGCTGCACACCGCGGCTACACCAAAGTTTCTGACGCCTTACGTAACGCGGATTTACAGCAGCCCCACATCTATCTTGACATGCAAAGATACATATTCGAGAATAGACATGGGTATATCCTGCTGCCTTGCGTTACGGCGTCAGAGTGTGTAGCCGCAAGACTCTTTTAAATGCCCTTTTTATTTTATCTTAACAAAGATAGCAAACAAAATTAGTTTGTCAAATTTTTCTCTTAAAATGTTTCGTCCATTTGGATATGGACAACGAAAATCAACACTTATATAACAAAAAAATCTCTGAAAGAATCTTATTAGTCTTACAATATGCGGGGCTGGAATTAAAAGGAATAGCTACTCTTACAGGTAAATCTATTGATATATTTTACGCAATTATAAGCGGACGGCGACGTTTGACAAATCAACTTGCTACATTAATAGGTCAAGCTCTTGACTTCGACGGAAGCATAATTTTTAATATAAACTCACCTATACCCCAGTCCATAAAACAATCCATTAATCTTCAGAAATTTAAGAAGGAAAATCACAACAACAAAGAGTTTTTTATTGATACGTGGGCCGATAACAAAGATTCTACCTTTATAAAAACTCATTTAATATATCCAGGTTACTTTTCTGAACCGAGATATGCTTGGGAGGTTAGTCAAAAATTAGAAACGCTAGGCAGGAAAATCAATTCCGACTTATTGAGTAAGCAACTTAAATACTTTGTTACCAAGGACATTTTAAAAAGCAAAAGAGCGCCAATAAAACTTAAAAGTGGCGGCTATGGAAACCGTAAAGTGGTGGTGTATTACCAATAATCACAAAGGACTTTAGAGAAACATGAAATCAACCTAACTCGATCAACTCTTAACTAAAAGCATAGACATGAAATACGTTGTAATAACCGAAAATGACGAATCTCAATGGCAAGATAAAACTGGCGAGTTGTACCATTCCCCTAAACGGCACTTAAAATACTGTAATATCCTCATATCTATAACTTTACATTATCATTCATAATTGTCAATACATATAGGCCCCATATCTCTCTTAAATCAAAGAAATACAAAGATTGGTGGAAAAGAGCCGTTATTTTCAAGGTATAAAAACTCGTCAAGCGTTCCATCTTATACAGAAAAAAAACGAAGATTCCTCTTGCTTTCTCCAAAATCTAGACACCTTTGGTTAAAGCACCTTCGGAGTTCTTCTTAAATTTAATATTTAGCCCTGTTGTAATAACTCTTTAGATGAAAATTGTTAAGAATAAATAACAACTCCGTTAAACTTTATATAATTTTTAGAATACTAACTAAAGCTCAATTGTATCATAAATACAAACGTCTGCGGGTAGTTTTATATTGGGTATATAAAAAGGGTGTCCCTCCCATCCCTTATCTTCACCTCCTACAACCCGATATATTGTTAGCACTACCCTATCCTTCAAACTGTCGCCAATTCGTCTATCTGTAGGAGAAAGCAGTGTTCCTGTCCCCTTACTAATATCTCTATCTTTTCTTATAATCAAAGCAAACTTAGTTGACGGACGCTTTGTTGCCAACGTTCGAATAGAATCTATATATCTCTCATTATTCCAATCAAGTTGATTTTCATCACCTAAGTACTTAAGTAATTCTACAAGGATATCAGAAGAGACAGTATGATAGTGCTCTTTTTGAGCATAACCATCAACAAGTTGATCAATGATATCTACGTTGTCTTGTCTAGGATTTGAAGCAAAGAAGTTTACTCCACCTATAATCAGATTAAGAGCTTTTTTATCAACAACGTTCTTTCGAGTTGGTGATATATCTTTTCGATAAATCAGCTGAATACTTGAAATGTCTTCTGATATAATCTGATTTATCAAAAGCTTATTAGCGACATTTAACTCGGCAAACAGGCTATATAGAGAAGGTGGAAGAAAAATTCTTAACAATCCCTTATCCCTATCATAACCAAACATTCTCGCATGTTGCCAAAAAGTGTCTGCCTGAGGAGTCTTGGATTTTCTGCAATAATATACTATTTGTAATTTAGGGATAGTAACACCTCTGCCTAAGCTATTTCCACCAACAATAATATTAAATCCACTCTGGTAACTAACATCAAAGCTACTAGTAGAATTTAATACTAACACCCGTATTAACTGCTGTTCTACTAAATGAATAATATTATCGAAAATATCTTCAAAGCTTTCAACGTCTGGCTTAGTTCCCTTTAATCCCTTCCAAACCTCTTCTAAGTCAGGTTTAACAAGCTCTCCCGATTCTTCTGTAATGGCATACAGCAATTCGTTCAGATGTTCGCCCAACATTGTGGAAAAGGATAAGTGATCAGCTATTTTCACACTTGGATGTACGAGAAAGTTACAGGTACTTTCGCCTTGAATACGGAAATGGGCAGAAACAATTAAATAGGAAAGCAATGCCCTTTTTAAACCATCTGGTATATAACTATCACCGATTTTAACAGTATCAAGCTCATCTTCTCTTGTAAACTCTATACAATAAGGTTTTGGCTGGGAATAAATAAATTCACCGCCGATATAATCCTTTCCTGGTTTGAAATAATAGATGAAGGCAGGCTTCCAGCCGGATATATTACTTTGCAGCAAAACAGACTGCGGAGTAGCCGTTACTTGCAAATATAAGCTACTTGTAGAGAGATCCTTGATTGCATTAAGATGACCATTTATCGTGCTTATTCTATTTTTATTAACCAAAGTATTTAAACTCGCGGCGTCCGCCTCATCATCGACTATAACTACTGGCCTTCCAGAGCAATATCCAGACGAAGAAAGCAAATTTCTCCATTTTCGTAACACATTGGTGTTTTTCTTTAGTACGACAACTATCGGTTTTGCTAACTTATTGGTTAAAAAGGGAATATCTTCTATTTCTCCATAAACATTGAAAGCTGGTAGTGACTGCGATACTCTTTCTAGAGTTTGCTTATGCAAATAAATATTATCAGTTGTTAAAATCAAAAACAGCTCAAACCCTCTATCTGCCAGGTCCGAAACAACGCCTAATAACTGTGCAGTCTTTCCGCTCTGTACATTTCCTAAGAGCAAACCTGTAAGGTGAATCCGATAATCAAAATTATCAAAAATAAGTTTTCGTACCGCTTCCGCTGTTTGCTCTACCGTTTCTTTTAAAGAAGCAGACTGTAAAGAAATGAGTTCTAAATATTTATTTAAATGGCTCATTTGCTTGGTTTGAAATCTATATACCAAATATCAGGATTGTCAGTAGGCAACAAAGTTATATAATCTCTTCCGTATGACTCTATAATCTCGCGTGTAACCCGAGTACCTATTTCTAAAGCACCATCCTCTTCCATCCTACCCTTAATCCATTTACCTAAGATCTTCAGATCATCCTTGGACCTAAAATTTTTGCTATTAGTTCCGTTTGTCTCACATTTAAAGGACCAGCCGTCATCGGTAAAAACTGTAAACGACCTACTGCGAGGATAGCCAGGTAAGGAAGTAATCTTTTTTGATACTATTATTTCTACCTCATACCAAGGACGAGGTGCGATATAACCGCGATGATTATCTCTACCTTTCCCAAAATAGGGGTTTAAATGACTTTTAGGCTCTGCTTTTATTGGAATTCGAAATCCGTCTTTCAATGTACTTTTTTGGATTTTGGCAAGCTCTTCTGATTCAACTTTCCTGACATTTTCATGGTTTTCTAATAACTTATTATTTGCCACAAATCTAATGTTTTGAATTTCCTCTAATGAAGTCCCCAACTTATTTATGATATCTTCAATAACACGAGAGATATCCAAAGACTCCGTCCCTTTTAATAAAATATCGGTTTCATAAAGCCTATCTAAGCCATCATATAAACTACCTAAATTTGAAGATCCAATTATCGCAGAACGGGATGAATCGCTTTGGAGAAACGAATACATTTTCCCGTGAAACTTCAGCCGATCAGAAAGTTTGACTGAACCAAGGTTATGGTCTTTTAAAAAACTGTTAAGCTCTATCGCAGCGCGATACTGACCTCTCGTGAATCCGTCAAAAAAATGCATCCCTATCATAAGATCGAGTTTTGGACGTCCGTTTAACTCGATGATCCGCTTCAAATCTATTAGCGCATCCGAAGAGATATACCCGCTCGCGATTTTGAGCTCTACACACCCCTTAATAGCCTGTTCAAAATATCTCCTAGAGGAATTATTTGAATATGACGCTGGAGGAAAATTGGATAAAAGCAACTCCATATTATGATTATCAAACGGCAAGACTCAATTGAAGACGTTCTTGAATTGTCATGTTCTGATATTCTACATTTTTTTTGATTAAATCGTGTTTTTCATAATTATCTTCAAATAAGGGCATTAATGCTTTTGCCAAAGCAATAACGCCATTAGGAGGGACAGCATTCCCTATTTGCTTTCTTACCTCAGCAACAGTTCCTTGAAAAATAAAATCATCAGGAAAAGACTGTAATCGTGCTCGCTCCCTATTAGTTAGGGGCCTAGGTTCCGGCCAATGATATCCATGTGTACCTCCTCCGCCCGCGGCAATTATCGTCTTCGACGGTTCATCTAATTTAAGTCGACGATAAACATGGCTAATCATTCCTTTAACGTACAAAGGATGATTTTTAGGTATGTCTGTAAAATTCCCTCCCTCTGGTATTAATTTCAGTATCTCTTTAGTCCTATCAGCAATCTTAGCATGTTCGTTGTTATAAGGCACTTCGTTGGCGTTTAAGATAGCTTCTCCGGCAGTTACATAAGGATAGACTCCATTTGGGCCATGTGTTGGCGCCGGGTGCTTAAAATAAAACCCTGTATCAATTCTAACACCCACCAACAGCACGCGCTCACGAAATTGAGGAACTCCGTATTCAGCGAAATTATATAGTTTAGGCGTAACAATATAACCTGGAAGAATACTTTCAAAATCAGCAATTATTTGTTGGATTGCTCGTTTATTATTTGCTGTAAGTAACCCTTTTACATTTTCTGCAACAAAAGCTTTAGGTTTCTTTGCATCTACAAACCTTAAAAAACTTTTATAAAGATTCCCTCTTTCTCCATTTAGTCCGGGCCTTTTCCATATCATAGAAAAATCCTGACAGGGAAATCCTCCGAGTATAAGATCGCATTCAGGAATTGATTTATCATTATACGGGTCAATTTTTTCAATATCTCCTTCAACAATTATTCCTTCTCCAAAATATGAACTAAATGTTTTACAAGCAGCCGACTCAAAATCATTAGCCCATACCGTCTTATAACCCGCTTTATGAAATCCAAGATCTAGGCCTCCACATCCCGAAAACAAGGATATAATATTGGGTCTTTCTTTCTGCATATAAATTGTTTTTTAACAAGAACCTGTAAAAGAGAATATTAATTAGTTCTTTAATATCTAACGATAAAATCTATTATCTCGAAAGGTAAGCATTTCCTTTCTAGGTAAATACCAAAAGTTTTAAACAGCAACCGCCAAATGTGAATAGCTATCTTTTTTAGCATAAAACCCATGCAAAAGACAAATATAATCGCTTTATTTCTAGATAAAAAGGGTCGTTGTTGACAATTAATATAAGTGTTTGAAACCCAAACTAATAAATTTAGCAAATCTCTTTTAAAAAAATTTATGTGGTATTTTAATCTCTCTTGCAGACTCAATATACAATGTTATTTGATTGACAATCTCAGGTAAGTTTTTCTTTATGTCCTTGGACCAAAAACGAAATACAGTATAGCCTTTGACCCGTAAAAGCTCTTTGTGGGCCCTGTCTTTCTGTACATTCCGCTCAATTTTTGGAACCCAGTAAGCTTGATTATTTTTAAGACGATTTTTGTTTTTTTCCCAATCAAATCCATGCCAAAACTCGCCATCAACGAATATAACAAGTTTATGTTTTTTAAAAACGATATCAGGTTTCCCGGGCAGCGTTTTATCATGTAAACGGAATCTCAAATTTTTTGCCCATAGTGCTTTTCGAAGGATAATCTCTGCCTTGGTATTCTTGCTCTTAATTCGAGACATATTGTAGCTGCGCTGCTTGGTGGTATAAAAGCCAGCACTCGCCTCAAAGCGCGGTACTTTGATCGGTTCTTCGCCTGTTGGGTAAACTGCCATATGCTATTAACGGCTAATTTAAGGTTTTGGTTTGGGCTTTTAAAATCAAGAATAATCTTGCGTCATATTTGCTTAAAACTAATTTATTTAGTATTTTTACATATATAAAACAATAATTTATGCAACCTACTTTACAGCAACAACAACTTAAAGAACTCAACTGGAAATACCGCATTATGGATCTGCCCGCACCGGAGTTGTTGAAACAAATTAAACAAATGAGCCGAGAGCATATCATCAGCTGGCTCTCCTGGAATGACCGTAACGGTGTTTATACCGACGAAGATTCTCTTTTGGAATTGGGCAACGTCATGAGCAAAGAAGAAGGTGAGGAAATTATGTTCCGGCAGATTATGCGCGAGCGGGAAAACTGGGATGGCTACATGGGCGACAAATGGATTGGGGAATAATGAAATATCTTTAGCATATTTGAGATGATAGGATATGGTACGGGTCACCGGTTATGATAGGCTTGCCCGCAAGCTTTACACCGGTTACCACAAATTGTGATAACCGGCCCGATAGATTTATTTAACTCCATGTATCGCCCTCAACCGCTCTTTAAACGCATTAGCTATTGTTGCTTTGATAAAGGGGTTGGCATGCTGAAAAGTGGTATGGGCTTTAATAAAAGGTAAATCGAAATCCAATAGGAGCTTGGCGAAACATTCGTCGGCAAACGAATTGGAAATTACTTCCACTCCATCAAAATCAAAAATAACACGTTCTCCGGAGGCAATATGTTCGGCTATTTTATTTCGCACAGCAGCCCCTTCCATTCTAGTGGACAAGTGTGCGCCCATATCTGATCGATCAGCTTTACCAAACCTTTTTGCCTTTACGCCAAATGTGCATTTATATTATTCAAAACGTTTATAAAGCAAACTCCGCTGTACTTTTGGAGTATTCATCTAAATGATTTTGCTCAATGAGTTTAACTTTTTTAGGTTTTTCTAACAAACGGATCGCGTTATCATAAGATTTAAACAGGTTCTTATTCCGCGGTTTGGCCAATAAAACATCGAATTGATAGCTTTTTTCTTTTGCAAGGTCTTCCAGGTCTAGAAACTGCCCGTAATATTGGTAGGCCTTTCGATCAATAACATCCTGTCTACTGAGGTCAAAACTCACAGGTTTAACTAAATGCAAGGCATCGAAAGATTTCCAAGCGACATCAAACTTAACACGTGTTGCAGGTCGAGGTTCTACCGTATAGTCTAAATGGAAGCGCTTATCGTCTTTTAAAGTCACTTTATTATTGTATTGCTGCAAGTACTTTCTGTACTTGTTGATCAATACTTGTTCATCAATGCGTTTAGAGATACCGTCCTGATACTGAAAAACAGAAAAATATAAATTGTACAATTGATCTTTATGATGCTGCAAATTGTCGGTATACATTACCGATGTACGGTAATTACCAAACTGCAAAGCAGAAGAATCGGCGGGTAAAAATTCCTGCTCTACGAAGTTAGAAAAGGAGTTAGCTAAATCGTATTCTGCAAAAAGCTCGGGTGCTGCATTGAGCTCCGCAACTCTTTTTTCAAAAAACTTAAAATAGCTCTTGATCGCTTTTTCCGGAATATTCGAATAGGCAAATCTTAAACGAATTAGCTTTTCCGGATAAATGAAAGCTAATTGCTGATGGGTAGGAAAATATACTAACAAGCCAATATTAAGCACTTCTCCTAATAACTGGGAATGGTGGTATTGAAATAAGCAATATTTATATATGCCTTTACTCATGCTATAATGCCTAACAAAATATTTTTAAATCTACTCGCTTGCTGTTTAAGAATACGAAGATACTCAATTAAATAGTCAGGCGCACCCACAGCAATGTCATTTTCTTTCAACTCTGCTATTAGCGTTTCAATTTTTCTAATATTCAGATTCAGCAAAAACTCTTCAAAAGTATCAAAAAGATTCTTTTTTGAACCTTTGTAGCTTTTTAATCGAGGATAAAATAAATGTTTGGCATATAAACCATGCCATCTATTTTGTTTTAACAAATTGACAATATGCATAAAAGCTTGATCACTATCGTTATCAATAAAGCTCAATGACAGTTCATGATCTATCAGTATAAACCCATCATCATCCTGCAATAAATTAGGTTTGTTTCGATATCCGCCCCTGTCGGTATTCAATATTAAACAATCAAAAGCAAAAAGGGTTGCAATATCTGCTATATGTATTGTATTACTATGCAATTCTTCCGTTACTATTACCGCATCCAAAAGTTGGCTAGCAAAAGTAAAACCATGGTGTCTATTTTGGAGATGTTCTCTCTCTGAGTTAGACAATGTTTCGAAAAAGCTTTCATTGTGTAGATTTATTAATCCTACATCCGGGACACTAAGATCGAATTCTGTAGCCAATGCATTGCAAATAAACTCTTTCGCTATGCTTGGAGCTTGGTTAATGTTATTTACAGTAAATAATTTTACTACATAAACAACTTCTTCTAAGATATTTGCTCCTTTTGTTATGGCTACAACTCGCCAAGGTTTAGTAGAGCCTCCTGAATGCATATAGCCATCAAAACGTATAGGTATTAGTTCTCTCAACTTTAGGTCGCTATTTTAAACTTCTAAGATACAATAATTTGTTATAACTTAAAAACATGCTCCCGATGCCATTCCAGGTTTTCTGACTTTGGCCAATATTGTTTGTTCTTTGGTAATAAAAGTGGCTTTTCTTTGAGTCGGCTCAAGCCATAAGGGTGATTTTCGTCCTCGCGTATATGTTTAGAAACGTTAATGTGGTAATCCCCATCGATACTGATCAATCCCCTATTAAAAGCCCGGTGCATATTGGGGCATAGTGCAATGCCATTGGCTACTTTATCATCATGGCTTACGCTGAACGGTACAATGTGGCAGGCATCTACAAAACTATGCCCATAAGAGGAGATAAGCTTTATGCCTGTAAATGCACAGGTTTCCTGATAGAGGTTAAGTACATAGCGCTTAAATAATCCGTTCCGTACAAACACTTCTTCTTCGGTATGGATATGCAGCTTTTTCAATTTGGCTTCCGGCTCATTCAGTACATATCCTTCCAGTTGATGCAGGAAACCATCCGCCAACTGCTTATGGGCCAAAAAGAAATCCTTTTGGTTCGGGAAGTAATGATCGAGCAGGAACAATTGCAGCGCTACGCGGTTAACCGGATCGAGCGCCAAAGCAAATAGGTCTTCCCGAAAGGTACCATAAGCCAGCACCTCTTTTAACGTATTTACGCTTTTGATATGAGCGGTAAGGTTTATCTCCCTGCTATTTCCTAAAATTAGCTTATCCCTAAAAACACAAAAGTGTTATATTCGTTCAACGCTATGTTACATGTTACCTGTGCCATCATCATAAAAAATAATAAAGTGTTGATTTGCCAACGCTCGGAAAAGATGCGCCTGCCGCTTAAATGGGAATTCCCGGGCGGGAAGGTAGAGCCGGCAGAATCCTTAGAGGCCTGTATTGTTCGAGAGATCAAGGAAGAATTGCATATCGATATTCAGGTATTGGAAGCCTATACGCCCGTGATTCGTCACTATCCGGATATTACCCTTACCTTGTATCCCTTTATTTGCGCTTTTGTATCGGGTGATCTCCAACCAGCAGAACATGCGCGAGCCTTGTGGGTAACCATTGATGATTTGCTACAGTATGATTGGGCGGATGCGGATGTACCCATTGTAAAGGAGTTACTGGTGAAGTTTCGTTTGATCGATAATTAATTGGGGGTTCGGTTTGGGAAATGGAGGATTAGGATGAACAGCGCCCCAGGGCGTTACCGAGTATCTTGTTAGGTTTTCGTGTGGAAAATCCACCTTTTTATCATCTCTTGATAAAACCTGCTTATGATTCGATTTCCGTTTTATTTGATCTTAGCCCTGTTGCTTGGAACGGCCTGTTCGAAGCCCATTAAACCCGAAACGTCCTTATTCGTAGAAATAACTAGCGACAACGGCAACAGATTTCCTTTTCTCAGTATCGATGCTATTGCGATCTTTAAAGATGGACATTTCCTACAAAATTGGATGATTTCGGATCGAGCTGTTTCAGAAGCAGATACCTTATTCCAAAAAATAGGCTTAGGCACTTATACATTCCACTACCAAAACAACCTGAAACAGACCCTAGAAAAAACAGTATCGATCAATAAGCCAGGGGAACACCATGTTCGGCTTTTGCTCGACTCCAGCGATTTAAAAAAGGAACTTAAAAACAGCTGGATTGCCGCGATGAAAATGAATGAACGGCTTACCCTAAATTTACGCAGCAGCGGATGCTTCCATGCTAGAAACGACACACTTACGTTATCGCGAACACCATTTGGTTATATGCTGCAATACCATCACAAAAGAATGATGCTTAGCAATGCGGATGTAAATTTTCTGATTAAATTCGAATGCGAGCTTCCTTTGATTTCGAACAAGGGCTGGTGCACCAGTACTGATTATTATGTTTTACAGTATAACGGAAAGGAAAAACGATATATCGATGGTGATTGTGCATGGAATGGCTATTACCGGATTTTTAAACGGTTTGGACTTGAGGCCAATTAACGCTCGTGTTATTTCCAATGGCTCTATGATTACGAATAGATTTGGTATATTGACCATCATTTTAATTGAGTACACTGTTATGAAAAAAACTACCTTCCCTTCCCGTTTAGTGGCTACCTTAATGGCTATCATAATATCGGCACAAATGGCCAGGGCACAGCAAAGGCCTAATATCATTTTGGTGCTGGCAGACGATATGGGCTATTCTGACCTAAGCTGCTATGGAAGTCCTGCCATTTACACTCCTTTTTTGGATTCGATGGCGCGGGCGGGTATCAGGGCAACCAATTACGTGGTCACCAGTCCTTCTTGTACCCCGTCTCGGGCTTCGTTATTAACAGGAAGGTATGCCTCTCGTTATAACCTTCCCGATCCTATCGGTCCTGGATCGCCACTCGGACTGCCCGATGAAGAAGTCACTCTCGCAGAGATACTGAAAAGTGCGGGCTACCGTACCGCCATGATCGGCAAATGGCATTTGGGCGATATCCATGATTACAACTATCCAACTGGACAGGGGTTCGACTCTTTCTTCGGCATGCTGTACAGCCACGACTACCGCGATCCTTATGTACAGACGGATACTACGATTAAACTTTACCGAAACCGCACTCCGGAGATTTACCGCCCGGCAGACTCGGCCCTGAGCAGCATATATAATCAGGAGGCATTATCGTTCATCCGATCGCAAAAAGGCGACCGCCCCTTTTTCTTGTACTACGCCCATAATATGCCTCACCTCCCGGTTGCTTTCGCTGCCAAGGCTGCGCGCTTGAAAGGGCTACAGGAGGCCGGGCCATTGGGTGCCGTAGTGGAAGATCTGGATGCCCGCCTGGCGGAATTATGGAAAGCCGTGGAGGCCCAAGGCCTGGCAGAGAACACCATTTTTATCTTTTCGAGCGACAATGGCCCCTGGATTGAATACCCCGTACGCATGAGCGGCGATGGCGCAACCAAACGCTGGCATGCAGGTACGGCCGGGGTATTCAAAGGGTCTAAAGCGGAAACTTACGAAGGTGGCGTGCGCGAACCTTTTATTGTGTACTGGAAGGGCCATACCCCTACCGGAAAAATGCTCCGTAATGCAATCAGCAATGTGGATGTATTGCCTACATTGGCCGAATGGACAGGGGCTTCGCTACCTGGGGGCAGCGTGTTGGATGGGCAATCTATCGCCGCTTTGCTCAGCGGGGAAGCAGACGACAAAGCGTATAAACATCGTCCTATTTACCTGGTTAACCATGGAAAAGTGGAAGCTGTAAAAGTGGGCGATTGGAAATACCGGGAGCTGAAAGCAGGTGTGAATAATAATTCGGGCAAACCGTATGCTGCAGCAAAAGAACTGTTCAATACGGCTTACGACCCGAGCGAGCGGACTAATGTGATCGACGAGTTTCCCGAAAAGGCCCGGGAGCTGAAAGCACTTTTCGATCAGTTTGATGCTTATCCGAAAGAAACGGTAAACTAAATGGCGCTGCCTGTTGCTATGAAAAAATATATTAGTTTATTAATGATATTAACTTTTGCGTCGGCAACGATAACAGCACAGCCGAAGTTTACGGTTAAAAAGCAGCATTTGGTTTTTGAAGCACCTCCTTTTCAGGAATGCCATGCCGCAACGCTGGTAGAAGTAAAGGATGGAAAACTCCTGCTTTCATTTTTCGCCGGATCTAAGGAAGGTCGGCCTGATGTGAGCATCTGGAGCTGTTTTTTAGATGATAGTAGGAACGTAGACGCCAAAATCGTAGCAGACGGAACCTCCGCCGGTTCCACTCGTTATCCGGCATGGAACCCTGTACTCTTTAAGTCGGCAACTGGGAAAATCACCCTATTCTATAAAGTCGGGCCCAATCCACGACAGTGGTGGGGCATGTATAAAACCAGCACCGACGGCATACATTGGTCTGCGCCGGTTGCTTTGGAAAAGGGTATCTTAGGGCCGATCAAAAATAAGCCGGTACAGTTAAGTAATGGTACTATCCTCTCGCCTTCAAGTGTAGAAGAAACGGAAACCAGGTGGAAGGCGCATGTGGAGATTTCAAAGGATGACGGAGCAAGCTGGACAAAGACGCTTATTGATACGGCGTCTTCTTTCAATGTAATACAACCCAGCATCTTAGTGCATGAGAAGGATAAATTGCAGGTGCTATGCAGAAGCAGGGAAGGTAATGTAATAACTGCCTGGTCAAACGATAAAGGAGAAAGCTGGGGTAAATTGGCTAAAACGGAACTGCTCAACCCCAATTCTGGTACAGATGCTATTACGTTGGCCAATGGGAAAGGGTATCTGATTGTCTACAATCCGGATATACCGGGAAAGGAATGGTTCAATAACCGAGGCAAGTTGAGGGTGGCTTACTCAGAAGATGGTTTGAAGTGGCGGGATATAGTTGATCTGGAAGATACGGACGGAAAGGAATTCAGTTATCCTTGTATTATTCAGGCAGCCGACGGCCTCATCCACATCGCCTATACCTATGATCGGAAAAACATCAAACATGTGGTGTTGAATGCTTTATAAGCAAGCATGACGCTAAAACGTGATTGAAAAATACGAACGGTATAACTAATCCGTACATGATCGGGGCAAGTCCCGTTCGGTCTGTCTAACCAAACTAAGAGGGCAACAGGTTGTTCACTGCAACTGCAGTATTGCTACTGTTGCCCATAACTTTTGTGATATTGCCGGATGAAGGCTCCTATGTTGCCTCCATAGCGTTCGGGTGAACCCCAGTCGGGAGAGACGAGCTTATTTCCTTCTCGGTATCGGCGCAATTGAAGTAGTCTGGTTGAGGGTGTCTGCCCCTCCTGTTTATCCATAATAGCGAGGTTAGGCTGGATATATAATATGACTTTGCCGAGCAGTCCACCTTCCTTATCACCGTCTTTACCGAAAAAATAAGGGGTAGCGCCATCGATAATTTTTGCTTTATCTACCATTTCTTCGGTCAAAAAGCCCTTACAAACCGGGGTTACCGTTTCCTAACCTGATACAAATCAGCTAAAGCTTAATACAAATAAGCGAAATCAACTGCCGCCAGTGCGCTATTTTTACCCGATCAATACGTTGAATTTATAGCTGACTGATAAATGAACAAACTAAAGAAAGCAATGATCTGGGGTACACTGGCTTGTTTTATAACCGTGGGCCAAATGCAGGCACAGGACAGGCAAGCACCGGCATACCCACTCATTACACATAACCCGAATTTCAGTATTTGGTCGACCACCGATCAGCTGAATGTATCAACCACCAAACATTGGACAGAAGCAGACCACTCTTTACTGGGTCTCATGAAGGTAGATGGCAATATCTACCGTTTCATGGGTAAAGAAGAGCCTAATTATAAAACGATCTTAAGCACTTCAGACGAAAAACCGTATACGGTACAATATACGGAAACTGCGCCACAAGGTGAGTGGACTGCTACCGACTACGCGGCCAGCAATTGGAAATCGGGCGCTGCACCGATAGGCGATGACGAAAAAAATGTAAAAACCGTATGGAAATCGCATGATATTTGGGTAAGACGTGCTTTTACGGTTGCCAATCCCGAAAGCATCAACGAGCTTTTATTAAAGTTGAACCATGATGATAACGTTGAGGTATTTCTGAATGGCAAGAAGGTATACGAGAAAACCGGTTGGACCAACAATTTTCAATATTTGCCGATCAGCAAGGCCGACCTGAAAGCAGGTAAAAACCTTATTGCCATCCACTTGGCCAATACTGCCGGTGGCCGCTTCCTTGATTTTGGCCTGGTTGATAAACGAAAAGACAATAATGCACGGATCGAACTGGCCATGCAGAAAAGTGTAGAGGTCAAGGCAACGCAGACCATCTACCATTTTACCTGTGGCACGGTTGACCTGAAGCTGACCTTTACCTCGCCCCTACTGATGAATGACCTGGCCTTGCTGTCGCGCCCGGTGTCTTACATTACTTATCAAGTAAAGGCTAATGATGGCAAGAACCACACTGTAAATGTGTTCCTGAGTGCATCATCAAACATTGCCGTGTACAGGCCTTCGCAGGAAGTAATTGCCGAGCAATATAGTACGGCTAACTTGTCTATCCTGAAAACGGGTACCGTAGCGCAGCCGATCTTACAAAAGGCTGCCGATGATATGCGTATCGATTGGGGATATTTCTACGTAGCAACGCCTAAAACTAATGGGGAAAAACAGTTTGTTAGCTACGCTGCGACCGACGCCTTCCGTGAAGGCGCTACGGCATCAAAGGGCCGGTCGTTATCGTTGAATACGGTGATCCCATTCGGAACGGTGGGCAACACCGAGGTGGAACGTTTTATAGCATTAGGATATGACGAGATCTATGCTATTCAATATTTTAACACCAACTTACGCCCCTGGTGGAATACTTCGGGTAAAGAAACCATAGAAGGACAACTCACCGCAGCGGCGAATGATTATAAAGCGGTCATGCAGCAATGCGATGCTTTCAACAAACAAGTATATGCCGATGCGTTAAAATCGGGAGGTAAAGCTTATGCCCATCTTTGTGCGTTGGCCTATCGTCAAAGTATCGCTGCACATACGCTGGTTAAAAGTCCGCAAGGTGAGTTATTGTGGTTATCGAAAGAAAACAACAGTGGTGGTTTCATTAACACGGTGGACGTTACTTATCCCTCAGCGCCCTTATACTTGATCTATAACCCTGAACTACTTCAAGGTATGCTGAATGGCATCTTTTACTTTAGTGAGAGTGGCAAATATGCGCATCCTTGGGCGGCGCATGACCTGGGTACTTACCCATTGGCGAATGGCCAGACCTACGGTGAACCTATGCCTGTAGAAGAGTCGGGCAACATGATTATACTAACTGCGGCGATAACGAAAGCGCAGGGCAATGGTAACTACGCCAAAAAGCATTGGAAGACCCTGACCTCTTGGGTGGACTACCTCACGAAAGAAGGCCTGGACCCGAAAACGCAACTATGTACTGACGACTTTGCCGGCCATCTCGCTCGCAATGCCAACTTATCGGTTAAAGCGATTGTGGGGATTGCTTGCTATGCACAGATAGCGGAAACGCTGGGCGAAACCGAAATAGCCCGGAAGTACCGGAAAATTGCCGAAGACATGGTGCCGAAATGGGTTGCAATGGCTGATGCCGGCGATCATTATGCGCTTACGTTTGACGATAAAAATACCTGGAGCCAGAAATACAACTTGGTTTGGGATAAAGTATTAGGCCTTAACTTGTTTCCGCAAAAGGTATATGACACAGAAATTAAATATTACCTCACTAAGCAAAACAAATATGGTATACCGCTGGATAGCCGAAAGGCCTACACGAAAAACGATTGGATATTGTGGACTGCCGCATTTGCTCCAACGCGTGAGGAGTTCGAAGCATTGGTAAGCCCAGTTTACAGGCATGCCATCGAAACCAAATCACGCGTTCCGCTAAACGATTTTTACGACTCGAATACCGGTATACGCGAAAATTTCAAAGCCAGAAGCGTAATCGGCGGCTTTTACATGAAACTGCTTGCCGACAAGCTGAAAGGCAAATAGAGGCGCTCAGGTTCAAGAACATATTTATATAATATAAAGGCTCTTATGCTTTTCTAGATTTATGTTTTATTTGTACCTTACCTTCGCGATAATTTCAAAAACCTTTTTATTTGCCTCTAAAAACTTGGACACCGATGAGAAAAACGATTTTTCTTTTGTTCTGCCTGTCAATTGTTAGCACTTTCCTCTATATGAAACAGCCGGATGATGATGGAAAAGCAAAAAAAAGGGAAAAAACCAGTTTTCAGACTTCTCAACATTGGAAGCCGGTTACCGATGTGCAGGCCGACATTGCGATGGTTTATGGAGTCGGTGGAAATCCTTCTGATAAACGTAAAGGAAAATCTTTTGAGGAGCGCGTACAGTCTTGGCGCGAACATGGTTATATTACCCATTTCATGACGGGAATTGCTTGGGGAGAATACCAAGACTACTTCACTGGCAAATGGGATGGCCAATGGCACCTGGATGAAGGACAGGTGGAACAGGATGGCGACACCATCTGGCATGGCCATATGGTGCCTTATATCGTGCCGACCGACAATTACCTGAAATACTTGAAAGAGAAACATGTGAAGCGCGTGATCGACGCGGGTATCGATGCCTTCTACATGGAAGAACCCGAATTTTGGGCACGTGCGGGGTACAGCGACGCTTTTAAGCGAGAATGGCAAAACTACTATGGCTTCCCCTGGCGCCCCCAGCACGAGTCGCCCGAAAACACCTATTTGTCCAACAAACTGAAATATCAGCTGTATTATAAGGCGCTGAGGGAAGTCTTTACCTACGCCAAGGCCTATGGAAAAAGCAAAGGCATGGACGTACGTTGTTATGTACCCACGCACTCGTTGGTCAACTATTCGCAGTGGCAGATCGTGAGCCCCGAAGCGAGCCTGGCGTCGCTGGATTGCGTAGATGGTTATATTGCACAGGTATGGACAGGCACTTCCCGTGAACCCAATTATTTCAATGGAAAGGAAAAAGAACGGGTATTCGAAACGGCCTTTTTGGAATATGGTGCCATGGAATCGATGACAGCCCCTACCGGCAGAAAGTTATTCTTTCTTACCGACCCGATTGAAGACCGCGCCCGCGACTGGGTAGATTATAAGAAGAACTATGAAGCTACCTTTACAGCCCAGTTGCTGTACCCCAATATCGCCAATTACGAAGTGATGCCTTGGCCCGACCGCATTTACGAAGGTTTGTACCGGGTTAGTAAGGACAGTAAGGAAAAAGCTAAAATCCCTCGTTATTATTCGACCCAGATGCAGGTGATGATCAACACGTTGAATAACATGCCGGAATCGGAGAATAAGGTGTCAGGCAGTTCCGGCATCAGTGTACTGATGGCGAACTCGCTGATGTTCCAACGTTTTCCTACCCACAATGGCTATGAAGATCCGCAATTGGCGAACTTTTACGGACAGGCGCTCCCTTTTTTAAAGCGGGGCATTCCGGTGAAAACGGTCCATTTAGAAAACGTGTCGTATAAAGCGTCCTTAGAAGATACCAAAGTACTCTTGATGACCTATTCTAATATGAAGCCCATGTCGGCAGAGGGTCATTCCTACATCGCCCAGTGGGTGAAAGACGGTGGTGCACTTGTGTACAGTGGACGTGATGAGGATCCGTACCAGACGGTTCAGGAATGGTGGAACACAGGAAAGAACCACTTTCAGCGACCTTCCGACCATCTCTTTGGGCTGATGGGCATAGCGCCTGGTGCTCCCAATGGAGAATATGCCTATGGTAAGGGAATAGTATATATCCTACGAAATGATCCGAAAGAATATACGCTGAATAAAGATGGCGACACGAAACTCATTCAGGTGGTCAAAGCCTTATATGAGCGGAAATCGTCTGAAAAATTAACTTTTAAGAACCAGCTATACTTAAAAAGGGGACCGTATGATATTGCTGCCGTGCTGGACGAAAATGAAGATGCCACCCCTTTTACGATCGATGGGCCTGTGATTGACTTGTACGATCCCGAACTGCCTGTGCTTCGCGAAAAGGTAGTCCCACCAGGCCGGCAGGCTCTATTGTATCATCTCGATCGGATAGAAGAACCGTCCAAACCACAGGTATTGGCTGCTGCTTCGCGGATTTATGACGAGCAGGTCACCGAAAACAGTTATGCTTTTGTTTGCCGAAGTCCGTTGAATACCACCAATGTGATGCGTATGCTGTTGCCCAGTGAGCCCCGGGAGTTTGTGCTAACGGATTTCGAAGGGAAGTCCGTTAGCGATGTTAAAGCCGCTTGGGATGCTTCATCTCATACTTATTTCCTGCAATTTGACAATCATCCTGAAGGGATACACGTCAAACTGGATTGGTGAATAAAGATGGATATTCCGTTACATTAACCGGAATGATTTTCAACGCTATTTTTGGCTTGCCTGGCTTTCTTCATAAGTTGGCCCATAGAGCCCAGGCACCTTGTTGCCTGTAGCGCGTAGGTAAACAACCATTTCGCCGCGGTGGTGGTAAAGGTGGTTAAAAAGAAAACTTCGGGCAACAACCCCTCTGGGCATTGGGCCGAGCACCGTACGATCGCCGATTTTCATCGTCCACTGCTCCTGTAAATGTTCGTCGGTTAGGGCTTGCAATGCTGCTCTGGCTTTTTCGACGTTTTCTTCAAAAAGCCTGAGCGTGGCTTGAAGGTCGCCAGGTTCTCCGCGATCGAGGCGATCTGCGGCCAAGTCGTATACGTCTTTGGTGAGCGTTCCTACATACCAGTAATATATCGTGGCAATATGTTGCGCCAGCTCGCCCATTGTCCATGATGTTGGAGCGGGTTTATAAGCAAGATCTTTTTCGGGCACGGCCTGCAGTAATTTTCTTGTGCTGTTTACCTCATGCTCGAATTCGGCAATTAAGTGTTGTACGATCATAAAAGTAGGCTTTTGCTTTTTTTCTCAAAGTAACGCATAAATATCCATTAACCGAAGGGATTTGGCTTATCCTTCGTATCGGTGAAACTCGGTTATAATTAAAAAATAGCCGTCTGGATCTTTAATGGAAAACTCCTTTTTGTGTGAATTTGTATTGAGGTGAATATCTTCTTCAACCCGGCCGCCTATGCTTTCGACATTTTGCCGTATAGCACTCATGTTTTCTGTCCTGAAATAAAGGATTAACCCGTTTCCAGGGGTGATGGCTGGGTCGGTCATGGTAGGATGCCCGTGCTCACCCCATTTATGCAGACAGATTAATACTTTCAGCTGAACCAAATTCCCTAACAATTGAGCTATTTCACAAAATCCTTCTATTTTTTGTAGTGCAATTTTGCCTAGTCGATAGTGACAATAAAAATTAAAAAATGTAAAATGAAACGAACAGCAAAAGCCTATTGGGCAGGTAGTATAAAAGAAGGAAAAGGCGAATTAACTACCGAAAGCGAAATTTTAAGCCAAGCAAATTACAGTTTTAAAACCCGTTTTGTAGGAGAAGAAAAAGAAACAAATTCAGAAGAATTATTGGCCGCTGCACATGCAGGATGTTTTACGATGGCAGTTGGTTTTGCGCTGACAGAAAAAGGGGTAACGCCAACATCATTAGATACTGAGGCAACGGTTTCCATGGAGGGTTTTGGTATCACCGCTGTGCATCTTTCCATTATCGGAAATGTGGCGGGTATCAGTGCAGAAGAATTTGAAACGATTACAAAAGCTGCAGAGCAGAACTGTTTAATTTCTAAGGTACTGAATTTACCTATCAGTTCGGAGGCCCATCTTGTTTCCTAAAAATGGAAGCTGGGAATACGGTTGGAAAAGGTCTATAAAGTTGCTTATCTGAGCAACTTTATCTAAGTTTGGCTTAGCGTGTTATTGGTTTAAAGCGTCAGTATAACAATAATGAACAGACTACTATAACCTGGACTATAGCAAAAAAATATTTCGAGATAAATGGTTGTCGACTATAAAAAAATTGATTTGTTCGGGAAAACGTTCATTCAAAAAGTGGATTTGACGCCTCCTTTTGAATTTGTTTTCCCTGTTGCAGAACGGGCTTGTTTTCTTTATATGTTAAAAGGGGAAATACAATATCAATTTGAAGATGACCATATGCCTATTCCTACCCATCATTCCTTATTGCTAAATTGTTTAAATTCCGGAAAGCAGATACAGGATTCAAAGATTAACAGCAAGGGTGAAATTGTAATCGTTACTTTTCATCCGGATATTTTGAAGAAAATTTATGAAAAAGAGCTTCCGTTGATCCTTCGGCCAAGCAGTAGGGTAACCAACCAGTCGAGCAGAAAAATAAACAATGACTTTTTGATACAGAAATACATCGAAGGCCTTCTCTTTTATTTCGAAAATCCCTCTTTGGTAAATGATGAGATTTTGATTTTAAAATTGAAGGAAATCATTCTTCTGTTATCGCAAACACAAGAGGCCGAAACCATCCAGGTTATATTATCCCAGCTCTTTTCGCCCAGCACCTATACCTTCAAACAAATTATAGCAGCCAATCTGTTTGCACAGATCAGCGTGGAAGAACTGGCACAAAAGACGAATTTGAGTGTTTCTTCCTTTAAAAGGGAGTTCAAAAAATTGTACGATGATTCCCCGGCCAACTATATGAAAACCAAAAGGTTGGAAAAAGCCACCGAGCTACTTTTGGTTTCTGATGAACGCATTACGGAAATAGCCTATAATTGCGGGTTCAATGACTTGGCCAATTTTACCAAAAGCTTTCATGATAAACATGGTATGACACCTACAAACTACCGTTTAAAGCTGAGCAAGAAGCAATAGTGAATGAATTAGCACAGCCAAAAGTTTGGACCATATTGCCAAACAATTGATCTGATCCACAAAACCCTCCTCTTTTTTGTGTTGCAATTTTGCCCTATCAATAAATACATTAAAAACTAAAAATCATGGGACTATCAAATTTGGGAATTTTTCATACTGTAATAGGCGTTGTTGCCATTATTGCGGCAATTATAGCATTGATAAAAAGCGGAAAAATCGATCTGGGCAAACCTACCGGAAAGATCTATTTCTATTGTACGCTTGTCACTTCGCTAACCGCTTTAGGATTATCGAGTGTTAAAGGCGTTAATCCAGGACATATACTGGCGTTATTAGTGGTGGTTTTAGTATCGGTGGCTTATTTTCTTTATGCTAAAAAGCAAGGAAATAACCGATCTCGCTTAATCGAGAATTTTTTTCTTTCTTTTAGTTTCTTCTTGTCGTTGATTCCTACCGTGAACGAAACCTTTAACCGTATCCCGGTTGGGCATCCGCTGGCGAACGGACCAAAAGACCCATTGATTGGCAAGACACTGCTTTTTCTTTTCGTTTTGTTTATCGTGGGTTCTATTGTTCAATTCAATAGGCAAAAGAAAATAAATAAATCGGTATAAACCTTTTTATCGGCGCTTCATTATATTTGCTTATGCCGGTTAATAAAAGTCTTGAAGCGTTTTATACGTATAAATTCGATCGTGTTCCCCCGCTTCCACCTGCATGGGCGGGGGATTTTAACGTATTTCGCCTAGCAGACAGCAATGGTGACAGGTTGCCTGCTCCCTATGCACGATATGATTTCTTTAAGATCATGCTTATCCGCGGAAAACATCGCTGTCACTATGCGAACAAGAGCATCACCTTAGACGGCAGCACATTACTTTTCTTCAATCCGGTTGTTCCCTATCAATTTGAACGTTTAGATGATCATGCTACTGGATTTTTTTGCCTCTTTAAGGAGGCGTTTTTCATCGAAAATCTAAGAAACGGTATTCATGACCTGCCCATGTTCAGACGGGATGGAAGGGTTGTGTACAGCTTAAACGAAAAGCAGGATGAGGAAGTAGCAACCTTATTTGAAAAAATGCTGGATGAAGTGCATACTGATTATCGTTTTAAGTATGATTTATTGCGTAATCTGGTTTTTGAGCTTATCCATTTTGCCAGGAAGACGGAACCGAATGAACAAGTATATCATCATCCGGATACTAATGCGCGTATTACGTCTTTATTCACTGATTTGCTTGAAAAGCAATTTCCTATTGAATCGCCAGAACAGTGCATCAACATGCGATCTGCAAATGATTTTGCCGAGAAGCTTGCCCTGCATGTCAACCACCTCAACCGTGCAGTACGCCTGACAACAGGAAAAACAACCACGAGACATATCGCCGAGCGCATAGTAGCCGAGGCGATGGCATTATTAAAGCACACAAACTGGAATATATCGGAGATTAGTTATTGCCTGGGCTTCGCACAGCCATCGCATTTTACTTATTTTTTTAAGCGGCACACAAACGTTACGCCCACTTCCATCCGCCTTGTTTGAATTTCGATAGTATCCGTTTGGTTTTCGTAAACCAAGTGCTTTTATGTGCTATATCTTTGCCATGCAAAAATAAGATATATGGAAAGGAAGAAAGTATGGTTTGTTACGGGAGCATCAAAAGGCCTGGGATTAGCGTTGGTTAAACAACTATTAATGGCTGGTCATCAAGTGGCAGCAACTTCCCGCAATACAAAAAGCTTGATCGAGGCAATAGGAATCGATAGCGACACGTTCTTACCGTTACATGTCACTTTAGACAGCGATGATAGCGTTGCCACAGCTATAGAGGAGACTTATCGAAAATTCGGCAAAATTGACGTGGTTGTTAATAATGCGGGTTATGGTATCGGCGGTACGATGGAAGAATTGAGCGACCGGGAGGTGCGCAATAGTTTTGACGTTAATGTATTTGCTGTCATCCACGTCATCCGTCATGCTTTGCCCATCATGCGTAAACAAAATTCAGGGCATATCATCAACATTTCTTCTATCGCCGGCATTGCGCCAACGACTGGATGGTCGGTTTACGGAGCTACCAAGCATGCCGTGATAGGCCTTACAGAAGTATTGGCGGAGGACGTAAAAGCATTCGGAATTAACGTGACGCTTATTGCTCCGGGAGCGTTCCGCACGAATTTCAATAATCCAGATTCCTTAGTCCTGTCTGAAAAGAAAATTAATGCTTATGTAAGTGTTCGTGCCTCGCTGGAGCGGTTTGCTAAGATGAGTGGTAGTCAAGCCGGCGATCCGGAAAAAGCCGCCAAAGTCATGATAGAACTTGCCGACATGCCGAAACCACCCCTGTACCTCCTTCTAGGAAGTGATGCTTATACACGTGCATTCAGTAAACTGGAACTGCTGGCTTCAAGCTATAAACAATGGGAAACGCTAACAAAATCGACAGATTATTAATAACAGAAAGCTATGCATTTCATGAATTGACCAACCCGTAAAGCCCAAAAGTCTTTTATTCGTTCATCATCTGATTTGGTTTAATAACCCGCTTTTTGTCGCGGATCACCTGCACTATATTTAACGTTCCTCTTTATTTTTGTTTAAAAACAAAAACCACTAAAATGAGAACTGTAGCATTCACTATAAATATTAGCCTAGATGGCTATTGCGATCATACAGCTTTTAGTCCAAAGGAAGAGCTTATGGACTATTTTACAAGAACGATGGACGACGTTGACTTACTATTTTTTGGCCGGGTTATGTATCAGTTAATGTTTCCTTATTGGTCTGATGTCGCAAAAGAACAATCCGGCACAGCAGATGAAAATAGGTTTGCCGAAAGGCTTACTTCTATCGATAAAGTTGTTGTTTCACGATCATTAGAGGTGGTTGAGCCGAATACACGTATCATTCGTGCGAATCCCTCAACGGAGCTCCTGAAATTGAAACAACAATCTGGCAAAAAAATTTTGGTAGACAGCATAAGCCTGCTTCCGGAAATGATAGCAGCAGGCCTTATCGATGAATTTAAGCTAGTTGTCCACCCGGTAATTATTGGGAAAGGCAGACAATTGTTGCATACCGAAAGCCTCCAAGAGAAACTTCATTTAAAACTGGTTGATACGATAAATTTCCAATCTGGATGTGTGGCTCTTCATTATTTGAAACAATAAATTAAAAGATCGCGATAGGAAGATTGGCCAACTTGATGTATTGATGGTTCATTTGAAGCTAGTTCTTCCTTCCCGATTTTGACACTATACTCAGCGTGAACGTTATGGGCAGTACCAGCGCTTTCTTTTTCTATAACGATATCGCCAAAGATATCTTTTTTAATGGTTGTTCTGCCTCCCTTGTCGTCTTCAATGAACGTATCACCGAAGATATCCTTATCGATGGTTTTCAATTATTTCCGGTATTCCAGATCTTTTCGTTTTTTTATTTCCTGTTGATCCGGTTACTAAAATAAGAAATGTTTCTTGTTAACGGCAGATTTTAAACAAATTTGGAATTTGCCAGTATTTATGCTTGCATTGTAGTATTTTAGTATTATAATGCTAATAACTTGTAATATACTTTGCCTAAGTCTGTCAGGCATTACCTTAAATCAGCAGTAAAATGACATTAACTTCGAGAAATATAAGGATATACACGTTTTTTATCATGCTAAGCATAATGACGACATTGCCCTGTCAAGCTCAAGAGTCGGATATTTCGGTTATCAATGGAACGGAGATAAAACGACAGGTTTTTCCGAAAACTTCCTTGCGTTCAGACTATATTTTTGAATTTAATTATCCATTCAAAGAAATTAAATTACGTACGTCAGATGGCATTAATCTACAGACTTTAATTTTCTTTTCCATGAAATCCAAGGGAGTGATATTATACCTGCATGGTAGCAATGGAGCTGCAGACGTTTGGGGCAAGATCGCTCCAATATATACGAAATGCGGTTATGACTTTTGCCTCTTAGATTATAGAGGTTATGGAAAAAGCGAAGGAGAGGTTGTTAGTGAAGAGCAGCTCTGCCGAGACGTACAGTTACTTTACGATATATTAAAATCACAATATGGCGAGAAGCAGATTGTTGTTATTGGCCAATCTATCGGCACGGGTGCTGCTGCTTTTCTAGCCGCACATAACCGTCCAAGAATGCTGATTTTGCAAGCACCTTATTATTCAATAGAAGATTGGATTCACCATTTGGCGCCGACCCTTCGAATCGTGAATAATCCATTTAAATTTAAAACCTATAAAAGATTAGAGCGAACAACATGTCCTGTTGTTTTATTGCATGGAGATGCTGACGATGCCATTTATCACGGTTCATCAGAAAAGTTGTCAAAATGCCTGAAGCCCAACGATCAATTTATAACGCTGACGGGCGAAAAGCATACTGATTTTACTAAAAACCAACAGTATCTGGAATTACTGGAAAAGTTACTGAAATAGCGCCTTTAAAGAAAATTTTTTGATTGCTTTTTTAATCTGCATCATCGAAATTCCAATTCATATAATTACTGTTTTATCCGGTGTTTCAAATTTTATAGACTTACATCGGTTTATGGTTATCGAATCTTCACCAAACTCGTCTATACATAAAAATATTACCATATTTAGTAACGGCCAATTATAAGCTTATGCAGCTGATTTTGAATTTAGAAACGTAAAGTATATAGTCATTTCTTGTGATTGTTTTTCGTTAACATGTATTAACCGAACGCTTTGTGAGATATATACTATTCATCTTTCTTTTCGCTAACATTTCCATCGTTTATGGCCAGGATAACCGAATACCTGTTGTTTCTTTTGATGAGGCTTATAAACGTAGCTATCAAGCAACGAGGATTACTCAAGGCCAACCCGAAATAGACGGTAAATTGGATGACTCCCTTTGGCAAAGCCAAGAGGGATGGTCTGGAAAATTTGCTCAGGTCATCCCCTTTGAGCGGGCCTACACCGCTTCCTGGACCAGGATGAAAATATGCTTTGATGAGAAAAATATATATGTTGGGATATATTGCAAGGATGTTCATCCCGAAACCATGAACGCATTTATTGGCAATCGAGACGATAATAGCAATGGAGATTTAATCAGCGTTGCCTTCGACCCTTATCATGATTACCGGGCCGCAGTGGAGTTTAATATCAATCTGGGTGGAAATAAAACCGACCTTACCGTTACCGATAAGCTATCGGTAAACTTAAGCTGGAATGCGGTATGGAAAGGACGAACGCATCAGGACCTATCCGATTCCAGCTGGACGGCGGAGCTCAGCATTCCGTTCAACCAGATACGGTATAATCAAAAGAATGACGATGGCATATGGGGCCTCCACGTCAGGCGGATCATTCGTAGGAATAACGAAGTCCAGAACTGGAGCCTGATTCCCATCAAGAATAATGGACATGTCTTTTCTTTTGGGGAAATGCATGGCATGCGGGAGCTTCCCAAACCAAAAGGAATTGAATTTCTTCCCTACGTTATGAATAAGCTGATCCGTGAACCCAAGGTGATCAATAACCCTTATCGGGATGGAGGTCGATGGAAGCCGAATGCAGGTTTGGACGCTAAATTTGCCATTGGCGATTATACAATGGACCTATCCATCAATCCAGATTATGGGCAAGTAGAATTGGATCCCTCTGTTATGAACCTGACCGCTTATGAGATCTTCTATGAGGAAAAAAGACCTTTCTTCCTGGAAGGTAAACATATTTTGGAGTTTGATAACAATGAAGGTGGCCTAATGTTCTATTCCAGACGGATCGGAGCTAAACCGAGGTATCAGATTAGCGATATCGACCAACAATATGGTTTTGCGAGTACTCCCGACTTTGTTCCTATCCTTGGGGCGATGAAATTAACGGGTACCGATAAAAAAGGGCTGACCATAGGCATTTTGCAAAGCGTAACGGCAAAAACTTCCGCTTCGGTTACCCAGGACGAAAATGAAGAAAGCATTGAAGTGGAACCCCTAACCAACTATACTGTGGCCAGGGTACAGAAGAACTGGGAAGGCAACACGCTACTGGGTGGCATGATCACTTCGGTTAATAGGCGAGTCGACGTTGATCATTTGGCGGACTTCTTAATCAAGGACGCTTTTACCACTGGCATAGATTTTACCAAATATTTCTCCAATAGACTTTATTATATAGATACTAAAGCGATGTATAGTAACCTGTCGGGCTCTTCCGATGCCATTTTAGCAACAAAAAGGAACGCTACGCATTTCTTTCAACGGAAATCAGGCCAAGATTATTTGGCATTGAACCCGGAAGCTACCTCATTGCATGGAACCGGCGGATATGTGAAAGCTGGAAAAAAAGGGAATGCGCAGTGGAACTACTCGGAAACCTTTAGCTGGTCTTCTCCTGGCTTTGACCTCAATGAGGTGGGGTATTTGAAACAAACGGATTATAAGCTGAATGAATCTGAGCTGGCTTTTCGAAAAACGGACCCATGGGGGGCCTTCCGGTTTGCGGGCATCAATTTAACCCAGCGGAACGTATGGAGCTACGGAGGCCAAGCCATGGACAACAATGTGGCGCTACGTTGGCAAAGCTTAGGCATTAAGCATAGAATTGAAGTGGATTTGAAGGAAACATACAGCTGGAATACGGTGGATAGCAGAATGCTACGCGGCGGTCCGGATTTGCGCTATGCCTCGAATTTCGCTAGCGATCTTTCGATGAATACCGACCGGGCCAAACGCGTCATCTTTAAGGTGGAATATGATGGGAAATATTTTATGGACGGTGAAACCAGATACAACGAAGTAAGGCCTTCGATGACGTTCAGGATGGGCCATCATATTCACTTAATGAGCCAATTCAATTATGCATGGAATAGAGATAACCTACAGTATGTGAATACATTGAAGATTCCTGGCCTGAACGTAGAGGAGGACACTTATGTAATGGGTAGGATGCGTCAGGAAACTTATGGATTGACCATAAGACTGCAGGGGAACATTACGCCTGATCTTTCCATTCAATACTATGCATCTCCATTTACTTCAACAGCGCAATACGATCGGTTTAAATATGCGGATAATACCTTATCAAAAGCTTACCATGAACGATTTAAGGAGTTTTCAGCAAATCAGCTAAGCTATGCTGATGGATATTACACCATAGCTACTGGAGATCAGTTGGTTAAGTTCAATAATCCTAACTTCAGTTTCAATGAATTTAGGTCGAACCTCGTAACGAGATGGGAGTACAAGCCAGGCTCTACCCTATACTTCGTATGGGAGCACAATCGATCCGGAACGGTGCCCGTTTACCAACCGGGTTGGACAAACAACCTGAACCAAATTTGGGGTCTTGCCCCAACCAATACGTTTATGGTTAAAATAAATTATTGGTTAGGTTGGTAGAGAATACATCTTATACGCAGGATGCGAGAAAGTGAATACTTGTGAAAAAAGGCAAATTTATCTAAGTTTGGTGACCGGCTACAGCTTGAATATCTTTTAGCTTTAGCCTATATCAAGAGTGATCGTTAACAAACAACCATTCAATCGATACATTTTTATGCAAGAAATTTCTTCTGCTGCGTTTGCAGATACTAAACCACATTATGTCCTTCTCGACGGATTGAGAGGCGTTGCAGCGCTAATGGTGATAGGATACCATGTATTCGAAGGCTTTGCAACGAGCCCCATCGATCAAGGGTTCAATCACGGCTATTTGGCCGTCGATTTCTTCTTTATCCTATCGGGTTTCGTTATCGGTTATGCTTATGACGATCGCTGGAAAACGATGAAAACGAAAGATTTCATCAAACGCAGATTGATTCGTCTGCATCCTATGGTGGTGATGGGAGCCATTTTGGGTGCGCTTACCTTTTATATACAGGGCTGTGAGAAATGGGATGGTTCTTCTGTTCCCTTACCGCTATTGATGCTGGCTACGCTCTTTGGTCTCTTCTTGATTCCAGCTGCACCAGGCGCTGCTCCTGAAGTCCGTGGAAATGGAGAAATGTATCCTTTGAACGGCCCCAGTTGGTCATTATTCTTCGAGTATATCGGAAATATTTTGTATGTGTTGTTGATCCGCCGACTGTCTATTAAAGCGCTTACGGCGCTCGTCATATTGGCAGGAATTGGATTGGCTTCTTTCGCTATATTTAATTTTTCCGGCTATGGTCATTTAGGTGTGGGCTGGACAATGGCTGATCATAACTTGATTGGAGGCTTTCTGCGCCTGTTGTTTTCTTTCTCTATCGGAATACTGTTGTCGCGTACGTTTAAACCAGTTCTGATTAGAGGAGCTTTTTGGATATGCAGTTTGGCGATTGTGGTTTTGCTTTCCATACCGCATATTGGCGGAGAGAAAAAGCTTTGGATGAATGGCATCTATGATGCGGCATGTACCATCATTATTTTTCCGATATTGGTTTATCTGGGCGCTTCGGGAAAAACAGCGGACAAAAGTTCGGCTAAAATCTGTAAATTCTTAGGGGATATCTCTTACCCACTGTATATGGTACATTATCCATTCATGTACCTGTTTTATGCATGGGTGTGGAGTGAAAATCGTACATTCGTTCAAGTTTGGCCGGTAACTTTGGCTTTGTTCTTCGGCAACGTACTATTAGCTTATGGCTGCCTGAAGTTATATGATGAACCGGTAAGAAAATGGTTGAGCAAGCATTTTCTGACTAAGCGGTAAGCTCGGCTTTTTAAGGTTGAACCGCAACATAATGGATGAATAAAAATATTCAAAAAAAAATGAAAAAAATAGGTTTTTTATCGTTTGGACATTGGGCCAATCATCCTTCCTATAAAACCCGTACGGCGAGTGATACCCTGCTTCAGTCCATTGATCTGGCTGTTGCGGCTGAAGAAATTGGTTTGGATGGCGCGTATTTTGGCGTACATCATTTTGCGGCTCAGTTAGCATCACCTTTCCCTTTGCTCTCTGCTATTGGCGCAAAAACAAGCAAGATAGAGATCGGAACCGGTGTAATTGATATGCGTTATGAAAATCCATTGTATATGGTGGAAGATGCCGGAGCGGCCGACTTAATTTCGGAAGGTCGATTGCAATTGGGAATCAGCAGGGGTTCGCCAGAACAGGTAATCGATGGTTGGCGCTATTTTGGTTATGAACCAGCCGAAGGAGAGACCGACGCAGACATGGGACGCCGTAAAGCGCTAGAATTTTTGGACAAGCTAAAGGGAGTAGGATTCGCGCAACCTAATCCATATCCGATGTTTCCGAATCCACCTGGATTACTGCGTCTGGAACCTCACTCAGAGGGATTGCGGGAACGCATTTGGTGGGGAGCCGGTTCTAACGCTACCGCAGTTTGGGCGGCCGAAAACGGAATGTACCTACAGAGCTCTACCTTAAAATTTGACGAAAGCGGCAAGCCTTTCCATATACAGCAGGCTGAACAAATTCGTTTGTATAAAGAGGCATGGAAAAAAGCTGGACACCAGCGCGAACCGAGGGTTTCTGTGAGTCGAAGTATTTTTGCCTTGGTTACCGACCAAGATCACTATTTCTTCGGACATGAGACCAACCGGGTTGACAAAATCGGAATGATCGAGCACGACAAGCGCGCCATTTTCGGGAGAAGTTATGCGGCAGAACCGGATCAGCTTATTAAAGAATTGGCTCAAGACGAAGCCATACAAGAAGCGGACACGCTTCTTTTAACGATACCCAATACCTTAGGGGTTGATTACAATGTACATATACTTTCTGCTATTTTGGAGCATGTTGCGCCTGGATTGGGCTGGCGTTGATTTGGTTTACCGTTTCCGTCCCTTCGTCAACTTGATAAACGAGGGGTAAGAGCAACTAACCATTGGTTAGGCCAATGCGTTTCGATTTATAGTTTTTCGCGTTTATATTTGTTCACACTGAATACTAACTAATGAAACAAGTAATAACAATTTCAACGTCCTTTCTACTGCTATTATCCTTTAGCAAAGGATTGTTTGCGCAGTCTGGGAATACGTATCAGAATCCGCTACCGGTTAAATTTGGAGATCCTTATGTATTGCACGTCAAAGGCGACAAATATTATATGTACGGAACCGGTGGCAGTGCGAAAAATGGATTTGCAGCTTTTTCTTCAACAGATCTCGTGAACTGGAAAGACGAAGGCCAGGTGTTTTATGCGGATAACCGGAACGGCTGGAGTGATTCTACTGCGGCTTGGGACGGCGCGTACTGGGCACCTGAGGTATATGCGTATAATGGTCGGTTTTATCTGTTCTACTCTGCGCAATGGAAAGAGAACCCTAATGAAGAAACAGAAAATTTCCGTATCGGGGTAGCGGTGGCCGACAAACCTACAGGCCCTTTTATCGATCTGAGCAATAAGCCGATTTTTGATCCGGGCTATCCTATCATCGATGCCAATGTGCTTTTTGATGAAAGCGGAAAAATTTACCTGTATTATTCCCGTTGTTGCTATAAACATCCGGTGGAAAGCGAGGTAGCCGCCTGGGCTAAGCAAAAGGGATGGTTTGATACCATAGAAGAGAGCTGGGTGTATGGTGTTGAGCTGAAACCTGATTTTAGCGGTGTAATCGGCGAACCTGTGCTGCTGTTAAGGCCTCCCGTAAAAATGGATGATCAACAGGCTGAATGGGAAAGCCGCTCTGTTACGTCAAAAGAAGTCAACCGGCGGTGGACAGAGGGTTCTTGCATCTTTAAGAACGGAAATACCTATTACATGATGTATTCTGCCAATTATTTTGGTGGTAAGCATTATGCCGTGGGCTATGCCACTTCGAAAAGTCCGCTCGGTCCGTTTACCAAAGCACCTAATAATCCGGTATTGCAAAAAAACACGGATTATGGCGGTGTGGTGACAGGAACGGGGCATAATAGTGTAACCTACTCACCAAACGGAAAGGAAATGTTCTGCGTCTATCACGCCCGAACATTGTCTACGGGTGAAGAACGTGTTGTTTTTATCGACAGGATGAAAATATCAGAAGATGGAAAGCTAGTTGTAGAAGGGCCTACTACTACACCACAGGCGGTGCCTAGAACTGACTAACATCTACATTTTTATTTGACGACACCTGAATCGTTCGTTTATAACGTTCAAAACTTAAGTCGGTTATTACCTGCTTATTTTGCCTTACTCTGAGTCGCTTGGTTCCCATAACTCAATCTTGTTGCCTTCGACATCCATAATGTGAACAAACTTCCCATAGTCGTACGTCTCCATGTCATCGACAATAACTACACCTTCTTTTTTTAGTTGTTCAACAAGTTCCTCCAAATGTTCTACCCTGTAGTTTATCATAAAATCTTTTGTAGACGGTTCAAAGTACTTTGTTGTTTCGTTAAATGGGCTCCATTGCGTTATTCCTTTCTTTTTGCCCTCCGCATCTTCATACCATTCAAAAGCTGCCCCATATTGGTCGGTGTTTAAACCAAGGTGTTTTTGATACCATTCTTTCATTTTATTCGGGTCTTTGCATTTGAAAAAGATACCACCAATGCCTGTTACTTTTTTCATTTGTGTTGTTTTTTTATTTCGTGTTGTCATTATCGCTCCAAATGCGAAACCAAAGGAAAAGAATATCGCAGCTATCAGGATTATTAAGGTTGCTTTTTTCATCTTTATTTTTTCCCTCACGTTCTTGTCGGTATTTAATTACTTTTAAGGATTGGGCTAAGCTTTTAGGTACGGCTAATTCAGGTTCTAGTACTGTTTGCGGACAATGAATAAGTTATCGTATTTTTCCTTGCACTAAGCTAATGATTATTAAAGATTTGCGCAACAGATTTCTTTATTTATATTGATGCAAATATTGGTTTTCACTTGACGCGAAGTGAGGCACAGCATGGGTCCTCCAATCTTTTCGGGGAGACACGCTTGAGAATAAACGCTAATTGCTTTTTTCGTTAAGGTAACTGGAGGCTCGTCACCCGTTCTTTGGTTCTTACTCTTCGGGTAGGGTCTTTAATAATTCTTTTGCAGGAACCTCTTTAATCTCTCCGTTCCTTTTCACCACTAAGTTGCCTTCTTTCGCTGCGGTTTCCTCCACCAATTTACGCATGGCCTTACGCATTCCTAAAAGAATTTTATCGCTTAAAGGCATCCCTTTTAATACAGACTGATCAATATTCATTATAACTTTGTTTTCCTATGGTTTCCCAAAGTTCCTTATTATAAATTTCTTTTCCAGACAAGCACATCAAAATAATCTCGTTGCAATCTGTTATTCCCGACAGTACTCTCGCCGAGAGAATGATTCCCTCGCCTTTTAGCCGATGGCATTTAAAGCGTGTTGAAAACGGTATGCAGGAATTTTCGTTTCGGCATTCTCCAAATTGTTTGCTAAATCGTATCAGTAATGCGCTGAATTGTATCAGGGTCTTGTTTTTGAAAACGACTTTAATTATGTTTGGAAAGGCTAACCGCTATAATCATGAAGATTCAAATAAAAAGCCTTTTCCATATTATACTAATCTTGTTGTTTGGACTAACGAGTTGTAAAAGCCAAACGACTTATACCAAATACGTCAATACCTTTATTGGCACGTACCCGCTCACGGATCCTAAAATTTTGGGGTATCAGTTACCAGAAGACTGGCGGTCGTGGGCCGGACTCACCTTTCCGGGTGCATCTTTGCCTAATGCCATGGTACAGTTGAGTCCGATTACCGAATATGGATCAGGCGCCGGTTACGAATATGAAGATTCGGTTATTTACGGCTTTACCCATACCAATAAAGGGCATTGGAACCTGTGTAATATCCCGATTCTGCCGCTCTCCAATCCTGGCAATTCATTTGGTTCTACCTTTTCGCACGAACGGGAAAGTGCCGAACCGGGCTTTTATCAAGTGTATCTGGATGATTATCAGGTTGACGTAAGTTTAACTTCGACCTTAAGATGTGGATTTCATCAGTACGCATATAAAAATAACAAAGCTCGGCAAATACTTTTTGATCTGGCTAAAGCAAATAATAAAGTATCCAACTGGCATATCGAACAGGTTGGCAATAACGCTTTGCAAGGTTATCAACAGACCGGTGAAAAAATTTATTTTTATGCGGTTTTAAACACGAACATCGAAAAATTAACGCAAGAGAAAGAAGGCCAACCCTCGGGCTATGCTGTAGTCCATTTAGTAGATGGCAGCACAGCTCCTGTTGAACTGAAAATAGGATTATCGTTTGTAAGTACAAAAAATGCCGAACAAAACCTCGAACGGGAAATTGGCGCTAAGTCTTTCGCTGATATTCGTCAGGAAGCAACGCAGCGTTGGGAGAAGTTGTTATCGTCCATACAGGTAAAGGGCGGAACGGAAAAACAAAAACGCATGTTTTATTCTTGCCTGTACCGCTCCTTTTTATGGCCTGCACTGCGAAGCGACGTCAATGGCGAATTTAGGGATGCGAAGGGTAATGTAAATAAAACAGACTTCAACTATTATACCGAACCTTCCTTATGGGATACCTATCGCAATAAGGATGTGCTATTGGGTTTGATTTCGCCTGAGGTAACGCTCGACGTAATTAAATCGATGAAGGATGTAGGCGAGAAAACCGGATTCATTCCGACTTTTTTTCACGGTGATCACGGAACTTCATCGATTGTGGGGGCCTACCTTAGGGGTATTGATGAATTTGATGTACAGGGAACTTACCAAATCTTACTAAGAAACGCCAACATCGAAGGAGGCGCCCGTCCGTATATCAAGGAATATATCGAAAAGGGCTATATATCGGATCCGGATATCCCGAACCCGCATGTCGAGACCAAAGCCAAGGCAGGGGTATCCAAAACTTTGGAATACGCCTATGATGATTATTCGCTAGCTCAGCTAGCAAAAAAACTGGGTGATACGGCCAATTACCGGATATTGATGGCCCGATCGAAGAATTACAAAAACATGTTCGACCCCACTACCCGATTTATGCGGGGCAGATTGGCCAACGGCGATTGGATTGCGCCTTTTAACCCGCAATATCCATACTACGAATACATGTACCGGGAAGCTAACGCTTGGCAAGTGTCCTTTTTTGCGCCACATGATATGTCGGGGCTCATCGACCTCTATGGTGGGCCTAAAGGTTTCGAATCAAAATTAGATTCTTTCTTTACCCTGCCTTGGAATCCGAATTATATTGCACGAAATGTGGAAACGATGATCGGACAATACTGCCATGGTAACCAACCGGATCATGAAGCGCCTTTTGCCTATTATTTTATTGGGAAACCGGAAAAATCGCAGCACATCATCGATACTATTCTCAATAATCTTTATGGCATTGGCGATAAAGGATTGGCACTCTGCGGCATGGACGATGCCGGCGAAATGTCGTCATGGTATGTATTGAGTGCATTGGGTTTGTACACCTTCTCGGCAAGCGATCCTAGCTATCTGGTTACCGTACCACTTTTCGATGAAGTAAAATGGAAAACCAGTACGGGTAAAGTGCTGACGATCAAAAAACCGAAGAAAGGCAGGAATTTAACTGCTATAGAAGTGAACGGAAAGCAAAATAAGGGTTATTTTGTATCGCATGAGCTGTTCAAGAACGGTGGCGAGATCACTGTGGTCACTCAATAACAAATTGATCATGATCTCCGGTATTATCCTTATTCCGTCGTTGCAGGATCAATTGTTGTGGAAAAAGGATAAGAGCAGTTAATACAAAAATGCGTTCAATTTGGTTTGGTTTTGTGAGATGGCTTTATTGAAGGTATACCGATTGGGTATAAGCACCGTTAGAGGCATCATCCCAGACTTCTACCCTAACCCAGGTCCTGCCTTTTAGATTCACCTTAAATTTAAATTCCTCATCGCCAAAGGCGTGAGTATGACTAAGATCGACCTTTTCTTGATAGGTCTGCTTGCCATCGCCTGATACGATTAAAGCAAAATTGAGCGGAAAAGTCCACTGTGTATGTATGCTTATCGCAGCTTGGCCATCGGCATTTAATGACAAGGTTTCCCCGGCGCTCTTTCCGTTCACTTGAAAAGATGGCAGCAAGATTTCTCCGGTAGAAGTAAAAAACTTACCTTGCTTCATTACGTCTAAAACAGCTTTCCAGCCATCTTCATACTTGGGCAATTTATCTAATTGCAGGTAGTTGACATTTAGATGTGCATACATTTCATTCTCCGGCTCGATAGAAAACAAATCGGCCTCCCCGATCATATGTTTTTTAAGGCCCCAATTATTGAAGTCATCCAGTAAATCTAAGGCCCGTTTACCTAGTCTTGGCTCGGATAAATCGGCGGGGATGGGTTTCCAGGCTGCGCCAAAAAAATGATCGGATAAAAAGAAAGGTTCGGTCTTGTATGCATCGGGATAACCGATCGATCCTTTAGTACGGGCATGTGCTGTCCAAGCCAGTCCATTTTCCAGTTCGAGCAGTTTCAGCATTTCCCCTTTATTGCCAATACGATATACTCGACCATATCTGGGGTCGCTGCTTACAAAGGGTTTATCCTTTGCTCTCGACATGATCCAGTAAACCGGTTTGGGGAAGAAGGCCAGCCAATGACCTCCAAAAAATTCATTGGGCTCTTCACCGGGAAGCAAAAGGAGTTGATCGTCCGAAAGACGTTTGCATTGATCAAATAAGGCTTTCAATTCGGTTAATCGCTGATTATCTGGCCCTTTGGGATGAGCGGTATAATGAAACTCGGCCAGATGCACGATATCTATACCTGTATTTTTAAATACATCGACAAACTTAGGCTTTTCGGGAATGGGTTTACCGGCCAATACAACCTGCATAATAAATTCATTATGAAAGTGGCTCGATAGCGTTTTATAGCCGGGCAATGGTTGATAAGCATCGTTGTGGGTGTATTTTTTCACTGCAGCCAATGTTTGTTCGGCATCTTGGGGATCGAGCAGACAAAAGAAGTTTAGGCGCTGTCGGCTATGAGGTGGTGCATTAAACCAAGGGACATAGCGGTTATCGCCGGCCAAGTCCTGCCTTATACCGATGCCATAGCCAGACAGTAGATTCCGGTAGTTTTGGCCGTACCATGTAAACTGTAGGTTGAAGGCCTCATCCAAGGGATAAAAATACTGGTGAGGAGCCGGAAAAATAGCCAGACTGCCAGATGGGTTTTCGCCGATCAGCGTACGGTATTTTACGGTGAGCTTCTTTGCGGTATCCTGTGGGGCCGTTAACGTGCTTTGTAATTTATTTTCGGTGTCCGACCAGCTTAACTTGCTCCAAGCCGGGACTTTGCTGATTAAGCCGGCGTCGTAGATGATGGCAGTAGAATCTAGGGGTGTCGATATCACCGCAGCGACATTAAACAATGAAGAACCACTGTAGCAGGTGATTTCCAAGAATCCGTCGAAATCGGGAGCATGTAGGCCGGGTATCCTGATCAGCGTTCGTGAACCTTTACTAATTACATGTGCTTTTTCTTTAGTTAATGTGATGACAGATGCCTTATGCGGTTTTTCTTGCATCTTATCAAAAAAAATATTCCATCCGCTTTTTTTGGTTAAGTCTCTTTTTCCAACGGTAAGAATAAATCCGGGATCGAGGTTCGATGCAATTTCCCGAAAACCATTTGCCGTATTCATGCCCATTCGCTTAAACAAGGGTTTGTCTTTCTGTAAATCTAATACCAGCTGTGCCGATTGTCCTTGTTCAGCAGGCCAACTTACACTCAACAGCTTTCCTTCTGTATGTATTTTCACCTCACCATGCTGATTGAACTCCGTAGTATCCGTTTGGGCATAGCCAATACCATAAATAAATAAGCTAACTAGGGCTGATTGGATAAACCGGATGGTTAATTTATTTCTGATCATTCGGGGTGTCTTCGATTATATTGGTTATCTATACCTATGCTCCATGTATAAGAAGCACATTATCACAAATCTAGAAAAAAAGTGCGGAACAAACTTATCCCATTGTAAAATGTTATCTTAAACATTAAGATAGCAAGAAGTATTTACTTAGCATCCATAAAATGAAGAAAAATTTGTTGTTAACAAAGCCGATAAGAAGTGCATTTATTGGACAGGCTGCTGGTGGGCGATTGGCTATTGGCGCATTTGCCCTTGGCACAATGGCCGTTGGTGCATTGGCAATAGGGGCAGTTGCCATTGGTGCACTTCGAATTGGAAAAGGCAAATTTGGTAAGCTTCACATCGAGGAGTTGAAAATTGATAAGCTTACCGTGAAAGATCAAGTATAAATCTCTTAAGATAGCAGCCACAGAGAGATTGGTCGCCGCCTATTTTTTGTATTGTCTTTTTGTTACCTATCGATAACCACAGCTTATATTTCCTTGGCGTGTTTCTCCAAGTCTTTTTGCAAATCCAATTTACGGAACGACGGTAATAAAGCCCCGGTAGCCAAAACGGTAAGCAAGGTCATGCTGCCGCCAAAAATCACGGATGTGACCGTTCCCATCAGTCGCGCGGTGAGTCCGCTTTCAAATGCACCCAACTCATTGGACGAACCGACAAATATGGCATTTACGGAAGCCACCCTGCCCCGCATATCGGCGGGAGTTTTTAGCTGTAAAATGGTGTCGCGGATAACCATGGAAATACCGTCGGTTATTCCGCTAAAGAACAAAGCCACAACCGATACCCAGAAGACTTTTGATAACCCGAAAACCAAAATGCACAAACCGAAGCCAAAAACTACGGTCAATAATTTCATTCCGGCCTTTTTATACAAGGGGAAATAAGCAGAAATAACCATAATGACGGATGTTCCGACTGCGGGGGCAGCCCGTAAAATGCCAAAACCCTCTGAACCGACTTTCAGTATATCTTGGGCGAAAACCGGTAAAAGAGCCACCGCACCGCCGAATAATACAGCGATCATGTCTAAGGTAATGGCACCTAAAATAGATTTTTCCCGGAATACAAAAGATAAGCCTTCGCTCAAACTGCTCCAAACCGATTGATCGGTTTTATTGTTCACAATCGGTTTCTTTGTAATCCGCTGTAAGCTGATCAGTGCCATGAGCGAAAAACCGAAAATAATGCACATCGACCAGTGCACGCCGATAAGCGTAATCGAAAATCCGCCCAAAGCAGGACCGATAACCCGGCCTAATTGCCCCATTGTGCTGTTCCATGTTGCCCCATTGGGATAGAGCTTTCTGGGCAAAATCAAAGCCATCAATGAAAATATGGTCGGACCGATAAATGCCCGTACAAAACCGCCGAGAAAAACCAGTACGTAAATTCCGGTAAGTACCAAATTCGAAGACCAGCCGGCCACTACCTTGGGCCAGGTTAATAAAAACAGGCCTAAACTGATAACAGAAAACCCTAAAATACATTTCATGAGCAGACTTTTGTTTTCACTTTTATCGGCAATATGTCCGGCAAATAAAGCCATAAGCACTGCGGGTATGACTTCCATCAAACCGATATAACCTAATGCCAATGGAGATTTGGTCAAGTTGTAAACTTCCCACTCGATAACAACAAATTGCATCGACCAAGCAAAGACCATGGCAAAACGTACAAATAAGAAAGCAGTAAATTCTGGGTATCTAAATGAAGCGTAAGGATCTGTTCGAGCCATTTTTCAATTTTGCGCCAAACTTAGATAAAATGTTGGTTATTTACGAAACCCAATAAAAGTACGAATATCAATGATAGCAAATTGTTACGCTCATCTAATAGCAATTGTTTTTTGAGTAGCATTGTTCATTTTATGCGATTCATGGATTATGGCCTCATTGATCTGCTTAACCCTTTCCACCTGCATCTTTTCTATTTTTCTATCGTAGGTCAACAGGCCATTTACCTCGTGTTCTACGTCCGTGGTTTGTGTATATATGGCCACGCTAAGGCCTTTGTATTTCATGAGCTGCTCCACTTGATCCAGCAAAAGGATATAACGGTCGGTAAGTGCCGTTTGGGTTGGTTCGTATGCATAAGCATTGTTTTCTACCGGCCACATATGCCCGCGTGTGAATAACCCTACCCCACCGAATTCTCCCAAGGAGGCCGCACGACTGCTATCGGGAACGGAGGCACCATAAGGTCCCACATAAATATGCGTATCCACATAATCACCGTTTCCCGGATCACCGTAAGGTTTTTGGTAAGATGGATTATTGTTAAAGCCAGAGTTACCATTTACCAATCGAGAGGGATCGTATTGTTTTACCCAGTTGGTAATCGCCTTCACATCAAACGCTCCCCAATTTTCGTTAAAAGGCACCCAGGTTATAATACTGGGCGAATTAAAATGATCATCAATCACGGCTTTCAGTTCTTCACGGAACCTCTTTCTGTTTATGGCGGTATCTTCGTGTTGATACCAAATGGCCGGCATATCCTGCCAAACAAGCAGTCCCAACTTATCGGCCCAATAGTAAAAGCGTTGCGGTTCGGTCTTCATATGCTTACGGATAACGTTATAGCCCGCCTTTTTGGTGAAAGAAATATCAAACTTCAAGGCTTCCTCAGTAGGCGCCGTTAATATGCCGTCAGGCCAGTAGCCCTGATCCAGCAGACCCAGTTGCATGACGAACCGGCCATTCAGCAGCGGCCGTACCACACCATTCAACTTCCCCAGTTTGATATCCCTCATTCCGAAATAACTTTTCACCTGATCGGCAACGCTGCCATCTGTGCGGTAGAGTGTTAGCTTAAGATCATAAAGAAAGGGCGCGTCTGGCGACCATAGCACCGGATTCTCGATAGGCAGATCAAAATAAGCACCGGTAAGGGCTTCTGCCTTGGAAATGACTTTCTTGCCGTCGGAAACTTCTGCAACGATTTTCTCGCCGCCAGCACTATTGATGAGTACTTTTAGACGACTCCCTTCCACATCGGGAAGTAAGCGAATGTTTTTAATGTAGTTCTTATTCACCGGTTCGAGCCATACTGTCTGCCATATCCCTGAAGAAAAGGTATAATCCCCCCGGGGTCCGTTCTTGCCGGAGGGTGTTGTGCCATCGTTTAAATCTTTTGCCGCAACAATGATGGTGTTCGAACCGCTTTTTAAGAAGGGGGTGATGTTGAAACTAAACGCATCATAGCCTCCGTTGTGCGTGCCGACCTTTTTCCCATTTACAAATACGGTAGCATGATGGTCGACCGCACCAAAATGGAGGATAATCTGCTTATTTTTCCATGCTGCAGGTATTTCAACTGTTTTTCGATACCACATATTGACTTCCTGCTTCCGTTGGATGCCCGACAAAAAGGATTCGGGACAATAAGGAACCGTGATTTTTTCCTGTGTTCCTTCAAAAGAAGCCGGCTCTTGCGGATTAAAGGCATCGGGGATCTCCCGACCTCCCTGGTAATCCCATTTTCCGTTCAAACACATCCAATCTTCACGCTGCAATTGCGGTCTCGGATATTCGGATAACGGTATTTCGGCTTGCCTTGCGGCTTCTGTCCATGATGTAGGCAGTTGAGCTACCTGTGCAAGAACATGAGCATAGTTAACCATAAAAGCAAAGACGGTGAGTAGGGTTCTATACTGCATAATTGGATAAATGTATTGTCGTTGGTTTGCTAAATCGATGCACTAGGTGCGCTATTCACGCCTTTAAATATAGATCAATTTTTTGAGATGACCTATTAATGAAAGACACGGTTAAGAAGGTGAGGTAACGATCGGTCTCCGATCTCCAAATACCAAACTGAGGGTAATCACACCGATTAAAAAAAAGCCCATCACAAGAGGAAGCACACTGTTCTTCATCAAATTGCTTATTACCGAGCCCAATGATGCACCAATGAAAAAGAAGCATGTGCCATAAACAGCAGACGCCATGCCGGCCCTATTGCCCATGGGCTCCATCGCCAAAGCACTGCTATTTGGCTCAACGGCCAGATTAATGCCAATGAGTAACGCTACTGCAATAAAAAATAAGGGCATTTGTGGTGGGTCGCCTAAAAGCAACGTAAAGGACAGCAGTAAGATGCCCACGATACAATAAATAATAAGTAAACCCCTTATTGTTCTTCTAGCCCCAAACTTAGCGGAAAGCCGCGAATTGCTAAGTGCCGAAAGTGCTGCAGACAAGCCAATAGCGGCAAAAATCCAGGCAAATAATTCCGGTCGGCCATATATCGTTCCCAATATATGTTCGGAGCTGGAAACCCATGCGCTTAAACCCATGAAAAGCATCGTCGTGACTGCAGTATATCGCAAAAATATACTGTTACTTAAAATTACCTTTATGGATTGACCAATCGCTTTCCAATTTAGTTTACTGCGCTTTTCAGGTGGCAGCGATTCCTTCAAGCGCAATGACGACCAAACAAAGACAATGGCCGCGAACAATGGCGGTGTTAAGAATACAGCTCGCCAAGACGAAACACGTAAGATCGCTAAACCTAAGAACGGCGCGATAACCGGCGTAAATAGAAATATGGTAAAGATGAGCGATAAAATGCTGGCCATCTTATCGCCTACAAACCGGTCGCGAACACCAGCAATAGTTGTCGTAAGAACAGCCGATGCACCCATACCAGCTATAAAACGCGTAGCAAACAATATAGGTAAGCTCGGAGCAAAAGTTGCTGTTATACCGCCTATAATATATAAGGGAAATCCAACCCGTAAAATGGCTAGTCGTCCAAAACGATCAGAAAGTGCACCGAAAACAAGCTGCGCAATTTGGCCCATGAAAAAGAATGTAACAATTTGCGCCGTATCGGTGGATTCGGCATTTAATCCAAAATGCTTCCGAATCTCACCAAATACAGGGAGCATTATATCGATTCCCAATGCGGTAAGCATCATGGTACAGGCAGATAAGGTAATAAATTCGGCTTTTTTCATTTTTTACCGGCTAAATCAATGCAGCAACCCGAAGCTGACAGGCAACGTCATGTTTCTTCGTTTTATTGAAATACAAAACTAGGCACTTCATTTAAATGATAAAGGTGTAAATCAGACATTATTGTGGGGCAATTTCGACTATCGTCCAACTTTCAGTATGCAAGTTCTATTTAATCCGATTAAATTGCTGTTGCTATCCTGATTTTTTAAAAAAAAATAACGGGATTGCTAAATATAGCTTAGAATGAGTAGTTTACGAGGTGGTCTATCGTTGTCGGTAACGATTTAGTAATGGTGCTTACTGCATTCATCTTCACTCAATTTCCTTGTAAATCAATAGCAAATATAAAAAAATCTATTCAGTTTACCCACTTTTTTGTATCTTAATCGCACATTCTTTTTAGGGGGTTCAGCCTACCGTTTTTATATCTCCGATTAAAAAAATCTTTCCTGACTTCGGTTTGTATCATGAAACAAATTCATAGCTAAGGCTAATATTTGTATTTAGATAAATATTGCCTGATTTAAAAACCGTGGCTATGAAACATCCATTACAGACCATCGTTGCCGACATCCAAAAGCAGGAAAGGAAATTATCTGCCGAATCAACCAGCCTTATTGATGAGGCTTTTAAAATGACGGGCTATCTTCAGGAGCTACTGCGCAACGTCAAAGAAGATGTCCTGAAAGACGGCTTTTCGAGCAAGGACGAAGAAATCCACTTTTTCAAATTTATAAAGCCAAATATTCTCGGGAAACTCATTTATTACAATAAGGTGTACCGGATTGAAACGGCTTGCCCCGCAGATAACGGTAACTTGCATCAAAGTTATTTTGCCCTGAAATTACAGGGATTGAAACAGGAATACAAAGAACATATTTGTAATTCCGAATTTTACAGGTACTACCGTTCCGGCAGAACCGACCGGGATGAAAACTACTATATGCTCGGTAACATCAACTACTATGACGGGCTAAACAGCTTCGTGTTTGAAATTGACCCGAACTTCTCTACCTACTTCGATTACAAGGTGGCAAAAATCATTGCCAACGAACTCATCTATAATTACCTCACCACAAAATTAAGCCCTGAACAAAGCCCTGATATTCTGTTGCAGAACAGTGATGCAAAAGATATTTTTTGGACACATACAAAGAATGCACTCATTGAATTGATTTATGCGCTCCATGCCGCCGATGCCATTTCACACGGTAAATTGGGCATTCGCAAAATCAGTATGGTCTTTCAAATCCTGTTTCGTATTTCCCTCAATGATATTCACAATAGCTTTCACCGGATGAAAACCCGTGCAGGCTCACGCACTTTGTTTTTAGACCAATTGAAATACAGTTTGGAGGAATATATGGACAAGGAAGATAGCTACTGATTGACATCTTCCCTTTCCGGCAAAAGAACAGCATCATACGTTGCTGTTCTTTTTTTTTGCCCGTTTGCCTATATGTGTATATAGACACATCCACTGTTTTTGCTTTTGGTTGACAATCAAAAAAACGGCAAACAACTACAAAACAGCACTTTAAACAAACTGCAAAAAAATTGAAAAAAGTACCTTTTTGATAGACAGGTATCGGACGACAGCCCCCGCCAAACGCCCCAATTTTGTACAGGAACATTAAGATACTGTGCAATGAAAATCATAACCGTTGAAGAAGAAGCATGGAAGCGGCTCAACGACCGCATCAAATCCATCAGCGAGTACATCTTAAAACTGGAAGATACCAGCTACGACAGCTTATGGCTCAATAATCACGAAGTCTGCCAGTACCTACACATTAGCGAAAAAACGCTTTGGCGAATGCGTACCAAAGGTGAAATAGCCTATTCCAAAATGTACGGACAATACTACTACACCATAGGAGCCATAAAGGATATGCTCAATGCCCATGCCGTACAGACCAAGGAGGAATATATACTGGAACTCATGGCAAAAGGCAAAAGCTATATCGAAAAAGGAAGAATAATAAAATCAGGGAAATAATTAAAACGTATTGCTATGAACATAGACAGAATGGAATTTTTTGCGTGGATGGAACGTATCATGGAGCGTTTCGATGTGCTGAAACAACACATCATAGATATACAGAAGCAACGCAATACCATAGACGGCGAAGAACTACTGGACAACCAAGACCTTCTGCAAATGCTGAAAATCAGCCACCGCTCATTACAGCGTTACCGCTCGTCCGGCAAGCTGCCTTATTACACTATCAGCGGTAAACTATACTACAAATTATCCGATGTACACCAATTTCTAAGGGATAGTTTCAATGTACCCCTGCAACGTACAAAGGACAACCAATGACAAATACTGCCATTCAAGGACAGTTACGGCTATGCCGTACCCGTTTCCATTATTTTCGGACGGTAACATTTAAAATATCAATATTATGAGCGAACAGGCGATTGAAAATCCAAAACAAGAAACACCACAAGCTCCCGAACAGCTTTCGGATGTTCTGTTGGTCATGGACAAAGAGAAAAAGAAAATCCATGCGGTTACGGGTATTGACGAAAACGGCAATCTGAAAACCGTTGATGCCGACAGAAAGAACCAAAGCGAGTTCATGCGGGTGGATAAGAGCGGGGATTTATTTTCCAATTTCTTCTCCAACTTTTGGCGACAGCTTAAAAACCCGACACACTTTAATTTTTTCAAAGTTCCGGCAGCGGAGGCGGTCGAAACCGCCCAAGCCATACAAAAACAGGTGGATGCCCCTACTAAAGAGGGCAAAGCTGTCATGGCCAAACACGAGGTAAAAGAGCCAAAGGAACAGCAGCAGAAAAACAAAAAAGATATGGAAACGACACAAACAACGCAGGCTACGCCCGATACGACTACACAGGCAACACCGGAAAAATCCGAATACCGATTTAAGGCAGAGGATATTGATTGGAAGACTTTGGAGCAACTCGGAGTGAAACGGGAAACGCTCGAAAAAACGGGTGCAATGGAGGGCTTATTGAAAGGCTACAAAACCAATTTTGTAGTACCTGTAAGTGTCAATTTGGACACTGTTGTACTCCGCTCGGATGCAAGGCTCGGACTTCAACATGGTCAGGATGGAAAGCCTGTGTTCGTCATGTACGGCGTCCGCCATGAACCCGACCTAAAAAATAAATTCTTCGGTCACGAATTTACCAAAGAGGACAAAGACAACCTGCTCAAAACCGGGAACATGGGGCGTGTGGTGGATTTGACGTATCCCAAGACAGGTGAAAAGATACCGTCCATTATCAGTATTGACAAGCTGACAAACGAGGTTATCGCCTTACGGCAGGACTGGATAAAAATACCGGAGCAAATCGGGGGCGTAAAACTCAATGAGGAACAAAAGAAAGATTTGTACGAGGGAAAATCAATCTATTTGGAAGGTATGGTTTCCAAGAAAGGGAAAACTTTCGACAGCGATGTCCAGTACAATGCGGATAAGCGTTACCCGGAGTATCTTTTTGAAAGGGGCGCAAATTATAAACAAGCCCAAAGCCATCAGCAAGCGCAATCGCAGGAAAATCCGAAACTATTCCGGGGCAAGGAATTTAGCGATGAGCAATACAAAAAGCTTACGGAGGGTAAGACGATTTACGTTTCGGATTTCAAGGATAAAAAAGGAAAGCCATATAAGGGTTACGTTAATTTAAACCCCGAAACGGGCGACTATGAGTTCAGTTTCAGGAACCCGGACAAATTGAAAGACAAGATTGTTCCGGCAGAAGCCCATAAAATACAGGTCGCCGTCAATTCGGAGGGAAAGACCAACGAGGCTACCAAGCATATCAATGAGCCGTTAAAATCCCAGCAAACTGCGCCTGCCAACAAACAGCAGCAGGAAAGGCAGGAGCCGCCCAAAACGGCGAAGTCCAAAGGCATCAAAAGATAATCATTAAATAAGGAAAAGATATGAAAGCAGTTATTGCAGAAAAACCAAGTGTAGCCCGTGAGATAGCCGCCCTGTTGGGAGCCACCGAAAAAAAGGATGGTTACCTGACAGGCAACGGCTATCAGGTTACGTGGGCGTTCGGGCATTTGGTCGGACTGGCTATGCCGGAAGACTACGGATTGTCGGGTTTCCAAAAGGAAGCCCTGCCTATTTTACCCAATCCCTTTTTACTGACGGTACGAAAGGTAAGAAAGGATAAAGCATACGTTCCCGATAGCGGAGCGGTAAAGCAGTTGAAAATCATAGAGCAGGTCATCAGCCGTTCAGATAGCATCATCGTGGCTACCGATGCCGGACGTGAGGGCGAACTCATCTTTAGGTACATTTATGAATACCTAAAGTGCAGTAAGCCTTTTCAACGCCTGTGGATAAGCTCACTGACCGAAAAAGCCATAAAGCAAGGGTTTGATAACCTGAAAGCCGGAAGAGATTTTGATGGTCTTTATCAAGCCGGGCAAGGACGGAGCCAAGCCGACTGGCTTGTCGGCATCAATGCTTCGCAGGCATTGAGCATTGCAGGGCGTGGCGTGTACTCGCTCGGACGTGTACAAACGCCTACGCTTGCCCTTATCTGTAAACGGTATCTGGAAAACAAAAACTTCAACGTCAAAAAGTATTGGCAGATACAATTAGGACACCGTAAAGAATTTGTGGACTTTAAGAGCCTTTCCAAAACCAAATGGGAAGAAAAAAAGCTGGCAGAAGACACGCTTAAATCCGTTGGCCGTGCCGGAACTGCTACGGTTACGGCGGTAGAAAACAAAACTGTTTCGGAGCAACCGCCTTTGCTGTTCGACCTGACAGGTTTGCAAAAGGAAGCCAACAAGCGGTTGTTTTTAACAGCCGAAGAAACGTTGAACATTGCCCAGAGCCTCTACGAAAAGAAACTTATCACCTATCCACGAACAGGGAGCAAATATATCCCAGAAGATATTTGGGCGGAAATACCTGCATTGGTGAGGTCGCTGGAAGCAAGGTCTTCTTATAAGGAAGCCGTTGGGAAACTGAAATGGGGTCGTTTCAATAAACGTATCGTGAATGACGTAAAGGTAACAGACCATCACGGTTTGCTCATCACCGAAACAGTGCAGCCCACCTTGCCATTGAATGAGCAAGCCATATACGATATGATTGCCCTGCGTTTGCTGGAAGCGTTATCAAAAGCTTGCTCCAAAGAAATAACAGATATTACGTTACAGGCTTTGCACTACGATTTTACGCTGAAAGGCTGTAAAATCTTGGAATCCGGCTGGCGGGGCATCAAAGGAAATTTTAAGGAGGAAGATGGTGAGCCTGTACAGGAATTGCCCGATTTAAAAGTCGGCGATGAACTGAAAATAAAAGAGGCATCTGTACTGGAAAAGAAAACCAAACCGCCTGTGCTTTACACCGAGGCAGGTCTGTTGTCCTCAATGGAAAATGCCGGAAAGGAAATAGCGAACGAGGACGAACGGAAAGCCCTGCAAGGCATCGGTATTGGTACGCCAGCTACAAGAGCCGCCATTATCGAAACTCTTTTTAAGCGGGATTATATCAAGCGTGAAAAGAAATCCCTTATTCCTACCGAAAAGGGATTACAAGTTTACGAGATAGTGAAAGACAAAAGGATTGCCGATGTAGCCATGACCGCCGAATGGGAAATGGCTTTGCAGAAAATTGAGAACAACGAGGCAGATGCTACGGATTTTCACCAATCCATGAAAGCCTATGCTTCGTCCGTTACGCAGGAATTGTTGAGCATAAGCATTGCGGGTCAAAACCAGCCTGAATTGACCTGCCCCAAATGCCAAGCTCATAGACTGCTCATCCGGGATAAGATTGTCAAATGTCCCGATGGGGCTTGCAACTGGTTTCAATTCCGCAATGTGTGCGGTGTCCGGTTGAGCCTTGCCGAAATTGAAAATCTCGTAAATAAAAGAAAGACCAATCTTATCAAAGGGATGAAAAGTAAGGCAGGGAAAAAGTTCGATGCCTATATCATACTGAAAGATGATTGTAGAAGCTCCTTTGAGTTTGAGAAACGGAAAAAGAAATAGTTTATATAAAACTTATTCAACGGCGATAATCGCCGTTGCTTTTATTTGCTGCAAATATATTATTTATATAATTTTGCTTCAACGGCGATAAACACCGTCAAAAGTAAAATTAGTAAATATGGCACTTAATCCCGAAAGACGAAAATTACTGGAACAAATAATGCCCGAAAGTATGATAGTTACCCGAAGCTGGCTCATAGAACAGGCTTCTTTGGACAAACACGCCATAGACAACCTTGTGAAAAGTGAGCAACTGAAGTCCTTGTGGAAAGGGCTTTATACCCGTGGAAAAGTTCAGCTTTCGTGGCAAAGTATGGTCTGTACCCTGCAATCCGTTATGAAAACGGATTATGTGGTGGGAGGATTGACGGCATTGGAACTCAAAGGCTTTTCCCATTATATACCGACCTCAAAAAAGGAAACTATCCACCTGTACGGTAATGATAAATTGCCCTTGTGGGCAAATGAACTGTCGGAAACCATAACCTTTGTACGCCATACGAGAAACGAACTTTTTTCCGGTATGGAAAAGGATATATCCGATAAATACACATCTGCCGTTTTTTGGAAAGAGGATTTGGACGACCTGAAAATCTCCTGCCCGGAAAGAGCCTGCCTCGAAATGCTGAACGAAGTTCCCGGCAAAATATCAATGGAACACGCCGACCAGCTTATACAGGGGATGACCTCGTTGTCGCCCCGCACCTTGCAAAAATTATTGGAAGCCTGTACCAATGTTAAAGTCAAACGGCTTTTTCTTTGGTTCGGCTCACGGCACAACTACACGTGGTTTTCAAAGCTGAATACCGACAATATAGACCTCGGTTCGGGCAACAGGGTAATTGTCACAGGTGGCGAACTCAATAAAACCTATAAAATAACCGTACCTAAAAATTTTCAACCCTGACAGATGAAGAAAGGCAGCATTTATTACAGACAAGTTCAATTATTGGTACGTGTCCTCCCGCTTTTGGACAGTGAAAAATGTTTTGCACTGAAAGGCGGAACGGCTATCAATCTTTTTTACAGGGAATTGCCCAGACTTTCGGTTGACATTGACCTGCTGTACCTACCCTCCGAAGGACGTGAGCAAGCATTGGTCAATATCCGTGAGGCATTGTCCCGGTTGAGCGGACTGATTAAGAAAACCATTCCGAACATTCATATTCAGAATACCCACGAACAGGGCAATGCTCTCCGCTTAATCCTGCAATCAGATGATGTGCGTATCAAAGTAGAGTTATCACCTGTTATCCGTGGAACGGTGTTTTCCGAAGTCCGTATGGAAGTCTGCGAAACCGTAGAACGTGAATTTGGGTATGCCGAAATACAGGTGGCTTCATTGCCCGATTTGTATGCAGGAAAAATTGCTGCCGCATTGGATAGACAACACCCACGTGATTTGTTTGATGTAAAGTTCCTGCTCGAAAACGAGGGCTTTACCGAAGACCTGCGCAAAACATTCCTTGTGTTCTTAATCAGCCATCAGCGACCAATGGCAGAACTGCTTGCTCCGCACCGCAAAGATATACGTGAGGTATATGAAGCGGAGTTCGCTCAAATGGCAGAAGTAGATATTCCTGTGAAAGAACTGGAACAGACAAGAGAACAACTGATAGCCATTATCAACAATGAAATGACCGCAGATGAGCGGAAATTTTTGTTGTCCTTTAAACAGGGAAATCCGCAATGGGAATTATTGGGTCTGCCCAATATGGAGGAAGTCTCTCATTTGCCGTCCGTTCAGTGGAAACTGCTAAACCTTTCTAAAATGGACGACAAAAAACACAAACAGGCAGTTGATAAACTGAAAGAGGTTTTGATGGTATAAAAAGTGGTTTGCCTTTTCCAAAATGGATATTGATGTCAGAAAAATACTGACAATTTTAAATCATAGATTATAGAAGCATTTCATCCACCGCAGCACCAAGCCTGTTTTTCTAAAGAATCAATTCTATCTTTTATCTAAAGCCATAACAAATCTTCACGATGCGGTATAATTTCCTTAGCTCAATCAAACCATATAA
>Ga0164243_10000166_pt1 | contig 158375 bp, 128 predicted proteins | sample OricompcompostOP_FD_108781 | JGI IMG/M metagenome (GOLD analysis project Ga0164243, IMG submission 108781) | Organic Plus compost microbial communities from Emeryville, California, USA - Original compost - Organic plus compost (OP) | ecosystem: Engineered > Solid waste > Mixed feedstock >...
CACGCTTATACATGCCGTATTTACTGTATACCTTTCCGGGTAAGTATAGGACTTTAGAGATATTTGACTCCTCATCCAGATAGACAGCCTCATACGGTTCCTGTGCGTCATGCCAGCGTTTTGTCTGCGGCTTCCTTCAGATTCCCAGTCGCCAGGGACACCCTTGCCGTCCAACTAATTGTTCCCCTTACCGGGCCAATAGGGATCTTTCATCCCCTAGAAATGCACCATGCCGGGCGCACAAAAGATAAGGCCCGTTGCAATTTAATGACAACAGGCCTCACCGGTTTTATGCAGAAAATAGTTAAAGCTATTTCTATGATCTTATTTACAAAGAAATTTTCTTTGCCAGGGCTTTAGGAACGGTTTTTTTGTTGACCAGCAAAGAAGTGGTTTTATACTGCACGTAAGCTTTAGACACATACAGGAATCCTTTGTAATCATTTTTGGTACCCCAGGAATTTTTTACAATATAGAATTCTTTGCCGTCCTGATCTTTGGCCATGCCAACGATGTGCATGCCGTGATCGTCTGTGGTGGTATAGTCTTCCAGCCCTTTTTGACGCAGCTCGGGCGTGATCGCCAGTTCCGTGCGGTCACCGTTATAGATCGCTGCTTTCTCATCGCGGGTCAGTTTCTTTCCTTCCAGTGCCGGAGCATTCTGGGGAACAAAAGCCACCCCGTTTGGCCAGCTGAAATAGGGCTCAGATACATCCGCACCCCAGCCCACGGTATAGCCGTTTTTCAGGGCGTTATCAATGACATCTGTCATGTCTGTAGGTGTGATGTTATAATCCCACTGGTAAGCCCAGTTATCGGAAGCCATCATCATCGCTTTTTGGTAGTAAGGCGTGGATGTCTGGGAGATAAATTCTATATAGTTTGCCGCATCCAGGTGAGCGACTTCTTTAGCGAAGCTCTCCGCTGTATAGGTTTTGCCATTGTACTGGAAAGAGGCAGGGACGGTACCCAAACTGTCGTCCAGGATCTTCTTGAACTCTGCTTTCCACGCTGCCGGATCTATCTGCCCTTTTATGGCGATAACGGAATCCAGTAAGGCTTTCAGCTTTTTTTGCATCGGGCCGAAATGGTTGATCTGTCTGCCGTTCACCAGCCCGGTGTAGGCCGCTTCAGGCATGGTGCCATACTTTGCATACATATTGATAACATCATGGCCTTCACCACCGTCACCCCAGCTCAGACCGCCTTGCATCAGTACATAGGCGTTGGCTTTTTCCATATATGCCTGGCGTACCGTATAGATCTTGGAAAGATGTACGGGCGCCTGGCCGTTTTTGATCATTTCTGATTCCAGAAAGGAGTTAGCAGAATAACTCCAGCAGGTTCCTGAAGAGCCCTGGTTTTCTACCGGTGTGGTAGACAGGTCAATTACATTGGTAAATTGAAATCCCTGTTTTGCCGCATCTGTTGCATTTTCACTCGCTTTGTTCACCAGGTTCACTTGTGCAGTAGCCATAGATACCGCAAAAAGCACTGCAAAAGCGGAAAGAAGCGTTCTTTTCATTGTTCTGTTTGATTAGTTATATAAAATTATAATTATGCTGTTGTTTTTATGCTGTCCAGCTCCCTACATTGTACTGATGTCTGTGCTGTCTTAGGCAAAAAAACGACCAGGCTGCCATCAGCCCGGGCTAAGGTCGCCAAAGATAGGCCGGGGAAAGCGATATTCAAAAAAACTTTTGAACACCCGTTAGTTTCCTTCCGGGCTTTGGATGGGGATGGGTCTCTAAGGTTTAAAAGGGGGCGGTTTTAACACCGCAAAGGGCAGATCCATCAAATGGTAAGTGCCCGTGCTGCCGGGGTAGCTAAAATGCCACCACTCTGTGCGAAGGGGCGTAAAGCCGCCTTCTGTCATGGCTTTTTTAAGCAGCGCACTGTTTTTCAATACATTCTCGGGTAAATTATTATAATCCTGATGAGCTTTCAGGGTAAAATCATCAAAAGCGGTAGGCATGGGCAGCGGCCGGCCTGTTTTCAGATCATATAAACTGAGATCCACCGAGAGTCCCCTGTTATGCCCACTGCCATGGCGGGGATCTGCTGCATACCTGTTATCGGGGACGACCTGCCACATTTTCACCGTCACGCTGTAAGGCCTGTAAGCATCGTAGATCACCAGGCCGTAGCCAAGCTTTTCCAGCCTGGCCGCTACTTTAACCAGCGCCTCAGCTGCCGGCCGCCTCAGATAGGCTGCCGGTTGATCATACAGGACCTTGCCAGTAAAATTATGCGGGGTGGCATAGACAAAATCCGTTTTCAGGCCCTGGATCAGCCGGCTCAGATCAATTAGCTTCAGGTCTGCATTTGTCTTTACCATTGTGTTATAAGCACCTATATCTTCAATTACTTTCAAACCATATTTATTTATTTTGTATGTTTGGGCATTTAAGGCATGTATAGAAAAACCGGCGGCAGAGAGCAGGATAATCAGCCTACAGGAAATGAGCCGGGGCAAAGCCGCCGGCCGGCCCCATACAGGCCCGGTTCCGGTGTATTTGTTTATCCGCGGTCTTCTTTTATATTGCTTTTTAAATAGGGTCACAAATGTCAATATTTAAATACATTCTTTTGAATTAAAGGTAATTAATAAGCGGTGATTGACAAAACAGGTCGTACAAATGTGGTTTATAAAGCAATAGCGACAGATGAGAATTGATGCATTAAGAAGTTTAAGTCTTTTCTTTTTATTTGGGGCCTTATCATTGATATTAATATCAATAGGCGGTGGAAGCTGCTATGCGCAATCTACCCGTTCTAAATCCGTTCAGGTCACTAAAAATGAGGATGGGAAAAAGGTTGTCTACGGCAAGGCGACCCATTATAGCCGCAGCCTCGAAGGTACCAAAACGGCTATCGGAACCCGTTACCGTAACAATAAATACACGGCGGCCAGCAACTTTTTTAAGCTGCGTACCTGGGTCAGGGTGACAAGACTCACCAACGGGCGCTCGGTAACGGTTTATATAAACGACAGAATGCACCCTTCCATGGCCAGCAGGGGCAGGGTGATTGATCTGTCGATCGCGGCAGCGGAAGCCCTGCATTTTCTGGGAGGAGCGGGCATTACCCGGGTGAAGGTAGAGGAGATCCCCAAACCAGACGCGCAGGAGCAGCTGCCACCCAATGCGAACCAAAGCGCACCTTTTTCTGAGATCAGTGAGTATGACCGGTAGCCCCCGGTGTTCAAACTTAAAGCCAGCCTTTCCCTTTGAAATCTTATCCTGATATTTTTCTGTGCGCAGTTATGTTAAAGCCTGCGCAGAACTTATAGATTTCAGCACAGATGATATATTTTTGGAATCCTTAAGAAATATGCAGAATTTAGCGCACCTGTTCAGTGCTTACTTGATCAAAGTAAGTGTTCAACTTTTTTGTTGCAACTGAATTTACACAAAAACAGAGGGGTTATTTATAAATTTTGAAAAACATGTTGGTTAAAAAATATATGGTTTTGCCCTTAATCGTACTGGCTGTGGCTTGTGGCAATAGTGGCAGGCAGGAGGAAGGCAGTGTTACTGATAGCGCAGCAGCGGCCGGGAATACCACGTCGGATTATACGGTGGTTAAAGTCTACCCGCATGACCCGACAGCTTTTACAGAGGGGTTTTTCCTAAAAGGAGATACAGCCTATGAAAGTGCCGGAGAGGCACAAAAAAGCCGTCTGTTCAGTTATGATCTGGCAACGGGTAAGGTATACCAGCAGCTCAAGCTGGCTAACGAAGATTTTGGGGAAGGGATCAGCGAATTAAACGGTAAGATCTACCAAATGACCTGGCAGCAGCATATTGTCTATGTTTATGATGCAACCACATTTAAGAAAACAGGGCAACTGACCTGGCCGAATGAAGGGTGGGGCATGACAACGGATGGCAAGCAGTTAATCATTAGTGATGGGAGCAGTCACATCTATTACATTAACCCGACCGATTTTTCTGTGGCAAAGGCCCTGAACATTCAGGGAGAATACGGCCCGCTGTCTCAGATCAACGAACTGGAATATGTGGATGGTTTTATCTATGCCAATGTATGGCAGACAGATAATATCGTCAAAATAGATCCCGGAACCAGTAAAGTAGTGGCGACCTATGATCTGTCCAATATTCGTAGTAAAAACGGATTCCAGCAAATTAAGGATAATGTACTCAACGGCATTGCCTATGATAAGTCTTCCGGGAATTTTGTGATTACCGGTAAGAACTGGGATCATACTTTCGAGATCAAGCTTGCCGATAAGGCCGGTGAGTAATAATCAATAGTGGTTTCACACTGCCGGGGTTCATTGGCTATTGTCAGGGTTTATAAGGGATGAAATCATTGTTGTATTTTATAATTAACCTACTGATTATAATTGACTTATATTAATCAATTATAATTTTTATTTATGAATCGAATGGATTTTGACTTTCCGGTATCTCAAAGAGAACAATTCGTCTTTAATAAGATTGCGGCCACCGCAGACGAGTTGGGTATGGAAGTCTATCTGATTGGTGGTTATGTAAGAGATAAGCTGTTGGGCAGGCAGACAAAGGATATCGATCTGCTTGTAGTGGGAGACGGACTCATGCTGGCAAAAAAGATCGCTGAAAGGTTCCAGCCTAATCCGCCGGTGTCTTTGTTTAAGACTTATGGCACGGCACAGATTAAACTTCCGGATCTGGAAATCGAAGTGGTCGGTGCCCGCAAAGAAAGTTACAGAGAAGACAGCCGTAAGCCTGATGTGGAAGCCGGCACTTTGCAGGATGACCTGGAAAGAAGAGATTTTACAGTCAACACCTTGTACACGCGCCTGAGCGTAAAAGACCCGGAGGCCGGCAGGGTACATGATCCTTTTAACGGGCTTACCGACTTAAAGTTTAAGACGATCCGCACGCCACTGGCCCCTGCAAAAACCTTTAGTGATGATCCGCTCAGGATGCTTCGTGCGATCCGCTTTGCAACGCAGTTACAGTTTAATATTGAATCTTCAGCCCTGGAGGGCATTATAGAAGAAAAAGACCGGATCCGGATTATCTCCAAGGAAAGAATTGCAGATGAGCTCAATAAGATCATGCTTGCCAAAAAACCTTCCATTGGCTGGGATCTTTTATTCACAACAGGCTTACTGGATATTATATTCCCGCAGTTATCGGGACTTGCCGGTGCTGAGCATCTGGAGGGCATCGGACATAAGGACAATTTCTACCACAGTATACAGGTACTGGATAATATAGCGCCGCATACCGGCGATCTGTGGCTCCGTTGGGCAGCTTTACTCCACGACATTGGCAAACCGGCTACCAAACGCTTTGAAAAAGGGCACGGGTGGACCTTTCATGGTCATGAGATAGTGGGCGCCAAAATGATCCCTAAAATTTTCGGACAGTTAAAACTTCCGCTGAATGATAAGATGCGTTATGTGCAAAAACTGGTCAGCCTGCATATGCGACCAGTGAGCCTGACCAAGGAGAATATCACCGATAGTGCGGTCAGAAGGCTGCTGTTTGACGCAGCAGACCAGACCGATGATCTGATGACCCTTTGTGAGGCAGATATTACCAGTAAGAATGCGGCCAAGGTAAAACGCTTCAGAGCGAATTTTGAAGTCGTCAGAACCAGAATGCAGCAGGTCGAGGAGTCTGATAAAATGCGTAACTGGCAGCCGCCGATCTCCGGAGATCTGATCATGCAGACCTTTGGCATTCAGCCGGGAAGGGAAGTGGGTATCATTAAGGATCATATCAGGGAATCTATTATAGAGGGCGTCATTGCGGGGAGCTATGAGGCAGCCTATCAGCTGATGCTGGATAAAGGACAGGAACTGGGACTCACCCCTGTAGATCCTTCCCGGTCTCTATAGACCAGCCGGCGGTCCGCGCAAGCGAATGCTCTGGCCGGCTTTTTGTGCGAAGGGACCAGAGAAGCGCACTTATCTGTTATCGTGCAAAGATTTACTATTTTTTAGAATACATCAATAAAAAAACGTCGTTATGGCCGTATTGAAATTCAGGGTTTATGTAGAAGAAGATAATGGCATTTACAGGGATATTGTTATTCAGACTTCTCAGGTTTTTAAGGAACTGCATAGCTGCATTCTGCAGGCCTACTCCTTTGATCAGAAGCATCAGGCCACATTTTACAGAAGCAACGAAAACTGGCAGCGGGGACGTCAGATTTCCCTGGAAAAATATGATCGGCCTTACCGGGTAGAGCCACTGCTGATGGCGGACACTGCCATCGGGACAGAAATCAAGGATACCAACCAGCATTTTATCTATGAATATGACTTTGATAAGAACTGGATTTTCCTGTTGGAATTGATCAGCATAGCTAAGGAAGTGGACCCCAGAAAGGATTACCCCTATATTAGCCGTACGGAGGGCATCGGGCCGCAACAATATGGCAATAAAAGCATTCTGTCTGATCAGTTTATGGATATCGAGGAGAAATATGATCTGGATAAGAATGCCGAAGGGTTTGAAAGCGAAGGGGACAGCGATGAAGATCAGGAAAGTGACCTGGGTGGTGATGATTATACTGACGACCTTTGATCTCAGCGGTTTTCGGTAAAACAGGGCTGCAGCGCTTTGGTAACGGGGTTACCGGCCGCTTCAGCCCTGTTTTACTGAATTTATACACCAGTTTAACCAAATATTTTTTACTGTTAGCGCCAATTTGTGTAATATTGTATTTATTCACATGACTTAAAACAATGATTTCTGATATACCTCCGGCTTCTGAGTCCGTTGACATTTTTAAAATAATACTAACCATTTTTCTGGTTTTATTAAATGGTTTTTTCGTTGCTGCTGAATTTGCTATTGTCAAAGTCCGTTCTTCTCAGATTACAACTACCAAAGGTGCCTCCAAAAAGCTGGTCGACACGGCGCGTATTGTGACCAATAATCTGGACAATTACCTGGCAGCTACCCAACTGGGTGTGACACTGGCCTCTCTGGGTCTTGGTTGGGTAGGTGAGAGTGTTATGACGGGTGTTGTCGTAAAATTTTTCCATTTATTCTCTGTTGACCTGAGTACACCTACAGCCAGCAAGATCGCCATCGTACTGGCTTTTGTACTGATCACGATTTTGCATATCGTCTTTGGTGAACTGGCGCCTAAATCGATCGCCATCCGTAAGTCAGCGCAGACCACCTTGCTGGTTGCTGTACCGCTCAGGATCTTTTATTTTGTGTTCAGGCCGTTTATTCTACTGCTCAATTCCATGGCGAACCTGATTTTGAAAATGCTGGGCATCCCTCCGGTAAAGGAACAGGATATTCACACGGAGGAAGAAATTAAGATGATTATTACCGAGAGTGAGGAAGGAGGAGCCATCGAAGATTCTGAACGTGAGCTGATCAATAATGTCTTTGATTTTGACTCCAGGAGAGTAAGAGAAATACTGACACACCGTAAAGATATTGTTGCGCTGGACATTGACGCCAGCTTTGATGATATTGTCAATACGGTCGTCGCTGAAGGCTATTCCCGCTATCCGGTCTATAAAGATACGCTGAATGAACTGATAGGTATCCTTACGGTCAAAGATATCCTGCAGTTTGTTAATGCGGGTAAGACCAGGGACATTAAAAAGATCTTGCGTCCGGTTTTCTATATCCCGGATTCTATGAAGATCAAAGATATTTTAAAGTCCTTTCAGAAGGATCATTTGCAACTGGCGGTGGTGACCGATGAGTACGGTGATCTCGCCGGGATCGTTACGATGGAAGATATACTGGAAGAGCTGGTAGGAGACATCCAGGATGAACATGACGCTGAGTTGCCTATTGTGGAGGAGCAGCCGGATGGCAGTTTTCTGGTACAGTCTCATGAGACCCTGGAAGATATTAATGAATACCTGCCAAAGGAATTTCCGGTCAATGATGATGACTATTCCACACTCTCCGGCCTGATTACCTTTCGCCATGGCAGTGTACCCGTGGAGGGAGAAGTGTTGCAGCAGGATGGCTATGAAATTACGATCCTTAAGATGTTCAGGAGCTCGGTGGAAAAGGTACGTTTAAGATTGCTGCCTGAAGGAACCACTCTTTCTGCGGAGGATGACTGAAAAACAAATTGACTGACAGGTTTTCTAAGCATTTTTAAAAGATAAAGGGTAGACTGCAACCAGTTCTACCCTTTATCTTTTAAAAAGCAGGCTCAGTTTATCACGACTTCTGATATAGTTCCCGGTCCCATTTTTTCATTGATTCTTTCAATGATGAGACTTTTCTGAAACATTAATTCGTTTTTTAACGGACCGTTCGTAGTGGAAATAAAGAGTTTCTGATTAATGATCTGCAGCTTGCTGGTGTATTTAGCAATCACTTCTCCCATGATATCCAGCCAAACCTGTTCTATGGCGGCTGTCTTGACACCATTTTTTAGCCGGCTTTTCTGAACAAAGTTTTTCATGGCGTCATTAATGGAGAATTCTGGCATGGGAAGCGGTATTTACGATGTGATTTTATATTGTATTTATTGTTTAGCTGCCGGCAGCAATTTTTTGATCTGATTAGCTAAGCAGTGTATCGGCGCCTGCTATTACTTCCGGCGTTTTAGCCGGAAATTGATGCATACGCGTAATATATTTGCCGATCACGTCAAACTCCAGATTTACCCGGTCCATTGGCTTTACCTGACTGATGCTGGTATGTTCGTAAGTATAGGGGATGATCGCTACAGAAAATGCACCGTCTGCGACATCAAAACAGGTGAGGCTGGTTCCTGAGACGGCAATGGAGCCTTTTTCTATGATGAGGTGATTGAACGCCCCTGGAAAGGTAAAACGATACAGAAAACTGCCGTCCTGGGAGGTGACTGACTGACAGACGCCGGTCGCGTCTACGTGGCCCTGTACAATATGACCATCAAGCCGGCCACCGAGCTGCATGCATCTCTCAAGATTTACCTTTTTGCCTGTCTGCCACTGACCTATATTTGTCTTGCGGATGGTTTCTTCTATGGCGGTGACTTTATAACGGTTGTTTTCTATCGCCTCTACGGTCAGACAAATCCCGTCGTGGCTGACGCTCTGATCTATTTTTAGTTCTGTTGTAAGGGCAGACGCAAGCCAAAAGGACAGATTGCCGCCTTCTGATTGGACTTCTTTTACTTCTGCTACTGTTTCAATGATTCCTGTAAACATAGCGCAAAGTTAATTCAAATAAACCGCATTCCGGCCAGGGACAGAAATGGGGTTGACTATAAAAATATCCTGTCATGTAAGAAAGTAACGCAGCGCTTACCTGAATTAATCAACAGGGCGAAGAAAGGGCATATATTATTGGCTCCTCAAAAAAGAAAAACCACGAACAGACTGATTATCAATAATAAAATATAGAGTCACACTAAAAAATAAGGGCATTTTTTGTCAAATACGCTTAATAACAGTAAATTTGCGCATCTTTTAACCAAAAGGGGGTATATAAAATTATGTTGATTATTGATTCCAAAGATTGTGAGAACATCGATAAAGCACTCAAAAAGTATAAAAAGAAATTTGAGAAAAGCAAGACGTTATTGCAATTAAGAGAGCGCCAGCACTTCACTAAGCCGTCTATTAAGCGTCGTATGGAAGTTCGTAAAGCGATCTATAAGCAAGACATTGCTTCCGGCAAGATTGATAAGTAATCTTACAATTATCAATAACGATAAGATTTTAGCCTTAAAGTAGTAACTTTAAGGCTAATTTTTTATGAAGCCATCTACAATATATGAAGGTGCGGCAGGACGTATTGCTGTATTGGGTCAGTTCCTGGACTACCTTCGCTTTGAAAAACGTTATTCCGAACATACCGTACAGGCTTATCAAACGGACCTGAATCAGTTTTTCGATTACCTGGCTACTGAATATGCGGACCTGCCCTACGACGCGGTAAAAGCACCCGTTGTCAGGTCCTGGATGGTTGAACTGAAAAACAACACCTACCGCCCCATTGGCAATAAGAGCCTGCACCGCAAAATTTCCTCTTTAAAGTCTTTTTATAAATACCTGTTGCGTAAGCAGTTGGTGGTGTCCTCTCCACTGACAGCCATTACACTGCCTAAAGTGAGTAAAAGGCTGCCTTCTTTTCTGAAAGAAAAAGAAGCGGGGGAACTCATCAGTCCGACCAAAATAGAAGGTTTGCTGGAAACCGAGCAGCTGGAGCGTGCCGCGATCACTGGCGTTATGGGAACAGATGACAAAGTAGTGCAGGGAGAGAAAGCCTGGAAAAAATACTTCTCGGCGTTTACAGCCTATCTGACCATTTGTCTATTCTATGAATGTGGCATCCGCCGCAGTGAGCTGATTTCATTAAAGGAAAAGGATGTTGATAATAGCCTGCGGCAAATTAAGGTATCAGGTAAGGGAGGCAAAGAACGGTTGATCCCGGTAGCGGTGAACTTACTGGGATTTATAGAAAAATACCTCGCTGAGAAAAAACAGATCCCCGATGAAAATATTCATAACCCTGAAAGTGTTCTATTAACGGATTATAACGGCAAGCCGCTGTACGCAAAAAAAGTGTATAATATGGTGCGGGAAATGGTGGGGGAGGTAACGGATCTTAAAAAGAAAAGCCCGCATATATTAAGGCATAGTTTTGCCACGCATCTGCTCAATGCAGGCGCAGATCTCAGCGCTGTTAAAGAATTACTGGGGCATGCCAGCCTGGCGGCCACTCAGGTGTATACCCATACGAATATTGAGAAACTTAAGGAAGTCTATAAAAAAGCCCACCCAAAATCATGACAGAAAAGGATCCACAGTTGCTCCGTGCGAAGGAGGCTTTTTCCTGGAGAAAAAGAAAGCTTTCCTTTCGTTTTGCTTACCGGGGACTTGTGTATGTATTCAGGACGCAACATAATATGTGGCTGCATGCCCTTGCGGCTGCTATAGTAGTCCTGCTTGGCTTTTTGTTCGACATCACCAGCGTACAGTGGCTGATCGTTTTACTCTGTATTGCCCTGGTATTTTCTCTGGAAATAATCAATACGGCCATTGAAGTACTGGTGGACCATTTGCATCCGGATCAGCATCCCAAAATAGGACTGGTCAAAGACCTGGCTGCCGGAGCGGTGCTGGCTGCCGCATGTGTTACTTTTATTATCGGCTGTTGTATATTTGGCCCGCACCTGCTAGCTGTTTTACACACGCTCCTGTAAGTGTCTGGAGGCAGGTGGCCTGCTTATTGTCTGCTGTATACTGATTTACAAGTGCTTAAAAATCATTTTTATTGTTGTCACCATCCTGATCACGCTGGCGCAATAAAAATGGAGGTAATGTCTATTATTTATTAATTTCGGGTGTCAGCACTTTGCGTTACAATCTCACTTTGCACAATTGACTTTATGACTATCGAAAACGAACTTTTGCTCTTTAAGGCGATCTCCACGGGGGAGGAGGCGGCTTTTAAGCAACTCTTCGATATATATAAGAACAAATTATTCGGCCTGGCTATATCTCTTACCAAGTCACCTCTTCTGGCCGAAGAGCTGTTACAGGAAGTCTTTACCAGTCTTTGGATAAGCCGGCATCTTTTGACAGATGTTCTGGATCCAGCTGCCTATATTTACCAGTCTGCCTACCGTAAACTCCATCAATTAATAAAAAAAGAACAACACCAGCAACTGATTTTACAGGCGGTAAAAGAACAGTCAGAACTGCCGCAACAGGCAAATGATCCTGAAATACAACTGCTTCTCTCGGAAACCCGGCGTATACTGGCCGAAGCCGTCAGCCAATTATCTGAACAGAAAAGAAAAATTTATCAGTTAGCTAAAGTCGACGGTCTGAGTTATAAACAGATAAGTGCTGAATTAGATATTTCTCCCAATACCGTTCGCAATCACCTGGTGGAAGCTGTCCGCCTTATTCGTGAACACTTTACACAAGTGGGTCTCGCATCTTTATTGCCCATCCTGACGATCCTTCTTGACAGATAAAATCAACAGCAAAAAAAATCAGCCGGCACTAGTCCATTTTCTCTTTGGTCTGCTCTTTATTTATACAGGATTATCTAACTGGATTTGTTTCAATTACTACTGGTAAGATAACTATCTGAAAAATTAAGCGCATGACACAACAGGAGCTATTCCAACTCTTTGACAAATACATCCGGGGTGAAGCCTCCCTGCAGGAAGCGAAAACCTTCCTTCGGCTAGTGGATTCACAGGAGGCTGCCCTTCTGATACAGGCATATATGAATGCCTGGCAGACCACTAACCAGCATTTCCTTACAGAGGATGCAGAGATGGACCGGATTTATCAGCGCATTCATTCGAAAATTGCAGGTACCAGCTTACCGAAAGGCGGTTTGGAGACCTCAGAAGCGGCCTCTAGAAAGAGACGTCCACTTTCTCTTCGACACAGGACCAGACAACTACTAAAAGCCGCCGCCGTTGTTCTGATAGTACTGTTCAGCACCGCACTGACAGTTTACTTACTGACGGACCGGGGCGTTACGCCTTTACAAACGGCCTTGAAAGACAACGCGTTTCAAAATACAGCAACGCCTCCTTTCCGCAAACTGGTTCAAACAGGTGCCTATACGGAAAATCTGCAGCTGGAGGATCATTCCCGGGTTGTTATCAGCGCAGGAAGCCGCCTGGGAATTACAAAGGACTTTAATGCCCGCCAGCGGTCGGTTTTTCTTGACGGAGAAGCTTATTTTGATATAGCACATAATGCAGGCAAGCCATTTATTATCCATACGGGACCGCTGGTTGTAGAGGTATTGGGAACAGCTTTTAATGTAAAGTCTTTTAGCAACCAGGACAGTGCCTGCATATACGTAGCCCGGGGTAAAGTGCTGATCTGGGATAAAATGCGAAAGCAAAAGCAGATACTGACCGCACATCAATCGATCTGTTATCAAAAAGACCGGCAGGAGTTTGTTGTCAGAACACAGAACACAGATGAACAAGAGACCTTGGCCTGGGCATCCAAAGACATGGCCTTTGACGGCCTCAGCATGGGGCAGGTATTGTCGAGGCTGTCTAAGCGTTATAATGTGAAAGTTCAATCAGCAGACAGCGCTCTATTAAGCAGCAAAGTAAAAATTTCCTTCACTGGCACAGAATCGCTTACCAATGTGATGGAAGCACTCTCCCTGATTACCGGCAGTGCCTATGAACTGCATAAAGACACTCTGACAGTTTTCAAAAAAACATTCCCTGAGACAAAATAAAAAATAAAAATGATAAAACACATGCATTATAATCAAAGATGAATACTGTTTGACCATCTGAAAAAACAAAACCCCTCCCGGCCCTGAGAAGCATAAGAGGGGCAATTTTAACTGAATCTGTATTATCCATTTAAAATCCAAAGCAAGATATGCAAAATTTTTCTTTTAGTCCCGGGAAGCGTCCCGGTGGTGAAAGACCGCGAAAAACCCACCGTATTCTGATGAAAGTACAAGTAGGAGTCATCGTCATTTTATTGTCTTCTCTCAACCTGCTACATGCAGGAACAGTGCGTGGGCAGGATCTGCGCAACAAAAAAGTCACCCTGGAGTTTCATGACGCCACCGTAGCAGCAGCACTTGACCAACTGCACAAACAGGCCGGCGTGAGGATAGGCTACGCGCTTTCCGTTACCCAGAGTCCTAAAAAAATAAATCTCCAACGCGCTACACTTACATTGAGTGCTGCCATGGATACAATACTTTATAAAACCGGACTCGATTATTCATTTCAGAATCAAATGATCCTGATTTTTAAAAAGCAAGTAAGAGGCGGATGGAATACACAGCAGGCACGTTTTTCCTCCTCTATACAACAGGATAAAACGACAGTTACCGGCATTGTCACCGCTAATGGCGGAAAGCCCTTGATCGGGGTAACCGTAGCGTTGACAAGCGACCGTGGTAATATTTATGGAAGTTCCAATGCAGAAGGCAGATTTAAATTAAGTGTCGCCGCCGGCCTCTACGATCTGGAATTAAGCTTTGTCGGCTATCGGCCTTTCAGCAAGAAAGTCCATATAGCAGATACATCCGAAGTTTCATTGGGCACCATTATGCTGGAGGAAGGTTCAACCAACCTGAATGACGTAGTGGTGATCGGATATGGTGTTATCTCCAGGAAAAACAATACGGGTTCGGTCGTTTCCATCGACAGTAAGACGATTGAACAATCTCCGGTAACCGATCCGCTCGCTGCACTGCAGGGCAGGATACCAGGGTTGCAGATATCCTCCAGTAACGGATTCCCTGGTTCCAGTTATACCGTTCGTATCCGGGGAACGAACTCTCTGGAAGGAAGTTCAACCAGTGGCGCTAATCAGCCCTTATTTGTGATTGATGGAGTGCCTTTTATTACCGAGCCGCTAAACCAGTTTACGGGCGCTAACGGCACACAAAGTCCGCTTGCCAGTATCAGCCCCTCTGATATTGAACGTATTGATGTCCTAAAGGATGCGGACGCCACGGCCATATACGGATCTCGTGGTGCCAATGGTGTCATACTCATCACCACTAAAAAAGGGCAATCGGGAAAAACAAAAGTAGCTGTAAACATATATACGGGAGCAAGTAAGGTAACAAGGATGCCGGAAATGCTCAATACGGAGCAGTATCTGGCGCTCCGCAGGGACGGTTTTGCCCATGACAGTATCGATGCTAATGAACAAAATGCCCCGGATCTTACAACATGGGATAGTAAAGCCTATACCAACTGGCCGGAGAGGCTGATTGGCCATACGGCTCAGTTCACAGAAGCACAGGGATCAGTTTCCGGCGGCAATCAACAGACGCAGTTCTTGCTTGCCGGCACCTATCATCACGAATCGACAGTGCTGGCCTCACCATATAGTTACGACAGAGGGAGTGTACACATGAATCTCAATCATCAATCCGGTGATGGCCGTTTTAAGATTAACGCCACCGTCGGCTATACCGCAGACAAAAATAATATACTCGCCTATGACATCAGCCAGTATTATAACCTTGCACCCAATATGCCTATATATGATTCTTCAGGCAATTTCTATTGGTTCGGCAATATCCAGAATCCCATCGCCTATTTAGACAGGGGATATCAGTCCAAAACGGATAATCTTATCAGCAATGCCCTGATACAATACAACCTGTTACCCGGACTGGATCTTAAAACCAGCGTTGGTTATACTAAAACCACAATGGACCAGATCATCACAATGCCGGAACGTACATTTAACCCGTCCAGCGGCGTACCTAACCAGGCAAAATATGGCTTTAGCGAAGTCCATTCCTATATTATAGAACCTCAGGCCACCTATACACATAAAATTGCTGACGGCACCTTACAACTCCTGGCCGGGGGCACCTGGCAACAACAGATCTCTGAAGGACATTCTTTGAGTGGCACAGGCTATCCGGGAGACAGCCAGCTGGATAATATGCAGGCAGCAAGTGAGCTTTCTGTATTGAATTATAATTATGCACAGTATCGTTATACCTCTGCCTTTGGCAGGATAAACTATAACTGGCGGGAAAAATATATCATCAACGGCTCTTTCAGAAGAGACGGTTCTTCAAGATTCGGACCCAATAACCGATTTGGGAATTTTGGTGCAGTAGGTGCTGCCTGGCTTTTTTATGAGGAACCTTTTGTTACAGAAGCTTTGCCATTTCTGTCTTTTGGAAAATTAAGAGGCAGTTACGGTATAACCGGCAATGACCGTATTGGCGATTATAGCTATTTAGACAGCTGGCAGACCGTATCCTTTCCCTATGGAGGGGTAACGGGTATTACGCCTGCCAGGCTTTATAATCCGGATTATAGCTGGGAAACCAATAAAAAAATTGAAATAGCCCTGGAGCTCGGTTTTCTCCGTAACCGGATTATGCTTAATGCCAGTTACTATCGCAACCGCAGCGGCAACCAATTGATTGGCTATACTTTAAGCCCGCAGACCGGCTTTGATAATATCATCGCCAATTTGCCGGCTGAAGTAGAAAATAAAGGTTGGGAATTTGAATTAAATACAATCAACTTTCAGCAGAAACATTTCAACTGGAGTACGTCGTTTAATATATCCCTGAACAAAAACACGCTGCTGAAGTATCCTGGACTGGAGGGGTCTTCTGTTCAATATGATTATGTAATCGGCCAGCCGCTGGACGTCGTCTTAGGGTACAAGTTTACAGGTATCGACCCTAAAACGGGTCTTCCCCAGTTTCTGGATGCAAATAAGGACGGCTCTCTTTCCCAATTAGATGACTATGTCGTATTAGGAAATAAATCTCCGAGTCTTTACGGAGGGCTACAAAACACAATAAGTTATGATAAATGGAGTCTTAATTTTCTATTTCAGTTTGTAAAGCAAGACGGGCCGGGTCTTAACTACGGCTACCTAAGCACTCCTTTTGGCACGCTCACGAATTTTGGCGAAGAAGCCCTGAACCGGTGGCGGCAGCCAGGCGATCATACTGAGATCCCCGTATCAACCACTACTTCCGCCACGCAGGCCTATAGCCTTTTCAATACTTACTACAGGTTATCGAGTGCTGTATGGGAGGATGCGTCTTATGTACGGTTGAAGAATGTTTCGCTGAGCTATAACCTTTCTGCGGTCGTTGAAAAATGGAAGTTAAAGGAATGCAGTATATATTTTCAGGCGCAGAACATGCTCACATTTACAGGATACAAAGGTTTTGACCCGGAAACACAGGGAAGTTATTTACCTCCACTTAAAACCTATACGATCGGTATCCGGTTATCCTTATAATCTCAAAATTTAATCTTATGCGTTTTTTAGTTATTATATCATTTCTATCAATGTTATTTTGGGGCAGCTGTTCTAAATTTGTTGACATTGACCCTCCCAAAAATGAAGTGGCCGGCGGGCTGGCGTTTGCTGACGACCAGACGGCTGAAGCGGCTGTAGTGGGTATGTATGCCAATATGAACTCCTTTAATTACCAGTTTGCAAATGTACTAGGCAATATTTTAGTGGGCATGTCAGCAGATGAGATCTACTACGCTGCCAGCTTCGCCTCTTTTGACGAGTTCCGGTACAATAAACTCTCGGTGAGCAATAGTTATGTCGGCATGCTCTGGTCCCAGCCTTATGCGCTGATATACCAGGCGAACGCTTGTCTTGAGGGTCTGGAAAAAAGCACAGCGCTCAGCCGGTCTGTCAAAACCACTTTAAAGGGAGAGGCCTTATTTGTCCGCTCCTTTTGTTATTTCTATCTCGTGAACTATTTTGGGGATGTTCCCCTGATCCTTACAACCGATTATCTGGTAAACAATAAACTTGGCAGGACAGACATACAGACGATTTACGACACGATTGAATCGAATCTCGATCAGGCGGCAATGCTATTGACAGATACATATACCGGCGATGCCGGCCGCATACGCCCTAACAAAAGTGCAGCCGAAGCGCTGGCTGCACGCGTGGCACTCTACAGAAAAGAGTGGACAAAAGCCGCTGCGATGGCGACCTCGGTGGTTGATGATCCCCAATACACCCTGGAAGCAAATTTGAACAATGTCTTCCTGACCACAAGCAAAGAAGCCATCTGGCAGCTTGAATCTGTTAGCCCGGGAAGAAATACCTTCGAAGGCAACACAATGGTCCCTGTCAGCACGCCTTATTATCGCTTATACCCCGAACTGATTGCCAGCTTCGAAACCGGAGATAAACGACTAAAGGACTGGATAGGAGTGGACAGCTCCGGGACAACCCCTGTGTATTATCCGCTGAAATATAAAGTCAGGGTCAGTACAGAAGTTACTGAAAATTCTACGGTATTACGACTGGCAGAACAGTACCTGATTCGTGCAGAGGCAAATGCTGAACTTGGAAAAATGAGCGCGGCAATTGAGGATTTAAATGTCATCCGGAGACGGGCAGGAATAGAGGAGCTGTCCTCAAGCCTTGATAAAGCAGCTGTTCTCAAACAGGTAGCCATGGAAAGAAGGCAGGAGCTGTTTACAGAATGGGGACATCGCTGGCTGGATCTGATAAGAACAGAAAAGGCAGCCGCCGTATTACAACCGCTCAAGCCGGACTGGCAGAATACCGATACACTTTATCCGATTCCGCTGGATGCAATCAGTACCAATGAGGCACTCACACAAAATCCGGGGTATAAATAAAGCAGGTAAAACGGCCCTTTTTGCCCTGGTGTAGTTGGTATTTGAGGCAGGCCAAAGACTCAGTTCACTTATTCATATAAACTTTTATCCATCATGAAATATTTACGGGTTATAGCCATTTTATTATTTATCGGGGGTGTCTGGGGAAAGGGACGGCTGCGGGCCCAAACACTGGAAATGTCGCCCCTTCACCCTAAAAGAGGAGATACCCTAACGATTCGTTTTCAGTCAAATTCAGACACTATAAAAGATGTCCGTCTGGTTTTTACCTATTCAAATTTATACAGTTTACCGCTCCGCTCTTCCATGAAACGCGTATCAGATAAGAACTGGATACAGAAATTTGTTATCCCATCCTACGGAATTTACGCATGCTTTTATCTGGAGGTCGGAGGAAAAAAAGTCCAGCCTTCTGCCGATGAGCAATACGAGATCATGATCTATGATGACAAGGGGCAAACGGTAAAAAAAGGATTACTCTACAAGTCTTATAGTATGAGTGCACAGATGGCGGATCGACGTAACGTAAAATCAGCTCAGCAAAAGTTGCTCGACGCAGAGCTAAAATTGTACCCAGATAATTATGAAGCAAAATTAAGACGTATTGCCCTGTATATGGCCGGTGCGCCCGAACTGCAAAAGGGCGCATTGATAGACCAGGGAAATCAGCTTATAGCGGATCAATATGACCGTACAATGCCGGATATGGACGCGCTCAATCAAGTCACCATGGGGTACCTGATTTTGGGAGAGCAATCAAGACTGGATTCCATCCGGGAAATTACGATTCAGCGGTTCCCACAGGCAGGTGTCTCCAAAGAGCTGTTGTTTAGTAAGATCACTGCCTTAAAGGATACAGCAGAGATCTTTAGGCGTGTTCAAGAACAGCTGCGGCAACAGACCGCTCAAAATGCAGACGCCATGCTTGATTACCATCAGTGGCTTTTTAACTATTACCTCATTAAAGGCCAATCAGAAAATGCATTGAAGGAGGCCAGAAAGTCACTTAACGGGTTTAGCGGGCCTTATTTACCTGTCCGGATGAAAGAGATCGCTGCAGGCCTGGCTGATCATGAGATGGCTGCTGATACCGCGCTGTATTACGCACATAGGTCCATGGATTTGTTAGATAGTTTTCCTGTCGGAATCATTCGTTATTTTAAGGAAACGGGGTATATACGCCCATTTGTGGAAGACAGCTTAAAAAAACGGGAACTGTCCCGGCAAAAAGCAATCCTGCTGGCAATCATGAGCCAGCTTGAACGCAGCAGAAATAATAGTACTGCCGCCCGTAAACTTGCTGGCCAGGCAATGGCTGAAGACTCCAATGAAGAGGTGCTCAGGCGCACAGCGATAGTATATGACGGCACAGGTCTGCCAAAACTTGCTTTTTATAATTACAAACGCATCCTTTTGGACAATCCACTGGATACGACTGTTCTGCCTGCACTTAAGACGGCTTATATTCATTGGAAAGGTACCCAGAAAGGGTTATCAGATACACTTCAGAAAATCCACACGGAACGAAAACTCATCCGGATGGCGCATCTTGAAAAAGAAGCCCTTGGGATAAAAGCGCCGCTGCTGACGGATTTTGTGGACCTGAACGGCAAGCCCGTTTTAGTCGATTCCCTAAAAGGGAAAATACTGGTGATCGATTTCTGGGCAACATGGTGCATTCCCTGTATGCACGAAATGCCCTACCTGCAAAAGGTCTATGACGCATTTAAAAATGACAGGCGTATTGCTTTTATGGTCACTAACAGCGGCGCAAAAAACACCCTGGAAGATGCCAGAAAATGGAAACAAAAAGTCTCCTACAACTTCCCCGTATATATGCATACCAATCCAAATGTCGGTGATGTTTTTGGGTTTAACGTTATTCCTGCGCTCTATGTCATCGACGACAAAGGAATGCTGCAGTTTAAAACCATCGGATTTGAGGGGCCTTCTGTAGAAGAGACGTTGTCTCTTGAACTGGAATGGCTCTTATCCAAAATGAAGTAATAAGTAATGCGCACTCAGCGAACCGGAACAGATGATCTAAAATCAAACCACAAAACGCCGCTATTGGGACCATTGAGTAATACATTTTTCTGGCTCTGAGGTCCCATAGCTGCTGCTTTTTTAAATTTAGTGCCGATTGCCTGAATACCGTCCAGGAAGCCGATATTACCCTTCGGATAGTTCACGGTGGTATTGTCGTTTTCAGCACCTTTAGGGTCAGGAGTCTTAAGCATTTGGAAAAACAGGTTAGGGTTTTCTGTATATACAGTAAACGGCATTTCTTTAGACTCCACCGTTACCCAATATATATTTTCATAGTTACCCTTAAATTCGGGATAGTGCCAGGACTGTCCTGTCGTTGTATTATTATAAGCTTTCTCCCAGATCCCAAATTTCAGGCCTTTCAGTCTGTTTTTCCAGACGTGATAGGGCCCTCTTCCCAGCCAGCGCATGCCCGATATTTTCGATTCCGGATAATTAAAGGTTATACCCATATAGTCGGCTTCACCGCGTTGATCATATGAGTATGATAATCTGGCTGGCCTTCCCGGTTCAATCGTCCATTTTACTTTTAACCAGTTATTATTTCCCTTATAGTCGGCTTTGATGACATACCCCTTATCTTGTTTCGCGTATTCAAAATGTTCCAGCGTCTGATCAAAGCCTGCCAGCGCCGGACCTTCAGATAGTGAGAGGGTCGTATCATTTCTCACCACCTTATCTAAATAGCCGCTGTTTTTATTAAAAACGAATTTAATATTGCCATTGATAACTGTCACAGTACCGGCCGCATCCGATACCTCTACTTTTGACACACTGCTCGTTTGTGATATGCTCCTATGTGCTATTTGCGAAGGCTGACTAATAGGCCAGCTCCAGGTAAATATTTCCCTGTGATCCGGCCCGGTAGCAGTCAAATATAAGGCGTCACTTGATTGCCATGAATCAGGCAGAGATAGACTGAGTATTCCGTTTTCGCCTGGTGCAATGGATGGAGTACTGGACGAACCGGTAGCATCGGTTATCGTCTCTGCATTTTTAAAACGTACCAACTTCCAGTTAAAGCTGCATTGATTGAGATTCGTAAACATATAGCGATTCTCAAGCTGTAGCTTCCCGTCAAAATGCGCTGTAAGCTGACCCGGCTTAATGTATACGGGAGACCAGATTTCCTTAATCGTATAATAGCTGCCTTCCTTTTCCCGGTGAGGGCCTACAATACCATCCGGCGCTCTGTTACCATGGGTATCAATACTGTCGTTTTTATCTCTTCTCACAATACCTTCATCTGCAAAAATCCAGAGAAAAGCACCGGCGCTAAGTGGGGCATGTTCCATCAGATTCCAGTAGTCGTCCAGTCCCGCGCCATGCCCGCCGTCATATAACCCATGCAGAGACTCAGTAGGGAAGAAGACATCCGTTCCATACAGCGTCTGATTGACTAGATAATTGTAATCGGGATAGTGTTTGGTATTAGTACCATTAAATCTTTCCCAGGGATGGATGACAAGCCGTTTTTGGGGATCATAAATGTCGAAGTCATTATCCAGATGGCGGTTGAACCCGCCTTCATTACCGTTATCCCAAATAACGATACTTGGATGATTAACGTCGCGAAGCACCATTTCTTTTACAAGACGATGTCCGGTGCTATCATCATAGTAATGCTGCCAGCCGGTGAGTTCATCTAACACCAATAGTCCCAGCGAATCGCATACATCTAAAAGGTAGCTGTCGGGCGGGTAATGTGACATTCTGATAGCATTCATATTCATATCCTTCATCATCAGCACATCACTTATACTAAGAGCTTTGCTGGTCGTCCTGCCAGTCTCTGGCCAGAAGCTGTGATGATCCGCACCTTTGAACTTCACCTTTTTGCCATTCAGGTAAAATCCGTCATGCGGCCTGAGCTGTGCTGTTCTGAAGCCAAACTTCTGATGGATCCTATGAATGACTTTTCCTTGACTATTTTTGAGAGAAAGCGTCAGGGAATAAAGATTTGGGAATTCAGGGCTCCACAGATCAATCTTATTAAAAAGTTGATGCACCTGAGTGATGGAATCCGTTGCAGAGACAGGCACAGTAACGGATTTCAGGATTTCCCGTCGCGCTTCCTTGCCTGCCTTTTCAAATTCAGCCTTTAGCTCGTATCCCTTATGAGGGCCTTTGGTAAACACCTGCATATCAAAATTTCCATCCGCCTGGGCATTGACAGCCACGCGCTCTATATGACTTTCCGGTAACACTTCCAGATAAACAGGCCGGAATATGCCGCCAAATACCCAAAAATCGCCCCCTCTTTCTGCGATGTTGATCGATTTGTTTTCAGACCTTTTACTGACTTTTACTTCAAGTAAATTGTCTTTATCAAAATTCAACAGGGAGCTAATCTCGTATTTAAATTGATAGAAGGCGCCTTGGTGGATTTTACCGGCGGATTTTCCATTGATTTTCACCTCAGCATCTGTCATAACACCCTCAAAGACGATATTAATGTATTTGCCGGCCCACCTGCTGTCTGCTTTAAACTTGTATTTGTAATATCCTGTTTCATCCGCAGGGTCTTTCTGGCCGCCGTAATTATAACCGCCAAACCCCTGCAGCTCCCAACAGGAGGGAACTGCAATGGTCGTCCATTTGCCGCTTCCCATACCTTTGTCACACCTAAAGTCCCAATTCACCGTATGATCTTTATCTGTGCCGGACAAATACTTTATGATGGTGTTTTGTCCGTAGAGACCTGTGTTCAACAAAATGCCCAACCCAAATAGAGAAAGTATTGCTTTTTGAACCGTAGTAAACTTCATAGACATGGTATGCATCTTTTAATGTTTTCCCCAAATAATAACAATGAATCACCCAGGGCCGGCTAGCCGAAAATCCGGGTATTGCAATTTAAGGCTTTTTACACGGTAACCAACGGATTTTATAAACCAGCTCTAAAGGTTACTTATAATAAAAAACCGGATGAAATAAAAGATGGCGGCTAGTGGACAAGAATTAGAGACGCATACGGGTAATCTTCCCAAAAATAGAGCCTTTTGGGAAGATTGCACACCGTGGAAGTTTGAAGCCGGGTTTAATTTTACAAGGAGGCATTAAAATTACTTTTTATAGAAAATAGAAAGAAATTTATTCATAATGCGAACGGGCATTTATCGGATTGCCAACATGATAATTCATTTCCGCTTAAAATGGAAACCTGACAGAAGAAAAGGATTGCCACCTGCTAACAAGATTCCGCTTCATTGTTTTTTATTCTCCATTCGTGCCAAAACATTTTTTCGCCTTTGTGGATGTTCTGTATAAAAGGTAAAATCGCCGCTAAAGGGACAGCATATGCACTATACCCTTACATACAAAAGGTGTCAGAATATAAAGTTTCTGACACCTTTTGTATGTTATAGAACACACGCTATCGAACCGGAAGGCTTACACCTCCTCACTGGTCAGCACGGCGCGCATATATTCCTTATTTAACCGGGCAATATTGGCAATGGAGATACCTTTAGGACAGGTCGCCTCACAGGCACCTGTTGCGGTACAAGACCCAAATCCTTCCTTATCCATCTGTGCCACCATTTCCAGCACACGGGTTTTCCGCTCTGGATCACCCTGTGGTAACAGCGCCAGCTGGGAGACTTTGGCTCCAGCAAACAACATGGCAGAACTGTTCTTACAGGCGGCTACGCAGGCCCCGCAACCGATACAGGCTGCTGATGCAAAGGCATCGTCTGCAGATTTTTTATCGACAGGCAGGGAATTGGCATCAGCGGCATTACCGGTATTTACAGAAATGTAACCTCCGGCCTGGATCACTCTGTCAAATGCCGACCTGTCTACCATCAGGTCTTTGATAACCGGGAACGCTTTGGCACGCCATGGCTCAACAATAATGGTATCGCCATCCTTGAATGCGCGCATATGCAGTTGACAGGTTGTATTCTCTGCCCAGGGACCGTGTGGCTTTCCGTCGATTACCATAGAACAGGCACCACAGATACCTTCTCTGCAGTCATGATCAAACGCGATAGGATCTTCTCCTTCTTCAATGAGTCTTTCATTGAGCACATCAAACATTTCCAGAAAGGACATTTCCGAAGAGATATTATCTACTTCATACGTCTTAAAACCGCCCTCGGTCTGTGCTCCAGGCTGGCGCCATACTTTGAGCGTCAAATGCATATTGTAATGTTCCATAATGCCTATTTTGTATTTATCCTTCCACCCGCAGGGTCTCTGTATTTAATTTCGAGATGCCCCTTCCGGTGTAAGGCTGTCGTATTTATTTATTCGTTCAATTTGCGGTAACCAAAGTCCGGTATATCTGCCCGGCTTATTTGTAGTTACGCTGCGTTGGCTGGATTTTTTCGTAAACCAGTGGCTCTTTATGAAGTTCCCAGTTACCTACAGACTTGAATTCCCAGGCAGAGACATACATGAATTTCTCATCGTTTCTGAGCGCTTCACCTTCTGCGGTCTGGGATTCTTCCCTGAAGTGGCCACCACAGCTCTCGGCCCGGTCCAGTGCATCCAGACACATTAATTCACCCAGTTCCAGGAAGTCGGCAACGCGGCCGGCCTTATCCAGTTCCGGGTTATATTCTTTATCGGAACCAGGAACACGAAGATCTTGCCAGAACTCCGCTCTTAGTGCCCTGATCTCTTCGATCGCTTCTCTGAGTCCCTTATCATTGCGGGCCATACCGCATTTTTCCCACATGATCTTACCCAGACGTTTGTGGAAATGATCAACGCTATGTTTACCCTTAATATTCATTAACTGACCAATTCTCTGCCGGACATTGTCTTCTGCCTCGGCAAAAGCGGGGTGGTCCGTGGGGATCGGTTTGTTGTAAATCTCACCAGCCAGGTAATTACCAAGTGTATAAGGGATCACAAAGTAACCGTCAGCCAACCCTTGCATCAAGGCAGATGCACCCAGGCGGTTCGCACCGTGATCACTGAAATTGGCTTCACCCAAACAGTATAGTCCCTGAATAGAAGTCATCAGTTCATAGTCTACCCACAAGCCGCCCATGGTGTAGTGAACGGCAGGATATATACGCATAGGCACTTCGTAAGGATTTTCACCGGTAATCTTTTCATACATGTCAAAAAGGTTCCCGTATTTCTCTTTAACGACTTCCAGCCCGTGTTCGCGGATAACCGCGGCAGATGGATTATCAATACCGTGCTTGCCGCACTCGATCTTACCGTAGCGGTTGATCGCGTCTTCAAAATCCAAAAATACCGCCTGCTTGGAAGTACCTACGCCATAACCGGCGTCGCATCTTTCCTTTGCGGCTCTGGAGGCTACGTCGCGTGGTACCAGGTTACCGAAGGCGGGATATCTTCTTTCCAGGTAATAATCTCTTTCATCTTCGGGGATCTGATTGGCTTTACGGGCGTCACTTTTTTGTTTAGGCACCCAGATTCTGCCATCATTACGTAAGGATTCAGACATCAGTGTCAATTTAGACTGATGATCTCCCGTAACAGGAATACAGGTAGGATGGATCTGAGTCATGCAGGGATTTGCAAAATAAGCACCCTGTTTATGCGCTTTCCAGGCAGCGGTTACGTTACTGCCCATCGCATTAGTGGACAGGAAATATACATTTCCATACCCGCCACTACAGATAAGGACCGCATAGCCAAAATGTCTTTCCAGTTCTCCGGTGATCATGTTGCGGGCGATAATACCTCTGGCTTTGCCATCGATATTAACGACTTCCTGCATTTCATGACGGTCATAGACCGTTACATTGCCCAGGGCGACCTGTCTTTCCAGGGCGCTGTATGCACCGAGCAATAACTGCTGGCCGGTTTGGCCGGCAGCATAGAAGGTGCGTTGTACCTGTACACCACCGAAGGAGCGGTTGCTCAGCAGTCCGCCATATTCTCTTGCAAAAGGTACGCCTTGCGCCACACACTGGTCGATAATATTAGCGCTGACCTCTGCCAGCCGGTATACGTTTGAGTCGCGGGACCGGTAGTCACCGCCTTTCAGGGTATCGTAAAAAAGCCTGAATACAGAGTCCCCGTCGTTTTGATAATTCTTTGCCGCATTGATCCCTCCCTGAGCAGCAATAGAGTGCGCTCTTCTGGGCGAATCCTGAAAACAAAATGATTTGACTTTATACCCCATTTCTCCTAAGGAAGCAGCAGCGCTGGCGCCGGCCAGACCGGTACCGATAACGATGATTTCCAGTTTACGCTTATTGGCGGGATTGACCAGTTTACAGTGGTCTTTATATTCTGTCCACTTATTTTCTAATGGTCCTTGGGGTACTTTTGATTCAAATGCCATGCTATAAAAAGTTGTAATTAGTATACGATTGTGTTCAGATGCAAAAAAGCCCGGTGTTAACGGGACTCTTCAGATCGAGCCTAGCTCAACCAGCCAAAATAAAAGCTCAGGGGCATCAGCGCGAATAATAACGGAACGATGATCGCAAATCCCTGACCCAGGCAGGTCAGTAATTTGTTGTATCTGATATTATATACACCCAGAGATCTAAAGGCGCTCTGAAAACCATGCATCAGGTGATAGGAGAGGGCGATCAGGCCGACCAGGTAGACAATAACGATCCAGCCTACACTGAAAGTCACTTTCATGCGTTCATAGAGATTGATTTCTTCTCCTAATAAGAAACCCTGGTGAACGCGGTTAGGCAGCCAGAAATTAGAAATGTGCAAAATCAAAAAGATCAGTATCAGCGTTCCCAGAAGTGCCATAGAGCGGCTGTACCACTTGCTGCCGCGGTTGCCGTAGCTTTTGGCATATCCGACCCCTCTTTTGGCCCTGTTGGACATTTCCAGCAGCAGCCCCTGTACGATATGAACGATTAAAAAGAAGAACAGACCGATTTCCAATACACGTGGCACCCAGTTGCCCCCCATAAAGTGAGCCGCTGCGTTGAACATCTCTCCGCCGTCATTGGCAAATACACAGAGATTAAGTCCGACATGTACAATTAAAAATAAAATGAGGAAAAGACCTGTGGCACCCATGGTAATTTTTCGGCCAACTGCGGAAGTTAATAACTTTTTAAAGCTCATATCACTTGTTTAGTCTTAAATAATTCGATGCAAAACTACTAAACTAACAGCAGTTTTGTATCAACGAAAAAAAATATTTTTTACAATTGGCTGACAATTCACAGCAGAGGTGCTACAGATAAGATTATTCTTAATAGTTATCACACTCGTTATTAGTACATATATCTATCTTTTTCCAGATCATTTAACCGGCCTTAAAATAGAGAATGCTGTTAACATTCAGCCGGTTTACAAAAGAGCAGCGGCAGCCTCATCCACGAACCAGTGGAGTTCTCCCGTTGTGGGCCGGATAATCTGACTGGGATATACCTCTGGCTGGTAGGGGCCCTCCAGCACTTCTTTCAGGGCATTTTGTTTGCCGGTGCCGGCCACCAAAAAGGCGACGCTCGCTGCATGATTGGCAACCGGATGTGTCATGGTGATCCGGTACATGTCCTGCGCTTCCAGCCAGAAGCTGTCCACCCACTTTTCTGTTTCATGGATAATGGGCTGATGCGGGAACAGCGACAAAGTGTGTCCGTCATCACCCATTCCCAGTATCATCAGATCGATCCCTGTTTCTTTTCCTTCAAAATAGCTGCGCAGCATTTTTTCATATGCAGCAGCACTTTGGGCAGGTTCTATATTTTCTGTCTGGAAAAAATGAATCTGATCCTCCTTGACAGGAACATGATCGAGTAAAGTCTCATAACACATTTTAGCATTACTTCTTTCGTCGGCGAAGGGAACAAAGCGTTCATCCCCCATAAAAAAATGCCATTTAGACCAATCTGTCCTGGCGGCGTACGGCTCACTGGCCAGCAGCAAATGCAGTTTCTTGGGCGTACTGCCCCCGGACAGGGCTACAGAAAAGCTGCCCTTTGTGGCAATAGCTGCATTGGCGTAGTTAATCAGCCAGTCCGCAAAATCACGACTTAACTGGTCTATATCTTTTGATTTGTGTAATTGCATAAATATTTATTTATAATGATGATACGTGTAAAATTAATTCAAATTGACTACAATTGCTTATTGTATTAAACAAGCAGGCGATCCTGAGGTCTGTGTAAAGTCAAACAAAAGCCCGAGACATTTAAAACGGCTCAGGCTTTTGTAATATTCTCTTTAGTTTTATTTATTTAGTCCTTTCTGTCTTTTTTAGGCGGCAGCGTCACCCATGTCCTGCCGTCCCTGGCAATCAGGGCCTCTGCGTCTTCAGGCCCCCAGGAGCCCGGTGCATAGTTAGGGAAATCAACCGGCGGACGGCTTTCCCAGGTTTCCAAAATAGGCATGATCACCTCCCAGGCTATTTCAACCTGATCACCCCGCATAAATTGTGTGGCATTGCCCATCATGGCATCCAGCAACAAAGTTTCATAGGCCTCAGGCTGTGGCTCGTCATAGTTATCGTTATAACTGAAGACCATATCTACCGGATTGAGGGACATTGTCTGGCCGGGCCTTTTTGCCTGAAAACGCAGACGGATATCCATCTCTGGCTGAATGCTGATGGTCAGCCTGTTGGCGCGCCAGGTTTCTGAGGCTTCCGGCGGAAATGCATATTTAGGAGCTTCTTTAAACTGTATGGTAATTAAGGTCGTTTTCTCCATCAGGTGTTTACCTGTCCTAACATAAAAAGGAACCCCCTGCCAGCGCCAGTTGTCGATATAAAACTTGACCGCAGCAAAGGTATCCGTGCCGGATTCCGGCTTAACACCTTTTTCTTCCCGGTAAGCTTTTTCTTTCTTGCCCTGCATCCAGCCACTGCCATACTGACCGCGGACGGCATACTTCTGCACTTCATGTTTGTTGATCTTACGAATGGCGTTCAGGACATCCGATTTTTTGTTGCGGATCTCATTGGCTTCAAAGGAAACGGGTGCTTCCATTGCCACCATACAAAGGACCTGCAGGATATGGTTCTGCACCATATCCCTTAACGCACCGGCCTGCTCGTAATAGCCACCCCTGTCCTCAACACCTACGGTCTCAGCAGCGGTGATCTGCACATGATCGATGTAGTTGCAGTTCCAGATGGGTTCAAACAGCGCATTGGCAAAGCGCAGCGCCAGGATATTTTGTACGGTCTCTTTTCCCAGGTAATGGTCAATACGGTAGATCTGATTTTCTTCAAATAAGCCAGTAAGCAGACTATTGAGCTCTTTGGCGCTCTGCAGATCATGTCCGAATGGTTTTTCCACTACGATACGGGTATTGGATTTATCTTTGCAGAGTTTGAGTTTTTTAAGATTGGTCGCAATGTCCGGTACCAGCTGAGGCGCCACCGCCAGGTAGAATAATACATTGGGATGTTCGCCCCAGGCTTTTTCATTATCCTCGATGATCTTTGCTATTCCGTTATAGTCTTCGGGTTTATCGGCGTCCATACGCAGGTAGGAGATGTGCTCCTGGAAGCTGGCCCAGGTGGCATTTTTATCATCCTTTCTTCTGGAGAATTCCTTGATCCCTTCCAGCAGATGCCCTCTGAATTTATCATTGGAATAGTCTGTCCGGCCAGTGCCGACAATGGCAAAATTATCGGGCATAAAGCCATCAATAAACAGATTATAGAGTGCTGGTGTGAGTTTGCGTTGATTGAGGTCACCGCTTCCGCCAAATATAAAAACGACGGTTGACGTGGGCTTTTTATTATTATTATTTTTAGCCATTCGATTAATGATTGTGATGAAGTTGAGCAAGGGAGGCAGTAGGGTTGACACAGCACCCCTTGCTTATATTTTATTTATGGATGTGCTTCCCATTCGGTATGGAAGATACCTTCTTTATCTGTACGCTGATAGGTGTGAGAGCCAAAGTTATCTCTTTGCGCCTGAATCAGGTTGGTCGGCATCTTGGCAGATACAAAGGATTCCAGATAGGCCAGGGAAGACTGGATCGCCCCGATGGCGATGCCGCTTTTAGCCGCTGCAGATACAACATCTCTTAGATCCTGCTGCCCGGCTTTGACCTCTTTTGCGACGCTCTTGTCTAGCAGAATGTTAGACAGGTTAGGATCTGCCAGATAGGCCTGGTAGAAGGTTTCCAGCAGGGTAGAGCGGATGATGCATCCGCCTCTCCAGATTTTCACGACATCTTTTAAAGGGATCTCCATCTGCAGTTCTTCAGATGCCTTCACTAATAAGGACAGACCTTGCGCATAACAGATAATTGTAGAAACATACAGAGCTGCTTCTACCTGCGCTTCAAATTTTGCAGGATCGGCCTGGATCTTATGAACAACAGGCGCATATAAAGCGGCTGCTTTCAGGCGGTCGTCTTTATAGGCAGACAGCGTACGCATGGAGACAGCCATATCAATGCTCGGGATCGCTACACCTGTATCCATTGCATCCTGGGAAGTCCATTTGCCGGTGCCTTTGGCACCTGCCTTATCGAGAATCATATCTACCAGGTCATTGCCGGTTTCGGCATCTTTGGTGGCAAATATATCGCGGGTAATTTCAATTAAGAAGGATTGCAGGCGGCCTTCGTTCCAGCGGGCAAATAGGCCGTGAAGCTGCTCATTGCTATATCCCAGACCGTTTTTAAGCAGGTCGTAGACTTCACTGATCACTTCCATAATGGCATACTCAATACCATTGTGGACCATTTTTACAAAGTGACCGGCGGCATCCTTACCCATATAGGCAGTACAAGGTTCCTGGTCCTTACCCACCTTGGCAGAGATGGCTTCCAGCAGTGGTTTGACATGATTATAGGCTTCTTTATCGCCCCCCGGCATGATACTGGGGCCGAAACGAGCACCTTTTTCGCCGCCGGATACGCCCATGCCCATAAAATGAAAACCCTTCGGAGCCAGTTCTTTGACCCTTCTAAGTGTGTCAGTATAATGAGAATTGCCGCCATCGATGATGATATCTCCCTTTTCCAAGTAAGGAAGCAGGCTGGCAACGACCGCGTCTACGGGTTTACCCGCAGGTACAAGCAAGGTAATTCTTCTGGGCGTAGAGAGCCCCTCCACAAAGGTTTTGGTGTCGGTGGTACCTTTCACATAGGTGCCGGCCGGCGCGCCGTCTTCCAGCGCCTTTGCCTTTTTTTCATCCAGATCGAGTCCCAGCACACTGAAACCATGATCGGCCATATTATATAAAAGGTTCTGGCCCATAACGCCTAAACCTATCATACCAAAATCAAATTTTTTTTCCATAGTCCTTTTCTTTAATTTATGAGAGTACCAAAGTTAGTCATTTTCAGCTTTTATGAACTGCTAAAAACACATTAATTTTAATTTTGTTTTATTGTGGAAATGTACTGCTCCATTTCTGCACGAGAGAAACTGCTGAGATTCTGTTTAGCGGTAAGCCCCGCTTTTTGCGCCACCAGCACACCGTAGCGGATATCATCCATTCCCCTGATACTATGCGCGTCCGGATCGATGGAGAGCAGTATTCCTTTTTCCAGCGCTTTTTGGATATAGGTCCAGTCGATATCCAGCCTGCGGGGATTGGCGTTCAGCTCTACCACTACGTTATTGGCAGCGCAGGCGTCCAACACCTTTTCCATGTCGAGTGGATAGCCTTTGCGGCTCAGCAGCAGCCTGCCGGTCATATGCCCCAGGATATGTGTGTATTTGTTTTCGATCGCCTTGATTAAACGGCTGGTAGCATCCTGCTGGTCCATTTTTAATACCGAATGCACCGAAGCTATCACCAGATCAAAAGAGGCTAATACATCATCTGTGTAATCCAGATCGCCATGGCGCAAAATATCACTTTCTATACTTTTGAAAATTTTGAAGGGCGCAAGCGTCTGGTTGAGCTGATCGATCTCTGCATGCTGTTCCAGGACTTTGTCCGGCTGTAACCCGCCGGCGTAGCCTGCCGACCTGGAGTGGTCAGAGATCATTAAATATTCAAAGCCTTTTTCTTTGGCAGCAGTAGCCATTTCTTTTAAAGTCTGCCCCCCATCGCTATACCTGCTGTGGCAATGGATGATGCCTTTAATATCGGACAGAGTCAGTGTCGGTGTTAAAGGGCCCTGTTCTGCTTTTTCGATAATAGCAGCTGATTCCCTCTGGCAAACAGGAATAAAGCCAATACCTGTCTGATCAAATAAACGCATGTCTGACCAGCCGGCTCCTTTAAGCCTGCTTTTATATTTATCTAAAAATGCCTTTTTAAATTCTTCGGAGCAGTTCTGTAAGAATACCTGCTCATTAAAGTCCTCCTGAGCAACGGAGAACGCAAAATATAAGTCCGGTAATTTTTCACTTTTTACCACTAATTCAAAGGCAGCACCGCCCGCACCGTCCCTTAGTTCAAAAACCGGATCCGGATATAATTTTTGAATGACAGGCAATGCTGTTATATTTCTGATTGCCTTGTCATCTGCCGTTGTGACCCATTGCAACTTATCAATAACGGGCAGCTGGCGGGGCAGTTGCCCTACGAGCGCGATATCATGACCGGGAGCTGTCAGTTCGATCTGTTCACTGAAGACCTTGCCCAGTTCCAGGGCCAGAGGTTCGACCTGTGCATATAAAAACTGGCCGGCCTGGTTTTGGAAAAACAAAATGGATTCTTTGATGTTATCCTGGGTTTTCTGACCAAAACCCTTGAGCAGCATGAGGCGGTTTTCCTCGCAGGCATACAGCAGCTCTCCTAAATTTTCCACACCTAATTCATGCCAGATGACAGCTATTTTTTTGGGGCCCAGGCCTTTAACGGATAGCATATCCACAATGCCCGGTGGCGTTTTTTCTATCCACTGATCCAATACTTTTATATGGCCGCTATCGAGCAGTTCCCGGGTTTTGCCCCCCACTGCCGTTCCAATGCCGGGAATCTCCATTATTTCGTCCGGTTGCATGTCCTTAAATTCCCGGGCAAATTTCTCGATGGTCCTGACGGCATTCTGGTAGGTTCTGATTTTAAAGGAAGACTCCCCGTGAAGCTCCATCAGATTTGCCAGTAATTTAAAGCTGGCGGCAATTTCTTTATTTGTCATTATTGAACATTTTTTGACCAGTGGCATCGATAACCACTTTGCAACTACAAACTTAGCATTACAAAAGGGAAAAGCTAAAAAAAAAGTCCCGAAAAATCGGGACTTCTGTATTTTGCTTTTGGCAGTTATCATTAACTGTTGGTAGCTGGCGTAGCTGCTGCAGGCGGAGGTACCGCTGCTTTCTTGCCACCACGTTTTGCTGCTTTTTTAGGAGCGGCTTTTTTAGCGGCTTTCTTAGGAGCGGCCTTTTTTGCTGCTTTTTTAGGAGCTGCTTTTTTGGCTGCTTTCTTAGGAGCGGCCTTTTTGGCTGCCTTTTTAGGAGCGGCTTTTTTAGCTACCTTTTTAGCGGCTTTCTTAGGAGCTGCTTTTTTGGCTACTTTTTTTACGGCTTTTTTAGGAGCTGCTTTTTTAGCGGCCTTCTTAACTGCTTTTTTAGGAGCTGCTTTTTTAGCGGCTTTCTTGACGGCTTTTTTAGGAGCGGCCTTTTTAGCTACTTTTTTTACGGCTGCCTTTTTTGGTGCTGCTTTTTTAGCGGCTTTTTTAGCTGTTGCCATGATAAAATTTATTTTAATGGTTAGTAAATTGATAGTAAATATATAACCATTTGTATTAAACAAAAAAAATTCTTTGCACAGTATGTTGAAAACTATAAATCTATTTTTGATGGTTTTTCAGGGAGTCATATATAGCAAACTTCGCTAATACCTATAAACAAAGGCTTACAGCCATTCTGTTTGAATAAAAAACGGGCGTTTCAGGCTTTTTGGCCGCTTGATTTCTCCTGAAAAATATTTTTATTTTTAACCAAATTTTTCCTTTTTTTCTCCATTTTCTGCTAGTTTTTCAACAAAATGAACCACTCATTTTCGGGACAAAAATCGCTTTGGATGACGACCAAAAAAAAGACTCATTTCCTTAAGAAATAAGTCTTTTTTGAGTCTGTTTTTATTAAAATAACTATCTCAGAATTCTTTTTTCATTCATATCCTTTAAGATCGTTTTAGCGAAATCAAATGACATTTTCTCTGCTGAAGAAGGGTCAATGGTTTCTGACTGGGCTGAATAAAGCATCTTATTTTGATTATCCAGATCGTACAGGTTCGTCTCGAAGGAATAAGAAGTGGTTCTTTCATAATAACCGCCATAAGGAGCTCCCCACATATAAGGAGAATAGAAAGAATAATAACTCCAGAAATAGTACGGGCCTGCCCCGTAATAGCCGGGTACAAACCGGCGGCTGGCATTTTTGTCGATCATGGCAATGGTGATTACACCATCAATGCCATCGCGGCTGAGCATTCTAAGTACTTGTCTTTCTGATTTATGCCGGAAGGCATTTGGACCATATACATCGGTGGCTGTCACGGCCTGTATACCCATATTATTTAATCCGTTGGCCAGTTCATTTTCCATATTTACTTTAACGGCTCTGTTCTTCGCACTTAACATACCCAGTACAAGGACTTTATTAAAATGATGTCCATCCGCCCGTAAATCCTTAGAGACCCAACTGGTGGTCAGTCTTGAGGAGCTGCAACCTGCCATAAAAAGCAACATAACAGGAATACACCAAAGCAATAGTTTTTTCATCGTTATAGATTTTAATTAATTGTATTTGCGTTTATAATGAAGCAATTTTTATGTCGTCAGCTGTCTCTCTTTTCTAACTGAGCTTTCTATTTATAATTGCTTTTCTGATTTACTTATTAATTTTAAGTGAATATACTACTAATTCGCTATTTGACAAATAACGAATTAAAAAGTGAATTCGCGACATTAGGTTTAACTTTTTTTTATCCGGATCCGTTAAACTTTATCTTTTATCGTTAAAAAATGAAGGATGCCCTAAGTAGACTTTTTTTGAAAATACCGGTGCCACTTAAGCACCTCGGGCCACAGGAGCTGCTGTCCGTCATTAAAGATGACGCCGTCACACAGGTCCATTTTTTTTTCTTCATTCATTTGTTTATCCATGCGCTTTTGGATGGCTTCCTCAGACAAGTGATCACGCCTGCCGACACGCAGGAGCCTGGTTTGTTTATCCGCATAGACACCAATGATAAAATCCAGCGGTTTATCAGTGCCGGATTCAAAGAGCAGGGCGGCTTCCTTGATTACATATCCCAAAGGCGGCTGGCTGTCAAGGGGCATTTGTGTTTGCTTGTTTAGCCAGGCTTGCCGCTGCTGCTGATAACGCTGCTCCTGGCTTTCCATCCAATCTGCAGCAGCCTGGATAACAGGAGGGTGGGTAATGGCATTTAGCGTTTCCAGGGCTTTTTCATCCTGAAAAACAAGTGTGGCGACTTTTTTACGGTCCAGCCCCTGGTTGCCCGGTAAATATACTGAGCAGCCAAAGGCAGCCGTTAGCTGCGCGCGAATAGAAGCGCTCGAATCAATCAGCTTCCGGGCTTCTTTATCGCTGTCAAAAACGGGTACGCCCAGTTGGGCGAAAAGTCCGCTGACAACAGATTTACCGCTGCCAATGCCTCCTGTAATACCGACTTTCAACATAAGGTTTTGTATTTTGGGCAAAAAAAAGCAACAGCCAAAATTACAGGAATAATTCTGGCTGTTGCCTAAAAAAGTAATTTGATTTAGTAAAGGCTATTTAGCAGCCTTCGCACCGCCTTGCAGCCCTTTGGTCCATTCCAGTGAAATAGCCGATTTTTCCAGCTTTACGTAGCTGCCAGGGCTGGTTTCCAACATAATAGTGGTGCCGTCTTCATTGACTTTATTGATGGTTCCATGGATGCCGGCAATGGTAACGACTTTGTCCCCCTTTTGCAGGTCATTGATGAAGTTTTTTTGCTCTTTAGCCTTTTTGGTCTGTGGTCTGATCATAAAGAAATAAAATACCACAATGATACCGATCATAATGATCAGCTGCGCTGAACCTCCGCCGGGTTGCCCACCCTGGCCGGCCATAAGTAATACTGAATTAAGCGTACTCATTGAATTGTTTGTTTTTTAATGTAAAATTGAATGTTTGCTGAGATTGAATTGATAGACTTATTATTTGGTCACTGTACCAGTGAAAGCCAAAACATAATGGGTGTCATTTTTTGTATTGGAGCTGACAACAATGCTTTTTCTGACACTGCCCGCAGTGCCATGATTGGTGTCAAATTCAGCGGTGACAGAACCCTGTTTTCCGGGCAGCACGGCAGTTTTTGTATAATCTGCCACTGTGCAGCCGCAAGTTGGCCTGACCTGCGTAATAAACAACGGCTTGTCACCGGTGTTTTCAAACTGATAGCTGATCTTTACCTTTTTACCCATGGCCGCCGTCCCAAAGTCCTTTAAGGAGTCGATCCAGTGGATGGTAGTGAAATTAGCCGTATCATCCTGGGCGTTTTCAGGCGCTTTCGTATTGGTGCCAGCGGTTGACTGGCAGGAAAATATCCCCAGGGATAAAGCCGCCAGACAAATACTGGTTAATAATAATCTGCGCATAAAGACGTTTTACTATTTTTTAAAATCGACCTTTTGGATCTTATTTTGCGAAATTAGCTCTTTATGGATAGAATCTAAAATTCCATTTACAAATTGTCCGCTTTGGGCCGTAGAGTAGTCCTTGGCGATATCAATGTATTCATTGATGGTCACTTTTGTGGGAATGGTCTCAAAATAGAGCAGCTCACTGAGACCCATTTTTAACAAAACCATGTCTATAAGTGCGATACGGTCTGAATCCCAGTTCTTTAGTTTGGGCCGGATCAGCTCCATCAGGTAGTCTTCTTTATCCAGCACCGTGTGGAGGAGCTGTTTTGCATACTCCCATTTATCGGGCGCCACGGCATGCTCCAGGTGCATGGACCCGGGTTTATGCAGATACTGCATGACCATCTGTTCGGCCATTTCTGCATCATCATCCAGATTAGGGTACAGCTCTTCCAGTCTGGAAACAAAGCCTTCATGGGTGAGCAGTAAATTGGTGAAAATAAAAGAGATAATGGCCGCCTCGCCTTTTTTGTCCCTGGCAGCGACCTCAATATATTCTTTATAGGTAGCTGTGGTGATCAGTTCCAGGAAAATCTTTTTGATAATATCCTGATCTATCTGGCTTTCAATTTTCTCTATGCTTAATACATCCTGAAAACCAGCATCTTCTCTGATTTTCCAGATGATTTCATTGCCGGAGAGCTTGATATTAAAGGCAAGGTCTTCGGCAGTGACAATGTGTTTAGCGGCTAACTGCCGCGCATGTTTTTCAGCGTAACCGGCGATCTGGACCAGATTATCCAGCAGATATACAACCAATGCCCTGGTCTGATCAATTTGCCCAAGCAGTATTTTTGATAGATCTCCGCCTGCAGAGGTCGGCTTTTCGGGTTTCATTACATCTACGGCATATAAAAGTTGCATGACTTTAACCCGGATATTTCTTCTGCTGATCATAAGGATATGGAATAAGAACTTTTTTTAGAGTGGCAAAGGTAGTTAAAGTTTGCCATATGACAACCCTAAAACTGAGTCGGTTCCGGCTTAACACGTGTTTAGCATTTTGACAGATCCGTGCCCGGGGTGCTGATATACCCTTGTTGCGCCAAAAAACAGACCGCCCGTTCCAATGGCCGCCCGATAACCGCTTTATCCTGACTGCATAAAACAGGGCGCTGCATAAGGGCCGGATGCCGGGCAAGCAGCTCTATGACCGCCTGATGATTTTCAAGATCTACTGTTTTTTGAAAGGGAGCAAAGGCACTGTCTGAAGTTCTTACCAGTGCTCTGGCAGGAAGTGCCAGGTTCGTTATTAACGCATTCAATTCACCGGGAGAAAGGGGGGAGGCCATGTAATCCCTGAGGATAAAAGGGGTGTTGTGCTCCCTTAGATAATTATACAGGCACTGGCTCTTGGAGCAGCCGGCAAAATGGATTAAAGTCAGCATATTGACCGAATATAAGGTAAAAAAGCGTACCCATTGTTTTTTACAACAGATACGCTTTTTAGTGATATTATTCATTTACCTGGAGGTAAAATTAATAGCGATAATGTTCCGGCTTGAAGGGTCCTTCCTTAGAAATACCTAAATATGCAGACTGTGCATCTGAGAGGATATCCAGGGTAACACCGATTTTGGCCAGGTGCAGACGGGCTACTTTTTCATCCAGGTGTTTAGGTAACACATACACCTTGTTTTCGTAATTTTCGGGATGATTCCAGAGCTCTATCTGGGCAAGTGTCTGATTGGTAAAGGAATTACTCATGACAAAGGACGGGTGACCTGTGGCACAGCCAAGGTTCACCAGGCGCCCTTCAGCAAGTACAATAATATCTTTACCGTCAATGGTATACAGATCAACCTGAGGCTTAATCGTATTTTTAGTCTGACCATATGTTTCGTTCAGCCATTTCATGTCAATTTCGATATCGAAGTGACCGATGTTGCAGACAATGGTCTTATCTTTCATCGAACGGAACTCAGCCTCAGTAATGATATCCCTGCAACCGGTCGTTGTTACAATAATATCTGCTTCCTTTACGGCGTCTTCCATGCGTTTTACTTCGAAGCCTTCCATGGCAGCCTGCAGAGCGCAGATAGGATCGATTTCAGTGACGATGACACGGGCACCGGCGCCACGCAGCGATTCTGCGGATCCTTTACCTACATCGCCATACCCTGCAACCACCGCCACTTTACCGGCGATCATCACATCCGTTGCACGGCGGATGGCATCCACGCAGGATTCTCTGCAGCCGTACTTGTTATCAAATTTAGATTTTGTAACGGAGTCGTTCACATTAATAGCCGGCATAGGCAAAGTACCCTTGGCCATTCTTTCATATAATCTGTGTACACCGGTGGTGGTTTCTTCGGAAAGCCCCCGGATGCCAGCCACTAATTCAGGGTACTGATCCAGGACCATATTAGTGAGGTCTCCGCCATCGTCAAGAATCATATTTAATGGCTTGTCTTTGCTGCCAAAAAACAAGGTCTGTTCAATACACCAGTCAGCTTCCTGCTGGGTTTCGCCTTTCCAGGCAAAGACCGGTACGCCGGTTGCGGCAATAGCCGCAGCAGCATGATCCTGGGTGGAAAAGATATTGCAAGAGCTCCATCTCACCTCTGCCCCCAGTGCGGTTAATGTCTCTATTAACACTGCTGTCTGGATGGTCATATGCAGGCAGCCGGCAATTCTGGCACCCTTCAGTGGCTGAGCGGCACCATACTCTTCACGGAGGCTCATCAGACCGGGCATTTCTGCCTCAGCCAGTCTTATTTCTTTACGGCCCCAGTCGGCCAGATGAATATCTGCAACCTTGTAGGGGAGATTAAAGTCTATTTTTTCTATTCCAGTAGACGTATTAGCGGCTGTTGACATAGTTTTCTATATTAATGATATATAATATTAATTGCGCGAAAATAAGGGATTTTTTACGTATTGTCTTCTATTATACTGTGAAATCTCCAGGTTCAGGAACTAGGCCTTGTGTACTGCTTCGTTATCTGCAGTCAGTTCAATTAGCTGACAGCGCTGTCCCAGCTCCTCAAAGGCTGTCTGGAGTCTGTCGCTATGGGTATCGGTAATAAAGACCTGGCCCTGTAATCCGCCGGCCACCTGCTTTAAAAGATTTAACATTCTGTCTGCATCCAGCTTTTCAAACACATCGTCCAGCAACAGGATCGGCGGGGTATTTTTTTTTGCGGCAATGTAATAATAAGAAGCCAGTTTCAGGGCAAATAAAAGGCTTTTGCGCTGCCCCTGTGAGGCCAGCGATTTGAAGGGTAACGCTTCCAGCTGCATGGTCAGCTCATCGCGGTGGATGCCCCTGGTTGTCCTTTGCAGCGTCAGGTCTCTTTGAAGCGTTTCTTTGAGCAGGGTAGCCAGATCATGCGTTAATAAGTGAGAGTCATAGCTGAGTGTTACACTTTCCGGTTTTCCTGCAATGTTTGTATAGCCTTCCAGGACCATGGGTATAAAGTCTGCCAGGAAAGCCTTTCTGGTTTCAAAAAGCGGGACAGCAAAATGGACGAGTTGCTGATCTAAAACAGACAGCAGGCTGTCTGTCTGCCCTGACCCCGGGTTGGATTTTAACAGCGCATTGCGTTGCTGCAGCACTTTATTATACTGGATCAGGTTTTGCAGGTACGTCCGGTCGGTTTGCGAGAGAATGGTATCGATGAACTTTCTGCGTTCTTCACTGCCACCGGTGATCAGTGTACTGTCATCAGGGGCGATCATCACCACCGGCAGCCGCCCCATGTGTTCCGAGAAGCGCTCATAGGCCACCTGATCGAAAAGAAATTCTTTTTTATCTCCCGGACGGACAACACAAATAATAGAAGACACTTCATCATCCGTCCCTGTGAGATCAAAAGCCGGCGCTATACGGACATCACCTTCCAGCCGGAAGCCGGTCTGGCCATGCAGGGCGTTTTTGCTGTCCGGCCTGGAAAAATAACTGCGCGTAAGACACAGATAATAAATCCCGTCCAATAAATTCGTTTTGCCGCTGCCGTTAGGGCCGGCAATGCCAATGATGCGCTGCTTAAAATCAAAAGCAGCCTGCCTGTAGTTCCTGAACTGTATTAACTGTAGCCTTGTAAAATGCGACACGCTGCAAAATTAACCAAAACAGGCAAGATTAAAAAACGATCGCCGGACTCTGGTAAGAGGCGGTGTTTTTAATATAGCACTGCAGCAATAAACGTTATATACCGGCATTTATTTGCTCCAGTGTACTTTTTGTACCTGCAGGTCTTCACTGTTAGGCCCCGTCATGATTTCAAAATCACCGGCTTCCCAATCATACTGCAGACTACTGTTATAGAACTTAAGGTCCTCCGGTGAGACCGTAAAATCGACATCTACCGTTTTGCCTTTGGGAATAAACACCTTTTTAAATCCCTTAAGCTGGCTGACGGGCCTGGCTACAGAGCCTACCAGATCTCTGATATATAACTGTACGATTTCCTGTCCGTCTCTGTCACCGGTATTGGTGACAGGCACAGTGATATTTACTGTCGTATTTCCTTTTAATGCCGTATCACTCAGCCGCATTTTTCCATACGTGAAAGTCGTGTAACTCAGACCGTAACCAAAAGGATAGACCGGCTGGTTGGAGACATCCAGGTAATTGGAGCGGAACTTCTGGAACCACTGATGCTCAGGTAACGGCCGGCCGGTGTTCATGTGATTGTAATAAAGCGGTATCTGTCCTACGTTTTGCGGGAAGGTCATTGTCAGCTTGGCACTGGGATTTACCGCCCCAAATAAAATATCAGTAATGGCTGGTGCAGCCATCGTTCCGCCAAACCAGCTGTCCAGAATAGCTGTCACATTTTTAGCTTCCCAGGGAAGTGTCAGTGGCCGGCCATTGAACAGTACCAGGACCACCGGCTTGCCGGTGGCCACCAGCGCCTTTAACAAGTCCTGCTGTACATCCGGAATGCTGATATCCGTCCTGCTGGAGGCTTCTCCGGTGAATTCGGCGCTTTCACCCAGGGCAGCCACAATGACATCTGCGTCTTTTGCCGCAGCAAGGGCCGCCTGGGTTAATGCTGCAGGTGAGGCTGTATAACGGGGAAGCGTCTTACCGAACAGGGTCGCATTGTTTTGCAGAGTGCTGTCCGCTGTCAGGTTCGCACCCGGCTGGTAAGAGATCTGACTGCTGTCTGCAACGGCACGCTTCATGGCTTCCAGTAAGGATAGTACACCGGTATTATTGGCGGCGACACTCCAGGTACCGCTCATCTGATTGGCCGCATCAGCCAGGGGACCGATCAGTGCGATCTTAGCCGTCTTTTTAAGCGGCAAGATCTTATTGTCATTTTTTAAAAGTACCATTGATTCACCGGCGACTTTTCTGGCAAATGCTTTATTGGCATCCGTAAATACCTCTGTCTTTGCCCGGTCCGCATTACAGTATTTATAAGGGTCCTTAAAAAGACCGAGGTCATATTTGGCTTCCAGGATCCTCCTGCAGGCCTCGTCGATTCCGGCCTGCGTGACCTTGCCTTCCTGTAAGGATCTGGCCAGGGTCTTTAAAAAGCCTTCTCCCACCATATCCATATCCAGGCCTGCATTTAAAGCAAGCGCGTTAACCTTCTGATAATCGCCCATACCATGAGCGGTCATTTCCGGGATACCGGTATAGTCCGAAACGACAAAGCCTTTAAAACCCCAGCGCTTTCTCAGCACGTCCGTTAACAGCCATTTATTGCCGGAGGCAGGCACGCCATCCACCAGGTTAAAACTGGCCATTACGGAACCCACACCCGCGTCCACGGCGGCCTTATAAGGCGCAAAATAATCATTGAACATCTGCAGGTGGCTCATATCTACGGTGTTGTAGTCACGGCCTGCCTCAACAGCGCCATAGAGCGCAAAATGCTTGACACAGGCCAGTATGTTTTCATCGGAGCTCAGGTCTCCCTGATAGCCCTTTACCATGGCTTTGGCGATCTGGCTGCCTAAATAAGGATCCTCTCCATTGCCTTCAGACACCCGGCCCCATCTGGGGTCCCTGGAGATATCCACCATGGGGCTGAAGGTCCAGCAAATACCATCTGCGCTGGCTTCTTTCGCGGCGGCCTTCGCTGTCTGCCGGATCAGATCCATATCCCAGCTGGTAGAAAGTCCCAGGGGAATGGGAAAGACCGTTTCATAGCCGTGGATCACGTCCATACCGAATATCAGGGGAATATGCAGCCGGCTTTGCTGAACAGCGATCTGTTGAACGGCTCTTATTTTCTCAACTGATTTTATATTAAATAATCCCCCGACTTTTCCCGCCCGGATGCTGGCGGCTATATCTGAATTCCTGGCCTGCCCGGTTGTAAAGTCTCCCGCACTGGGTAAATTTAATTGCCCGAGCTTTTCTTCCAGGGTCATTTTGGCCATGAGCCTGTCAATAAAGTCCGCCCTGGGATCTGCTTTAAGGGCAGCTGCTGGCCAAACCTGTACGTAGGAGGCGGCCTTAGATGCTTTCGCCAGGGACTGCGCCGCCAGCCGGTCAACACCTGACAGGGCCGTTGTCAGCAAAAGCGATAGCGCAGCGGCCCGCATGAGCCGCTGACAGCGATGTCCTACGCGCGTGGAAGAGTCTTGGAACATGATGATGATAAATTATAGTTGTTGAATGGAAATATATGGCCCTGGTCTGTGAAGTATGACTATCCAGACTGCTGTGCTTTTACAGCATCTGCTTCCAGGTAAGCCGCTTCAAAAACCAGGATAAAATTACGGTTCTGTTCTAAATAAATGCACCGGTTTTCATACCGGTTTAGTTCAGCGATGGGGAGGGCAGCCTGGAGGGCAGCCCCGCTGCAGAAGACCCCATGGTGAAACCCAATTTTTTCAGCCCGGTCCTGACCTCAGGTGCGCTCATAAATAACCGCCATAACAGACCGGAGCGGTAGTTTTCCATCATCACGACCACCGGCCCCTGATCGATGGCCAGATAGCGCTTGGGAAACCAGTTTTCCTGCTCGCTGAAGGCATCATAAAACCCGTATTTACCCAGCAGTCTGGTACCCAGACTATCATAGAAATAACGCATCGCCGCCATGGATTTATCGGGCGTATAGGGAAAGCTGGACAGGGCGGCGGTGGGACTGATGACACCCAGATCGCTGTTCATATTAGGGGCGTGTGCCGCATAGCCGCCGGTGGAATAGCTGGCTGTGAGTCCCCAGGACTTTGGACCGTAACCTTTAAACCCTTTAGGATTGTCAACACACCACTGATAATTGATCAGCGTCTGGTGGACATTTTCCTGACCGTAATTGCCATAACTATCTTTGAGGCCTCTGGGATCCAGTCCCAGATAGGAGTACTCTGACCAGAAAAGCGGCCCGCCGTTAGGCAGATCTCCCTGATGAAAAAACTGCAGGGAAATATCCTTGTAACTGCTTGCTCTTTTTATTTTGCCATTCATGGCCCAGCCGTTGTCATAAGTCGTTTTATCAATGCTGTGCGTAGGAGAGGAGGCGCCCAGTACATACATGATCAGGCATTCGTTGTAGCCATGTACCGGAAAGTTCATATCCCATCCGTAGTTGGGACTCCAGTGCCAATACAGCACCTTCTGGCCGCCTTTGGTATACCAGACAAAATCCACTTCCCGCCAGATTTTGTCTATACGGGCCGCTAATTTTTTGTCTTCAGTATCTCCGGCTAACAGGTATTGACGGGCGGTAAGCAATCCTTGCATTAAGAAGGAAGTTTCAACCAGGTCACCACCGTTATCCTTAGTACCAAAGGGTTTGGTCTTCCCTGTCGTTCCTTCATACCAATGGGAGTAGGCGCCGTGATAGCGGTCTGCTTTTTCCAGAAAGCTGACAATTGCCGCCAGGCGCTGCATGCCCTGTTCTCTGGAAATAAAGTGCCTTTCAATGCCGACAATTAAGGCCATGATACCAAAGCCGCTGCCTCCGGTGGTGACCACCGTCTGGTCATGCTGCGGATAATCACCGTCTATGTGAATGCGCTCGGGGGCCATCTTACTGACCGGCTCCGCCCCCTGGTAAAAATACTGAAAGGTTCGCTCCTGTACCAGATCAAAAAGAGCACTGTCCGAGCGTTGTCTCACCGTGTCTGTCACGGCGGTCGTGTCGCCCGCGCCGGTGCCTTTGGTCGCAGGCACCTGCCTGCAAGACAGCGTTAATACCAGCAGGCAGCTTAGACAGACAGGAAGAGGTGTCCAGCGCTGTTTATATTTTTTTACTAAAAATTCCGTATGCTTTTTGCGGATCATAATGCGTGTTTTTCTATTGCGTCTTATTTATCGGAAAGTCATGATTAATTATAACCGGGGTTTTGTGTCAGTTTACCGTCCGTTGCATCGATCTCAACCTGAGGCACCGGGAAATGCTCGTTCTTTCCTTTTGTAAATTTCTTACCCAGTGCCGTCAGCACCTCTGCGGCCCGGCCCTGGCGGATCAGATCAAAAAAGCGGTCACACTCCATGGCCAGTTCCACCCGCCTTTCTTTCCAGATAGCCGTTCTAAGTCCAGCCTGACCAGTCGCTGTTGTCGGGGCAAGCCCGGCCCTTTTTCGGATCAGATTCAGTGAACTGACGGCCTGGGCGCTGTTGCCGGATTCATTGGCTGCCTCCGCATTGATTAACACAATGTCGCCCATTCTGAGCAAACGTACATTTTTATTGGTATTATCGCCGTCTCCGTCGTAGGTCTCGTCAAAGACGCTCACGTAGGCTTTGTAGTTATAACGGGGATTGGCAGCCGAGGCGACAATAACCCCGTCAAACAGCGTGTCGCCGATATGAATAATGGTGGCTTTTTTTCTTTTATCGCCTGGTTCATACGCCTTATCCAGATCCTCGCTGGGCACGTTAAAGCCCCATCCGGAATAAGCGCTCACGCTACCACTGACCCCCACTTTTTTAAAGGTGGCCGCACGGATGCCCTGGACAGCAGTATACTGCTGTACGCCTGCATCAGGTACGCCGATTCTGCTTTGTATTTCAAACAGGGATTCTTTGGAGTTCTCGCCGATTTCCCGCCAGATAGTGCCGTAGTCATCCACCAGACCATAGGTCCCGTATTTGCCCTGCATGATCCCCTGGCTGAGATCAAATGCCTGCTGCCATTTCTTTTCATAAAGGGAAACTTTGGCCAGCAGGCCGGCGGCGGCGCCTTTGGTCGCATGGCCTCTCTCGGAGGCCGGCTGTGCATCATTGGTGGGAAGTACACTGACCGCTTCATTCAGATCTTTCTCGATAAAGGCGTAGATATCGGCTTGTGGCACCCGGGTGGACGCTTTGACAACATCATCGGTATTTTCAGAATTAAGCACGGTATCGACCAGCGGCACATCGCCGAACATGCGTACCAGGTTAAAATAATAATAGGCCCTCAAAAATTTCGCTTCTGCAATATAGCGGGCTTTGGTATCTGGACTTAAATTGGCGTATAAGCCGATATTCAAGATAGCCTGATTGCAGTTGGATACACCATTGTAATTACCGGTCCAGCCCTCTGCCACACTGCCGGTGGTCGCACTGTAGGTAATTGCATCCATCTGGTCTTTGTCTCCGCCCAGATCACCGGGGTCGCTGCCCTTATCGGCATCATCTGAAGTAATGGAAGTCAGTCCCAGCCAGGAAAAGGAGGACTCATTCCATTGCAGCAAATTGATATAACCGGCCGTCAGGAACTTCAGGGCACCTTTAGGATCCGTATAAATGGAATCATTTTGCTGCACCGTATTCTGTGGTGTGGGATTTAGATAGCCTTTAGAGCAGGAACTGTATAAAAGCACTGCTGATACACTGATGATCGTTATGAATAAGAATTTTTTCATGGTAATATTTTTTTGCATGACTCTTTACAATTGCTGTATTTGACAGCCTTAAAAACCGACATTTACACCGAGCATATAAGTGGCGGTGACCGGATAGATTTTAAGTTCGATTCCGGAATTCAGGGCATCACCCGGCAGTTCCGGCGTATAGCCACTGTATTTTTTCCAGATCAGCGGATTGTCGGCACTGGCAAATACCCTTAAGGACTGGATATGCCAGCGGTCGGTATTGGGGATTGTATAGCCCAGGGTAATGTTATTGACTCTTAAGAAATTACCTGATTCCACAAAATAGGTGGACGGTTTAGGGATCGCGTTGGACGCCCTGGGCTGGGTGCCGCCGGGGTTGTCCACTGACCACATATCGCGCACCCGGTCTGCCTCGATCTGGTCATTGCCTAAGCGCACTGCCTTTTTGCCGTTATAGATCTTGTTGCCGCTATTGCCATACAGGTCAAAAGAGAAGTCCAGGTTTTTCCAGTTAAAACCGCCATTAATGCCATAATAAAACTTAGGCTGATAGGACCCGGCAAAAATGCGGTCTTTGTCATCGATAAGTCCGTTTTGGTCCTGATCCACATATTTGAAATCCCCGGGCTGAGCCCCCTGGATATGTGCAGACTGGTCGATCTGTTCCTGGCTTTTGTAAATGCCGTCTGTCTGTAAGACCCAGAAACTGCCAATGGGTTGCCCTTCAACGGTATAGGTAACGATTTCTCCGTTACCCAGGCTGCCTCCCTTTAGCTGGAGCGTCCCGTCCACGTGGTCCACCACATTGGTGTTAAAGGTCATATTAAAACCCAGATGGTACTTAAAATCCTTGCCTGCGCTGGCCTGCCAGTTCAGATCAAATTCGACGCCTTTATTGCGCACATCGGCAGCCTGGGAGTAAACAACTTTGTCATTATCTCCGAAAGTCGACGGCACAGTGACCGGTATGTAGGCACTCGTCACTTTGTTATAATAACTGATATCTCCGCTTAACCTGTTCTGCAATAATGCGAACTCCAGGCCGATATCCGTTCCTTTGGTGGTTTCCCAGCTCACGGCTGCGTCCTTGATCTCATCGAAGGTCTGACCCATCTGAGGGGGATTATCGGGACCGCCAAAATCGTAAAATTTATCGGGCAGCGAGAGTTCATTTAAAATCCTCAGGTTGGAAATGGTAATATCATTTCCGACCTTTCCGTATCCTGCCCTCAGCTTTAATGAATTAAATACCTGCTGGTCTTTCATGAAGTTTTCTTCAGAGATCACCCAGGCACCGCCGACAGAGTAAAACGTGCCATACTGATTTTCCGTAGGAAAAGAACTGGAACCGTCTCTTCTTAAGGATCCGTTGAAAATATATTTTCTGTCATAGGTATAGATGACACGGCTGTAGGCGGAAGCCCTGGTCAGTACCGCTCCGCCGGAGCTTGCATTCACATTGTTTTCGCCCTGATGCAGATACCACCGGCTGGGGTCGGCAGGAACATTCTGAATGGATCCCATCCAGTCATTATCTCGTTTGCGCTCTGCAGAGTATCCCAGTGTGGCATTAATTTCATGCAGACCTCCAAAGGTCTTGTTGTAGGTGGCGTTATTATCGATAATATAGTAGAAGCTGTTATCATTATTTTGGGTCAGGCTGGAGATATCGTTTTTCATACTGCTCCAGATAAAATACTGCGGCACATAAACCTTCTGGTTGTGATTATGATAATCAAAATTGAAACTGCTTCTCAGTGTGAGCCCGTCCACAGGTTTTAATTCTGCAAAGACATTTCCCTGTAACCTGAGCTGATTGGAGCGGTCATGGGTGAGATCCAGTTTCGCCACGGGATTGCCGACATTCAGCAAATCAGTATACCCGTAGCTGCCATCAGCAAAACGTACGGGCACGGTCGGTGCCATCCGGTAGGCATCATCAAACTCAGTGGGTTTGTTGTTCATATTATTGACGCTGATGTTCAGGTTATTGCCCAGTTTGAAAAAAGGTGCCACCTTATATTCGTTGTTGATCCTGAAAGCGGCTCTGGTGTAGTCCTGACCGGGAATAATGCCCTGGTCTTTAAAGACGGATCCCCCGAAATAATACGTTACTTTTTCAGAGCCTCCGCTGATGTTGAGGCCATAATTCTGGATCAGGCCTTTATGGGTGATTTCATCAAACCAGTTGGTGGTAGCACCGATGGAATCCAGGTCAAATGCCGGTGCCACACCATCATAAGCCCTGGCAGCATTGGTAAAGGCGGCATAGGTTCTGGCATCTGCCATTTTTACCGTAGAGGTGGGCGTCTTAAAACCGGTGTAAGCGTTAAAAGAAAGCCGCATTTTTCCCGACTGGCCACCTTTGGTCGCAATAATCACCACCCCTTTACCAGCCCGGGAACCGTAAATGGCCTGAGCAGAGGCGTCCTTTAAGACCTGGACAGAGGCAATATCATTATTATTGATATTGGTGATATCATCGGTAATGACACCGTCGACAACATAAATAGGATTAGCATCGCCTAATACGGAACCCACACCGCGTACCCGTACCTGTGGCTGAGACCCGGGAGCACCGGAGGAGGTGATCTGCACGCCGGGCACCTTACCCTGAATGGCCTGCGCTGCACTTAAGACAGGACGCTGCGCAATTTCTTTGCCATCGACCTTGGCAACGGAACCTACCACCTGGCTTCGCCTGGCCGTACCGTATCCGATAATGACGACCTCATCCAGGTTGCCTGCAGCCCCATGTAACAGGACCCTCAGTGTCGTCTGATCTCCCAGTCTGAGTGTCGTTCCGCTGTATCCGATGGAAGATACTGAGAGCTGATCTCCCGGGTTTCCCTGAATGGAAAACTGGCCGGCGGAATCTGAAATAGCACCTTTTCCTGTATTAAGCAGTGTAATAGAAGCACTGACAATGGGCTCGCCCGTTATGGAATCTGTTACCCGGCCGTTATAGATCTGTTGTGTGATCCCAAGGCAGGGCAGGGCCACGATCAGCACAAAAAATGTCAGGATTTTTTTCATAATGCTTGTGTTTAAAAATGGTAAAAAGGCGAAATCGCCTGAATGGATCGTCATAAACTGATCTTCGATTCATTCCCAAATTTAACACAGCCGCACCCCCTGTTAGAAATTCCTTAACACATCTAAACTACATCAATGGACTGCTCAGCGGGTCAATCACTTGCTCAAAACTACATCATTATACAACTTTAATATATTTAAATAATTATTTATCAACACATAAAATAAAAATTCGCTTACCCTGTTTAAATAACACCTGTTAGCGTCCTGCAACTCTGAAAACACCATTGTTAATACCGTTTTGAGCCCGTATTAACGAGGCTGAAAATTAAAAAAACGGTCAGCCCGGGCAGTCAAATCAGAATCGCAACATAAAATCACTCAGATTATCATGGACCTCCAGGCGAAGTTTTTTCCTGAGCCGGTATCTTTTGATCTCGACGCCGCGCACCGAGATGTTTAATAAAGGAGCAATCTCTTTCGTACTCAGGTTCATTTTCAGATAGGCGGCTAAGCGGAGATCCTGTGCCGTAAGCTCGGGGTATGCCTGCACCAGTTTTTCAAAAAAGGCCTCATGCACTTTACTGAATCCATTGTCGAATAACTGCCAGTCAGCCTGTTCATCCTGAATATATTTGTTCAGTGATTTAGAGAGCTTTTGTATGCGGCTGTCGACAACTTGCGCGTCCTGATCTTTCTGGGCCTTCATATGGTCCAGCTCGTCTTTCAGCCGTTTTAAGACCTTTTTCTTTTTGATCAGTTCCATGGCCAGCTTGGCCAGGTCTTCACTTTTATGCAGTACTTCCTCCGATAATTTTTTCTGTTCCAGCAGCAAGAGCTGATTCGCATTTTTTTCTCTTTGCAGTTGCAACGCTTCCCGCATTTTGCGGGTCATCGCCTGGCGCTGTAGTTTGAGCCGGTGTTTGTGTCCACGCCAGAGCAGCAGACAGACCATCACTAATAGCAAAAAATAGACACATCTGGCCACCACAGAGTAATACCAGGGGTTCAGCACCCAGATATCCAGACTGGCTATCTTATCTGACAGGGAACTCCTGACCTCAAAACTGTAACGGCCTGCCGGCAGGTTATTTAATTCCTTCCAGCCCGCGACAGAGGGGATACTCCAGGTGTCCTGATCACTGCCTTTTAAACGGAAGCTATAGGTAACGGGCTGTTCATAATAGGGCAGGGAGTAAGAAATTAAAAGATTGTTCTCACGGTAAGGTAAGATAAGGCTGCCATCTGGTTGAATATATTTTTTATCAAGTGAAGCAGGTTTGCCATCTGACATCAGCATGATCTGGCGGAAACTCGGAGCCGGCAGATTGACCGGTAAAGTCCGCTGTGTTTTGTGTAACAGGGCAAAGCCATCTTCTCCTGTAACGAGGCTTTCGGTTTTATTAATAGCCGTGATGGATTCAAATCCACGAACCATGTTAAACAGATGCGTATTGAGCGCAAAATGTGTCCATTCCCCGGAACTTCCTTTGTAGTGTAACTGATGCTGTGCATCTAAGACCCAATAGCCGCTTTCCTTGTCCCTGAAAATAGCCACAGGCTTGTTAAAGGGCGAAAAATACGCTTCCAGCCGTTTGTCACGCACAAGGCTGTCACCGGCCCATTTAAAAATACCTGCTGTTCCCGCCAGGTGCACTGTTCCCTTAAAAGTAAATATACTCCACCTGAGTGTAGTAGGACCTAAGGTTTTAAGCGGCAGCATGGTAGAGGATAACAGATCCTGATAACCCGAGTCGGGCCGTAACAGATAAATACCTTTGTATGCGTGCATCGCCCATATTTGCCCGTTACTGTCAATGGCCATTTTACTGACGGCCATATTTTCCGTTCCTTTTAATACATGTGTAAATTGCCACTGGCTATTTTTTTTCTGGTAGACGGCAATCCCATTATAAGTTCCCTGCAGTAGCCTTTGAAGGTTACCGTTTCCACGGCCGGGCGCAGCCACCAGATCCCAGCCGCCAGGCAAGCCGGATATCTTCTGTATGCCGCCGGCAGTGACTGTATACGTACCTGTATTATTACCACAAAAAAGCGTGCCGTCGATCACTTTTAGATCCCAGACCTGTCCTCTTATCCCTGGCACTTCCTGCAACTTAGATAAATCAAACCCAGCCATCCCGTTATAAGAAGCGCTGTAGAGTCCATGATTGGAACCGACATATAACCTGCCGGCAAACGGGGCGACTGCATACACAGTGCCGATACGGCCTTGCAGATCCTTGAAATAAGCAACATTGGATTTTAGCACCAGCTGCGCAATTCCCTTATCCATGGCCAGCCAGAGATTTCCCTCCTTATCCGGGTACATGCCCAGAATCGTGTTGTTCAACAACCCGGATTTCTTATTGACGATCGCCTTTTTCTCTCCCCGGGTATTCATAAAAACAACCCCCTCACCAATGGTACCGATCGCATATAAATCATCACCCAGCTTTACCCCCGCATTCACCTCTCCGTTTTTGAGCAGCGGATCTGCCGCTGTATGAAACGCAGACAGGCTGCCTGTCATGGGATCCATAATGAAGAGCCCCTCTCTTTCTGTACCCATCAGGATCTCACGGGTACCATAAGGCAACATCAGCGTGATGCGTTTAGTGGTAAGGAAGGGCGCATCACTTACCGGCTCCAGGGTTTCATTTTCGCTGATCCTGAATAACCCCTTGCCTAAAACCTGCACATAAAAATGATCCCGGATCTGATAGGTATACAGTATCGTTGCAGGTGCAACGATGGTTTTGACCCTGCCATTATGTAATAGATGAATTCTGGAAAAAGACTGGAATAGGATAAAGTTAGCGGCCGGCAGGATCTTCCAGATTTCCTCTGCTTCAAACATAGGATCTTTTACCAGGCTACTCAGGTTCTGAAATCTAAATCCGCCGTAAGCGTTTTTTTCCCAATAACCGAATACCCCGAAACCGCCACCATACACCCGGCCATGACCATCTGCCGCTACGGCACGTACTATCTGGTTTTCAGGCATGGGGTAGTGGTGCCATGCAGCACCATCGTAGCTCAGTAAGCCTTCGTTATTGGCAAAGAACAGTAGCCCGTCCTCATTTTGCGTAACGGACCAGTTCTGGCTTTGTGCCTGATAAACAGCGGTGGGATAATTGATAATTTCCGGACGCAGGCTTATCTGCCCGTCCAGGGTGTTAAGAGGACTGGTAAAAATATATAATAATATGATAAGTAATATATAGCGCCTGGAGCTCATCTTATTTAAGAAAACTATTTGAACAAATATAGTCATTTCTGCCATCACCCTCAGTGGCCGGTAATGCGAAAGAAAATGGCTGGCAGCGTGCGTCTTGCACCCTGCCAGCCATTTGAAAACTTACTTGAAAAAAGAGGTCAGGTTACTTACCTGCAGTATCAGAAGGCGTTACATCCAGCACCTGGATATCAAATTTAAGGTTGCTGTAAGCGGGGATTTTATCGCCTTGCGCCCTGTCTCCATAGCCCAGTTCTGCCGGGATATAAATTGCGCCCTTAGCGCCTTTACCGAATAAACGCAGCCCTTCATCCATACCGGCAATGGAACGGTGCTCACCGATCGCAATAGGCAATGGCTCCGTATGACCCGCGATGGTAGAGTCAATATTTGAATCAAACGGTTCACCGTTAGACAACAGGCTTCCCGTATATTTAATGGTGGCCGTCATGCCTGAATCCGCTTTTTTGCTGATATCACCCGGCTCATCAATTACCACGTAGGCACCGCTTTTGGTTTTGACCGCCTTCAGCCCCTTGTCTTTAATATATTTATCCAGATCAGCTGTGGCTTGTTTTAACTTTTCTGATGCAACTGCTTCCTGTTTGGTGCGCTCTTTTGTTACATCCGCCTGCGCAGCCGCCTCATCCTTAAAGACGTTCAAAATGCTGACCGTGGCCTTCACATGACGGCCCTTGGTCATAAAGGGAGGCAATCCCTGGTTAGGGCCGCCTTGTTTAATGATGCTGTCAACGCTGATGATCACCTCTGCACTGTCGCCGGACTTCAGCTGCGGGAAGATCTCCAAAAAGGTCATCTTGGTTCTCGCGCTGGTATCCACCTTCGTATACTGCGGCATCATATCATACGCATCACGCCAGACACTGTCCTGCAGTTCGGGAATGGAAAACTTGAACTTAAATTTAATAATATCACCAACGGCTGCTTTCACACCCATGGTATCTGCACCCACCACTTTGCCAGGCAGGATTTTATATTTCATGCCGGAGGGAGTGGTCTTGTAATTGACATTACAAGCGGCCAGGCCCAAAACTGCTGCGGCTGAAAAGGCGAGAAGTAATTTTTTCATTTTTAATGTATGAGATCTTTAATAGTTTAGATGCGCAATATTAATTCAAAGCGGACTTATAATCTAATAAAACCGTTTTAAATTTTTGAACCGTTTCGGCCAGCGAATCCAGCGTATTACCGCCTGATGCATTTTTATGTCCGCCGCCGTTAAAATGCTTTCGGGCAAACTGATTCACATCAAAATCGCCCTTGCTTCTGAAACTCCATTTCCTTTCTTCATCCCGGTCAATGACAATGGCGCCAAAGCGGATGCCCTCCAGGGACAATAAATAGTTAACAAGTCCCTCTGTATCACCTGTCTTTGTGTGAAAAGCCAGCAGATCAGATTTAGGGATGGTCATGATAGCGGTATTATATTCATAGAGTACCTCCATGCGCTTCAGCAGGGCATTACCCAGAAAACGCAGACGCTCCTCGGAATTAGAATCATAGATATGTTCATGGACCCTGCTGTGATTCAGGCCCAGGTTTTTCAGATCCGCGATGGCTGTATGAACAGAGGCAGTGGTGGAAGGAAACCGGAAAGATCCCGTATCGGTCATAAGACCGGTATAGATACAGCTGGCCAGATCCGGATCAATCAAATCACGGTGACCACTTGAAATAATAAAGTCATAGACCATTTCACAGGTCGAACTTTTAGCCGTTATACTGATCCCGTAATCAAAGACGGCAACCTGAGGCTGTTCATGATGATCGATCAGGATCTTCACCGCTTTTGCCTCCGTGAGTAGCTGTTCCATATTCTTGGTCCTGTACAGTACATTAAAGTCCAGGCAAAATATCCAGTCAGCTGCGTTCACACAGGCTTCGCTCTCCGGCTTACTTTTCTCATAATCCCAGACAAGATCCGCCCCCGGCATCCAATCCAGAAAAGCAGCCCAGTTTGTCGGGGAGATCACCTGTACCTGGTGCCCGAGTCTGGTTAATAAATGATACAGTGCAAGGGTAGAGCCCATCGCATCGCCGTCCGGCTTCTGATGCATGGTTATCACCACTTTTTTTGTATCCGTGGTATTATTCAATAATGTATAGAATTCAGTTATGGGTTTCATGTATCGTTTTTCGATGATAAATATCGCGGCGCCTATTGAGGTAGTTGGTTTAATATCAATAATTACCGGTGCTGTTTAAAATCCAACAGGCGCAAAAATAACTGATTTTAGGCGGTTAGCAAAGGCGCGCGCGCAGGATTTGTTGAGGTCAACAGGGGTGTATTTTTTAAAAAAAATTGTAAAATATCTCTTTTCTGGCACCCCTGAAGACAAAACAGACGCAGTAGCCTCAACCTGGACCATGAAAATGGGCTGTTTTACAGAACCTTCCACTGGTTTATTGCCGGAAAAGCTTTATTTTTGCGGCCAATCTAAAAAAAATATGAGCAATACAACTTTTACCATGATTAAACCGGATGCAACGGCTAAAGGCCACACCGGTGCGATCTTAGATCAGATCATTAAAGCTGGCTTTACCATTAAAGCGATGAAATGGACCCAACTGACCAAAGAGCAGGCCGGTGCATTCTACGAAGTACACAAAGAGCGTCCTTTCTATGGTGAGCTGGTTGATTTTATGAGCAGCGGCCAGATCGTTGCAGCCATCCTGGAAAAAGAAAATGCAGTCGCTGATTTCAGGACCCTGATCGGTTCAACCAATCCTGCAGAAGCAGCAGAAGGAACCATCCGCAAGCAATTTGCCGCCTCCATTGGCGAAAATGCTGTTCATGGCAGCGACAGTGATGAAAACGCACAGATCGAGGGTAACTTTTTCTTTTCCAGACTGGAAAGATTCTAGGTCCATCCCGCGGTCAGCCGTATCGTATAAAATAAAAGCCCTGGCAGGAGCGTAAAGCTTTCCTGTCAGGGCTTTTTATTGTCCCTTCGGTAAATCCGCTTATGCAAAACGGATAGCGCTGTGGCTATCCGTCTATGCAAATTTACTAACACATTTCTTTTTTCTGGCCCGCTACTTTTTGGCTGCCTTTTTCTCGGCCGCCTCCGCAGCTTCATCCACAGCAGCAGCCGTATCCTCCGGCGCCTGCTGATCAGATAGCTTGGCCCTGATCTTACCCTCTATCTCGTTTGCGAGATCCGGATTATCAGTCAGTAAGCTCTTCACCGCATCCCGGCCCTGGCCTAATTTGCTGCCTTCATAACTGAACCAGCTACCGCTCTTGCCCACAATGCCCAGTTCAACGCCCATATCGATGATCTCCCCGATCTTGCTGATGCCCTGTCCGAAAATAATATCGAACTCCGTATTACGGAAAGGAGGGGCTACCTTGTTCTTAACGACCTTGACTTTCACACGGTTACCAACAGCCACATCCCCGTCTTTGATCTGAGCCGCGCGGCGGATATCCAACCGCACAGAAGCATAGAATTTAAGCGCATTCCCGCCGGTTGTCGTTTCGGGGTTACCGAACATGACGCCGATCTTTTCACGCAGCTGGTTGATAAAGATACAAATAGTATTGGTTTTACTGATGGTTGCCGTCAGTTTACGCAATGCCTGGCTCATCAGTCTTGCCTGCAGACCCATTTTAGAGTCACCCATTTCACCTTCCAGCTCTCCTTTAGGTACCAGCGCAGCAACAGAGTCGACAACCACTACGTCGAGTGCTCCGGAAAGGATCAGCCGGTCTGTAATTTCCAGGGCCTGTTCCCCGTAGTCTGGCTGAGAAATAAGCAGATTATCCACATCAACGCCCAGTTTACGGGCATAGCTGCTGTCAAATGCATGTTCCGCATCCACGATGGCACACATCCCGCCTCTTTTTTGCGCTTCCGCAATCACGTGGGTCGCCAGCGTGGTCTTACCGGAAGATTCCGGCCCGTAGATTTCGACCACACGGCCCCTGGGTAGTCCGCCGATGCCAAGGGCGGTATCCAGCCCAATAGAACCTGTTGATATAGAATCAATTACCTGGTTAGGCTTTTCATTCATCATCATGACACTGCCTTTCCCAAAATCTTTGTCAATTTTATCGATTGTAAGCTTTAATGCTTTTAATTTTTCCGCATTTACATTGCTCATGCTATAAAAGAATTTTTTAAATTAGATGATTCAGATGTTCAAAAGTACAATATTTTTTTAATAAAACTAATCAAATTAGTTTATTTTTAATAATAGTCTTAGACATAATGTTATTTTATTATAAGATTTTTCGGCTGAAATATCCTGTTAATCCTGTGAAAATAGAAAAGATTCTGCACAATCGAATAAATTCCTGCAGCTTTTTCTCCTGCCTGTATTAAAAACGAAAAAGGCCTTCTTTCCTTTAGTCCTCTTCTTTTTTCAAGAAAAATCAAACTAAAGAAAAAAAGGCGCTTTTTTTCAAGATAAGACGGTGAAGCGAATCGCTTCACTATTTAAGCTAGTGTATTCAAATCAATGAAATACGTAACGAAAGGCAATGCCGAACCGGCCTGCCTCAAAATTAGAGCCATGTGTTAATACCCACATAGGCCGCCAGTCAAAGCCAAAATTGATCGGAGCACTTGGGACTTTATATTCAAGGCCAAGTGCCGGACGCACCAGAAAATCAGTGCTGCCATCGCCAAATGCGGCCTGCGGGCCTACGCCTATATTCCACATCAGCCCCGGGGCATTACGGATGGCCTCATTGTAGGAGTATTCAGCTCCCAGAAGCGTCACACCGTTGCCAAACAGTAACATGCCCTGAATGGCATCATGATTATTCACAAAATGCTTGACATGGGGGCCTACCAAGGTAGGGCCGTTACCAAAATCAATGAATAATCCACCTGCAGTGCGATAAGATTGTGCCTGCAGCTGCTGTGCGGCTCCGATAAGCAGCAGAGCAGTAAACGCAAGGAGAATTTTCTTCATACTCAAAATTTTAATTTGCAATTGTTTGTTTCAGCTTGAAATACAAAATCTAAGCCAAAATCAATTTCTTTTTTAATATACCGGTTTTCAGGTAAGGCACTGTGTACCGGATTTCACCTATTTCGATGTGCACCAGACAATTAATTACTGATACAGCTAATAGGCTAAAGCGCCAAGTGGGGACCTATGATGGCTGTTGGCAACTGTCGAAATAAATATTATCCCGCGCTGTAGCGTTTGGACACCAATTGCCGTTTGAATAAGCAGTAAAGAAAATAGCTGAAAGGCGTATCAATAACTGGCTGATCAGCAACAAAACTATTAATAGAAACGACCATGAAAAAGATGATTGAAATGGCAACCAAAATGCGCGTATGGCTGATACTTGCAGTCGCGGTATTGAGTATCAGTTCTTGCCTGAAAGACGATAATAACTATAGCGTTCAGGCAGCAGGGGTGGCCCTGATCAATGCCTCGCCGGGATCCGGGGCGCTGGATTTTATCTCAGATGGCAGGGTAAACGACCTGCGCACCAAATTTGCCTATGACACGGTAATCTCATACAGCGGCGCCTACCCGGGTTACAGGCTATTTGGGGTGTCTCCCCAGGGCAGCAGAGAACTGCTGGGCTCCCAGCAATTTTCCCTGGAACCAGGAGGAGCGTATTCTTTGTTCGTGACCGATACCCTTAGTGAAATTAAGCTGGTCATGCTCAAAGACAGCCTGAGCAGCCAGGACTCCACCAAAGCCACCATCCGTTTTGCCAACATGAGTGCTGACGCGCCTAAACTCAGTCTTGAATTAAGTGGCAGCGGGTCGCTGAAGCTCTCTGATATCGCTTATTCAAAGGCGACAGCATTTGAGAGCGTTGCCCCCGGCGAAGGCTACACGCTGAAACTGATCGATAATGATACCAAAAAGACTTTGGTCACAAAATCCAAAGTAACCCTGAAAAAGGGGCTGATATATACCGTCTGGGCCAAGGGGGTATTTGCAAGCACAGACAGTAAAATGAAACTGGGGCTGGGACTGATGGAAAATTAATGGGTTAACAGGGATGCTGAGGGAAACCTCAGCTCCTTTGTTAACTGAATAATAGTTACTTTTGAATATGCATTGATAATTAAGCGGTTTATTAGCAGCTTAGCTCAACGAAGGAACAGTAAACTTACATTAAAAACAGCCTTTAAAACCCAAACGAACAAAAGTCAGGGTTCTTTTGAATGAAACGCGACGCATCCAGCATTAAAAGCCTTGTCCTGGACTGTCAAAACAGTGTTACATCCTCTAAAGAGAGGGTGTATAAGACTTTTTATGGCTATTTGATGGCGGTGATTTTACGTTATGTAAATGAGGTGGATGACGCGGAAGAACTGGTCAATGACACCTTTATGAAGATCTTTAAACATATAGATGGCTTCTCGGGACCGGAAGAGGTAGAAAGCTATGCAAAATCCTTTAAAGGCTGGATCGCAAAAGTAGCTTCCAGAACGGCCATTGATCATCTGCGTAAACAGAAAATCAATTTCACGACCAATGAAATTGAAAAAGCCAGGTCTTTTGTAGCCAGTGATCCGGTAACAACGAACATGGAGGTAGCAGGCATTATGTCCTTACTCAACCAATTACCCGAGAGCCATAAACTGGTCTTTAATCTTTATGAAGTGGAGGGCTATAGCCACGATGAGATCGCAAAAATGCTGGATATACCTGCAAGTACGTCCAGGGTATTTTTAACAAGGGCAAAAACAAAATTAAGAACGCTATATACCGCTAAATTCAGCACCTGTTGAAACGCAGCAGTATATGACGCAATTATAACAACAATGAAAAGAATATTTATTAATCAGGTAAGCGCTTAGCATGGAAAACGAAGACAAAGATATTATTCGTCAGCTGGCAAATAAGCTAAGAGAAGGAGAGCTTCCCTATAAGGAAGGTGCCTGGGAGCGCTTCGAAGCGATGGAAGCAAAAGCCGTGACAGCTGCTGCCAGTGCCACTGAAAGCATACCAGGCTCCGCTGCCCGCGTCCGCTCTATATGGCGGCCCTGGATGGGTGTTGCCGCGGCGGCGCTGCTGGCCATTGGTGCAGGCTGGTTTTACATGGCCAGCCATCATCCACAGCCAGACACCCTGACCATGCCTTCCAGCCAGATAGCGGCCGGCGATGCTTCCAGGCCCGTAGAGCAAGGGCAACAGCCGCCTCGTGACAAAGAGCAAAGTGCGGCCACGTCCCTTGCCAGCAACAGCCAGCCTGTAGCTGCTATCATTAATAACAATGGCGAACCAAACAGGGTCGCCCCGCTTAATGGTAATACGACAAGTAACTATGAATTTAATTTTCCCTATTTGATAGAACATGCCGGTATTATAAAACTCAACAATACTTTCCTCCAGGGCGACAGGGCGGCGGCCGAAGCCATTGCCCAAAATGCACTGGCCTCCATTAACACGGACCTGCAACCCGGCGCGCCGGGGCTTAGATTATCTCCGGTAGGGCCTGTTTATACTTTGACAGAAAATCAAACGACGGCAGCCCTCCCCAAGCAGAATGTAAGCAATACGGACCTTCATCAAAAACCGGTGGCCAAATCCGAAACAAGTCCTGCGCTGAGCCGGCCTGGAGGGGAGCCATTTGATGACAAAGGATATTTTGATGTCGATGACGATGCGCATTCAGGTAAATGGGATATGGGCGTAGTCGTTACACCGGCTATAAGCAATAATTCTAAGCTGAATATGGGTTACGGGGTAAGCGTGGGTTATAAATTAAGCAACAGGCTTTCTATCAACTCCGGCGTAGCCTATACGGAACTGTCAGGCTCTAAAGATGCCGGTCCCCAGGCCAGCTTTGCTTCAGGCGGCAGGACACTGTCCTCTATTGATGCGACAGCTGCCGGCGTGAATGTACCGCTGGAACTGCGCTACCATGTCAGCCGTAAGATATATGTCGGTACAGGAGTATCAGCCATGGCGGTGCTGTCTGATAAAGTCGAGCGTAAATATGCCATCGCACAGATGCAGACCTCTGCATTTGAAGCGAAAAACGGGCAGGCACTTAAGCCAGACGCCATGCAGGTCATTGCCTCTAATATAGAACGCAAAGAAGTCCTTCCCGAAGACCAGGCGCGTTCAAAGGATTTTGCCGGCTTTATCAATTTTTCATTCGGATTTAAACAACCGCTCAATAAAAGTAAATCACTATCCATCGAGCCTTTTATCAGTGTTCCTATGAGCAATAATTTATTTAACCAGAATATCAAGATGACTGATGGTGGCCTTCGTATTAAACTCGGACTGTAACCCCGTCCAGCCCCCGAAATAAGGCCATGCTAACTAAGGCTGTTGTTAACCGCTGAAAGACCTGACCTAAGGGACGCCCTGACCCGGATCAACATAAAGACCCGCTGGCAAACTTAAAAAACAACAGGTTTCGCCAGCGGGTCTGTTTATTTCTAAAAAAGGGAGTCGCTTACAGGCATCCGGCCTATTTTTTCTTCTGCTCCGCAGCATTACGCTCAGAAAGCTCCAATATAACATTCCACTGATCTTCACTAACGGGAGATACCGAAAGCCTTCCCTGCCGGATGAGCGCCAGGTCCTGCAGGCGCTTTTCTGCTTTCATTTGCTGTAAATCAACAGGAGCTTTTAACGCCTTGACCGGTTTCAGATCCACGGCCACCCAACGCTCGTCATCTATGGTCGGATCCTGATAAAATTCTTTTATTACCTGTGCAATCCCTACAATCTCCATCCCTTCGTTGCTGTGATAGAAAAAGACCTGATCTCCTTTTTTCATTGCCCTCAGGTTATTACGGGCCTGGTAATTGCGCACACCGTCCCAAAAGGTTTTCTTGTCCTTTTTAAACTGTTCCCAGCTATATTTGAAAGGTTCTGATTTAACGAGCCAGTAGTTATTTGACATAGCCAATAGATTTAAATAAGTAAATGTAATCCGAAATCAATCCCAGCCGCTGGCCAGTACATCTGCCAGGTGTAAACTTTTAATATCTGCGCCCTTTTTGCCTGCACAGCCGCCAATATGCATCAGACAGCTCATATCTGTTGAGATCAGATAATCAGCCTTGGTATCCAGGGCATGCCCGATTTTCTGATCAGCCATCGCTACACTGATGGGGTTAAACTTAACAGCGAACGTCCCTCCAAAGCCGCAGCAGGTGGAAGTTTCTTCCATCTCGACCAGTTCCAGCCCCCTGACATGGGAGAGGAGACGGCGGGGTTCATCTTTGATCTGACACTCTCTTAAGCCGGCGCAGCTATCATGAAAAGTCGCGCGCCCCTGAAAACTGGCGCCGACATCCTCGACTTTCAACACGTTGACCATGAAGTCCGAGAATTCAAAGATGCGTTCGCCGATGGCCTTTACATCATGAACAAGAGAGGAATTCTCAAACAGCTTTCCGTAATAGTTTCTGACAAACCCGGTGCAACTGGCACTGGGCGCTACAATATAATCATCCGTTTTAAAATCTTCCAGAAATTTCTTGCAAACAGATTTTGCCTCTTCAAAAAAACCCGCATTAAAGGCAGGCTGTCCGCAACAGGTCTGATTGGTATTATATTTTACATGGCACCCCGCTTTTTCCAGAACTTTCACCATATTGAAGGCTACACTGGGGTAAAGCTGGTCTATAAAACAGGGTATAAATAATTGAACATCCATATCACTTAAATAGTATTGTTATTTGGAAAAAGCCGGCTTTGGGCTTCCAGACTTAATAACCAAAAACCTTGCTAAAAAGCAGGAAATAAAACAAAGCCGTAACAATAATGGATAACAGCCCTTAATCCAGATCGCGGTTCAGCCCGATCATTTTAAGTGCGGTTATGGCAGCTTCCTCCCCCTTATGTCCATGTATACCGCCTGTGCGTTCAATGGCTTCCTGCTCATTATTTAACGTTAATACGCCAAAGATGACGGGAACCGGCAGTGTCAGATTAAGTGCTGTTACGCCTTCGGATACCATCTGACAGACGTATTCAAAGTGCGGAGTTCCGCCCTGAATCACGGTCCCCAGCGTGATAAAAGCATCTGCCTTTTTGCTGGCGACGCTCTGATAACGCTGTACCGCAAAGGGGAGCTCAACAGCTCCCGGAACCACCAGTGTCTTATAAGACGCCCCGGCTGCTTTCAAAACATTGATACATCCCTGTTCCAGGCGATCTACCAAATGAGCGTTCCATTCGGTTTTTACTATGACGACAAAGGCATCCGCTAATTCAGGGATGCCTTTTGTCAATACGTTATTTCCAGTACTGGCCATAATCGTTTATTAGTTTGCAGGTTGTAATTCCAGGCGGTTCAGGTATTTTTCTGCCTGGGTACCTTTCACCGTATTGGGGAATTCATCCTTTAGTTTTTTATAAATAACAACAGCATCGCTTTTCTGACCAGCCAGTTCGCTTAAAAGCGCGGCCCTGAAAAGATACTCAGAAGCATTTACAGCGTCGTCTTCAAAAGTAGAAGCGGCCTTTTTGTAATTGTCAATCGCCTCTTTATTTTGTTTGAGTTCACTGTAAGCATCTCCTAAAGCACCATAGGCCATCATCTGGATCTGCTTTTGCTCTGTTTTGAAGTCTTTCAGATATTTTACGGCACTTTGATAATCACCAATGTGCAGATAGGCAGCTCCGGCATAATATTTTGCCAGGTTACCGGCAGGCGTGCCGCCATAGCTCTTTATGATACCGAGTGCGCCACCGCCCTGGCCATTACCATTTAATACAGCTTTATAAGCCGCCGTATCCAGTGTCGGGTTGAAGGCAGCCGCCTGAAAAGCAGCCTGCACAGAAGATAGCTGTTCATTTGCCCGATCTACCTTCGGCCCCTGGATAAAGGCCTTGTAAGCAATAATGCCCAGAATGGCAATAATGATAACTGCAAGGATCGTAAGGAGCGACTTCTGGTTTTTATACCAAAACGCGGTCAGATCCGCACTGCTTTTTGCCTGATTGTAAGCCATATATTGTTTTGATTTTTAATATGATATTAGTCTGTAATGAATTCATAATTAGGATCCGCATAGACATCTTTCAGCACTTCGCTGGCGTCCGGGAACGGGCTTTCCTCTGCGAACTTAACAGCGGCTTCCACAACGTCTTCAATGCGTTTGTCGATAGCGGCGATTTCCTCGTCCGTAGCAATACCTTTTTCCTTGATGGTATGCAAAGTGAGCAAAATAGGATCCTTGGATTTATATTCTTCCAGTTCTTCTTTGGTACGGTATTTTCCCGGATCAGAAATAGAGTGGCCTTTATAGCGGTATGTCTTGATTTCCAAAAGGGTAGGGCCGCCTTTTTCGCGGGCGCGCTTTACCGCTCTGGAAACGGCTTCGTGAACATTTTCCGGATTCATGCCATCAACAGAGTCGCCGGGCATTTCAAAACCGTCAGCCAACTTATAGATATCCAGCACATTAGAGGTCCTTTCTACAGAAGTCCCCATTGCGTAATGATTGTTTTCGCAGATAAAGACGACCGGCAGGTTCCAAAGCATCGCCAGGTTAAAAGTCTCATGCAAAACACCCTGTCTGGCTGCACCATCTCCAAAGAAGCAAAGCACTACATTGTCCGTTCCACGGTACTGTTCTGCAAAAGCAAGTCCTGCACCCACACCGATCTGGCCACCGACAATACCATGACCACCAAAAAAATGGTGTTCTTTACTGAAAAAGTGCATGCTGCCGCCTTTTCCCTTCGCACAGCCTGTAGCTTTACCATAGAGTTCAGCCATCGCTTCATTGGGGGTAATACCTTTAGCCATACCCAGACCATGATCACGATAGGCGGTGATAAAAGGGTCTTCGGGGCGTGTGGCCGTCATACAGCCGGCAGCGATCGCTTCCTGTCCCACATAGGCGTGGAAAAATCCACGGATCTTCCCTGCCATTTTATACTTTTCTTCCGCTTTAAGCTCGAACTGGCGGATGAGTTGCATCAGTTCATACCAATACAAATAGGTTTCCTTCGAAAATTGAGTATTTGTAGCCACGATAATAAAATTTGAGACGCAAATATAGTAATAAATTCCAGAAATCAGCAGCGAATGGCAGATTGGTTTTCAATCAAAACTAAAAATTACCTGGACCACAACATCGCCTGAAGATCAGGTGGCTGAGAAAGCATTTTTTAGAGGAGTTTGACAGCAGTCGTTGTTTTACCGATGGTCTGCCCTTGTTTGTCGAAAACAGGGGCAGATATCGCTTCCAATTCCTGTATTTTTGCTGCTACGATGAAAAAGCAAACATCCTCACCTGGCCGCCCGGGGAAAGCAGGCCAGCCTAAAGCAAATATATTCAAGGTCTTAAAACCCTACAAAGGGCTCCTGGCAGGGCTGCTGATTTTTGCCCTGCTGAGTAATTTACTGAACCTGGTCATTCCCAAAATAATTGAAAAAGGTATTGATAACTACACCCATCATACCTATCAGCTTTCCGGTATACTCACGATTTTCCTTGCCGCCACCGTGGGTATTTTTGTATTTACCTACCTGCAGAGTATCATCCAGACCTATGCGTCCGAAAAGGTAGCAAGGGACCTGAGACGGCAGCTGGCAGACAAGGTATCCCATCACTCTTACAGGCAGATACAGTCCGTCACGCCCAGTAAGATACTGACCAATCTTACCTCTGATGTAGATGCCGTCAAAACCTTTGTCTCACAGGCGATTGTATCTATAATATCCTCCCTGGTCTTAATAGTTGGTGCAGCCATCCTGCTGCTTAATATCAACTGGAAACTGGGGCTGCTGGTATTGCTGGTCATTCCGATTATCGGGGGTGCCTTTTTCCTGGTCTTTAACAAAGTCAAGGTCCTGTTTAAAAAATCGCAGGAAATATTAGATAAACTCAACAGGGTCATCAGCGAGGCAATACTGGGATCGGCACTCATTCGGGTACTCAATGCACAGCTTCCCGAAAATTACAAATTCACAGAGGCCAGCGGAGAGGCCAAAAATCTGGGCCTGTCCATTTTAAGGCTATTCGCGCTGCTTATCCCCGTGATCGTCTTTACAGCGAATATGGCCCGGCTGATCGTACTTGGAATGGGGGGCCATTTTGTGATCTCCGGATCCATGACACTTGGGGAATTTGCGGCCTTTAACAGCTATATCGCCATTTTGATCTTTCCCATTCTCATTATTGGTTTTATGAGTAATATCATTGCCCGGGCTTCTGCTTCCTATGCAAGAATTCTGCAAATCCTGGAGGCGCCGGATGAAAAGGAGGGCGGAAGCTATTCGAAAGAGCTGGAAGGACATATCGATATCCGGCACCTGTCTCTGTCCTTTGGAGACAAAAAGGCTTTGAAGGATGTATCTATTTCCATTAAAGCGCACTCCAGAACAGCCATTATCGGTCCCACGGCAGCAGGAAAGACCCAGTTATTATATGCGCTTACTACTTTGATCCGCCCGGACGAAGGCCGGATCTTATATGACGATGTACCCATTGAAGAGTATGATCAGGAAGTATTACTCCGGCAAATTGGCCTGGTGTTTCAAGATGCAGTCATATTCAATATGAGTCTCAGGGAAAACATCGCCTTTAATGCTGAGGTAACGCCTGAGGCAATGCAAAAAGCCATTGACAGCGCAGAACTCGGTGATTTTATCCGTTCGCTGCCCGAAGGACTGGATACCATCGTTTCTGAAAGAGGCGGCAGTCTTTCCGGCGGGCAAAAGCAAAGAGTCATGCTGGCCCGGGCGCTCGCCGGCAACCCGAAGGTACTGCTGCTCGATGAATTTACTGCCAGAGTGGATAAGCAGACTGAGCAAAAAATCTGGGCCAACGTAGCCCAGGCATATCCTGACATTACACTGGTATCTATTACACAGAATCTCGCACCGGTGATGGATTACGAACAGATCATCCTTTTAATGGAAGGAGAGGTGATCGGTAAGGGAACGCATGAAGCGCTGATGAAATCCACACCTGAATATGTGCAGATCTTCAGGTCTCAGCAAAGCCTGAATGCCTATGAAGCCGTTACCCCGGCCTGAGAGGCATGCAAGACAGGCCGGCATACATTGACGATTATTTAATATTATCTGATACATGAATTACGATTTAACCAAGGCGCCCAAAAGTTCTACAAAAGCAGCATTAAAGAAAATGCTGCAGTTCCTTAAACCGGAGCGCAGGCAATTAATTAAAGCGCTCATGGTGATGCTTCTGAACTCGGGCATCACCATGCTGACTCCTTACCTGATTGGCTATACGATTGACCATTATATTCAAACGGGCCAGTACCATGGCCTGATGGTCTATTGTGGTATTTTACTGGGCTTATATCTTATCTGGGCCTGGACGGAATACCTTCAGACTGAGGTGATGGGCAGCATCGGCCAGCGCATGCTCTATAGCCTGCGTAATGAAGTATTCGGCAAATTACAGGCGCTTCCGGTTAGCTTTTTTAATCAAAATAAGTCCGGAGATTTAATTGCAAGAATCAACAATGACACGGATAAAGTCAATCAGTTTTTCTCTCAATCCCTGATGCGTTTTGTAGACAGTGTCTTTGCCATGACAGGCGCCACGATTTTTTTACTAAGCATTAACCTGGAACTCGGCGGCGCCACGCTGGTGCCCGGCGTATTTATATTACTATTTGTTCTGGTTGTCTCTCCCTGGGTGAAAAAAAAGAACGCTAAAAGTCTTAATCGCGCCGGCGGGCTCAGCGGAGAGATCCAGGAAAGCTTACATAATTTTAAAACGATCATTGCCTTTAACAGAAGAGATTATTTCCGGAGACGTTTTCAAAAAGCGAATCAGGAAAACTACCAGGCAGCACTCCATGCCGGACTGGCCAACAGCATTTTTGTACCGGTCTTTGCTTTTTTCTCGAACCTGGCTCAATTAATTGTGCTCACTTTCGGGATATACCTGATCTCTGAAGGTCAGTTTACCGTAGGGCTGCTGATTAGTTTCATCGCTTACGCACAGAACTTCTATCAGCCGCTGCGCCAGCTCGCCGCTCTTTGGGCCAGCTTCCAGACCGCAATGGCTGCCTGGGACAGGATCTCTGTCATATTGGAGTTAGAACCTGACCTAAAAGAATTAAGCGACGCTGAGGCCGCAACCCGGCCAGTTGTTACAAAAAGCGACAACACACCCGTCATCGACTTTAAAGAGGTGGATTTTGAATATCCTGGCGGCAAAAAAGTGCTCCACCAGATCAATTTCTCTTTGTTAAAAGGCAAGACCTACGCTTTAGTCGGACCGACCGGTGGCGGGAAGACCACCACAGCGTCTCTGATTGCCAGACTCTTTGATCCGACTTCGGGACAGGTTTTATTAGATGGCAGGGATATTAAAACCTATACCGCTAAAGAACGTACGGCTAAGATCGGGTTTATTTTGCAGGAACCTTTTTTGTTCTCCGGAACGCTAAGAGACAATATCCTGTACGGCAATGCGCAGTACAGTGATCTGGATAATACGCAGCTCACCAGGCTGATGGAATCCATGGGCCTGTCAGGGCTGCTGATGCGTTTTGAGAAAGGACTGGACACGCCCCTGAGCGGTACAGGAGATGATATCAGTCTTGGACAAAAACAATTAATTGCCTTTATCAGGGCAGTGATCAGAAGTCCTGAGGTATTGATCCTTGATGAGGCGACCGCTAATATTGACACGGTGACCGAGCAGCTGCTCAGTGACATTTTAAAGAAATTGCCGGGCAGCACCACCCGGATCATTATTGCGCACAGACTGCATACCATTGAAAATGCGGACGAAATATTTTTTGTCAATGCAGGAGAAATCACTGCTGCGGGCACTTTTGAGCATGCGCTGGAATTGCTGCTGGAAGGCAAAAGAGTGAGCTAACCAGCAAGGACATTACTGTCCACGATCCAGGAATTCGAAAAGTAAGTCCGCAAAATAGGACATCGTCCAATTCTTACCGGACAGAGATTCTAAGGTGCCCATGTAAGTACCGTGGCCCCCCGGCAAAATCACCAGGTCGCTTTGCTCAATGAGCCGGTGCATTTCCAAGGCATGCTCAAGGCTGCCTACATCTGTGTTACCCTGCAGGATCAGGGTGGGAACCTGAATGGACTGTAGTTGTTGATCCGTCCAGCCTTTAAACTGCTTCATGCGCAACACATCCCTGTTGAACATCGTCTGGAGCGCCTTTTTATCCGGATTCACTGCTAAAAATGCGTCTTTCAAAACACCAGGCATACTATCCAGCGTAGCCGTTTCAAACCCGTCCCAAAACGCCTCAGCAGCGGCGTCCCGCTTATAAAACATAGAGGCCAGGACCAGTTTGTGGACCAGATCGGGGTGATTTATTGCGATCTGCAAGGCCGTCTGTCCACCGTTGCTATATCCCAGAAAATCGGCCTGCCTGATCCCCAATTGAAAAAGCAGTTGCCGTATATCATCTGCGTCTTGTTCAAAGCTGAGCGGAGTATCCCTGTCAGCAGTACGGCCATGCGCCTGCAGTTCCATGGCAAGCACCTGCCTTCTTGAAACAATACCCGGTAGTAGCCGGCCGAAGGAAGAATCAATGGTAGATCCGCCGCCATGAATTAATACCAAAGGGGGTAAATTATTTGCATGAGCAGGGCTGCCGTAAAACTCATAATAGATGCGTAAGCCATTTACCTGCTGATACCCGCTTTGTTCAGGGGCGATAAGGCCGGTTTGATTAAAATGATCCGGTTTTACAGGACACATTGAATATTAAATTTTAGTGTATAAAAGCCACTACTCAAATTTACGGTATTAATGCGAAATCCTCACCCGTAAGCAGATTTTCCGAAAAATCGCTGCTCCCTAAAATGCGACCATCCCCGCAAAATCTCTTTTGGGGGATGGTCTGATCATAACTGCGATCTGCATCAAAATCAAAACAAATTATTCAATCCGATTTATTGTTTGATAAACTTAATCTGCTCCGCTCCGATACGGATAAAGTATACGCCTTTAGCCAGATGCTGAACCGATATTTTCTCCCCCTGACTGCTGGCAATTTCCTTCGTCAATACCCGTCTGCCGGAGGCGTCAAAGATGTTTGCAGTGCCCTTAACCCCACTGATAACGATATAGTCGTGGGCGGGATTGGGGTAGAGACTGATCAAAGCACCTTGGTTCCCCTTTATGGATACCACGCGGCTCCATTGCGCTTTGCCATTATTGCTTATGACATTGAGTTTATACTGGGTCGCTGCAACGCCTGGCAGGGACGCTTCTTCATAGCGATAGGCAGAAGTACTCGTCGTTGTCCCTTGGCCGGTCTGATAGCCAACTTTAGTCCAGGTGGCGCCCAGATCTGTACTACGGTATATTTCAAAGCCTTTATTATCTATTTCTGAAGCAGTTACCCAATTAAGTATATTGATGCCCTTCTTACAGATACCGTCAAAGCTTTTCAGTTCAATCGCCAAAGTTGCCTCTTTAACCGTTACGGTAATTACATTGGATGAAGCAGGCACCTGCTGCCTGTCTGCTGCATTGTCCATTCTGCGATAGTAAGTCGTTGCATGGAGGGTCGCCGTCTCTTGATAGCTGGCGTCTGTCGCTCCACTTATATCCTGCCAGTTTATTCCGTCAGTGCTCACCTGCCATTGATGTGCAGTCGCTGCACCTGTTGTCGTAGTTGCAGGCTTAATCTCTGTAAACTGGTCAGGCACGCCTGAGCCTTCAATGGTCTGATCAGCGCCGATTTCACCGGCGGCAAACTGATTAATAAAAATTGAATCACAATATAAATTATTCGAGCTGTCGGGATCTGTAGAGACCCGCACCATACCTTTATTGGCAATATTGCCAGCTGCATTACCGTCCACTTTCACTTTAAGTGTGAGCGTAGGAAAATCTGCACCGGCATCAACTGACCCGTTGTACAGTGCTTTTATAATGCCATTATCTTCACTAACGATCCAGCCATTGGCCTCAGCACCTGCAAACTGTAATCCGGCAGGTAACGTGTCCATAATTACCGTTGTTGTACCTGTTGCGTCAGGGCCGTTGTTCTTTACATCAAGATAAATTTTATCTTCCGGGTCACCCTGATAGAATATGTTTTGGACATTTGTCTTGACACAAAGGTCTGTGCTGATAATTTTAGAACGAACGGTTGCATAGTTATTGGTTAAATCCTGGTCGGTAATACCTGAATTACCGGCGTCAATATTTGCTGAATTTGCAATAATACCGCCTTCTGGTCTTTTCTTCATGGTAACATAAGCAGTCAGTGTGGCTTCAGTGCTGTTATCCAAGGTTGCGGCCCCCATATTCAGATGCGCTTTGAAGACAGCCCCATCTGTCGTGCTGGAAGTCATTGCATTTTTGGTATTTTTATGATCGTCAAAGACGATACTGTCCAGCGTATAAGTATCCGCAGGCAGCAGGTTGCCTGCTCCGTCACGCAGTGTGTCAGTCAGTATTAAATCATTTAAATCAGCGGTTGTTGCATTGTAGACATTCACTTTATATTGTAATTGTTCGCCTACACTGGCATTGGTTTTATCTACCTGCTTATCCAGCCGAACGCCCCCGGGTGTCGTTACCATCAGATTACGGATCTCATGATAATTAAATCCCTGGCCTGTAGACGCGGCAAATCCTACTTTCATCCTTGCCGGAGGGGCATCTTTGGTCTCATAATCCAATAGCTTGGCAAATTGCCCGCCTACAGAAGTGGCCCAGCGGACCTGGATTCTGTACTTTCCACCGCTTGTAGGATCAACCTGTATCTGGACACGCCTGTAAAAGGCGCCAGAAGAAGGTCTTCTCTTTACAATCGTACCATAATCTACCCGGTTTGTGCTCGTCAGCTGCGCGCCTGCCAAATAGTTATTGGTCGTTTGACTGGAAGTGGTCGTTCTGCCCCTCAAGGCAATTGAATTCGGCCTGAAACCAGGACCGCCGACACGGCCTTCCGAAGGATTTGAGAAATTGCCGTACTCATCAATCCCAACGCCTAAGTAACCTCCTTTTAAGCCACCAACAGAAGTCTCCCCGCTTTTTTTATAGTTCGCATACCCCAGCGAACCTCCATAGCCGCCTAATTCAAAACTTCCAGGTCCGTATTGAGCATCAAATAAGAAAACAGAAAATCCGTCAGCTCCCCCGTATAGCGCTTTTGCGTCGCTCCAGGAGGTATATTCAAAATCAATAAAGACGCCCAGAGAAGACGGAAAGCTTTTATTAATATAGGCAAATCCTTTTTGCTGGTAGGCAGCTTTGGTGACCCTCAGCCAACCATTATCAATCGGATCATCTATGCCCGAGGTCAGATAAGCAGCCGGTGATCCGCCGAAAATAATGTCCGTTCCTGCGGTGCCGCCTTTCAGGTCATTTTTAATCGTAAACTGTGCCTGCGCATTCAGGTACATCATTGCCATCGCCAAGGCTACGACCCAGGCTACAATACGGCCGTAATTAGGGGATTTTTTTGTTGAAGTAAAATTTTCTTTCATGTTGTTGTTGTTGTTTGCAAGGCATAAAGCATCCGCAGGCAGCCAGTGAAAAACACTGCTGGTGACCGGAACTTCAGGCCTTATTTTAGAATCTGGATTTGGTCGGGCAATAGTCAGCCGGAAGCAAAGGGTAGATGCTTACACGACTATCAGCCATTGGTTGTTTTGTTTCTCTAAAATTGCTTTTCCGTTTTTACCGGTAAGACCCATCCGGTCTTTGTTTGTTTTAAGCGTGAACAGATGTTGTTAAGGATTTGAAGGTTGGAGTTTTTTATTTATGGATGTCATTGGGGTTCATCTTGTTTTTGTCGAACGATGGCTACCAGTTCATCCACTAAAATATACAATTCTTTAGGTTCAAAAGGCTTTAAAAGCCAGCCGTTAAAGTTTTCGACACTTGGCTGCCCGTTGCCTATCACACTTGGCTGCTGACCGCTGACGCCCAGAATAGGAACAGACCGGTTACCGCCAGAGTAACCGCGGATGGCTTCAGCAAGTGCATAGCCTCTCATTTCAGGCATCGAAATATCGGTAATGACTAAATCAAAAGCTTGTTGTCCGCACTTTTCAAGTGCAACTTTTCCGCTTTCTGCTTCAGTTACCCTGAAATCTTTTCTTTTAAGCAACATGGCAATATAAGTCCTGTTGAGCAGATCATTATCCACCACTAGTATTTGCGGGCCTTCCTGCCGGGTTTGCGGCGCCCCTGGCGCCTTTGATATTAATTCCTTATCCTGGTCCTCTGGCCCTGTCTTAACCTGCGGCGGCAGCGGCGTTTGCCCCGGTATATTTTGCGTTTCTAAAAAGGCATTTTGTCTGATTTTACCGGTATCTGCTATTTTGTAAGTTAATTCAATATAAAAAGTAGTGCCCTTGCCAACCACACTTTCAACATCGATTTTACCTTTATGAAGGTCCACGACTTTTTTGACAATACTAAGACCCAGCCCGGTACTTCCTTCCTTTATTTCTCTTCTGTGAATAGCTGTTACATAGGCATCAAAGATGGAAGCGCCCGCTTTGCTTTCAATGTGGCCGTCAATACCAATACCTGTGTCCTTGATGGCCAGAACCAAGATATAGCTGTCAGTTCCTTTTTTATGTAAAGAGGCGGCTATACGGATGGAGCCTTTATCGGTGTATTTTATCGCATTGCTCAATAAATTGATCAGCAATTGCCGTAACTGAAAAGCATCTCCGATAAGTGTCGTATTTAATGCCCGGTCCAGGCACTGTTCCAAAAGTATATTTTTCCTTTTTGCCTGAAGCCTGAGCCCGGACAATATCTCCCCGATCACTAACATGGGATTAAAAGGACTTTCCGCAAGTTTAAACTTTCCCTTTTCCATTTTTGTGTAATCCAGTATGTTGTTCACTACTGAGAGCAGCATCCCGGAGGAGAGTTTTATTGCATCAATAACTTCCGATTGATCTGCGGACCCATGATCTGTTGATAATTCATTGGCAAACCTTGTAATAGAATGAAGCGGCGTCCGGATTTCATGACTCATGGTTTCTGCGAATTCGCTTTTAAGCCTGGCGTACTCTTCTGCCTTTTCTTTGGCTTTTTTCAGCTGGTTGCTGTTTTTAAAAAGCCGCTGCAAAATCCAGATAATGATCAGTGTCAGCAGTAATCCAAAAACAATCAATAATGTATTGCCAAAACGGATGTCCCTGGCGATCGAAAAGGCATTTTTGCTCAACAAGGTCTTTTTTTCCTCCTGCTGCTCCTGAATAGTTGCCTTTAAGGACGTTAATATAGATTGTAAGCCCTGTAAAAGCTTGTGATTGGCACTCAGTAAAGCCTGCTCTCTGGCCTTTAAAGCCTGAAATAATCTCGCCTGCTCCTCCAGGGCCGCCGATTCATCCCTTAAGTCCCGATTCTTCGCCTTATAGACTGAATCCAGGGTATGCTGATGAATAACTATCTTTTGGGATTCCTGCTTATATTGCTTGTTGATAATTGCATCTCCGATACGCTTTAGAAATTTTCTTTTGGGAGGAGCGGGGAGCAGTACCCTTTGCAGCTCCGTATCAGCGGAAATACGAACAGTGGGTGCAGCTTTAAAGATCGTGGCCTTCGTTCGGCTCTCCTTTACCTGCTTGTCAGATAACTGCAGCAGCGAATCTAATAAAAGACGTGCCTGAATATATTGTTTGGTTTTTTGTGTTTTTTCCGCAACAAGACGGTCTATATTTGAATTGGGATAACTGAGATCAGACTGGGTTATAGAATCCAGGATAACCGATACCTGCACCAGCTGACGCTGATATGCCTTTGCAAAAACAGAATCTTTTTGCAAAATATATAACCGGCAGTTATTTTCAGCTGCATAGAGTAAGCGGATGGCTTCATCTACTCTGTCTATGCTTGAACGTGTCTCTGACAGATCACCTACTGCTTTTGCCAACTTGTCTGTATCCCGCTGGTTGATAAAAGCTAAGATGGAAAGACAGGACAGAGCCAGGACCAGAAAAATAACCGTTATAAAGCCATATCCCTGATTTTTAATCAGTCTGCCTTTAATCATTGTACCCAAAGTTTTAATAAAGTACCGGGATCAGGAAAGGGTCTAGCGTATTTACATTCATGTTGATTGTATATCCTTCACCCGGTACTAGATTATCGGCTCTTTCAAACCGACAATACTCCATTCAATCATTTCCGATGCAAAAATATAGACTTGACTGACAACAGAGTGTAGATATTCTTGAATAATTGTGTAGTAAATTTACGACAAAGATGCCAACACAATTATGATTATCAATTACTTATACCCATAACCTTTATCAGATCCGGTATATTCTGAATCTGCAGCTTCTCAAATATTCTCGTTTTATATGTACTGACAGTAGAGACATGTAAATGCAGCTCCTGTGATATTTCTTTCAGGCTCTTTCCACGTACCAGCATATTGGCGATCGCGATCTCCCGGTTAGACAGCTGATCCAGCGGACGAGATTTTCCTTTACCCGATTTATAAAACACCAAGGCGTCTTTAACAGCATCACTGACATATTTACCGTTATTGAAAATTTTCTCCAAGGCTGTTTTCATCTCCTCCTCAGTAGCGAGTTTATTTAAAAAACCATCCGCTCCTGATTCTATATACCGCATTGCATAAATTTCCTCATCCAGAGATGAAAAAATCAGAATCTTACAAGTGGGAGAAGCTCGCTTAAGCAGGCTATAGGCGTTTATAAAGCTTCCATTAGGCATGGTAACATCCAATATATAAAGATCATAGGGGCTTTTCTGGGCCATTTCGATCACCTTTGCATAATCAGCGGCCTCTTCCACAATTGCCCCCGGTCTGAGCTTACGAATCATCATCGTTAGTCCATAGCGTACAATTCCATGATCATCTGCCACTAATATTCTTTCCTGCATGTACTTATTTTTAATTTACGCGCGCTCTAATACAAACGGAACCGAAAATTCCAGATACTGAGCACTGATCTCTCTTTGAATCAACTCGGTTGCCAGTCTTGGCCTTCGCCCTGAATGTGAAAAACTGCGTTGCTGTGTGCATCCGCTTAAGACCTTCCCGCCTGCCAATGCCAGCAACTCATAAAACATCTGCTTTGTCCACTCAGCGGGCTCAGCCCGAATGGCCGCCAGGGAAGACTGACTTCGCTGCTCCCATAATTCGTGATGCCAGAATAATTCGGAACTGGAAACACAGACATGTATTGCTTGCTGCTCATTTGCAGTAAATGCAATGTTTATCGGACGGTCTTCTAATCCTGCCTGCCTGGCCATATCCAGCATTTTATTTAACAAAAACGTCAATACTTTTGCAAAGGCACGGGAAACTTTTATCGTCATCGCATTATACTGAACATTTAACTCCGCCATTTTAGGAACAGAAGTGAGCAACATGGATTCATTTAAAATAACCATATCTTCAGCGTTCGCCTTCACATCTGAGAGCGCGTTCATCACCTGGATATAATTATGAACTTCTTTAAGGATATAGATACTCTTTTGGGCAGCATGGTTTAATTCACCAAAAGTTCCCTCAGGCAAGACCTTTTCGGCCTCTCTATCATCCTGCATAATGCGGGAAACCCAGTTAATATTACTAAACACCCCGTTACATTCATGAAATAACACCTCCATCCACCTGGTGGTATGATGTATAATTGTGGTTAATTGCCTGTTCCTTTTATGATCGTCCCTCCGTATCTCATGCGGAAGTTTTGTTTTCCTGGTATCCATGTTCGTTGACACTTTGAGCTAGGGTATGCCCTAAAAATACAATAATAATCGGATTATTTAAACATTTAAGCAGCGATAAGCTAAGGGGCAAAGGTAAATATATTTAATTTTTTAATTTTAAATAATTTTCCGGCGATACTGAATTGCTAAAACGACAGCGTCATCATCTTAAATGAATTGAGGCTCCGAAAGCAAAGACTTCGTTGAGGTAATATTGCAATTTAAATATATATTCAATTAAATGATATGCAAATAACTATCAGTTTACCGACACCTCAATAGAAAAATTTACCCCAAAAAGCCCTTCTACTTTTGGGCTTTCACTACCAGATATATCTGTAAATAGTTTCATAACGAACACACTGACCCGATCCTTTTTCCATTGGGCAGATGTTTGCTCTGGAATATAACGTCTTTTATCAAGATTCTTACCTGTCGTTATCTGATTCTGCCCGGCCTTCCTTGCGTATGTTCTTGTCCCAATACTGCGATCAGGCTGTTCTTTAAAATTCAAAATTTATTCCAAATCGCTCCTTTTATTTGCTTTTTTGATATGTGGCACATGATATTTTAAACATTAGAGTACTTTTACAGGTATAAGATTTAAACTGGAGAATATAGCTATATCACTATTACTCAATATTTTTAGGAAGTGTGCACTCATCGATATTAATTGGCATTGGATGTTGTTTCATTCAATAATTATAAATTTATATGCTGAAAAATAAAGTGAAGATTACTCAATTTGTTATAGTATTGAGTATTCTTAATTTTTTGCTTTTTCATTATCCCTTTTTTCATTTTGTTTTTGTCAATCTTGATTATAAAAGTGGCACAGGTGTTCTTATTATTATTAGTTTAGTGATTTTAATGCTGGTGGCGAATGCTTTTGCATTTTATCTGTTCCTTTTTTTGTCCCGGGTTGTAGGAAAGACGTTGCTTGTTCTGTTCTTTATAGTCAACGCTACTTGTGTTTATTTCATTAATACTTATGGGGTTATTATTGATGAAAGTATGATAGGTAATATACTCAATACAAAATATGAGGAAGCCAGCAGCTTTTTTTCTTTGAAATTGATTATGTATGTGGTCTTGCTTGGAATCTTTCCCAGCATTTACATAATTAGAACGAAAGTGATAAATGTAACGTTCAAAAGGTTTTTAGCCGTCTCTTCTCTTACGCTATTGTTTATTGTCGTCATGATCTTTGTCAACGCGAGTAATTGGTTGTGGATTGACAAGAATTCGAAGCAGTTAGGAGGTTTGGCAATGCCATGGTCATATTCTGTCAATATTCCACTTTTTTATATTCACAAATATCAAAAAAATAGAAAAGAAATTCTACTACCTAATGCTACAATAGAGGATAGTGCCAAGTCGGTTGTTGTATTGGTGATAGGGGAGTCGGCAAGAAGCGAAAATTTTTCCCTGTACGGATATAAGAAAAATACAAATCCATTGCTATCTAAGACAAAAAATGTATTCCATTTTCCCGCAAATTCTTCTGCAACTTATACAACAGCAGGCGTAAAAAGTATTTTAGAATATAAAAATTCAAGCAAACTATATGAGATCTTGCCGAATTATCTATATCGTAACGGCGCAGATGTGATTTGGAGAACCACTAATTGGGGAGAGCCTCCTGTTCATATTAAAAACTACCAGAAAAGGGCCGATTTAATGCCATACTGCAAAGGCGAAGGTTGTAATTATGATGAAATTCTTTTAGCCGGATTAGATAAGCAGATATTAGCCTCAAAGAAAAGTAAGATACTTGTTATACTGCACACGAGCACCAGCCACGGGCCGTCCTATAATAAAAAGTACCCTCCCAGATTTGAAGTATTTAAACCTGTTTGCAACAGTGTGGAATTAGGCAATTGTTCGCATGAAGAGCTGGTGAATGCTTACGATAATACTATTGTTTATACCGATTATCTCTTATATAATGTAATTGAGGACTTAAAGCAGCTAAAAGATTACAAAACTGCGATGATTTTTGTTTCCGATCATGGAGAGTCTTTGGGAGAGAAAAACCTCTATATGCACGGACTGCCATTAAGTATAGCACCAAAAGAACAATTTGAGATCCCATTTATAGTCTGGGTTTCCGATAGTTCAAGACAGGTAAAGCCGTCCAAAATGGTCTCACAAAATTACGTGTTTCATAGCGTTTTAAAGTTTTTGAACATTCAAAGCCCGGTTTATAATGAGCAATTAAATATTTTTAAATAAGGAGGAATAAGCAGAAACAGATAGGGTTATTGATTTTAATTGATATTGTTTACCAGCTTATTCAAATTTTGTGTATAGCCTAGTGGATGTCCATAGGAGTAAATAACGCTTATAGGGCCAGTAATAATAACACTCTTATATATCATGTTATAAGGAAGTAAAAAGTGATTGAGAGAAACTAATGCGTTCATTTTGTAAATTAGGTTTGACCGTCAGATATGATTCTGGATTACTGCTTTGGTCGTTTTGAGAAAGCGTTTATTATTCGGCTGACGTAGTATTGCACAAAAACATAAGTGGCAGCAGCAGTAAACACGCCGACAATCGAGCCAAGCCAGATGTCTTCCAAAAAGTGTTCGCCTAGATATACCCTCGAGTATCCAGTCAAGACCGCGCAAACAAACGCGATACCTGAGACACGCCTGTCGTTACTATACGAAAGAGATAGATATGCTGCCATACAGAAAGCAGAGGCAGTGTGTCCTGAAGGGAAGGAGTATCTGGTATATAGCTTAATCCAGCTGGCTGTCTGAACAATATCCTCTCCATAACACGCCAACGGACGTGGATGATTAAAAAAATGCTTCAGCACACCAACAATAAGTGTGTTTAGTAATATACTTAACAACAACCCGATGAGGGCAGGGTAGTTTTTTCTAAAAAGCAGTAAGGCTGCCAGGGGGATTAAGACTGTTCCATTTCCTAAGATGGTAAAAAAAGTAAACAATAGATCTCCGGGATAGCTTCTGAAATGGTTGATGACTGTGAAGGACGTATACTTGTCAGTGGTCATCAACGTCAAGAGAATTAGCAAGGTCCAACAGCTGAAGTATATAAAAAATAAATTTGTTCTGCCCTTCAGATTACAACTGCTTTTTAGTTCATCAAATGTGGTCATCAAGTTTTTTATCATGAATTGCTTTTAAAGGTGTGGGTTACAGGCTGTTTCGGTTCAGTCTGTCATTAAAGGTGTTTTTTATGCATAGATAGAATGTGATTCTGAAGACATGCTGAATTGGCGACCTTTAGAAGCTGTTTTACGCTGCTGATTCCAAATATTTAACAATAAGAAAATACGCCCTCCTAACTTAACTGCAATTGGTTCGAATAGAGGCTGTCATCCGCAGCAGGTGTCTAAAAGGGAGGTGAAATTGTATTAGGATAATTTGAAGATAATACTACGACTGGAACTACTTTAGTAGCAGACCTTGTAGATATCTGTTTGACGAAAACAGAGTATGGGGTGCTGCTTTTTCTATTTATTAAGAAATGGCGTGTAGTTTTAAAAAATACGATCGCTTAAGACCTTTCCTGTTAACCGGCATTGTATCTGGATAATTTTGACATTATCTATGCCAATGTCCCAGACTTGAAAGAGAAGTTGCTATCTGTTGGTGATTGCATTCAAACAATATATTTGCAGCTTGGGGATTCGGGGATAAATTTGCTAAATCCAGGTAATCCAATCTTGATAACAGAAGATACTTAGGCAGCATAGTGGTAAGAGTGGTCTCGACAGGGATCGAACCTGTATCTAAAGTTTAGGAAACTTCTATTCTATCCATTGAACTACGAGACCCTAAAAAAAGTTGGGCAAATGTAAGGGTTCTAAATCAAAAATTATTTAAATTAGACGGAAAAATCTTGAATTATTCGGAGGTCAAAATTAAACAACCTATCTTTGCGACTCAATAAAACACTTTATGAAATTTTATAACTTAATAATAAAATATCGATTCTGGTTAAGTATTGCGTTGATTATAATAGCCGTGATTCTGAATGTTAGCGGCCAGGTCGGGTTCTGGGCAATGTTCCCTCTGTACTTCATAGGCTTTATTGGTTTGTTAAGCCATTTTCTCATCGGTCCCCTTCGTTTAGTACAAAAACCTATGGAAGAGGGCAATCTGGAAGAGGTGCAGAAGATCATTGATTCCGTGTGGTTTCCAGGCATGCTCATCAAGCCCGTCCGTTCTACCTTTTACACGCTGAAAGGCAACCTGGCCATGATGAATAAAGATTACGACGAGGCCGAAAAACATCTCAAAAAGTCATCTTCCATCGGTTCCACAATGTCAGAAGCTGAAGGCGCTAACAAGTTACAATTAGGTATGATGGCCATGCAGCGTGGAGATATGCGTTCCGGTGAAGGCTACCTGCGTGCCGCTTTAAAAATAGGCATCCCCGATAATGAAAGCAAAGCCGTAGCCAATCTGGGCATGTGCCAGATCATGATGAATAAAAGAGAATTCCGGGCTGCTAAGGATTATTTCCGTAAAGCCAAGGCCTGCAATCCTACAACGCCGGAAGTTGTATCACAGATCAAAGAGATCCAGAAATACATTTCCAGAGTACCCGGTTAATAATAAAATAAATGAATTTCGTTTTCCCAGGCGTCAGCATTCCAGCTCGACGCCTTATTTATTATCAGGCATCAGGTTAATAATCAGCGACAATTCATTATATTTGATATGGGTTTCAGTGACTTGTATATTCCATTTTATTTATTTATCCGTCAAAAATCAAACGTATGTTACCAAGCTTAACGATTATTCTATTGGGTATTTTGTATTTAGTGCTAATCGGCATATTATTTTATCTGATAAAATCTGCTGTTCAGTCGGGAATCAGAGACGCCTATAGAGAACGCAACTCAGGAACCGATTTCGAATATAAGCAGACGAAGCTCCTGGCGGAAATTGCCAGAGCCAGCGGCGTCAGCAGTGAAAAAATCCAGGAAATATTATCCGAAAACGCCTGATCTGCGTCCATTACAAGAATAAAACTTCACAAATAATTCAAACCGTTTTTATGAAAAGCTTTATTGGCAGCGTGGTTATGTTAACTATTTTCCTGGCACAGGGTGTCGTCCGGGGACAATCCGGTGTAGACAAAGCCTATATTGCCAGTCACTATACAAAAGCAGAATACATGATCCCCATGCGGGATGGTGTTAAATTGTACACAGCCGTTTATTCACCAAAAGACACCACGCAAAGCTATCCCATGATGATGAACAGGACCTGTTACTCCGCCGGACCCTACGGGGAAGGCGAATTTCCCTCCAGGCTGGGTCCGTCTCCGGATTTTGTGAAAGAAGGCTTTATTTTTGTTTACCAGGATGTGCGCGGTAAATATCAGAGTGAAGGCCACTGGACAGAGATCACTCCGTTTATTGAAAATAAAACCGGTTTACAGCACGATGAAGCCTCCGATACCTATGACGCTGTGGATTGGCTGATCCGTCATATCGCCCATAACAATGGCCGGGTCGGTGTCTGGGGTATTTCCTATCCAGGCTTTTTTGCGACCAATGCCGCGCTGGCCGGACACCCCGCCATTAAAGCCGTCTCACCCCAAGCCCCGGTTACCAACTGGTTTTTAGGAGATGACACCCATCACAAAGGCGCCTTTTTTCTTATGGACGAAGTGGGCTTTGATTACGGATTTGCCAACTCTACCAACGGACCCAACAAAGGTAAACTGCCCAGACTGGCGCTACCCATTAAAAACGCCTATGATTTCTATTTAAAACTAGGAACCGTCAGTGAAGTTAACAGACAATACTATCATCACCAGATCCCATTCTGGGATACCGTTTTAATGCATCCCGATTATGACCAGTGGTGGCAGGCCAGAGATATAAGGCAACACATGAATAATATACAGCCGGCTACGTTGTTAGTCGGCGGCTGGTACGATGCAGAAGATCTGTGGGGAACGCTGGAGACCTACAAAACGATTGAAAAAAACAACCCCGGTCATACCAATTCCATTATTATGGGGCCATGGAATCATGGAGGATGGGCCGGTGCAGATATGGATCACTTAGGTGATATCGCCTTTAATACCAATACCAGCAGGTGGTTCCAGCAAAATATCGAGCTGCCCTTTTTCCTTCATTATTTAAAAGACGGACCCGAGCCGGATCTGCCAGAGGCCGTGTTATATGATGTAGGCCTGAACCGCTGGCAGCAATTTAAGACATGGCCAGCGGAAGGAGCCAAAAACATTAAATTTTATTTCAATACGAATAACCAGCTGACTACTGAGCCGCCGTCCCAGACAGGTGGCAATTCTGCCTACCTTTCGGATCCGGCCAGCCCAGTTCCTTACCAGGGAGGTATCCGCAAAAGCCGGGGCATTACTTATATGATTGATGATCAGAGATTTGCCGGAAAAAGAAAGGATGTGCTCAGCTTCCAGACACCGGTGCTTACACAAAACACGACACTGGCAGGTCCGGTAAAAGCGCACCTGACCGTGAGTATTTCCACAACAGACGCTGACTTTGTTGTCAAGGTCATTGATGTTTACCCTGATTCAGCCGAAGGTAAAATGAAAGGCTATCAAAAACTCGTCAGGGCAGAAGTGATGCGGGGTAAATACCGCAAAAGCTTTACCCACCCGGTCGCTTTTACCCCTGGAAAAGCAACTTTGGTCGAGTATACATTACCCGATCTGCTCTATACCTTTAAAAAAGGGCACCGGCTAATGATACAGGTACAAAGTTCCTGGTTCCCGCTGGTAGACCGCAATCCTCAGGTGTTCGAGGATATCTATAAAGCAAAAGCCAGTGACTTCATTTCGTCAGATATTAAAATATATCATGATAAGACACACCCGTCTTATATTGAAGCAGGAGAGATTGATCAAAACAGCTATCAGCACCACCATTTTTCCAGAGGCTGACCAGGTGGCTGTAGGCGCGGTCCGTGGTTCACAAATTTGCTTTAAATCCTTTTTAAAGTTAGGTCAATGAGGTACATTTGTCTCCAGGCAAATGCCTTTATATTAATTAGATGAATAAAGTATTATACGCGTTTTTTTTGCTTTTTATCCTAGGCGGCGCGCTGGTTCAGTTAAATAGCTGCGCCGTGATCGTACCGCCCGGTGGTGGCCCCAGGGACACCATTTCACCTGTGCTTGTTTCGGCCACTCCCGGCGACTCTGCGCTGAACTTTAAAGCCAAGACTGTGGTCCTGACTTTTGATGAATATGTACAGGTGCAGGACATCTTCAATAATCTGATCATCTCGCCAGTTGCCAAAAATATTCCGAATGTCAAAGGCAGGCTCAGGGAAGTAACCATAGATATTAAAGATACGCTGGAGCCTAATACGACCTACGCTTATGATTTCGGCAATGCGATTCAGGATGTGAATGAAAACAACCCCGTCAGAAACTTTACCTATGTGTTTAGTACGGGGGATCATCTGGATACGGATTCAATTACCGGCAGGGTTGTTATGGCAGAAGATGGCGCAATAGACAGCACTTTGATGGTGGTCCTATACCGTGATCTGTCCGATACCGCTGTACTCAAAAACCGTCCACGTTATTACACACGCCTGGATAGCCTGGGACGTTTCGCATTCCATTTTCTACCCAAGGAAAATTACCATCTTTTTGCTGTGGAAAATACCTATATGAAAAATTACGGAGACTCCACTTCCGTTTTTGCCTTTAGCGACAGCATTATATCCACTAAAAATGATTCCGTTAATAACGATATTAACTTATATGCTTTCCGGGCTTTTCCCAAGGAGGGGGAGGGTAAAAAGCCCCCTGTGTTCTCTGAAAAACAACTGGAAAAAAGAAGAGAACAGGAGGCAAAAAAACCGCTGACCGTAGCACTCAACCTGGAAGACGGCAAGCAGAGCCTGCTAAAACCATTGACGCTGCAATTCAGTAAACCGCTGCAAGATTTCAAGCCGGAGATGATTCAGCTCACCGACACCAACTACCTGCCTGTCAGGGATTTTACCGTTGTAGCAGACTCATCAGACACGACCAACAGCCGGTTTATCCTCACTCGCAACTGGGACACCTCACAGGGTAAAGATTTTGCATTGATCCTCCCTGTTGAAGCCGCTACTGACAGCTTCAAAGTACAGTTAGCCAAGGCTGATACCGTAAAATTCAAGGTAAAAACCGAGCAGGATTATGCCGCCTTACAACTTACATTCCCTGACGTTGATACCACTAAAAAACCCGTATTATTAATCCTTTCAGATAAGAAAATCGTCGATTCTGTTGCCATTGGCGATAACAGGCAAGTCAGGATTGAGCGGTTCGAGCCGGGAGATTATAACTTCCGCGTCTTATATGATACCAATGGAGATATGCAATGGACACCGGGTAATTATGAGCTTCACCGGCAGCCCGAATTAGGAGAGTCTGTTAAAAGAAGCTTCAAGTTTATTGCAGATACAGAAAACCAGTGGGATATCTATCTAAAAAAAGATCCTAACCAGCCCGATCCTAATGATCCATACCAATTGCATCATTATTAGTAAACGCCTTACATTTAGTATCTTTGCACTTTTGTATTATTATGCAGCTACCATCTTCCTTATTAGAAAACGCAGTCAATGCTTTCGCAAGTCTGCCGGGCATCGGGAAAAAAACCGCACTCAGGCTGGTACTTCACTTGCTCAAACAAGAAGAAGGACAGGTGGCGCAGTTTTCTGAAACCATCGCTAAAATGCGCAAGGATATCCGCTTTTGTACTCGCTGCCACAACCTGAGTGACCATGACCTTTGTGCCATTTGTGAAAACAAATTGCGTAATCAGCGGCTGGTTTGTGTGGTGGAATCTATTAAAGATGTGATCGCTATTGAAAATACCCAGCAGTTCAGCGGCCTGTATCATGTATTGGGCGGCGTCATCTCTCCCCTGGACGGGGTAGGGCCGGACAGCCTTACTATCGACTCCTTAGTCTCCAGGGTGGAGCGAGAAGCGATCGAAGAACTCGTCTTTGCCCTTAATCCCAATATTCAGGGTGATACGACTATCTTTTACATTCAAAAAAAACTGCAGCAACTACCCTGTAAAATAACCACGATTTCCAGAGGTGTCGCCTTTGGTGGTGAGCTGGAATATGCCGATGAAATGACCCTTGGCCGTAGTATGATGAACCGTCTTCCGGTGGAAAATTATGTCAAGTAGGCAAAACATACCTAAATACATAAAAATCAATACTTTAATCAAACTTCTGCTGCCTTTATTTCTATTTTATTTATTCGTTGACTTTCTTTAATTTTGCATCACAGAAATAAGATAGGGAAGAAGCCTTGTCTGGGTACAAGATCTATTCCTATTGACCTGCAAGGCAGATTTGTTTATTGTTCAGCCTGATAAAAGAACTAATAAACGTTGAGTACTTCCGCATCGTAAAGAAAATACCCCAAACGTTTATTAGCATTCCATCTGGCCCGGCAGTTAACGCTGTCTCAGATCTATAGTATATGCAACAAGTGTTTCATTGCTTTTGGTCATCACTATCAAAAACAGAAAGTATACAATGTTAATTGAAGAAGCGCTAGACAAAAGAATTCTGGTCATCGACGGAGCCATGGGCACCATGATCCAACGCTATAAACTCAGTGAAGCTGATTTTAGAGGAGAAAGGTTTAAAAGCTGGCACCTTGATGTCAAGGGAAACAACGACTTACTCAGCATTACCCGCCCCGATATTATTGAAGAAATTCATCTGCAATACCTGCAGGCAGGCGCTGACATTCTGGAAACCAACACCTTCAGCAGTACCAGTATTGCGCAGGCAGACTATGATATGAGCAGCCTGGCCTACGAGCTCAACGTGGCTGCTGCAAAATGCGCCAGAAAAGCTGTAGATCAATATCTGCAAACACCTGAAGGCAAGGCCAAAAAACAGGTCTACGTAGCAGGTGCCATCGGCCCGCTCAACAAGACCCTTTCTCTTTCCCCGGACGTCAATAATCCGGGTTATCGCGCCGTCAGCTTTGACGAGGTCGCTACAGCATATGAAGAGCAAATCAGGGGACTGGCAGATGGCGGCGTAGACCTGCTGCTTATTGAAACTATTTTTGATACCCTTAACTGTAAAGCAGCTATCTATGCGATCAAGAGTTTCTTTCAAAAGGACGGCCGCAGAGAGCTCCCTATTATGATCTCCGGCACGATTACTGACGCCAGCGGCAGGACGCTGAGCGGTCAAACTTTAGAAGCTTTCTATATTTCGGTCAGCCACGCTAATCCGCTGAGTGTCGGACTAAACTGTGCACTCGGCGCCGCAGAAATGCGCCCCTATGTCCAGGAGCTTAGCAAGATCGCCGCCTGTTATACCTCCGCCTATCCCAATGCAGGCCTACCCAATGCCATGGGCGAATATGATGAGACCCCGGACGAGACAGCGCATTTTCTGGAGCATTGGGCACAAAATGGCTTTGTCAACATCGTAGGGGGATGCTGCGGTACCACCCCCGATCATATAAAACATATTGCAGAGGCTGTTCAGCATATCCGGCCCCGCAAGAAGCCGGAACTCTCGGCAGTTCTATGACAATAGTTACCTGGAGTAACGCTGATCACACCCATTCATATTACGCTATTCGTTTTTAAATATATCATGCTAAAACCTTATTTACAGCTCAGTGGCCTTGAACCTTTATCGATCCGACCGGAAACCAATTTTGTCAACATTGGTGAAAGAACCAATGTGACGGGTTCCAAGAAATTTGCCAGGCTGATCCGCTCGGGCAATTTCGAAGAAGCATTAAGTGTGGCCAGAGACCAGGTAGAAAATGGGGCCCAGGTGATCGATATTAATATGGATGACGCTCTTTTGGACAGCAAGACGGCCATGACCACTTTTTTAAATCTGGTACAGGCAGAACCTGAAATTGCGAAGATCCCCATTATGATCGACTCTTCGAAGTTTGACATCATTGAAGCGGGTTTAAAATGCGTACAGGGTAAATGTATTGTCAATTCTATCTCCATGAAAGAAGGCGTGGAGAAATTTATAAAAGAAGCCCGGGTCTGCAGGAACTTCGGCGCAGCAGTAGTGGTAATGGCTTTTGATGAACAGGGGCAGGCGGACACCATGGAAAGAAAAGTGGAGATCAGTTCCAAGGCCTATCAGATCCTGACAGAACAAGTCGGGTTCCCGCCGCAGGACATCATTTTTGATTTGAATATCTTCGCCATTGCAACCGGACTGGAAGAACATAATAATTACGCAGTTGATTTTATAGAAGCGACCCGGACACTCAAGCAAAAGTTCCCGCTTGCTAAGATCAGCGGGGGCGTAAGTAACCTCTCTTTTTCCTTCAGAGGCAATGAAACCGTCCGTGAAGCCATGCATAGTGTCTTTTTATATTATGCAGTGAAGGCCGGGATGGATATGGGTATCGTCAATGCCGGCCAGCTGGTTGTTTACGATCAGATCGAACCCAAACTCAGGGAGCTGGCAGAACAGGTCATTCTCAATCAAAATAATGAAGACAACGGTGCTACTGAAGAGTTGATCAATTTTGCGGAAACCGTCAAAGCCAAAGGCAAAGTCATTAAAAAAGATGACGCCTGGCGCAACGGTACGGTTCAGGACAGGCTCAGCCATGCCCTGGTTAATGGCATAACGGACTATATTGACGAAGATACCGAAGAAGCCAGACTGCAGTATCCCCGCCCTCTAGAAGTCATTGAAGGGCCGCTGATGGTAGGGATGGACATTGTAGGTGATCTGTTCGGGTCCGGTAAAATGTTTTTACCACAGGTGGTCAAAAGTGCCCGCGTCATGAAAAAAAGCGTGGCTTATTTATTTCCATTTATAGAAAAGGAAAAGAAGATCAATCATATCTTAACGATTGACCCCGTTGAGCCGGCCGCGGCACCAGCACCTGTTGACGGCAACGCTTCTGACCAGGCGCTTCAGTTACAAAAAGCATTACGCACTATACTCGAGAAACCTGTTTTTACCGGTGCAGGTTTTTTGATCAATCAAAAGATCGCAGACAACACCCTGGATGCGGTATCTAAAAAATCACAGCTGGCACTTCTTATCCAGGATAACCAGCAGACAGCCGAAACGCAAAAACCGGCGGCACAGGAAGCGACCATAGAAGACAGCCTCGAAGCAAAAGGTTACCACCTGTTAACGCTCAGTCAGGCAGATCTTCTTGAACGGCCCGAAATCATAGAAACAGCGATCTCCAAAAAGATAGAACAAATAAATCAGCTGGCAGAAAAGCTAAAAGCAGCAGCTGAACAGGGTGGTAAAAAGCAAGGCGCTGCCAAAATTCTTTTGGCTACCGTCAAAGGCGATGTACACGATATCGGTAAAAACATCGTAGGCGTCGTTTTAGGCTGTAACGGCTATGAGGTCCAGGACCTGGGCGTAATGGTACCCACCGAAAAGTTATTGGATACAGCCGTTAAGGAAAACGTCGATATCGTTGGCGTCAGCGGGCTGATCACTCCATCCTTAGATGAGATGGTCGGTGTGGCAAGAGAGATGAAGCGAAGGAACATGACCATTCCGCTGCTTATCGGAGGCGCTACCACTTCACGCATCCATACCGCTGTAAAGATTGCTCCCGAATATGACCACGGTGTTATCCATACCCTGGACGCATCCCGCTGTGTGACGGTTGTCGGGCAATTATTCAATCCCGAACTGAAAGATGAATTTCTGGCAAAGACCAGGGAGGATTACATTAAACTTAAGCACCAGTTTGAAAATAAAAAGCCGGTTAAAAAATATATTCCGTTTGCCGAAGCGCAGGCTAACGCCGTTCAGATTGACTGGGAAAACTACAGACCGCCAGTCCCGTCCTTTGTCGGCACCAAATTATTCAAGGACTATGACCTCAGAGAGATACGTAACTATATTGACTGGAAGCCGTTTTTTATAAGCTGGGAACTTCATGGCAATTTTCCAGACATCCTTACCGATGAGGTCGTTGGGGTAGAAGCCACCAAGGTCTATAAAGACGCCAATGATATGCTGGACGTCATTATTAAGGAAAGATGGTTACATGCAGACGGCATGGTCGCATTTATGGAAGCCGAAAAAACCGCGCCTGATACGGTAAAGGTCTCCTTAGGCGAAAAAAAATCTACCCTGCAGTTCATCCGCCAACAGGTAAAAAAAGCGGCCGGCCAGCCTAATATCTCTTTATCGGATTTCTTACGGCCAGCCAGTTATGGCAAAGACTATCTGGGAAGTTTTGCGGTGACCATTCATGGTATCGAGCCGCATCTGCAAAGATTCCTTGATGACCATGATGACTACAATAAGATCATGATCCAGGCGCTTTCTGACAGGCTGGTGGAAGCTTTTGCAGAGATGCTCCACGAGAAAACCAGAACCGAGCTCTGGGGGTATGACAAAGAGGAGCATCTAAGCGCAGATGATTTAATACATGAAAAGTACAGAGGCATCAGGCCTGCGCCCGGCTATCCGGCCTGTCCGGATCATACAGAGAAGATTAAATTATTTGACTTATTAGATGTCACCGGTAATATCGGTATAGCGCTGACGGAGTCCTTAGCTATGCACCCCGCTTCAAGTGTCTGTGGATGGTATTTTTCTCATCCGCAAAGCCAATATTTTGGTATCGGCAAGATCATGGAAGACCAATACGAAGACTATAAGGCCAGGCAGGGCTGGACCGAACAGTATGCTGAGAAATGGCTGCGTCCGGTGATGGAATAGGCCGCTGAACACAAAGTTTTTGCAGGGTTTTAAATTTGACCTAACATTGTAACTGAAAATAAGTACAAACTGTAAAAACGAGATAGCGATGCATTCGAAAACAGCACTTTGTCTGGCAACAAGCCTGATGCTTTGTATAGGCACAAAACTGCATGCCCAAAATAAAAAAGCAGATCCGCTACTGGAGAAAACCATTACCCAGAAGCAGACGACCCGGCTGTTAACCACCTTATCGGCCGATGATATGGAAGGCAGAAAATACGGTTCGCCAGGTATCCGCCGGGCTGCTGCCGTCATCGCGCAGCAGTTCAAAGAGGCAGGGCTGCAGGCAGCCCCAGGCGACAGCGGATATTACCAGAACTTTGCAATTTATGATAGCCAGATTGAAGGTAAAAAAGTTACCGTTAACGGGCAATCGCTGGCCGACAGCCTTTCAGCGATCTTAAGCACCCAATCCACGATTACCATAACGGACCAATCCGGATACCAGGTCATGCAGCCTAAAGACCAGCAACAGTTAGTGCAGCTTCTTAGCGCACGCCGCAATCCGGCAAACAATGCCATTATCGTTCTTTCTCAAAAGTTTGCACGTGTCCTGAAAATCGTTCCGAGATTGCAGCGGGGTCAAATTCAAAGTAAGTTTTCGACAGTATTTGTTGTCTCTGATGAGCCCGTTAAAAACTTTACTGTAACAGCCGCTAACCGGCTCACCCAAACACGTCTTGCCAATATTGTGGGCGTGCTTCCCGGTAAAACGAAGCCGGAGGAGCTGGTAATCTTTTCTGGTCACTACGATCATTTGGGCATCGATCCAAGCAATAAAGAAGACAGTATTTATAATGGGGCCAATGATGACGCGTCCGGGACCACTGCGGTCATGCAGCTGGCTAAATATTATGCGGCCCAGGGCAATAACGCCAGAACCCTGGTTTTCGCCGCCTTTACCGCCGAAGAAGCAGGAGGATTTGGCTCGACCTATTTTTCCCACCAGTTTGATCCTGCAAAAGTCATGGCCATGTTTAATATAGAGATGATCGGCACTCAGAGTAAATGGGGTGAAAATTCCGCCTATATTACAGGCTTTGAGAAAACAAATATGGGCACCATTCTGCAGAAAAACCTGGAAGGCACCGGATTTACCTTCCATCCGGATCCTTATACCGATCAACACCTGTTCTACCGTTCAGATAACGCCACACTGGCTCGTCAGGGGGTACCTGCCCATACGATTTCTACTTCTAAAATGGACGCAGAGCCAAACTATCATAAGGTCTCTGATGAAATCGGCACACTTGACCAGACCAATATGAACCGTATTATCCAATGTATCGCATTAAGTGCCAAAACCATTGTGAATGGCACAGATACCCCCAGCAGGGTCAATACGGCCGATCTGGATTAAACTGAAAATTACCCAGACTTTTATTACAACAGATCCCCTCACTAGCCCACTTTAAACGCGCAATACCAGTGAGGGGATCTTTATTTTCCGACAGATACCAATGCGCTGTTAAATTGTCATCCAGGCAACAGACGGCTGATTAATTTGCGGCAACATCCGTCATATTTATTTTTGTCATGGCCTTCATCAAGTCATTACCGGTCGGGGATTCAAATACTTCCAGCCCGAATTCAGGAGCAATCGTTAGTAAATGATCAAAAATATCACTCATTGTCTGTTCATAGGGTCCCCACCTTACATCTGCTGTAAAACACCACAGTTGCAACGGCAATCCCTGTGGCGTCGGGTCCAGCTGCCGGACGATCGTTGTCAGGCTGTGATTGAGCCTGGGGTTGGCATCTAAGTAGTTTTTGGCATAGATTCTATAAAGACCAACATTAGTCAGTCTGCGCGTATTTGCATCGACACGGGCCTGATCTCCAAGCGCCGTGTTGTAATCTTTGATTTCCTTTTCCTTTCCGGTAATATAATCATGCAGCAGATGATAGCCTTTAAATTTTTCAATCATAGCTTCGTCACAAAATTTAAAGCTGCTCATTTTAAGATAGATGGGTCTTTTAATCCTCCGGCCGCCGGTATCGGTCATTCCACGCCAGTTTTTAAAGGAAGAAGTAAGAAAACCAGCTGTCGGAACGGAAGACACCGTTTTATCCCAGTTTTTTACCTTTACGGTATTCAGGTTAATAGAGATTACGTCTCCATCCGTATTATAATCCGGCATTTCGATCCAGTCGCCGACCCGAATCATATCATAAGCCGATATCTGGATACTGGCAACGAATCCCAGGATCGTATCCTTAAAAATCAACATCAATACCGCTGTCATGGCCCCCATGGCGCCTAAAAAATAGAGTGGGCTCTTTCCCAGAATCACCGAAAGGATCAGGATTCCACCCACCAGATATACAAATATATTGATTACCTGTATGTAGCTGAAAATCGGTTTTTCCTTCAGGGAAGGCATCTTAGAGAGTGCAGTCGCGATGGTATTGAGGACGGCTACAATCACGACCACAAAAACACCGATGATCAATATATCTGTCAACTCCAGGATAAAATGAATTGTCCTGGGATAATTTGCAAATATAACAGGTGCTGCAGCCTTTATAATAAAGACAGGCAGGAGTGCAGAAATTTTTAAAAAGACCTTTCGTTCTATTAAAAGATCATCCCAGGTCGCCTTAGTCTTTTTAACCAAACGGTGTACAACTGAAAGACAAATCTTTCTGGCAATCCACCAGACCAGACCGCATACAATGATCAGACATGCCAGCAAAAACGGCAGTCTGACATAAGGAACAGCGGCGTCACTTAAATGCAGATGAGCACTGATCCATTCATCTAATCCCTGAAAGATATCTTTGGTTGTTCGGGTAGCATTTACTTCTAATAAATTCATGTTTTGAATCAAATTCTTTTTGTCAGGAAAATAATAAGAAAACTAAACCGGTATTAGTTTTGTAAACTTTAAGTACTTATGGCCTAAATCGGCCGGGCAAAATGAACTTCGCCCAAGAAGTGGCAAACATAATATAATTAAAAGTACCTCCCAAACAAATCGCGGCTAAATAGGGTTTCCTTAAGAAACAGTTCCTACTTCACTTTATGGCAGCAAAAAGCCCCAATAGACATTGGGGCCGCAAGTACAATGTAATAACTAACTAAGAAAAATTTATATATAAACGTATAAAAATAAAATTTTGATATGTTTATATACTTATATTTTTTTATTAAGGTGCCGGCGTGAAACGCAGATAGGGTTTTACCTCTCTGACACCTTTAGGGAATTTTTGTTTTGCATCTTCTGTAGAAATCTTGGGAGAGATCACCACATCTTCACCTTGTTTCCAGTTGGCAGGAGTGGAGAAGCCCTGATTTTCGGTTAACTGCAAAGAGTCAATCACACGAATGATTTCATGAAAGTTTCTACCGGTAGAAGCAGGATAGGTGATGATCAGTTTTACTTTTTTATCCGGTCCGATTACCAGCAAAGAACGTACAGTTGCTGTAGCGATCGCATTGGGGTGAATAAAATCATACAGATCAGAAACCTTACGGTCTTCATCCGCGATAATTGGATATTGAACATCTACATTCTGTGTTTCGTTAATATCTTTAATCCAGCCTTTATGGCTTTCCACGCCATCCACACTGAGTGCCAGTACTTTCACATTACGCTTTTCAAATTCGGACTGGAAAGCTGCAGTAGCACCCAGTTCAGTCGTACATACCGGGGTATAATCTGCAGGGTGAGAAAACAGTACGCCCCAGCTGTCGCCAAGGAACTCATAGAAATCTATATCACCTATAGAAGTCTTCGCCTGAAAGTTAGGAGCAGTATCACCTAATTTTATAGACATAGTATTAAATATTTAAAAAATGATAAAAGCGTTTAATACTGCAAATATATTATTACTCTACTAAAAAACAAGACTATTCAGGAATATTTTTTAAACTAATATGTAAAAGCAAAATGTGATTAACTTGTATATATCATTTTCAGACCGTTTGGCTGATATATCGCTAGTTAACACGTTCTTTGCATTATTAATTTATCATTAACGATTTATACAACCATCTATTCAAGTTAAGATTTTATTTCTTTGCAGTAAAATTCTAAAATTATGTTATTGAGAAAAACCTTACAATTATTGATAATCATGCTTTTGCCGGTATTCGCAATGGCACAGGTAACCACCAGTGCTATTGAAGGAACCGTCACAACAGATTCGGGAACCCCTTTAGAAGGAGCAACTATCAAAGCGGTTCATAATCCCTCAGGTACCGTTTATTCAACGCTTTCCAGAAGTGGCGGTAACTTCACTTTGCCGAATATGCGTGTAGGAGGGCCTTATACAATTACAGTTACCTACGTAGGATTTCAGCCGTCTACCTATGAGAATATCTCCCTGGACCTAGGGCAGCCGACAAAACTAACGCCCGTTTTAATTGATAATTCTTCCAATCTGGCCGACGTAAGTGTTATTGCACAAAAGAATTCTTTAATCAGTAAAAATCTAACAGGAACAAGTGTAGCCGTCAGTCAGAAAGAAATGACCATGCTTCCTACCATTTCCAGAAACATCAACGACTTCGCAAGATTAAGTCCGATAGCACAGGTTCGTTCCAGTAGTTCTGATGGTAGTCCAATGGGGATTAGCTTTGGCGGACAAAGCACCAGATATAATCAGTTTACTATTGATGGTGCCAATGCAACCGACGTATTCGGTCTATCCAGTAATGGTACTAACGGCGGGCAGGCAGGTATCAATCCGATCCCTTTTGACGCAATTGAACAGTTACAGGTAATACTAGCGCCTTATGACGTCACTCAGGGTGGTTTCACAGGTGGAGGCATGAATGCGGTAACAAGAAGTGGAACGAACGAGTTACACGGATCCGCTTATGGGTTCTTTCAAAACCAGAGCCTGGTCGGCAAAAGCATAGACACCCGTGAACCCTATGGAAAGTTTTCCAACTGGCAATACGGCGCCAGATTAGGCGGAGCCCTGATCAAAGACAAATTATTTTATTTTATCAACTACGAAGGTTTGAGCCGCTCACAACCGGTGGCCAATCAGCCGGGATCCGGCTCTTCGAATCTGGGTGCGGAAGAAATCGCAGCCGCAAACCAGTTATCCAAATATCTCATTGATAAGTATAATTATAATCCGGGGGCCGTCACCGGTCTCACTCAGACCAGAAAATCGAATTCTGTGTTTGCAAGAATCGACTGGAATATCAATGACAAAAATAAATTGATGATCCGTCACAATTATGTCAATGGAAATAATTACAGTATTTCTGATGATAATTCTACTATGTCGTTTGGCAATAACGGATATACGTTCAGGTCTAAAACCAATTCTACCGTTCTGGAGCTTAACTCAAGTTTTAATAGCGGTCTGTCCAATATGCTCAGATTAACCTACACTTCCGTCAATGATAAGAGAGATGTGGGCAGTCCTTTCCCAAGCGTTACAATTTCTGATAATGGCGCTACATATAAATTTGGGAACGAATACAGTTCTCAGGCCAATAGCCTGGATCAGCATATTGCCACTTTAACCGATAACCTCAATATTTATAAAGGTGACCATACCATCACCCTCGGAACTGATAATGAATTCTATACCACCAAGAATATATTCCTGCAAGGCTTATATGGTGACTACACATATAAAAGTCTACAGGATTTTTATGATGGTACCAACATGAATCAATATCAAACGACTTATTCCACAAATGCTGATGATCCGTACGCTCCGGCCCAGGTTAAAATGGGGCAGTTCGGGCTATATGTACAAGACGCCTGGAGCATTAAGAATAATTTTAAACTAACATATGGCCTGAGAGCCGACTTGCCGGTTTTCTTTAACGACCCTGTCACAAACGATGACTTTAACAATTCCGATATTGCCAAGGAATACAACGTGCAAAATAACCAGCCACCCAAATCAAAAATTCTTCTATCTCCCCGTGTTGGATTCAACTGGGATGTTTTCAATGATGCAAAGACACAGATCAGAGGCGGTATAGGTCTATTTACCGGCCGCGTTCCAATGGTTTGGGTATCTAACCAATATTCAAACACCGGTAAAGCAACCATCAAATACAAAGCAACCGCTTCTGATATTGCTAAAAATGGTATTACTTTTGACCCGGCTAATCCTTACAGAGGGACACAGGCAACTCCTCCGCCCACTGAAATTGATTTGACCGACCGCAACTTTGTAGCGCCAAGAACACTAAGAGCGAATCTGGCCTTAGATCAAAGGTTGCCATGGGGCCTTGTCTTAACCGTTGAAGGGGTTTATACCAAAATCATAAAAGATATTATGTATCAGGATCTAAACCTGAAAGCTGCGGATTCTACCCTGGACCTTGGTAATGGCGTTACAAGACCCTTCTATGGTTACGCTACCCGTGACTCAAGGTTTACAAATATCTTATATCTTACCAATACCAATAAGGGGCATGCTTATAATGCCTACATCAGGTTAAAAAAAGAATTTACCAAAGGCTGGATGGGAAGTATCTCGTATTCAATCGGCCACTCTTATGGATTGAGCGACGGCACATCGTCAACAGCCTTATCTAATTATCGTTTTGCATATAATATCAATGGTCTGAATAATCTGGATGTAGCCAGAAATAATACGGATCAGGGATCAAGAGTGTCATTAATGATCGGCAAACAATTTACCTATGGTAAATTTACCACCAATCTGGGCTTATTCTATAATGGTCAATCCGGGCAAACGCTTTCTTATATTGTTCATGGTGACCTGAATGGTGATGATGGCACCAAATCGAACTCTTACAGTTCATCTTCTGGTGCGGATCTGATGTACATTCCTACTGATGTAAGTGATTTTATAGCAATTAAAGATAAATCAACCGGGGAGATCACTTCAACACCCGAAGAGCAATTTGCAGCGTGGAATAAATATATCGCTACCAGTGATTATCTGACTGACAATAAAGGCAAGAATCTTAAAAGAAACGGAACACGTCTTCCTTGGGAAAATCACGTAGACTTCAAGTTTGCAGAGGACTTCCAGATCGTTCCGGGTTCTCATAAGATAACTTTATCAGTTGATATCTTTAATGTGGGTAATCTTATCAGTAAGAGCTGGGGTAAGGCCTATTACGCCGGTAATCAGGAATTGACTCCTTTAAACCTGGCCGGATTTCAAGCAACCAACGACCCCAAAACATTCAAACCTGTATATACTTTCAACCCGGCTTTTGGTACAAACAAATACACGAACAGGCCATGGGCTTATTCTGATTATTTGTCAAGGTGGAGTATGCAAATTGGGTTAAGATATACTTTCTAAAGGCAAACCTTATAATTGCCGAAAAAGGGATGATGGCTTTGGCCGCCATCCCTTTTTCTTTAGAAGGGTTATATGCAATGGAAAATCTTTAATTGCCTAAATGCCAATACATAGCAGGGAGCTCTTAAATAATAGCAGTCGATTTTAAAAATAAAAGATAAAAAACTCTTTTATTAATGTTTTTCACATTACCTTTGCCTCGTAAATAAAGATATGTTATTCTCAAAAACCTGCGAATACGCGATAAGAGCCTGTATTTATATAGCGCAACAGTCTGGAGAAGACAAGAAAGTTGCTATTAAGGATATCGCAAAAGGCATCGACTCTCCGGAGCATTTTATTGCGAAGATCCTGCAAAACCTCAGTAAAAAAGGTTTTATCAACTCTGTAAAGGGGCCAAACGGCGGTTTTTATATGGATAAAAAGAACCTGAAAACCACCATTTCTGATATTGTGCTGCTGGTTGACGGGGATAGTCTGTTTACTAAATGTGTTTTGGGCCTGAAACAGTGTTCTGAATCAAAGCCCTGTCCGCTGCACAATCAGTATAAGCATACGAGAAAAGAAATTATTGAACTTTTCCGTTGCTCAAAAATCGGACAGATAAGTGATCAGGTTGAATTAAATGAGACATTTCTGAAGCTAAAATAAAAGTATAAAAGTAGCCGGGCAGGGACAGGGACAATACAACTCGCTATTTTTTTAATAAAATAAAAGATAAAAAGGTATTTATATCTAGTATTAAAACAAGCATCACATGAAAAACAAGCGCTTTATTTCATTTATCAGCCTGCTTATATGCTGCAGCATACTGGGGGTGGTCAGTCCGGTCTTCGGACAGCAGCAGGCGGGCGTTTTTGCCAAGACAAACCCCGGGCTGGGACTAGTGCTTTTTATTTCTCTCATTACCCTTGCGATTGTATTTCTTGCCATATGGCTCAAGACCAGACAGGGCCGCATCAACCACGAAACCAGGGCCTATAACGCACCTGTCCAGGAAGAAAAACTGGACACCTATATCAACAATATGGACAGTGAAGAGATTGATGCCTTTTTAAAATTCAAATCAACAGTGAAAAAGCACCTGGGTAAACCACTGGTCTTGATTACGACACTATTACTAACGCTTCCGGCCTCCTCCTTACTGGCTCAGGATGCTGAGGCCGCCCCAAAAGCCAGCAGTCTGTTTAGCGACACAGGCATTATTATAACGATTGTACTGATTATGATTCCGGTACTCGCCGGCCTTATTCTAATGGTAATCAAAACCGCTAATGTACTCAGGCAGATGAACAACCGGCGCCGCCTTCGTGAAGCCAGCCGCCTGGCAGAAATGCTGGATAAAACACAAGACCCGCAGCTGATGCTCGCGCTGCAAAAGAGAAAAGCAGCACTGGATTACGCGCTGAACAGAAGGGAGCTTTCCGGCACCCTGGACCCGGACGACAGCCGTGGCCTTATTAATATTAAATCCAACGCCGGACTGCCTGTTGTGGAAGCCAAGAAAAAGGCAGCCAAAAGACCCAAGATCGACCCCAAGTTAACCAAACTTGTCTTGTGGTATTTGGGTTGCGCAACTTTCTGGCTATTATTGGGCACCACCGTGGGAGAGTACCTGGGAATCAAATTTGTGGCACCTGATGCAGACGCCGTGCCCTGGCTGAGCTTCGGCAGGTTAAGGCCTGTACACACCAATGCCGTATTCTGGGGTTGGGCCTCTCTGGCCATGTTAGGACTTGCGCATTACGTAGTGCCCCGTGTTGGCAATACTAAATTAGCCAGCTATAAGCTCGGCTGGTGGTCACTTATCCTGATCAATCTGACAGTGATTGCCGGTTCCCTTTGTCTTATGGGTGGCATCAATAATGCGGGCGGCGAATACCGGGAGTATATCTGGCCGGTAATGCTGCCTTTTGCAGTCGCATTAGTTCTCTCACTGATCAACTTTCTAAATACAGTGGCGCAACGTAAAACCACAGAGATCTATATTGCGAACTGGTACATTATTGCAGCGATCATCTTTACCATTGTTATTGCCCTGGTCGCTTACCTGCCCTGGTGGCAAAACGGCCTGGGCGAAACGATTGCCCAGGGCTATTACATGCACCAAGGGGTAGGGATGTGGTTCATGCTCTTTACCCTGGGGGTGGTTTATTATTTCCTGCCACAACAATTAAACAAGCCGATCTACTCCTATAGCCTGGGCATTCTGGCCTTCTGGACACAGATCCTGTTTTATACACTGATCGGCACACACCACTTTATTTTCAGCCCGATCCCCTGGTGGCTGCAGACGGTAGCAATTGTAGGCAGCATGGGCATGGCCATACCCGTTATTGCCGGCACGACCAACTTTTTGATGACATTTAAAGGCGGGTGGCACAAGGTAAGGGGCAGCTACACTTTACCGTTTTTTATCGTAGGTATCATCTTCTATTTTACAGGTTCCATGCAGGGAACCGCAGAGGCCTTCAGAACAACCAATCTGTATTGGCACTTTACTGATTTTACGGTGGCGCACTCGCACCTGACAATGTATGGCATCATCTGTTTTTTCATGTGGGCAGGCATCTATGCACTGGTACCGCGCCTGACGGGCAGAGAGGCGCCACAGATACTGGTAGGGGCGCATTTCTGGCTGGCACTCATCGGGCTGATGTTCTACACCGTGCCCCTGATGTATGGCAGCACCTTAAAAGGAATGCTCTGGATGCAAGGCAAGCCGTTTATTGAAGGCGTCGTCATGATGGCGCCCTATTGGGTCTGGCGCGCTGTGGGCGGCTCACTGATGTGGCTGTCTCATTTATTCTTTGCCTATAACTTTTACCGCATGGTGGTTAAAAGAAAAGAAATCAATGTGGCCAGAACAGCCCTGGAGCAACTGATCCCATCAATGAGCAAATAATTATAAACACAAGAAATAAACCGTCATGGAATTTTTTGATAATCACAAAAAGTTATTTACTACAGCTGCGGCCTTCTTTATCGGGCTTACCCTCCTGGTAGCCGTTATACCGGCATTTCAGACAGACAGGATCAATCACCCGCTTCCCGGTTCAACGGCGCTTAGTCCGGCAGCTCAAAAAGGCAAGGCCATTTATGTGGCTAACGGCTGTATCGCCTGTCATACGCAGCAAGTGAGGAATCTGGATATGGATAAAACCTGGGGCAAGCGCCCGAGTGTTGCCGCTGATTACGCAATGGATAAAAGAACAGATATCTGGCGCAATACCGCCACACTTATGGGATCCGAGCGGACCGGCCCGGATTTAACCAACATCGGCAACCGTCAGCCGAGTAAGGACTGGAACCTCGTGCATCTGTTTAACCCCAGGGCCGTGGTGAAGCAGTCTGTTATGCCTGCCTACCCCTGGTTATTTATCTATAAAGATCAACCAGCTAAAACGGATATTATTGTCAACGTCCCCGCTGAATTTATGGAAGGAAAGCCGGGAAAATATGTAGCCACCAAGAAAGCCATGTACCTGTTGGCCTACCTGCAGTCACTCAAACAAGTGGAATTGCCCGATGGGACCGCTTCCCCTGAATTTCTGTATAAAAGAGCCGCAGCCAAAACCGACGGAGCCAAAAGCGGTGCCACGGCTGATGGCGCCGCTTTATACACAGCCAATTGTCAAAGCTGCCACCAGGCCAATGGCCAGGGACTGCCGGGGGCTTTTCCTCCGCTTAAAGGAAGCAGTGTTGTGACCGGCGACAATCTGGAACTTTACGTGGGCATTATCATGAACGGTTATACCGGCAGAGAAAAAGAAGGGTATGGTCCAATGCCTAATGTCGGCACAACCGCAGCGCTGACACCGGAGGAAGTTACGGCCATTATTAACCATGAACGCAGCAGTTGGGGTAACAGTGCACCGGAGGTCAAAACAGAAGACGTAAAAAGATTTATGGATGCAGCAAAATTGTCTGCAGATCAATAATATAGACACAAAAATGGTGCGACAGATCAACATAATTTTTTAACAAGCTTAACCAGAAAATAAGTTTTAAATTAGAGGAAAAAGAAAAGGTGAGAAAGGGCGGGGTTTTACATGAAACAGCAGGGAAGAAATCGTGAGCGGCCCGGCCCTTTATGTACAATTCAATATCAATTCTAATTTTTAAACCTATAAAATGTTCTGCAATGAAAAATTATGAAACAGTTTCTGAAGCGGTCAATGATTTAAACAAAAGAGGGTATACCCATGATTTTAACCTGGGCGAAGATTGTCTGGTCTGCGGAGAGATCCTTTCCTTATCTCCGGACGAGTTCGAAATCGATGAGGTTTACCGTTTCGAAGGGATGACAGATCCTGGCGATGAAATGATCGTGTATGCCATTTCTTCCAAACAGGGAACGGAAAAAGGTGTTCTTGTGAACGGGTATGGTCTGTATGCGGACAGGGAAAGTTCTGTTATCATGAAAAAACTAAGAATTCATGAAGCGAGAGGATAATGTCCTGTAAAACGGGCATCTCCCTTCTTGCGGCACAGCACACTGTCTGTTTACACTGCCCTGGCCTGACCTATATAGTCAGAACACAGGTAATTTGAGCCACTTAAACTTATAAAATGAAAAAGAGCAGTACAACCACACACAGTAAAGCAAAACAGATCTCCATGCTTGTGTTTTTCTGGATGCAAGGCATCGGGATTGCCTTTGCCTGCAGCGTATGTGAAAAACAACAACCGAAGATTCTCCGCGGTATCACGCATGGGGCCGGTCCGGAAGGTAAATTTGACTATATCATCATCTGGATAATGGTGGCTATTACGATGGCTACGCTCTACTATTCTGTCAAGTGGCTGGTGCGCCCCGGAGAAAAAAGCAGCAGCCATATTAAAAGATGCATACTAAACGAAGCGTAATATGGAAACCGTATTAAACAAAACAGCAGCGATGGAAGCAAGGAGCAGTGTCCTGATCTTTATCGATGATGAGCCAAAGCCTATAGCCGATTTTATTTCGCCTGTTAATTTCGAACTGGACACGACCAAACTGGTGGACGGCAAACATACGCTCAAAGTAATAAGCCGGGATCCCGATGGGAGAGAAGGTATCCGGCTCATTCCCTTCGAAGTTCAGAATGGCCCCGCCATCGCCATAGAAGGCATCAGGGAAAATGCGGTCGTGGACGGGGTATTACCACTCATGATCAATGCTTATGGCAAAGGTAACTCGCAGAACTTCCACATTGTAGGCAGTGAATCTCCACGTAGTATCCCGTCCTGGGTATGGATCATCATCATCGGATTTTTCGGTTGGGCTATGTATTATTTAATTTCTTACCTACATTTGAGGCCACAATAGAACTATGGAACAAAAAAAAGACATACTTACACTAGAGGACTGCAAGACCCTGGTAGATAATTTTTACGGCAAAGTCCGGAAGGATCCCTTGATCGGACCCATCTTCGATAACATCATTCAGGACCGCTGGCCGGAGCATCTGGAAAAGATGTATCGCTTTTGGCAAACCGTACTGTTAGCGGATCACACCTATTTTGGAAGCCCCTTTCCTCCCCATGCTGAGCTGCCGGTGGAGTGGACGCATTTTGAAAAATGGCTGGAGCTGTTCAACCAGACGATCGACGAACATTTTACAGGCGATAAAGCCCAGGAAGCCCGATGGCGGGCAAATAAAATGGCAGAAATGTTCAATTTTAAGATCCAGTATTACAAGAATAATCAGGCCAGGCCATTATTTTAACTTAATGAAAAGACAAAAAGATCTTTTACTCTGAAGACGCCATTTATTATATAACAATTTATTCAAATGCACGCACAAAAACAGGCGTATTACCCTTACGCATTACCGGCCACCTTTTTATGGCTCGGTTTTTTACTGGCGATCAGTTTTATGGAAGCCTGGTTAAAATTTCAGGCACCGGGAGTAACCATCCCCATTGGCCTGGGCATTGGTAAACTGGTATTTGGAGCGCTAAATAAAGTAGAATGGGTGCTGATCATTATTATAGCAGCCAATTTTGTTTTTGTTTCCCAGAAAATATACAGTTACAGAAATCTTCTTTTTATCATAGCAGCACTGATGACAGCTCTACAAACATGCTGGGGCCTGCCTGCTTTAGACAAAATTGCTGATCAGATCATTGCAGGCGGCATTGACAGCCAGCCATCGCTGCATATAATCTATGTTTCGATGGAAATCATAAAGCTGATCATGCTGGTACTGCTGGGTAGCTATTTAGTTAGAAGACATCAAAAAATAAATCATGAAAATAGATAAACAAACCCCACTTGGGGATATCGTTGCCGAAAACTACGAGGCAGCTTCCGTACTTGAAAAATATCAGCTTGACTTTTGTTGCCACGGTTCACGCAGCCTGGCAGAGGCCTGCCTGGAAAAAGGCCTGGATACGGAATCGGTCGCCGCTGAATTACAACAGGCAACCCAGGGCAGGACAAATGACAACTCAGGAGCTTCAGGCGTTCCTGCAGGTCTAAAAGACTGGCCGCTGGATCTTATGGCCGATTACGTGGAAAAGACGCACCACCGCTATGTAACACGCCAGACACCCGTTATCGAAGGCTATCTTAATAAAATCGTTCAGGTCCATGGCGCCAGGCATCCGGAACTAAAAGAGATCCAGGCATTGTTTCAGCAGACGGCAGGTGAACTGGCCTTGCATATGAAAAAAGAAGAGCTCATGCTATTTCCCTTCATTCGTAAAATAACAATGGCCTCAGTCAGCGGCGCCAGGATCGCTGCACCCCCTTTTGGCAGCATCGCCAATCCCGTAAATGCAATGTTGGCAGACCATGATGCAGAAGGGCAACGCTCCGCTAAGATCCGCGCGCTATGCAGTGATTACCTGGCTCCTGAAGACGCCTGCAACACTTACAGGCTCACCTTTGAACTGCTTAGAGACTTTGAAAGTGACCTGCACCAGCATATCCATATAGAAAACAATATTTTGTTTCCAAAAGCGATTCAGCTGGAACCATCAGTATTAAGTTAAAAAACAATTGGAGTCAGCTGGCTTTAGTGCAATTTGTGTAATTTTAATGCAAATAGTTTTTAATATGGCTATTGCAGATATCCAGATAAAAAGAGCTTACAGGCCAGCCTCCGGTAAAGATGGCTGGCGTATACTCGTCGACCGGCTATGGCCCAGAGGCATTGACAAAAAAGAGGCGGCACTAAATGATTGGTGCAAGCAAGCAGCGCCTTCCAGTGAACTGAGAAAATGGTTTAACCACCAGGAAGATAAGTGGCCCGAATTCAAAAAAAAATACAAACAGGAGCTAAAGTCAAATCCGGAAGCGCTAGAACCCTTAATAGCGGCCATCCGGCAATACCCTTTGGTCACACTTGTTTACGCAGCCAGAGATGATGCGCATAATAATGCCGTTGTCTTAAAGGAACTGCTCTTATCTACCCTAAAAAAATAATGCCATGGCGCCAATCAAAAGAAGTGAATATCTCAAGCCACTTTCCAGAGAGCATCATTATAGTCTTTTATTTGGCTGGAAGCTTCGCCAGGGCATTAGTCACGGGGCATCCGTGGAGCGTATGACCCAATATGTTCGTTATTTTGAAAAGCATATGCTGGTTCCCCATTTTAAAGAAGAAGAAACCTGCCTGTTTATTTACAGCGACAGCCCATTTGTCAAACAGGCGCTGGATGAACACCGCCACATTCTTTCTGTTATCGCAAGGCTGAAAGCAGCGCCCTCCATGACGACTTACCCAGATCTTGCGTCTCTTGCCACACTGGTTGATCATCATGTCCGGTTTGAAGAAAGGCAGCTATTTCCTTATCTTGAAGAAAACCTGACCCAGTCCCAGCTGGAAGCCGTAGCCACCGCCATTAAAGACGGTCCATCCGTTGGCGATGATTTCGAGGACCATTTTTGGGAACTGGGTAAAAGCTGACAAAAATTTTCCCATTCTCCTGAATTACTAGGCCTTGAGCGCATCTTTATGCGCAATAGCCGGTGCATTTAAACAATACACAATAAGCACCTCCCTTCTGCTGGCCGAATTTATCGTTTTATTCAAGGAAGATCGGAGAATCTTTGGTATATTAGAACCCAAATCCTGCTACAGGTTCCTAAATCAATCGTTTATGCGCTTTGCCCTGATTATAATTTTACTGGCGTTACTGGCCTCTTGTCATAAAAAGAAGCCAGTCGATCTTTTAATTTATAATGCGACTATTTATACAGTAGACAGTGCGTTCTCAAAAGTATCTGCTATCGCAATAAAGGAGGGTAAAATAGTCGCCGTCGGAGACAGTAAGGAACTGCAGCATATTTACGTAGGTAACGCCAACGTGAATGCACAGGGTAAATTTATCTATCCTGGTTTTATAGACGCCCACGCGCATTTTCTGGCCTATGGGCAGCAACTTGAGCAGGTGAATCTTAAAGGCACAAAGAGCTGGAACGCTGTATTAAAAACGTTATCCGGTTATAAAAATAAAAGACCTGCAAACGACACGGGCTGGATTCTGGGAGGCGGATGGGACCAAAATGACTGGGAAGTGAAAGCCTTTCCGGAAAAATCAGGTTTAGATTCTCTGTTCCCTAATAACCCTGTGGTGCTGTCCAGAATCGACGGGCACGCCGTCATCGCGAACCAAAAAGCGCTGGACCTGGCAGGGATACACCCAATGGACAGTATTGCCGGCGGAGAAATTCTGACCAGAGACAGCCTGCTGACCGGTGTACTGATCGATAACGCAACCAGCCTGGTGTTTAATCAAATACCCATGCCAACAGCTGCACAGGCCACGCAGGCATTACAGACAGCAGAAAAAAACTGTTTTGCCGCCGGGTTAACCTCCATTGATGATATGGCAGAAGATTCTGTCCTGATCCCTTTACTGGACAGTTTGCAACAAGCCGGTGCATTAAAGATCAGGCTATATGTACTGCTTAGTGACAGAAAGGCCAATTTTGACTATTTATTAAGCCATGGAAAAATAAAAACCGACCGGTTGCATGTACCCGGTTTTAAGGTCTTTGCTGACGGCGCATTAGGATCCAGGGGTGCTTGTTTATTGCAGCCCTATACAGACGATTCCACAAGCTATGGCTTCTTATTGAACACGGTTAAGCACTATGATTCTGTAGCCGCTTTGCTGTATAAACATAATTTCCAGATGGCAACGCACGCCATTGGCGACTCTGCCGTCCGCACCATAGCGAAAATCTATGCAAAGTATCTGGGTGGTCCCAACGACAGACGCTGGCGAATAGAGCATGCACAAATCGTCAGCCCCGAGGACCTGCACTATTTTAAAGACAATCAGATCATACCCTCCGTTCAGCCTACGCACGCAACTTCCGATATGTACTGGGCCGCTACAAGACTCGGACCTGAGAGGATTAAAAACGCCTACATCAATAAAAGCTTGCTGGAACAAAACGGCTACATTCCACTTGGAACCGACTTTCCGGTAGAAGACATTTCGCCGGTCAAGACCTTTTATGCCGCTGTTTTCCGCAGGGATGCCAAAGGCTACCCCAAAGATGGATTTCAGATGGAAAACGCATTAAGCAGGGTAGAGGCCCTGAAGGGAATGACCATATGGGCAGCCAGGGCCAGTTTTGAAGATAAGGAAAAAGGGAGTCTTGAACCCGGTAAATGGGCTGATTTTGTAGTCACAGATAAGGACATCATGCAGGCAGACATGGGGGATATCTTAAGAACAAGAATCCTGATGACCTTTGTCGGTGGAGAAAAGGTGTACGACAGATCAGGCAGGCCTATTTTACAATAAACCCGCCTTAGTCGAATAAGGAAAGCTGCCTGCCTTCACCCGGCCTTCTGAATAAAGAAGAGTCCAGTTGCAGAGATTCCATGTTCAGTTTATTGATCCTTGTATGCAGCCTGAAGGTCTGCCGGATAATTTCAGCAACAGGGCCTTCACCATGCATCCTGCGACCAAATTCACTGTCGTTGACTTTACCGTCGTGACAGGCCTCGATAGCGTGCCATACCTTTTCCGCTCTGTCAGCAAAGGTCTTGTAAAGCCAGTCTTTAAATATCACACCTATCTGGCCGTTTAACCGCACTACAGTAAATCCGGCCCATTTAGCCCCTGCTGCAGACACTGCTTTTAAGACCTGAGGGATCTCCGTATCATTCAAACCGGGAATAATGGGCGCCTCCATAATACCGACAGGAACACCTGCAGCCGATAACTGCTCAATGATCTTCAGTCTTTGTAAAGCGGTGGTTGTCCTTGGTTCCAGCTTTTGGCGCAGTGATTCATTCAGGCTGTTGATAGAGACATACACGGCGATCAGATTCATGGAAGCCATTTCTTTAATAAGGTCCAGGTCTCTTAAGATCAGGGCATTTTTAGTGATCATGCTAATGGGGTGCCGGTAATCCAGTGCTATTTCCAGTACACTGCGTGTCAGTTTAAATTTTCGTTCGGCCGGCTGATAACAATCCGTATTGCCGGACAGGGAAATAGGGCGGGGCACCCAGGTCTTTTTCTGTAAAAAAGACCTGAACAATGCCGGCGTATTTTTTTTAACGATAATATTTCTTTCAAAATCTATTCCGGCACTGAAGCCCCAGTATTCATGAGAATTACGTGCATAGCAATATATACAGCCGTGTTCGCAGCCCTGGTAGGGGTTCAGCGAGAACTGCATACCGACATCCACGCTGGTCACCTTGTTGACAATGGTTTTTGCATCCCCGAAAATAAATTGCGTGGGACGGCTTTGTGGCTGTTGTTCCCACTCATCGATGCCTTCCACCTCGAATTTTCCATAACTGTTTTGCAAAAAGCGGTTATGGGGGCTGGACTGGGCGCCCTGTCCTTTTTGATAAACACCATTTTTGGCAAACTCGTCTTCCATTTGGTAAATTTTTTGTTATTCAAACAACAAATATACTAATTATCTTAGAAAACAACTACCAAAAAAGCCATAATTATTTCGTATTTTTACTGCATGTTACCCTCAAAAGCTCCTCAGAAAAACAGCAGAAGCAACAGCAGCAACTGGATGCGGTATTTAAGCTATGGTATACAGCTGATGGCCACTATCGGTATCGGGCTGTATTTAGGGTACCTGGCCGATCGCCTGCTCGGGTTATCTTTTCCGTTGCTGATATGGATTTTGCCAACTTTGCTACTGGTATATATGTTAGTGAAACTGGTAAAGGATTTTTCCGGAAAGGGAAAAGACCCAAAGCCATAACATTCAGATCTATAGTGATGCGCACCCAAATTATTTCGTTATTTTCGCAGTTCAAATTAAACGCATGAAGAAATTTAGGTTACAGCGCAATTACATCAATTTGCTTCTTTTATTCCTCATAATCAATACTGTCTGTCTTTTTTACAGGAATGGATCACTTCATCTGAACTTTTTTGTAGATGTGTACGTTGTTGTTATTGCCAACCTGATACTGTTCTTGTTGGCACTGCTGGGGTCTTACCGTCATGCAAGAGCCCTGGAAAACAAGAACCCGAATGTTTTTATAAGGTCTATTATGGGCATGACCGTCCTGAAGTTCTTTGTTCTTGTAGCAGCCGCCTTAATTTATGTATTCACCGCCAAAGAGCACAGGAACGTACCGGCGATCATTATTTCCCTGGTACTGTATATCCTGTATGCAGTCATGGAGGTAGGCGCTGCCTATAAAATGAATAAAAACAAGTCAAATATCCAGTAAGCCTCTTCTCATTGTTTTATGGCTAAAGCCCAGCGCCATCCATTATCTGAACTAAATAACTACCTTCCCGAGGGTACTTTTGAGGATGTTGTCCACTACCTGCAAACCTACAGGGTAAAACTGACCATCACAAAAGCAAGAAGAAGCGTACTGGGCGATTACCGCAACGCACATGCCGGCGAAAATCACCGGATTTCTGTGAATGGCAACCTGAACCCTTATAGTTTCCTTATCACATTATTGCATGAGCTGGCACATCTGATAACTTATGAAAAATATCGCCACCGGGTACAGCCGCACGGTCGCGAGTGGAAAGATAACTATGCAGGCATTCTGAGCATATTTCTGAAAAAGAGTGCCTTCCCGCCAGATATAGCAGATGAACTACACCGTTCTCTCCATAACCTGGGTGCAAGCAGTTGCGCCGAACCAGACCTGATGCGCGCACTTAAAAAATACGACAATGACGTCATTGGTCTTCATTTAGTGGAACAGTTGCAGCCGGGTCAGTGGTTCGTTACCAGAGACAATAAAGTCTATCAGATGGAAAAAAAGATGCGGACCCGTTTTCTGTGTACAGCCTATCCCTCTGGCAAACAGTACCTGTTTAACGGACTCTATGAAGTCAAGATTTTAGATAATCACCCCTGATCCACTAAAGGTAAAAGCACCCTGCAAGGCTTCTAATGATTAAGGCAGCGCTCTTTTCCTTTTTTGAAAAGAAGCGCTGCCTTAATCAAAGCTGACAATTCAGGGATACTATTTAGAAAAATAACTCAAATTGGTCTTGGGTGTCAGTGCCATTAAAGACTCGTACATCAGCTCAATGGTGGATACGATGTCAGAGCGGTGCAGCATTTCCACTGTCGTGTGCATATAACGCAGTGGAATAGAGATCAGCACGGAAGGGCAGCCGTCATTGGCATAGGCAAAACTGTCCGTATCTGTTCCTGTACTGCGGCTGGTCACGCGCAGCTGCACATCAATTTTATTTTTAGCAGCCACATCCTGTACAAACTGCAATAGTTTATTTTGGACAGCCGGCCCATAGGTCAAGGCAGGCCCTTTGCCACAGGCCGTGTCTCCCTCAATATTCTTATTGATAAAAGGCGTCTGGGTGTCGTGGGTCACATCGGTAATGATCGCGACATCCGGCTTGATGCGTCTGGCGATCATTTCTGCACCGCGCAGGCCAATCTCTTCCTGCACCGCATTAACGATGTATAAGCCAAAAGGCAGCTTCTTTTTATTTTCCTTGATCTGACGGGCAACCTGCGCGATCATAAACCCGCCGATACGGTTGTCGAAGGCTCTGCCGATCAGGTAATCATTAGCCAGCTCATCAAAGCCGTCCTGATAAGTCACGACCGCCCCCACATGAATACCCAGTGCCTCTACTTCTTTTTTAGAGCGGGCTCCGCAATCCAAAAAAAGATTGTCGACTTTCGGCGCAGGCTCCTTTTGGTCCGGATTATGTCTTGTGTGGATGGCCGGCCACCCAAAGACTGCTTTAACAGGGCCGTTTTTCCCGTGGATCCAGACACGCATGGCCGGGGCGATCTGATGGTCCACGCCGCCATTTCTTTTCAGATAGATAAATCCCTGATCGGTAATATAATTGACAAACCAGGAGATCTCGTCAGCATGCGCTTCGATAACAACCTTGAACGGGTGCTCAGGATTAATAACACCTACAGCCGTTCCATAAGGGTCTGTAAAAGTAGTGTCTACATAGGGTTTGATATAATCCAGCCAAAGGTTCTGGCCACTATGTTCGAAGCCTACAGGAGAAGCATTATTAATATACGCGGTTAAAAATTCCCAGTCTTTCTTACCCACTTTCTGTGGATGTTCTTTTTGTTTCTTCGCTTTTGCCATGGAAATATTATTTAGAGACCAAATGTAAGTCTTTTATTGAAATGCCAGATAGCCGATGATTCCGCAGATCCCTTTCAGCAACATCAGCCCGTCAATGATGATAAGATAAAAAAGAATCGGCTTTCGCCTGTGCATCGCATAGGCCACAGACAAAAGCGCAATAAAAGGTAAAGTGTTGATCAGTGTCCTGAGACCACTAAAATGTTGATTAGAGGCAAAGCCCCACAGCGCTATCAAACCAATGGCGATCAGCGGCAGCAAGATCTTAAAAATCGTTTTCCTGAGTCCGACCCGGACAACAAAGGTTTTGAGATGGCGGTTATAGTCATCTGCATAATCCTTAATATCAAACATGATACAGAGCACCGAGATATACATCCAGTTTTTAATCAGTAACCAAACAGAGACCACAGAGATCTCATAGTGGTGATTGACCTGCCATTTATAAAACATCACAGGATAGATCGTGACAGCGCCGGCCCATACGAAGCCGATGATAAAAGGTTTTAACCATCCGGAGTTGCGCAGATTGATTTTTATAAAAGGAAAATAGTCATTTCCATAATAAAAGAAAGCCACCATGGGTACCAACAGGAGCATGAGCCACTCATCTGCATGCAAACTGAAGATCTCATGAAATTCCTTAATGACCAGATAGAGTGCAGCACAGATCGCAATTACTGTATAAAGAAACTGAGTAATGGTAATCGTTCTGTAATTGCGGGTATACCAGTGTGTGCGCCTGTTATAATAGGTGTTGGTTGAAGCTGCGGTCCTTGGCAGACCCAGCTTTTTACTAAATGCATTAAACAAATGAAGTTCGCCCATATAGGCGTAGGTATAATACACAATAGTGCCGGTCACCAGCAATATATAATAGGCAGGTGTATTCAAGGGCACACCTTGTTGCAAGGAAGCCTCCATCGACAAAGCCACCGTACATAAGGCATAAAAATAATTGCCGAAAAAGACAAACTCTGTTATTTTCTTTCTCAAATTGCTGCTTTTCTCTAAAATAAGACACCAAGGAACAGATATATCCGGCTAAAAACCAAGTTCTCTGTCCGCGCTTAAAATTAGTCAAAATACATTAGACTCCTCAATTTAAGTCCTCCATGCGGCTTACCTGGGCAGTAGGTCATAATGCCTATTATACCACCACAATGCCTTTTCGGTGGGCAGCTAACAGGGAATTTTATTTACCCCTTTCAAGACAGTTGAGAAAGATGGCTCAATATGATACATTTTGATTATATTTATTATTTTAAATATTATATACCTGTTTACGTAAATACTATTTCTATGCAAAGAAGAAAATTCATCCATCAAACAGCACTCAGTGCCATGGCCGTTACCATTGTACCGCGCTTTGTTCTTGGTGGCAAAGGTTATGTTGCACCCAGCGATAAAATCAACCTGGGCTTCATCGGTAATGGCAAACAATCCCATGGGCTGGTCAGTTATCTGAGCGGTCCCAAAGAAACGCTCATCACTGCAGCGTCGGATGTAGACGCCCGCAAACTGACGCACTTTATTGAGCTGGCCAAAAAGCAAAATGCGAAAAAAAACACCAATGCAGCTGTTAAAGGATATAAACATTACCGGGAGCTACTGAATAGAAAGGATATAGATGCAGTGGTAATCGCAACACCGGATCACTGGCATGCACAGGTGGCCATTGACGCGGCTAAAGCAGGAAAAGATATATACTGCGAAAAACCTTTATCGCTGACAATAGCCGAAGGCAGGGCCATGGTGGAGGCAACCAGAAAGTATAAACGCGTATTCCAGACCGGCAGTATGCAAAGATCTTCATATAATTTCAGGCAGGCAGCTGAACTGGTCTATAACGGCTACATCGGCAAAATCACCGAGATCAATGTATCCGTCGGCGGGCCCGTCGTGCAGTGCGACCTGCCGACAGAGCCGGTGCCAGAGAACCTGGACTGGGACCTCTGGGTAGGGCCTTCTCTATTCAGGGGCTATAACGCCGTATTAGCACCCCCTTTAGAAGCGAAAGACTGGGCGTGGTGGCGTGGTTATCGTGATTTCGGCGGTGGTTATATTACAGACTGGGGCGCACATATGTTTGATATTGTACAATGGGCGCTCGGCATGGACGGATCCGGACCGGTTAAATTCACGCCTCCCAAAAAACCCCGTGCCGAGCATGGACTCTACTTTGACTACGCCAGTGGTGTCAGGGTGTATCACAAAAACTGGGGAGAAGGCAATGCCATTCAGTTTATCGGAGATAAAGGCAAAATAGAAGTCAGCAGAAGCTTCCTTAGAACCACGCCCGACAACCTTGCACAATACAAATTTAAAGACAGCGATAAACGCCTGTACTATAGTGATGATCATTATCAGGACTGGGTATCAGCCATACAAAAAAGATCAAAACCAATCTGCGATGTGGAGATAGGGCACAGGTCAGCTACCGTCTGTAACGCAGTAAATATTGCCTATCAGTTACAGAAGGATATCCGGTGGGATCCTGTAAAAGAACGCTTCGACAGTGAATACGCCAATGTAATGATTGGACGGCCTTACAGAGGGGACTGGAATTTCCGGGATTTTTAAATTCCTCCTTGTCAACTTCAAAACCGGCCTCAGGGGCGCCCGTATCCATTTACCTGGCTGCAGGTGCTCCTGTTTTTACCGGCATACACTAAGAAGGCCTTAATTATTGATAATTTTGTCAAATTGTTTCAATATATATCTGATCCAGCAAGCCATCCCGGATTCGGTAAAGGTGTTTGACTTTGCCGTCAAACAATAACTTTCCCTGTATATCCTTTACAGTTTGCCGCACAATAATTTCCAGGGCTCCATCACCTCTCTGATTAAATCCGACCGGTACTATATGCGTGGTGATACGTGTCCACTGTTCCATCCAATATCTTTTAATTGCGTCATGGCCATACAGGTAGCCGCTTCCAAAGGCCTGGGGCCATCTGATATCGGGGCTCATGGATAATAGCACCGTATCCATATCTTGCGCATTAAAAGCACCAAAAGCATCTTTGATTAACTGCAATACACGGCTGTTCATAGGCATGATTTTCTGCTGTTAAGAATATTGACATATAAACGATCCGCCGCCGGTAAGAGCAGGGGCTAACATTCAAATCAGGCACTAAAATTAAAAGAAATAATCTTTTTAGAGGCGTCTTAAATAGCGACTACCAGCTAACAATCTGAAAACCAATTCATTTATCAGCCCAATCAGCGCTAATACCCTACCAGCGCAAAAAGGGATTTCATCTTGAATCTGTATTGAAGTCCCTGACAAATGCGTAATTTTGCCATCTTTAAATTTTATGATGGCCTCACCAGAGATTATAACAGATAAGATCTTTTCCTCCGGCAACTTTGATCCCATGCTGGCACTGGAAGTTTTCCGCTACCAATATACAAATTGCGATGTATACAGGCAGTGGTGTAACGCCATTGGAGTTGTGGCAGATAAGGTACAGAGTATCTATCAGATCCCTTTTTTACCCATCTCGTTTTTTAAATCCAGAACAGTGACAGATGGTGTATTTACGCCCGAACTTATCTTCGAAAGCAGTGGAACCACAAAGACCGTCAACAGTCGCCATTTAGTACGGGATGCTACAGTATATCAAAGAAGTTTTACCCGTGCTTTTGAATTATTCTATGGACACCCCGCTGATTATTGCATTATCGGTCTGCTGCCTAATTATCTGGAAAAAGGCAATTCTTCCCTGGTCAAGATGGTTCACGACCTGATCGAACTCAGCGGTCATCCTGACAGCGGGTTTTACCTCTATGATTTTGACCGTTTGGCTAATCTGATACTGTCTTTAGAGTCCCGCGGGCAAAAAACCCTGTTATTAGGTGTAACATTTGCCTTGATGGATTTTGCTGATCAGTTCGCCTTGTTAAACCAGGCGCAAAACTGTAGCAAAGAATTACAAAATATCGTTATAATGGATACGGGTGGCATGAAGGGCCGGAAAAAAGAAATGACCCGGGACGAAGTGCATGACTACCTGAAATCCCGCCTGGGGGTAAGGACGATCCATTCCGAATACGGTATGACAGAACTGCTCAGTCAGGCCTATTCGCAGGGCAGGGGCAGGTACCAGTCGCCGCCATGGATGCAGGTGCTCGTTCGTGATGAAAATGACCCCTTTGAGCTTAAAAGTCAAGGCAAGGGGTTAATAAATGTGATAGACCTGGCTAATATTCATAGCTGTAGTTTCATTGCTACCGATGATGTGGGTTGGCTTTATCAGGACTATTTCGAGGTCTGGGGCCGGCTGGACCATAGTGATTTAAGGGGTTGTAGTTTATTGGTAACAGAAGCCTGACAACGAATCGTTAAAGAGCCGCTTGTTAGATTAAACCTAAAACAGAATTACATATCTAAGAAATTGGCAGCGTTTCCCTTATATTTACAAGATAGAAATAATGCTAATATTAGGGCGAAAGCAGATTATGGATGAAAAGGAAGAAAATTGCAGTCAGCATGTCTGACCGTCATTAAAAATTATAAAATTTAAACAGATGAAAAAGCTATTCGTTATTTTATTCAGTTTGGCAAGTACCGTGGGGTTCTCACAGATACGAAACGGTAATTCAATTATAGAACGCACCAGGATCGGCGTATTTGGCGGCCTTTCCGTGGCCAACCAGATTACCCAGGATCCGGTATATGGAGATGCCTATTCTGATAACTCCAAAGCAGGTTTTTACGGAGGTGTATCGGTTAGTGTACCCATCAGTTATGGCTGGTTCGTTCAGCCGGAACTCAGTTACTCTGGCATGGGTACTAACTATTATTACAATGGTCAGGGCGATGACTACAACGGTAACATGAACCTGAATATGAATTACCTTAACCTGCCTGTATTATTTCGTTACAGTCAACCGTTTACCGGATTTGGCGTGCTGTTCGGCCCGCAATACAGCTATTTGCTAAGTGCGAATACGCAGCCTTCCGGCTCTGCTAAAAAAGATTTTGAGAAAGGAGATGTCACACCGGATTATAAAAGAAGTGATTTTTCCGGCGTCCTTGGCCTGGAATACTATTTCCCCAATGATGGCAGCGGCGGTACGCAATTTGGCCTTTCTGCCAGATACCAGTTTGGTTTTTTAAATGTCAATAACGGCGGCGTTACCTACGATGATGGATCCATGGCCAAGGTTCGCAATAATGCATTCTTTATTACGGCAGGCGTAAGGTTCTAGTATCAGAACAGACATTCTGGTTCATATTATTTGAAAGCAACCCGGCCGGGCAGCAACTGGACTCAGATCTGGTGGTTGCCCGGTCTTTTCATGCTAAATACCGCCGGTTTCCGCCCTGAATTAAAGGCCGCAATACGCTTGAATATTGTAACTTTGTGCGGTTAATTTTACAATTAGCCGTTTTAGGATAACTACCTAACTTAAAGTGAATTTATGCAAAAACAACTCCATCTGCGCGTCACCGCGAAAGACTACAGTAACACACAGGCCCTCATTAATCAGCTTGCCGCTTCACTGGACATCCCGGCTGACCAGATTACCGGCTTTCAATTACTTAAAAAATCTATCGATGCCCGTCAACGGCAGATCTTCTATAACCTGACACTGATAGCATTCATTCAGGAGCCATTTATTCCCATTGCTATACCAGATGTTCCCATTAAAGATGTCCATCAGTCCAGACATGAGGTTGTGATCATTGGCGCAGGCCCGGCCGGCCTGTTCGCGGCAATCACCCTTTTAGAATACGGGATCCGTCCCATTATTATTGAAAGAGGTAAAGATGTAAAAGCCAGAAGAAGAGACCTGGCTGCCCTGAACAAACAAGGCGAAGTGAACCCGGAGAGCAATTATTGTTTTGGAGAGGGCGGAGCCGGCACTTATAGTGATGGCAAGCTTTATACAAGAAGCAAAAAAAGAGGCAGTGTCCAAAAAGCACTGGAAACTTTTGTAAGATTCGGCGCCGACGCCGCTGTCCTGTATGAAGCACATCCCCATATCGGCACCAATAAACTGCCGGCAATTATCACCGCCATGCGAGGTGCGATCCAGGCAGCCGGGGGCAAAATCTACTTTGACCTGAAACTGACAGATCTCCATTTAAAGGATGGCCGTATCCGCTCCATCGGCACTTCTGACGGCCAGACGCTTGATACGGAACATCTTATATTAGCCACCGGACATTCAGCCAGGGATATTTATCAGTTATTAAAGCAGAAAAATATCCATATAGAGAACAAACCGTTTGCCCTGGGCGTCCGGGTAGAACATCCCCAGCAGCTCATCAATGAGATTCAATATAAATGCAGCCCGGAGCAGATAAGTGATCAAGGGCTTCCCCCGGCCGCCTATAGTCTGGTAGCTCAGATAGCCGGCCGGGCAGTGTTTAGTTTTTGTATGTGTCCCGGCGGCATTATCGCGCCAGCGGCGACCGCGCCGGGAGAACTGGTGGTCAATGGCTGGAGTCCCAGCAAGCGTAACAACCCTTTTGCCAACAGTGGCATGGTCGTACAGGTCGACGAAAAGGCGGCTCATGACTACCTCAGGCAAGAAGGGCAGAAGCCGGATATGAAAGATCCATTGATGCTCATGTCCTTTCAAATGGAAGTGGAAAGAAAAATGTATCAGGCCGGAGGCGGGCAGTTTAGGGCGCCCGCACAAAGACTCACAGATTTTGTCACCGGCAAAAAGAGCAGCAGCCTGCCTTCGACGAGTTATATACCAGGTACAGACAGCCAGCGTTTAGACCAGCTGTTACCGGATTTTATCGTTAAAACATTAGCTGGAGGGCTTAAAGAATTCGGCCGCAGGATGAAAGGTTATTATACCGATCAGGCAGTCCTGGTGGCCACTGAAAGCAGGACATCTTCACCTGTCAGGATACCAAGAGAAGATACCGGTCTGAACCATCCGCAAATCACGAATCTTTACCCGGCGGCAGAGGGCGCGGGATATGCCGGCGGCATCATCAGTGCCGCCATGGACGGGGCTAAAATTGCCGCCGTCATTGCAGAGAAACTAGGCTACCCCGCTCTCACACACTAACCATTAAAGCCAGCGCTATGAACCTTTTAGCCCACGCATATCTTAGTCAACACCATCCAAAAATCCTGCTGGGTAATATGATCGGCGATGATGTTAAAGGCATGCAGATCAGATTATATCCGCCGCTGGTAAGGGCCGGGATACAGCTGCACCGCTATATTGACAGCTTTACTGACCAGCACCCGCTAATCAGTGAGGCAAAAAAAATCTACCGTCCGGCAGCCCGACTTTATGCCGGTCCGCTGGCAGATATCACCATGGATTATTTTCTGGCTAATGACCCGTCTATTTATAACGCTTCCGGATGGAGGGAATTTGCCAACTGGGCCTATCAGTCTCTTATGGCCGGCAGCAGCTGGCACGTTGGCGGCTTTAGAAGGTACTTTCCCTATTTACAAAGGGAGGACTGGTTTGTCCGTTACCGCGAATTACCTTTTATTGAAAATTCAATGGCCAATTTATTAAAAAGGGTGGGCCTCAGTGACAAAACGCAACAGGTGCTTACCGCATTTGAAACCCATCAGTCCGATCTCAGCGGTACTTACCGGGCTTTTTTTCCGCAGCTGGAACGCTATGCGACACAAAAAGCCAACGCCTTAATGACGATTCCTGTAGGAGAATAATTACCTACTAAATTTATAGACTTTTTAAGCAATAATTTCTTTACCTTCGCACTTAAATTTATTTTATATGGCAAGTGAATTAAACAACCAGGGCATCGGCACTAAGCTGATACATGCCGGGGCAGAGCCAGACAGCCTGACCGGTGCGATCATGACTCCAATATATCAGACATCCACTTTTAAACAGAGCGCTCCTGGCGTCACCAAAGGATTTGATTATTCCAGGGCCGGTAATCCGACCAGACAGGCACTTGAATGCTCACTGGCCGCCATTGAAAATGGTAAACACGGACTGGCTTTCAGCAGCGGCGTGGCCGCCACAGACGCAGTCATAAAATTACTCTCTCCGGGCGATGAGGTCATTGCTGCCACAGATATGTATGGCGGTACCTATCGTTTGTTTGCGCAGATCTTTGAAAAGTTCGGTATTCATTTTCATTATGTGGATATGAAAGATCCCCGGAACATTTCGGCAAAGGTAAATGCCAATACCAAACTGATCTGGACCGAAACGCCGACCAACCCGCTGATCAACATTACAGATATTGAAGCCGTGGCCGCTATCGCAAAACAGGCGGGGGCACTGCTTTGTGTAGATAATACCTTTGCTTCTCCTTATATCCAGAATCCACTCAATTTTGGTGCAGATATCGTTGTACATTCAGCCACCAAATACCTGGGAGGCCATAGTGACGTGGTATTGGGCGCCGTGATCGTTAAAGATACAGCACTCTATGAGCGTCTCTATTTTATCCAGAAGAGCAGCGGCGCAGTTCCAGGGCCTCAGGACTGTTTTCTGGTGCTCAGGGGCATCAAAACGCTGCATGTCAGAATGGACCGTCACGGAGAAAATGGCGCCAAAGTAGCAGAGGCATTAAGAAAAAACCCTAAAGTAGCCGTTGTCCACTGGTGCGGTTTTGAAGATCATCCGGGATATGCAGTCGCTAAAAAGCAGATGCGCAATTTTGGCGGCATGCTCAGTTTTGAACTGAAAAACGATTCCATTGAGGAAGTCAACCGTGTGGTGACAGCTACGAAGATCATTACACTGGCAGAGTCTCTGGGAGGCGTAGAATCACTGATCAATCATCCGGCCACCATGACGCACGCGTCCATCCCCCGAGAGGAACGTATTAAAAACGGGCTGAATGACGGCCTGATCCGCCTGAGTGTAGGTATCGAAGATGCCGAGGACCTTATCGCCGACCTGGCTCAGGCCATCGGTTAGCCGGTTGGCAACTGTCCATCATTCAGAAAGTTTTACATTCGCCGTAATAAAGCATTGTTTGTTTTATTACGGCGAATGTCTTTTATTCAGCCAGCGCCGGGCCTCAAATCCAATTTTAGCAGGGAATTAAAGGTCATCCTTAGGAAAATTTTAGCAGCTAGAACTACCTTTGGCAAGGATAATGCATTTAAGTTATCATAGTGACTGAATGGTTATATCCGTTGATTCACAAAAGAAAAGCAAAAGATTAAACCCAAAAACAGCGGACAAGCGCAAAAGTATCACGACAGCTGATACCCAAAAATTGAAGCAAGGCATGAAATTATTTTTACTGTGTACCGGGTTGACCCTATTTATAACCTTATCAGCCCTTGCACAGGACACGATACCACACTCCATACCAGACTCGGCAAAACCCGTAACAGCGACACAGGTGGTGGCAGACAGTGCTGCAAATGATACGACAGGCGTTACCGGCAGCAAAGCAGACAGCCTTCAGATAAAGAGCGCAAAAGATTCCATACCCCGTGGCGCCGCAGTAGAAAAGACGCCTGCTCGGGGCGGGGAAGCGGAGCCTGGAAAAGACACCGCAGCTGATGTCAAAAACAGCGATACAGGCAAGATCGTAGATATTTTTGAAGAAATGGACAAAGCCCGCCAGCGTCAGGATAAGTCAATCGAAAATGAGCAGGCGACACAAAAAACCGACGATAACAAAGGACAACCCCCAGCCGGTACAGCTCAGTCAAATCCTTCCATCGCAGCAGCAGACAGCGCCGGCAATTTGGCAGCAACGGATAAACCAACGGGGCCAGGATCAAATAATCAAGACAGAGCGCCGCAAGATAGCACTCAAGGTTCAGCCCCCGGTGAAATGATTAAAAAAGATACGATCCAGAGTATTTTTACCCTCCCTGCCACGGCCGCCTCCGGTGCCGGCTTAAGCACAGGCGAACTTGCCGGAGCAGCCTCCGGCATTAATGATACGGCAGGCGACAGCCGGGTTGCTCCCCTGACAGACGCACAGCAAAACAGCAATAAAACAGCCGTCAAAGAGCGTCTGGATAAACTCTTTGAAGCAACCGCAGACTCTGCCGCAAAAGATACTCAGGCGATAACACAGAAAACCGACCCGCCGGTAACAAATGTACCGGCAGATTCGGCGTACAAGGATAACAGCGATACCGGCAAAGTCTCACAGACAGGCGTGCCTGTACCAGTCACCAGGGCTGACACCAGCACCAGCACTATTCCAGATAATACTGCCCCGCAGACAGGCAGCACCGAAAGCACAACAGCGGATGGCCGCCTTCGGGCGCCTGCAGACAGTAGCGAGCTTGGGCTTACAGGCACAGACAGTACACTCCAGCCAAAAAACACCCCTTTTACGGAACTGTTTCAGCCCTACAGCGCTTTTAACAAAGAAACACAGATCAGCTCTACTACCAGCCTCACGATTTTACAACAAAATGTAGATTATAAAACCTCTGCCGACTTTACCACACAATACCAAAGGACCGGGCAGAAAGAAGGAAATTTCATTTTCGACGTATCAGTGACCAAGCTCAATACCGAAGTACAGACAATGGGCGTTCAGTTAAAATATGATTCCAATCAAAAAAGTGACAGCACGTCCACCTTTGCAAAGCCTCTGTTTGATATCGTTGGAAAAAAAACATACCTCCAGGTAGACAGCACCGGTAAGATCACGGCCGTCGACAACACAGAACTCGGACGGCAGATCAACAGCGTACTGAGCGGGCTTTCACTTTCAGGAGGTGACTTTGAAGTGGGCAGTAATTTCGGCTTGCTGATGAGTAAATCCGGACCGCAGGTAGGAGACGAGTGGTCCGATACAGTGAACAACGGAGGCAACAACAGAATTACAACCTATAAAGTTCAGAGTATTATGGATGGTGATATGATGGTCACCATCTCCGGGACGGTCAATCAGACGGGCGTTATCAATAGTGACGGTGCCGTCTTTAAAACCCATTTTACAGGCATCCAAAAAGGAAAAATGTATGTAGATCAGCAAACATTACTGGTTAAATCCCGTGATCTGACCTTAAACATGAAAGGTACTGTAGATTATAACGGGCAGGCACTGCCGGCCTCCGCTGTTTCTAAAATCAAAGAAAAAGTAACCGGGAGTTGACGATCATCCGTTTGTCTGAATTGCATTACCTTTACATCCTAATTATTTTTAAATTAATTAAATTATTAATTTAACATAACCCTTAAAATCAACCGGTATGCAATCAGACAAACTGGTCAATGCAGCGGATAAACCCGCGGCGCAGGCCTCTAAAAAATCCCCTAAAAAAGCTACGAAGCCGGCCAGCAAAGCAGCCCCTAAAAAAGCAGCGGTAAAAAAGACTGCCAAAAAAGAAGCAAAGCCCGCGGCAAAAAAAGCAGCCGCCAAAAGCACAAAAACCGCAGCCAGGATCAAGATCCGCTTTGAAATACTGTTTTCCACCCGCTTCGGGCAATCTATGCTGATTTCCGGCGCACACCCTGCTTTAGGCGCTGAATCCATAGAGCAGGCGCCCCTTATGGAATATATCAATGATCAGAAATGGGCCGTCGAGCTGGAGCTGGATAAAGCTTCCTTGACCAGCGGCCCGGTCAGCTACACCTATCTTGTGCGCGATGAAGACGGAGCATATGCTTTATCCGCGCCCTACCAGTTAACCATTCCCGCAGCGACGAGTTCTCTTACAATCAGGGACGCCTGGAACGCACCAGGCTTCATAGAAAACGTTTATAGCACGGATGCCTTGCAGGCTTTCGCGCAGGCCGTCTCCCCGGTAAAGACAAGTTCCAGAAAAAAATACTCTCATCGCTTTATTATCACGGCGCCTCCGTTGGAAGCCGGCAAGGCGATTTGCCTGATTGGCGCAGCAGCGGCCTTTGGCGGCTGGGATCCCGCTAAGGCAATTTTGCTGACGCAAGAACAAAGTGGTAAATGGAGCGTGGATCTGTCTTTGAAATTGTCTGACACTGAGGCTGACATAGACTACAAATATGGCATCTATGATCTGGCCAGCGGCCGGCTGGAATCATTTGAAGCGGGTGACAACAGAGTATTGACCCCGGATCCGTCAGGAGCTTCCTTACTGGTGTTGCAGAACGGCTTTATCCGGACCAACTGAAGGCCACTCAAAGGGGCAGGATTTATTGTGCCCGTCTTTAGCCTGCGCTCTGCAGGCAGCTGGGGCGTCGGTGATTTTACCGACCTGAAAAAGGCTGTCTTATGGGCGGAGGCCACCTCACAGAAGCTCATACAGCTACTACCCATTCATGACACTTCCGCCACCCATAGCTGGCGGGACAGTTATCCCTATGCTGCCATTTCCGTTTTTGCCTTACACCCGCTGTATGCCGATGTATCTAAGCTCAGCCATAGTGAACAGGCGCATAAACTTCTGGCCTCCATGGAGCCTTTACGCCAACAGCTCAACGCCCAGGAAGTCTTGGATTATGAAAGCGTGCTGAAAACCAAATGGCAGATCTTTAAAGCGATTTACCTGCTGGAAAAAGAGGCCACTTTTGCCTCAAAAGCGTACCAGGAGTTTTTTGCCGCCAATAAAGAGTGGCTGGAGCCCTATGGGTGTTTTTGCGTGTTAAAAGACAAATATGGCACCGCAGACTTCTTTACCTGGTCTGAACGTAATTACCAGCCTTCGATCCCTGCCTTACTGATGCAGCTGGACGAGGATGCATTGAAACTGCATTATTTTGTCCAGTATCACCTGCACCTGCAGCTAACAGAGGCCGCGCACTTCGCGCACCGGCACGGCTGTGTGCTGAAAGGCGATATAGCCATTGGCGTATTTAAAAACAGTGCAGATGTCTGGCAGTATCCTGAATTGTTTCATATCGAAGCACAGGCCGGGGCACCGCCGGATGATTTTACGGTCAGTGGCCAGAACTGGGGGTTCCCCACCTATAACTGGCCAGCCATGAAAACAGATCATTACCGGTGGTGGAAGCGCCGGCTCAGGCATATGGAAAGGTATTTTGATGCCACCCGCATCGATCATATCCTGGGCTTTTTCAGGATCTGGAGTATACCGGTCACAGCCGTTGAAGGCATTCTGGGGTATTTTCAGCCCGCCATACCGGTCACTGAGGATCAATTGCGGCAGGCGGGCGTGCACTTTCCCTTAAAGCGGCTCTACCAGCCTTACATCCACATCCGGGAGTTAAAGAAGGTCTTTTCCAGCGCCTTCCACAAAGTTGCAGATGAATTTTTAATAGCGGAAGAAGAAGGCATTTTTAGCTTTAAAGCTGAATTTGACACACAGCGAAAAATAGAAACCTATTTTAAGAAATTACCCGCCAGCACCTATCATAAATGGCTTAGACGGGCCCTGCTGGATTTACAGGCCAGTGTCGTCTTAATACAGGATCCCCGAAACAGCGAGGGATTTCATTTCCGGTTTAATATGCAATTCACGGCAAGTTTTAAGGCGCTCCATGAATCCCTGCAGGCCCGGTTAAATGATCTTTACCATCAATACTTTTTCTCGCGACAGGACGATCTGTGGAAAAAAGAAGCGATGGAAAAACTGCCGGTGATTAAAAACGCTTCCAACATGCTGATCTGCGGTGAGGACCTGGGCTTCACACCAAGATCCGTTCCTGAGGTCATGCGAAATCTGGGGCTGCTGGGCCTGTATGTACAACGCATGCCGAAGATAATGGGAACAGTGGCAGAAGATCTTTCCAAAGTACCGTATCTGAGCGTGGTGTCTCCTTCTACTCATGACACCAGCAGTCTCAGGGGATGGTGGCTGGGGCTGAGCCGCCAGCAGCAGACCCAGTATTACCAGCAGGTATTACGGCAGAAAGGGGATCCGCCCTCGGGGCAAGATCTTCCAGGTTGGCTAAATCAGTTGATCATCGAGCAACACCTCAGTTCACCGGCTATGTGGAGCATTTTTTTGATCCAGGATCTGCTTAATACCCAGGACAGTCTTCATATTGCTGAAGTAGACCAGGAGCAGATCAATCATCCCGAGAATCCGGATCAGTACTGGAGATACCGCATGCCGGTGCCTCTGGAACAACTGCTGGAATTAAGGGATTTTAACGCCAGCCTGAAGCGACTGATTACAGATAGCGGCAGGTAGGCACCAAAGAGGGGGGAGCAGCACTCAAAGCTATATACGATACGACAGGTCTTTTTTTTTATATTTACATAATAAATTAAGCGCTGTTCCATGCAACTTGTCTCCAGCCGAAGGTATCTGACCAGAATAGGCATATGGATTATTATACTTTTATGTTCCTTATACGGGTACTCTGTTACAGGACATAACATGGAACCGTTTTTTATAGGTCTCTGGTCACTGTTGCTGCTCCTGACTCTATTTAACTGCTTTTTTGTGGATATCTATGCAGACAGTCAATACAAGATCAAATTGGGCGTTTTACGTTGGCCGGTCAATTATAGAAAATTGCTTGTCATCAAATCGTTCATTCCCGGACTAAAGTATACCATCTTTTATATTAAATACCTAAGTGTGCGGGGCAAGAAAAAAACCCGCTTTTTTTATTTCCGGAATGGGGAGAAAGCGTTGATCGAAAAAATTAAAAGAGCCAATTAACAGCTTTTGTATCAAAACAGCAATGACGGCAGGACGCCGCCACAAAGTAAAGGCGAACCAAATGAATGGTCCGCCTTCCTATATTTAACCCTGCTGCTTGAAAAAAAATCATTAAAAACAAGAGATTCCCTTTTAAGACGTACACTGGTCATCTAAGTTTAACCCTGGAATAAAATAATTATTCTTTTCAGGTCTTTTTGGGTATTACTTAACATATAATATTTTCTTCCTGTTTATTAACTGTTTCAGTCGCCCGGCAGGATTTTACCTTGTGCCCGCTGTGTTTATCATCTAATTTGGTCTATTTTTGCCGGATGGAAAAAAATCTGGAACCGTTATTGGAAAACCTGGGCATTCAATCATTAAATCCTTTACAGCAGTCCATGCTGGAGTTCACAACAAAGCAGCAGGACATTGCACTGCTTTCCGCTACCGGTTCAGGGAAAACCCTGGCTTTCTTACTGCCGCTGGCAAGAGATCTGGAGGCGTCGCTCAGGCAAAACCAAGCCCTGGTGATCGCCCCCTCCAGAGAACTGGCCCTTCAGATAGAAAGCGTCTTCCGAAGCCTGCAGTCCGACATTTCCGTTACTTGTTGTTACGGAGGGCACAAAAGAGAGATCGAAGAAAATAACCTGAGTGCGGATCCGGCGCTTATTATAGGAACACCGGGCAGGCTGGCCGATCATCTGCGCAGGGGTAATATCGATCCCACCAATATCCATACATTAATTCTTGATGAATTTGATAAATGCCTTGAACTGGGTTTTACTGACGAAATGCGCTTTATTCATGACAGCCTGAAGGGACTTACCAGAAAATGGCTCATATCTGCAACACTGCCGGAACAAACGCCGGAAATATTCTCTCTGGATGATATTAAAATCTTAGATTTCAGAAGTGCGGCGGGAGAGGAACAAAAAAGCCGGCTGGAGTATAAACTCCTGGAATTCGGAAAAGACATTTCCAGACAAAAAGCCGCCTTTGAACTGATCTGCACACTGGGGGGCCGCAGCAGTATTGTTTTCTGCAACCAGCGCGATCAGGTAGAAGCCCTCTATCAATACCTTAAGGAACAAGGCCTGGATACGGTGTACTATCATGGAGCTATGGAACAAAGAGACAGAGATACGGCTTTGAACCGGTTTAGAAACGGCACTGTGAATATTCTGATAACAACCGATCTGGCTTCCAGGGGTCTGGACATTGCTCAAATCCGCTATATTATCCATTACCAGCTTCCGGAAACAGAACAGGTCTTTATACACCGCAACGGACGCACGGCAAGAATGGATAAATCCGGAGCTACAATTGTGATGCTGGCCCCGGATCAATACTTACCGCCCTATATGGACCCCCAGATGGAAAAGATCCGGCTAAATCCGGACAGCCCGCTACCTGCCAAGTCCAAATGGGTCACTTTATACGTCGCCGCAGGCAAGAAAAATAAGGTGGGCAAAATTGATATTGTCGGGTTTCTGACCAAAACCGGAGGGCTGAAAAAAGAAGATATCGGTCTGATCGAAGTCAAGGATTTCAGTGCTTTTGTTGCCATCAACCGGCATAAAGCCTCCAGAATGCTTTCAGCCATCCAGGACCAGCGCCTGAAAAACAAAAAGGTCAAAATAGAAATCGCCCGCTAAGCTGGCACCGGCTTAACTGAAAAACGTGCTCTTATCAGCAGGTTTTCCTATGGCTTCCGGCAATGTATTGTCTATTATAATAATAGACAATACATTGTTAGTCAACTGGTTTTGTAGAGAATTTACCTGCTACCGGAGGTAACTAGTTAGGCTCCTTTTATCCTGCCAAGACTCCACTTAACCAAAATTATCCCGCCAGCGCCCGGTTTTTGCTTAAATTGCCCAACAATTAATATGAAAACTATTTACTTATGCGTTTAAGATCAAAAAGCAGCTTCCTTATTGCAGGAACGCTGTTGCTGTCCGTGGCCTCGTCTGCCCAGAAAGTAAAGTTTACGGAATACGACCTGGATAACGGCCTGCACGTGATTCTGCGCCAAGACAATACAGCGCCTGTGGTGGCGGTGTCTGTCATGTACCATGTAGGATCGAAAAATGAGACACCCGGATTAACAGGGTTTGCACATTTCTTTGAGCACCTGTTGTTTGAAGGCAGTGAAAATATTAAAAGAGGGGAGTTCATGAAGATTGTTTCCGCTAATGGCGGCAGCAACAATGCCAATACCACGCAGGACAGAACCTTCTATTACGAAGAGTTTCCTTCCAACCAGCTGAAGCTCGGCCTCTGGCTGGAAAGTGAGCGGATGATGCATCCTGTGATTAATGAAATCGGCGTCAACACCCAAAGAGAAGTTGTCAAGGAAGAAAAAAGGATGCGTGTGGATAACCAGCCTTACGGGCATCTGATGGAAGAGGTCTTTAAAAACCTCTTTGTAAAACATCCCTATCACTGGGTGCCCATTGGTTCCATGGAGGATATCAACCGGGCTAAATTAAGTCAGTTCCAGGCATTCTTCAAAAAGTTCTACGTACCGGGCAATGCCGTACTGAGCATTTCCGGGGATCTGGATATTGCTTCAACCAAAAAACTGATCCAGGATTATTTTGGCCCCATTCAGGGCGGTCCGAAAGTAGAGCAGCCATCCATCACAGAAGCACCTATTACCCAGCAGATAACCGATACGGCGTACGATCCGAATATTCAGCTGCCGGCTATTCTCACGGCTTACAGAACACCGGCAGAAAATTCAAAGGATGCGGTCACCCTGGGACTGATCTCTTCCATACTTTCCGGGGGTGCCAGCTCCAGGCTCTACAAAGAACTGGTAGATGATAAAAAAACCGCTTTACAGGTCGCCTGCTTCAATTATGCTTTGGAGGATTACGGGGCTTATCTGACACTCGCGATCCCTAATGGCGCAACCCCGCTGGACAGCCTGTTGCAGGATATTGATGTTAATATAAAAGACCTGCAGACCAACCTGATCAGCGAAGCGGATTACCAAAAACTGCTTAATCAGGCAGAAATGGAATTTGTCAACGGCAATAAAACCAATTTAGGTATCGCAGAAAATCTGGCCAATGGCTACACCTTCTTTAATAAAAATACCAACCATGTCAACGAAGAGTTACAGGAAATCAGGGCAGTGACCCGTGAGCAGATCCGCGATGTTGCCCGTAAATACCTGAACCCCAACCAGCGGCTGGTGCTTTATTATTTACCAAAGGCTAAATAATAAGGGGTTTAACCATTTCCTATAATTTTTTAGAAACTTCTATTATGCGAAAAATACTTTTTACAGCCACCGGTTTACTGATGCTCTCCGGTGTCTTTGCACAAAATATCGACAGGACGCACGCTCCCGCACCGGGGCCGGCGCCGGTCATCAAGCTAAAAGACCCCGCCGTCTACACACTCAAAAACGGCATTAAAGTGCTGGTGGTCGAAGATCATAAAGTACCCAGTATCAGTGCTTCTTATTTTATTTATACAGGACCCGTCAAAGAAGGAGAGAAGGCCGGAGCCATGAGCCTGATGGGCGGCATGCTCAATGAAGGCACGCAGCATATGAGCAAAGCTGATTTTGACCTGGCCGCCGAGCAGGATGGCACCTCCATTTCGCTGAACAGCAGCGGTGGGAATGTGGCAGCCCTGGACCGCTATTTTGATAAGGGTCTCGGCTTACTGGCAGACGCGCTGCGCTCTCCTGCCATGCAGCAAGCGTCTTTTGATAAGCTTAAAACCCAGGAGCTCAACGGCCTTAAAAGCCAGGGTAAAGACATTAAGTCGATTGCTGGCAATGTAACCGGTGCACTTGCCTATGGCAAGAACAGCCCGCTTGGAGAATTTGAGACCATTGAATCTGTGCACCAGGTGGAGCTCTCCGATGTAAAAGACTTTTATAAAAAATATATAACTCCTTCAAATGGTTATCTGACTATTATCGGAGATATCAAGGCCGAGGAAGCACACAAACTTGCAGAGAAATATTTTGGAGACTGGACAGGTGCTAAGGTGCAGGTGGCTAAGGTGCCTGACGTGGCTAATCCCGCGACCACTGAGATCGACCTCGTAGATGTCCCTTCAGCCGTACAGTCTGTCATCAATGTCACCAATGTCATTTCTTTACCCATTGATCATCCGGATTATTTTGCCGCGCTGATCGCCGACCAGATACTGGGCGGTGGATCCGATGCCTATTTATTTAAAGACCTCAGAGAAAAACACGGTTTTACCTATGGTGCCTACAGTTCTGTCAGCGGGAATGTACATCAGACCCGCTTCAATGCAAATGCGGCCGTCCGTAACGAAGTAACCGATAGCTCCGTTATGCTTTTGATGCAGAACATCCAGAAGATCCGCAGTGAAAAAGTCTCAGAAGAGCTGCTTAAAGACACCAAGGCGGTCTTCAATGGTAACTTTGCCCTGGGAACAGAAAATACTGCACGCATCGCAGGCTTTGCCAGAAATATCATGATCTATAACCTGCCTAAGGATTATTACCGCACTTATCTGCAAAAGATCAATGCCGTTACCGCAGACGATGTACAAAAGGCAGCAAAAAAATATTTCAACTATAGCAATACCCGCATCGTCATTGCAGGTAAAGCCGATTCCATCAAAGCCAGCCTTAAAAAATTAGGTTATCCGGTCAAAATGTTTGATAAGGATGCCAACCCCGTGACCGCAGAGGCAGCTGCAGCAGTTAAGCCGGCTGCATCCGCAAAGGAGGTGATCGAACATTATATTCAGGCATTAGGCGGTAAGGACGCGGTCGCTAAACTAAGTTCCATACTGGCTACAGGGGCGATGAAGGTACAGGGCATGGAACTGCCCGTAACAGACAAGCGCATGGCTCCAAATAAGGAGCTGGTAGAAATGAGCATGAACGGGCAGGTGGTCAGCAAAACTGTCTTTAACGGCACATCCGGTTATCAATTACAGATGGGACAGAAAAAAGACATGTCCGGCGACGAACTGGCACGCTTTAAAGACCAGAAAAGCCTGATCCCTCAACTTCATTATCTGGATGGCGGCTTTAAACTCGTACCCGGCAAAGTGGTTAAAATTGATGGCAATGAGGCCAATCAGCTCAATATCACCGGCCCCTCCGGTAAGACTTCTGTTGAGTATTACGATGTCAAAAGCGGGCTTTTATTACGTTCAGAAGTCACTTCAGAAATGAACGGCCAGTCGATTCAGGTACGCACAGATTATGGCGATTATAAAAAGGTAGGCGATCTTCTAATCAATCACAGCCAGTCAATGACCATTTCTTCTGCACAAGGCAGTCAGGAAATGACCATCAACTATACAGATTATAAGTTAAATGAAGGAGTAACAGAAGCCGATTTTCAATAGAAAACAGGTTCTGTAACCTGACGAAATAGTAAGCAAATAACCTATAGGATCAAAAATGGCCGCTGGCGGGAAAATAATCCTTAAAGCGGCCATTTTATTAAATCAGGGTTTTCGTTTTTTCCTTTCCCTTTTAGTTTTCTCATAAATGCAATAAAAGCCGGTTGCCGCTCTGAGAACAGTCAGCCGCCTCACGGTTAATTATTTACCAAAATAAAACGATCCGGGTCGTCTTTCAGCAAGGGTTGTTAACAAGATCGTATCTTAGTGGTATTGTTTCAGCGCATTTGCAATTTTAAAAAATAACGCATCCAATGCAGCCTTCGCCTTCAGATACCTACCGGGAAGAAAAAATACCTGTTCCCCAGGCGTTCGCAGCGGTATTTTCTCATTTTTATTACGGTGAGAACAATTCAGCAGTTCAAATAACCAAAACGCTGGTGCCTACCTATGAAACCATCATGGTTTTTGTGTACGGCCAGGGCGGCTTTGTACATGACGATAAAAAAGAGAAATTGCAGATTCAAAAATGCATTTTACTTGGCCCCATAAAAAAAGCCTTCACCTATACACTTTTGGCCCATACGCAGATACTGGTGGTCTCTTTCAAGGAAGATGCCTTCTTCCGGTTTTTCGGATCCGTTTTTTTTACATCAAACAGGTGGCCCCTCGACCCTGATCTGTTGGTAAATGACAACTGTTTCACCGCGCTCTGGGAAAAGCTGGCCGACATACCGATGCCGGTAAATAAAATCGGTGCGCTCTTATCATTTTGCGAACCTTACCTGCAAACGCGCACGATGATAGCAGAAGCGTTATTTGCCGTCAAAGACAGTTCCTTAAACCCGGTAAAAGCCACGGCGGCAAGCACCCGTCAAACTGATCGCAATATCCAGTTGCACCATAAAAAGTATCTAGGTTACTCTGCTGGGCAGCGTGCGCGATACCAGCGCTTTTTAGAAGCGATAAGGATCATTCAGACCTGGTCCTCCAAGGCCACCAAAGAAAAGTGGTTTGACGTTATCGATCAGTGCGGGTATTACGACCAGAGCCAGCTTATCCATGATTTTCAGTATTACCTCCATATGAGTCCTACCCGTTACCTGAAACTGCAGCAACATTTCTGTAGCCCTGATCACTCATGAGTTGAATGGCCGGTTTCGTTTTTATACAATTCTCGCGTATTCAGAGTGCCTAGTTTTGTGGTATAAATAATAACACAACCATGAAACATTTAATTATCTATGCGCACCCTGATGCTGCAAGCCTGAATGCACAATTCAAGGACATGATTGAAGCACATTTGAATTTAAACCAGCACGAAGTAATTGTTCGCGATCTATATGCCCTCAATTTTAACCCCGTACTGACACGGGCAGATATGGAAGGGCAAAGGCGTGGCGCTGTCGGGCAGGATATTGTCCAGGAACAGCAATTAATCAGATGGGCAGACCGTATTATCTTTATTCATCCTATTTGGTGGACAGGCCTTCCGGCCATTATAAAAGGTTATATTGACCGGGTTTTCAGCTATGGCTTTGCCTACCGCTACGATCAGGGCGTCCAGATCGGATTATTAAAAGGCAAGGAGGCCGTAGTAATCAATACCCATGGAAAATCAAAAGCGCAATACCAGGCCATGGGTATGGATAAGGCACTTTCCCTGACCTCTGATACGGGTATTTATACGTATTGCGGGTTTACGCTGAAACAACACTTTTTCTTTGATCAGGCAGACCGTACGGATGCAAAACAGGTCGCCGTGTGGAAACGCCAGATACTTGAGCTATTCTAAATACCTGTAATTAAAACCACCGAGATGTAAGGGATCCGCTGGTCTCTTACATTTCGGTGGTTTCTTTCCGTACTTTTTCTATACTTATTGAAGCCGGCTTTTATTTTCCAGAAGGCCTTCTCTGGTCTGCTGGTAGGAGACACTCATAGATCCCGTAAAACTGATGATCGGCGGATTGATCTTCTTTATTGACACACGTACCCGTTCTGCAAGTTGAAAACTCCTCAGGATTTCATTGCCGATATTAATTACCAGGGTCTCCAGTAGGGGCTCCGGCTTTTGCATGTGCCGGCGGATCAGGCTATAGACCTCAGAATAATCGATGGTTTCATGTATATGGTAAGGCGTGGACTTAGGCAGATAATACAACTCTACATCGAGTTTAAAATCACCTCCCAGTTGCTTTTCCTCCTCATAAAGCCCATGGCGGGCCCTGAACCATAGATCCAGTAATTCTATTTTCAGCATGCGGTCTCCTTAAGTGCGCTCTGATACCAGCGCCTTTTAATTTTTATTTAGGCCAGTCCTTTTTCAGTAAGATAACGCTCTGCATCGAGGGCAGCCATACATCCGCTGCCGGCAGCTGTTACGGCCTGCCGGTAGATCTTATCCTGTACGTCTCCCGCAGCGAAAACCCCTTCAACATTCGTCTTTGCGCTGCCGGGAACAGTTTTGATATAGCCCGCATCATCCATATCCAGAAAATCTGCAAAGATGGCGCTATTAGGCTGATGTCCGATGGCTACAAAGAAAGCACTTACCGGAATCTCCCGGGTTTCACCAGACTGGGTATTTTTAATACGTACTGCCTCTACTTTTTTATCCCCTAAAACCTCGTCAGTTTCACTGTTCCAATAGACATCGATATTGGCCGTATTTTTCACCCTGTCCTGCATGACCTTGCTGGCACGCATGCCATCTTCTCCCTTTCTGACGATCATATGCACTTTAGAGGCCAGTTTGGAAAGATACACGGCTTCCTCACAGGCAGTGTCTCCGGCACCTACGATGGCCACTTCTTTACCCCTGAAAAAGAAGCCGTCACACACAGCACAGGCGCTCACACCATATCCATTCAGCCGCTGTTCGCTCTCCAAGTTCAGCCATTTAGCAGATGCGCCGGTAGAAATAATGACCGTATCGGCCTCAATCCAGTCTTTCTCATCAATCTGTACCTTATGGACAGGACCTGTAAAATCGACTTTTGTAGCCAGGCCATAACGAATATCGGTGCCCATCTTCTTGGCCTGATTTTCAAAGTCCACCATCATTTCCGGGCCCTGAACCCCTTCAGGATAACCGGGATAGTTTTCCACTTCGGTGGTAATGGTCAGCTGTCCTCCGGGCTGGATGCCCTGATACAAAACAGGTTTCATTCCCGCACGGGCAGCATATATAGCGGCTGTATAGCCCGCAGGGCCGGAACCAATAATCAGACAATGTACTTTTTCGCTCATGAAATTATTTTTAATAAAAAAATGCTCGTTTTTTTCATACCCTAAAGTATGTGGGCTTTCCCCATATTTTACCAGGCTCCGCCCACCGCTGACAAAACAGATACAAGCAAAAAGCCTGAGAAATTTAATGGGTGCAAAGATAATAACTTTTAGCAGACTAACCGGCTAGACTGATCTTTACAGTCCCTTTCACTAAAGAGAGTTAGGGTGATTATGATCCGGTCTTTAAAAGCCCGTTAAAAACGGCTTAATACCAAAATAACGTATTGATATACAGGTAAAAGCCAGGCTGCGTTTTTTAATGGGGGATGCCTGCGGGCCACAGCCGAAATATCAGGGTTTATCAAGACTGGCCGCTTTATCGCCATCTAAATGGCCATCCTGTTTTTTTTCCGGTCCATGCACAGCCGCATCGCCACTGGCAGCGCCCTTTTCGGGTTCATTATCAATTTTCTTGACTTTTTCTTTAGGCGCAGCAGAAGGAGTAGGGGTGAGTGGCTTTAGTTTCGCCGTGCCCGCCGTTTTCAGTGGTGCCTTTTCGGGCGTAATGTCATCTTCGCCCGTTGCAATACCAAACTCCTTTTTCAGCCGGTAAAGTTCATCCTTATATTGACGAAGGGTGATCTTTTTTTGTTTATATAAATCCCAGATCTTCTGTACCCGGATATTGTAGGCACTGATGCGGTTCGTATTTTTCAATTGATTAAACTCATCGGCAATATCAACAGGCTCTTCAGGCAACTTTTCCGGACTGGCAGCGGGCAAGGGTCCCCGGGCCGCGCCAGCGGTGGCAGGACCTGCACCTGCAGGACCGCCGGGCTGGTCAGGATCATCCACTTCTGGTTCAGACTGATTTCGAAGAAAGTCGGCCAACACCTGTAAAGGCTCTTTAATATCCCGGAGTTCCCGCCTGACGATCTTCTTTAAAAGTTCCCGCAACATAAAATACAGGATCACCAAAAAGATCAGACCCAAAAGAATTTCCAGAATTATAAACTGAACCGTTACATACATAATATAAATATTTGTTATCCCTAAAGATACGGGAATAATCAAGTTTTGCTGAAAGTATTTTACCGCTATAAACACTTAGCCACCCGCTTTCTCATAGAAAGGCCGGGTGGCTTAATTTTACAATATTTCCCAAGGAGGTCTACTGTCCTAAAATCCAGGCGAAGATCAGCGGTGCAACAATTGTCGCATCACTCTCTACAATATATTTCGGCGTATCTATATCCAGTTTACCCCAGGTGATCTTCTCATTGGGAACTGCCCCGGAGTAAGATCCGTATGAAGTCGTACTGTCAGAGATCTGACAGAAATAACTCCAGAAAGGCACATCTTCCCATTCCAGATCCTGGTACATCATCGGCACCACACAAATAGGGAAGTCTCCTGCAATACCACCACCGATCTGGAAGAACCCCACACCTTTACCGCCGCTATTGGCTCGATACCATTCGGTCAGATAGATCATATATTCAATGCCGGTCTTTACCGTATGTACATTGAGTTCTTTTTTGATCACATAGCTGGCAAAGATATTTCCCGTGGTGCTGTCCTCCCATCCCGGTACAATGATCGGAATATTTTTTTCAGCGGCAGCGAGAATCCAGCTATGCTTCGGATCAATCTCATAATAGGGTTCCAATACACCGCTCAGGACTACCTGATATAAAAACTCATGCGGGAAATATCTTTCCCCTTTAGCCTCTGCCGCTTTCCATACGTCAACAAGATGCGTCTGCAAGCGTCTGAAGGCTTCTTCCTCCGGAATACAGGTATCTGTTACCCTGTTAAAATGATTATCCAGCAGTTCCCTTTCCTGCTGCGGTGTCAGGTCGCGGTACTCGGGTACTCTTTTATAATGAGAATGCGCCACCAGATTCATGACATCTTCCTCCAGATTGGCACCTGTACAGCTGATAATAGCGATCTTATCCTGGCGGATCATTTCAGCCAGGGAAATCCCCAGTTCGGCCGTGCTCATGGCCCCCGCCAGGGAAACCAGCATTTTACCTCCTTCCAGAAGATGCTTTTCATATCCCTTGGCAGCGTCCATCAACGCAGCAGCATTAAAATGTCTGTAATGGTGTTCGATAAATGTAGAAATCGGACCTCTGTTCATATCGTTATTGTTTAATATTTTTTGCTTTGATTTTTTATGGTCTCTGACCAGACACGGCGACAAAATTAATGATATTTGCGGATTTTACCCTGCCGCAGATGGCTTCTTACCGGCCCTGGATCCAGGTCATCGGATTCAGCGGATTCCCCTGGCTGTCGGTGACCATAAAAAATACAGACGCCACGCCCGATAAACCGGTTGACATGTGCCCCAGTATCGTTCCGGCCTTTACTTCATCGCCTTTTTGTACGGCTACATCCTTTAGATTGCTATACGTTGTAAAATATTTACCGTGCCGGACGATCACTGCATAGGTCTCATCGCTGATTACCACAGAAACAGTTCCCGAAGCGACGGATTTAACGGTGGTATTGCCGCCGGTGGCCGTTATTTCAACGCCGTCATTAACTTCCTTGAGTGTCGTGCCCGGAATAGACTGCACACCGTATGCGCCGGAGATAAAACCACCTGTAACAGGCCAGGGCAGTGAGCCCCGGTTCTTTTCAAAGTCCAGCGACTGCGTTAAAGTCTTCTCCGTCGATTCCAGTACGTTATAAGAACGCCCCAGGCGCTGCGGATCAACATCGCTTTTTTGTTCTTCCCTGAGTTTTGAAGGTCCGCTACCGGACGCTTCATCTTTATTAGTTTCGTCCTTCCCAGGCTGACCGGCTGCAGCAACCTCATTTCCGGCGTCCTGTTTTCCGGCATTATTTTTCCGGGCTGCCGCCGCGGCTTTCTGTCTGGCGATTTCCTGCTCCCGTTCCTTTAAGATCCTCTGCTGCTCCGCAATTCTTGCCCTGCGGGCTTCCTCTTCTTTGGCTTTTGCGATGCGGGCCTGTCTTTCTCTTTCCTTTCGTTCTGCTTCCTGGATCTCACGGCGGATTACCTGACGGAGTACCTCCTGAAGTTTTCTTCTCTTAGCGGCATTCGCAGCGATCTCTTTTCCGATTTCTCCTTCCCTGGATTTGAGGTCCACAATAGCACTGTCCTTTTCATTACGGTCCGACTGTAATGCCGTCAGCTGGCTGTTTTGCTGGCCGGCGGCGATTCTCTTTTCCGATTTTGTATCCTCCAGTTTAGCTATATTCGCCCTGAGCACTGCCTGTGCTTTTTTGATATTATCCGCCTGCGTTTCCCGGTAAGCACGATAGCTTTTCAGGTAAGCGACCCTTCTGATGGCCTCATTGAAAGAATTGGAAGAGAACAAAAAATTGATATAGTTATATTTACCCCTGTTCTTATAAGCAAAAACCAGACTCTCCGCATAATTGGAGGTCAAGGTATCCAGCTGTTTTTTATTCGTCTGTACTTCTGCATTATATTTTTTGATCTTTAGGTTAAGATCCTCCATCTCTTCATTAATGGACTCGATCAGGGACTGACGGGCTTTGATCTTTTTTTCCAGAAGATTCAGCTCCCTTAAGGAAAGGCGCCTGGTTTTGCGCACCTGAGAGAGCGTCTCATTAAGGTCATTAAGTTCTTTTTGCAGGCTTTTTTGTTCCTGCTGGATCTCGGCCCTTGTTTGCTGCCCATAGCTATACACTGCACAAGTGCCAAGTAGTATGATGCATACAAACAACTTCTTCAACATAGCGTTATTTTTTTCTTTTTTTTGATAGTCTATTTTAAAGGTCACGCTCCAGCCGCCCGTTTAAAGTTAATCAACTCGCCTGATAATCCTACAGCTGATCATAACTTTTAGGAATACTAAAGGGAAAGCTTAAAGGTTGATTAAACTGGACTTCCTTAAACTGTAATTTGATATCGGTCGTTTTTTTGTCCTGCAGCTTGATCTTACGCTCCATAGCCATCTGTATTGCATCCACAGTTTCATAGTTATTATAGACTAAGCTGCAGCTACGCCTGATACCGCTGTGCTCCTGTTCAATTTTATTGCTTTTAAGCACCAGCTTATGCGGATTACTGATCACCGCGATGAAACTTTTAAAAATGTCTCCCTCAAGGGCCGCAAACCATCTGTTGCGGTTATGGCGGAACGAGCGGATCTCACCTTTTGTAAACAACGGGTTACCCAGAATGATATTTTGCATATCCTTGAAGCTGATCGGCATGCGGGCAATCTCTTCCAGGTAGCTAATGGGCCTTCTGATGACTGTGTGCTTCAGTTTGTTCATCAAAACCAGTGAGTCGGGGCGGATCATCACCCGGTATCCCTCAATGGCAAAAGGACCGGTAAGTGATACCCAGATCACACTGTCTTTTTTAAGCCGGATACTGGCCGTAGCGCCGGCACTCTGATCATCCGTGCTATAATCCAGCTTCACTTTGGCTTTCAGCGTAGAGAAATGGCTGATACGCTGACTATCGAGTCCATTTAGTACCTTATGCAGGCTGTCCAGTTCAGCACTCTGCATGCCCGGCGTTACCTGCACCACCCGCGAAGAGTCGTTGCCCTGGAGCTTTTTTTGGATATGCTGGGCTTTTCTGGAGGCCGAACAAGAAAACATCAATACAGCACACAGTCCGGCTGCAATTTGTAGGATAATATGTTTATTCATCTGTTTTAAAGGAGCTTTATAGAACAGCAGATCAGGCCTGCTTTTGCTAATTTGTACCGGTATGACCAAAACCGCCGGCACCGCGCACAGTTTCCGAGAGGCTTTCCGTGGCCTGCCACCGGATCTGTTCTACCTGCTGGATCACCATCTGGGCAATCCGGTCACCTGGCTGGATGGTCTGTGGCTCACCGGATAGATTGACCAGGATAACCTTTATTTCTCCCCGGTAATCCGCGTCAATCGTGCCGGGCGTATTCAGGCACGTCAGGCCCTGTTTGACGGCCAGACCGCTTCTTGGCCGGATCTGGGCTTCATGACCCACCGGCAGTTCAATAAAAATGCCTGTCGGCACCAAAGTTCTTTCCAGCGAGTTCAAACTGATTGGTTCAGTAATATCGGCCCTCAGATCCATACCGGAAGAGCCCTGCGTCGCATAGGCCGGCAATGGGAAAGCAGATTTATTAACAACCGGGACGATGATATTATTAGAATGATTTTCCATATTTAAATTTTGTTTAATCCTGCTGCGAAAATACTTGTAAAAAAAAGATTTGCTGTTAAAGATAGGTTTCTTTTTTCCACAGTTACCCACCGGCTGCCAGCAGTGCCACAGCGTGAGCCGAGAGACCTTCTCCGCGCCCCACAAAACCCATGGTTTCCATTGTGGTAGCTTTAACAGATACGCAGTCCAGCGGCAATTCCAGCAGGCCTGCGATCACTTCCCGCATGGCAGGAACATAGGGCTTGATCTTCGGTCTTTCAAGAAGGAGCGTAGCGTCGATATTCACCACCTTATAGCCTTTGCTTCGGACCAGCTGATAACTGCGCTCTAAAAGGATCTTGCTGTCTATATCTTTAAAATCAGCGCTGGTATCGGGAAAATGTGTCCCGATATCGCCCAGGGCAAGCGCCCCCAGAATCGCGTCGCAGATGGCATGTAACAGCACATCAGCATCACTGTGTCCCAAAGCGCCTTTTTCATGTTCGATCTTAACGCCGCCGATCCAAAGATCCCGGCCGGTCACCAGCTGGTGAAAATCTATTCCCTGTCCGATTCTGATACTCATACTAATCTGTTATTTATTACAATATTATATAGTGCGCTAAATGTACCAACTTTTATGCCCCTGCATAAATGGTGTGCATAAAAAAAGCGAAGGTAACCTTCGCTTTTCAAATTCCCGCCTTTTGTGGGTACATTGTATTGATACGCACTGCCGGACGATAATCCCCTTCCCAAACAGGATTAATAATTTTTAGGCTGTCCCAGATCAAAGACCAGAGAGAAACGCAGGGTGTTAGACAGTGGATTGCGGTTAACACTGCTGCCAGACGGCGCTAAGTAAGCAAAGTTAAAATTAAACACATTGTATTTAATGCCCGCACCAGCTGTAAAGTAATGGCGGTCACCGGCACCGGCAGACTCCAGATGATAACCTGCCCTTAAGAAGAACTGATCATTATAGCCGTATTCCGCGCCCAGCGATCCGGAATAAGCGCTGTTAGAAAAGGATTTACCCCAGCTCTCAAATACACCGGTGTTATAATAATCAGCCATCGCCTGCTGGTCAACATCTTCAGTACCTACATTCTCCGGAGTTTTTGGCACCAATAAGTGATTGACATCCAGGGCAAAAGTCAATTTATTATCTTCATCCAGCACGGCGTGGTAGGCACCACCCAGGCCCAGATTGGCAGGAATGAACTGCTTGGCATCCGGATCATTGGTATAGCTGATCTTGGTTCCCAAATTAGACAGCGTCAGACCGGCTGTCAATCCCTGACCGGCTTCATCCAGCCCGTTGTAGTAACCGGAGAGGTCGACCGCGAACGCGCTGCCGGCTTTCATGTCATTACTTTCCGTTCCATTACCCAGACTGGAATTAATATAGCGTGCAGTCAGACCTATACCAAACTGTTCGCTCAGTTTACGGGAGTAACCGAATTCAATAGAAAACTCTTTCGGATTAGAGCTCCCTTGTAAATTACCATTTTCATCAGCGAATTGTATGCTTCCCAGATTAAAATACCTGACACCGCCACTGATCGCCTGCTGATCATCAATTTTATAATATCCGCCCAGGGTAACTAAATACACATCGCTGGCGACGTCCTTCAGCCAAGGTGTATAAGTGACACCAATCTGCCCGTCAGAGCTGGCGAAAGGTACTTTGGCGTTATTCCAGAAAGTAGCGTTGGCGTCCGGAGAAAGCGCAATCCCGGCTTCCCCCATGCCGCCGGAGCGGGCATCCGGAGAAATCCGTAAAAACGGCGTTGCAGTAGTCACAATATTAATAGGGGAGGTCTGCGCCTGGGCGATAGCCCCGGTTCCCAATAAAGCACTAGCCAGAATGGCTGATTTTTTCCAGTTGAATCTCATAATAGATTTCTTAAGCTTTTTATATTGTATGGTCTATCTGAAAGGGATATCCATAGTTTTTAACTAAACGTCGGTAATGGTTTGATTATTATCTCAATGGAGCAATTTTTTAGAATTATCCGGACAAATGGAATGAAAGCCCCCGGTCTAATTTATATTTGCGCCATGATTTACCCCATTTTACGCAAGGCGTTTTTTACCATGCCACCGGAAAAAGCCCATTATTTTGCCATGAACCGGCTGAAAAATATCTGTAGCCTGCCGGGTGGCAGAGCGCTTGTCAGCGGGATCTGCGCCCACGAAGATCCCAGACTGAAGACAAAGGTCCTGGGGCTGGCATTCAGAAATCCGGTAGGGCTGGGAGCAGGCTTTGATAAAAATGCCCTTTACCTGAGGGAACTGGAGGCGCTGGGGTTCGGCAGTGTAGAGATCGGGACCGTTACGCCTAAGGGCCAGCCGGGCAACCCGCAGCCCAGATTATTCCGGTTGCCCGCTGACAAGGCCCTGATCAACCGGATGGGCTTTAATAATGACGGGGCTTCAGCTGTACGTCGCCGTCTGGAGCAGTGGCGCTCAAAAGAGGATCTCAACAACGGCTTTATAATAGGAGGTAATATCGGAAAGAACAAAGTGACGGAAAACGAAGACGCCTGGAAAGATTATGTAATCTGTTTTCAGGAACTCTTTGACACCGTGGATTATTTCACCGTCAACGTAAGCTCTCCTAATACACCGGGACTCAGGGCTTTACAGGATAAAGACGCACTCAGAAAAATCTTTTCAGAAATCCAGCAAATCAATCAGGGCAAAAGCACCCCTAAGGCTGTCTTATTAAAAATTGCCCCGGACCTTAATGAGCATCAGCTGGAAGATATTCTCTCTCTGGCAGCGGAGATCCATTTGAGCGGTATCGTGGCCACCAATACCACGATCTCCAGGGCGGCGCTCCGTACGCCTGGCCCGGCAGTGGAAGCCATAGGGGCAGGGGGCCTGAGCGGCCGTCCGGTTAAGCAAAAAGCGACCGCAGTTATGGATTTTCTGGTCAGACATCTGCCGGCCTCTACTGCTGTTATTGCTTCAGGGGGCATCTTCACACCTGATGACGCCGCATCCAGGCTGCAGGCCGGCGCCAGCCTCGTACAGGTCTGGACAGGCTTTATTTATGAGGGCCCAGCCATTGCCGGCAAAATTTGTAAACAGTTGTGCTAAAGTTTTAGGACTTCTCTTTTCTGCTTTGATCATGATTTCCTACCTTTGCGCAATTCCTAAAAAATATGAATCATACAATCTCATCCAACGAATCCATTCCCTCCGCAAAGAAAAAAATTATCGTATTGGGCAGCGGTCCCAATAGAATCGGACAAGGAATAGAATTTGACTATTGTTGTGTACATGGTCTGCTGGCCATTAAAGAAAGTGGTTATGAAGCCATTATGGTGAACTGTAATCCGGAAACCGTATCCACGGATTTTGACGTTGCCGACAAGCTTTATTTTGAACCCGTATTCTGGGAGCATCTTTGGGAAATCATTGAACTGGAACAACCTGAAGGGGTGATTGTACAGCTGGGCGGACAAACGGCACTTAAGCTGGCTAAGCGCCTGCACGAAAGAGGTATTCGCATTTTTGGGACTTCCTTTGACAATATGGATATCGCTGAGGATCGCGGCAGATTCAGTGACCTGCTCAAAGAACTGGAAATTCCCTATCCGCAGTATGGTACCGCTTTAAACGCAGAAGAGGCGATCGAAGTAGCGCAGAAAGTAGGATTCCCGGTACTGGTACGCCCGAGCTATGTCTTAGGTGGACAGCGCATGCGGATCGTACTCAATGATGAAGACCTGGAAAAAGCGGTGGTAAGCTTACTTAAACATATCCCTGATAATAAGATCCTGATCGACCATTTTCTGGATCGCTGCCAGGAAGCAGAGATCGATGGTATCTTCGACGGAGAAGATTTTCATGTCATGGGCGTGATGGAACATATCGAGCCGGCCGGCATCCACAGCGGCGACAGCAACGCCGTATTACCGGCCTTCAATCTCTCCCCGCTGGAAGTCACCACCATGGAACACTACGGTGAGAAGATCGCGCGCGCACTCGACATCCGCGGCCTGATCAATATACAGTTTGCAATCAAAGACGGTACTGTATATGTAATCGAGGCCAATCCCCGCGCCAGCCGCACGACACCTTTTATCGCCAAAGCCTATGGTGTACCTTTTCTGAACATCGCCACCAAAGTAATGCTGGGCGAGAAAAAACTCAAAGACTTCAAGATCGAGAAAAAACTGGAAGGCTTTGCTATTAAAGAGCCGGTATTCAGTTTCAATAAGTTCCCCAACGTCAGCAAGGAACTCGGGCCAGAGATGAAAAGCACAGGAGAAGCCATCCGTTTTATCAAGGATCTGAGAGACCCTTATTTCCGGAAATTATACAAGGAAAGAAGCATGCACCTGAGCAAATAGAAGCCAAACAAAAAAATAAAGGTATTTTTTACAAATGATTTTAATTTACCTGAACGTTTGGCATAGTATTTGAAAATAAAAAGAACAGAAAGCGAAATAAAAAGAAACAGAGAGTAGTGATAAAAACGCTCTGATTTCTCTAAATATATTTAAATTTTCTCATAAGCAGTTAGTTTTGGTTGCGGCCCCTATTTCCATAGGGGCTTATTTTTTATCTGCCCCGCCCCTGGAAATGGATGTCAGCCAGGATTGTCAACCGGAATAAAATAATCAGCTGCCTTTCCTAACACTTCAACGGCCCCAGAGAAGTATATACATATGTATTTTCATTTTGTGATAACAGGTAAGCTTTGAACCAGGCGCTTTCACAGGATGCGAAATAGGGATATGCTGCGTCCATGCAGGGTACAAATCCAGAAATTTCAGCAACACGGCAGGGCAAGCCTGACTTTTATTTAATTTCGCAGACATGGTTATCTTTCAGTAATATACCGCTGGATTAAACATTAAACCCTTTGATAATATTATATGCCCTCTATTTCCAGATCAGTCTTATACTTGACAGTTCTTTCCATTTTGCTGAATGCCGCTTATGGCACCCGGCTGGCAGCGCAGCCTTCTTCCCGTCCCGGCGCACATAAAAAAGAGCTGCCCTTTCTCAACAGTCATCTTCCGGCCGGAGTGCGGGCGCGGGATCTGGTGGGCCGAATGTCTGCTGACGAGAAAATCGGACAGCTTTCCACCTTATTTGGCTGGGAGATGTATCAAAAAGACAGCGGGACCGGCGCAGTCTCCCTCTCCGATAAGTTTAAAATGGCAATTGACTCCGGCCACATCGGTATGCTCTGGGGGACACTGAGGGCTGATCCATGGACCAGGAAAACACTGGAAAACGGCCTTCATCCCAGTGATGGCGTGTCTGTTACCAATCAGATGCAGGCTTATGCGATCCGTCACAGCAGATGGGGGATACCTTTACTGCTCGCAGAAGAATGTGCCCACGGTCTGATGGCTATTGGTACCACAGTCTATCCCACGGCCATCGGACAGGCCAGCACCTGGAACCCTGAACTGATACAAAAAATCGCCAGCAGTATTGCTGCTGAGACCCGGGTCATGGGCAGTCACGTTGCTTACGGCCCTATTTTAGACCTGGCAAGGGATCCGCGGTGGTCCAGGGTAGAAGAGACCTACGGGGAAGACACGTATCTGGTCACTAAGATGGGGACCCATTTTGTCAATGGCCTCCAGAATCACCATATCAACGGCAAAACAGCTGACAGCCTGCACGTCATCTCTACTCTAAAACACTTTGTGGCTTATGGCGTCCCCACAGGTGGTCACAATGGAGGTCCGGCCACAATAGGCAGCCGGATGCTCTATGCCGATTACTTACCGCCCTTTGAAGCAGCCGTCAAAAATGCAAATGCACTTTCTGTCATGACGGCTTATAATTCCATAGACGGGATCCCCTGCACAGCTAATACCGATCTCATCAAAAGGATCTTAAAAAAGAAATGGGGTTTCAAGGGATTCGTGGTGTCTGACCTGGGCAGCATCAGCGGCCTGCACACCGCGAGCCACGTCGCTGAAAACGACACTGCCGCTGCCGCGGCAGCCATAAATGCAGGTGTAGACAGTGACCTGGGAGGGTATGGCTATGGCAAATATCTAACAGCAGCTGTAAACGAAGGTCTGGTCAGCACGTCCACACTGGACAGTGCTGTTCAGGCCATACTTACGTTAAAATTTGCCATGGGATTGTTTGAAGACCCTTATAGATCAACCCGCGGGGTCAGCCTGGTTCATAATGTCCGGCACCAGGCGTTGAATCTGGAAGTGGCCAGAGAGTCCGTAGTCTTATTGAAAAGAACCAAACTGCCGCTTAAAAAGGATATTGGCTCCATTGCGGTGATCGGACCAAATGCTGATAACATCTATAACCAGTTGGGAGATTACACCGCACCGCAAGATCCGGCAACAGTAACGACCGTACTGGAAGGCATTCGGCAGATCGCGGGTAAAAATACCATCGTGCGCTATGCCAGGGGGTGTGGCGTCAGAGACACGTCCGCCGCCGGTTTTGGTGAGGCAATAAATATTGCCAAAAAATCTGATGCAGTGGTAGTGGTTCTGGGAGGCTCCAGTGCCCGAGACTTTAAAACAAGATATAAATCCACAGGAGCCGCCGTTACAAACGCAGGCACTGTCAGCGATATGGAAAACGGAGAGGGTAATGACCGAAGCACACTTCAACTGCTGGGCCGGCAATCCGAACTTTTAGCTCAGCTGGCAGCCACCGGTAAGCCTGTTATATTAATACTCATCAATGGCCGGCCGGTTGCGATGGAAAAGGAAGCCTCCTTGGCCGGAGATATTCTGGAAGCCTGGTATCCGGGAGCGGAGGGAGGCAGGGCGATCGCAGAGATTTTATTTGCAGACGTAACCCCCACCGGCCGTCTACCTGTTACCATACCTAAATCCGTAGGGCAGCTCCCTGTTTACTATAGTCAGCCAAAAGATGCAGGCGGTCATTATGTTGAAAACGACGGGCAGCCACTGTACCCATTTGGCTTCGGACTCAGCTATTCGGAGTTCACTTATAGCGACCTGCAGATCAAAAAGTCAGAAAATGGAGGTGAGCTGAAGATCGACATTTCTTTTAAAGTCACCAATACGGGCAAAACAACTTCCGGAGACGTGCAGCAGTTGTATCTGACAGACGAGACCAGTTCAGTAACAACCCCCGTACGTCGGCTGGTTGGTTTCAGTCGCTGTCATTTAGCTCCCGGCGCCTCAGCCGTACAGTCCATTCGACTGGAAAAAAGCCAGTTAAGTCTATGGAACAAACAAGGGCAGCAGGTCATAGAACCCGGGAGGTTCCGGGTGGAGCTGGCAAAGTATGCCGGCGATCCGGATGCCATAAAAGGCAGTTTTAAAGTGCTTCAAACCCATTACCTGTCCTCTGACATGGCTACTGCAGGTAATTAACCATACAACTATAACTCAAATTGTAAAAAAAGCGTTATTTTGCACAAATACAACCTTTTTAGTAAAACTAAAACCATGAAAAAAACTCACTTATGCTTAGGGCTCTGCCTGACGCTTGCCGCTTCGCTACTTACTGCCTCACATGCCGATGCACAGATATTTAAGAAACTAAAAGACAAAGTATCCGATAAGATAGAAAGTAAAGTAGACAAAGTGCTGGACGGCGACCTTTCCAAAAAAACGGACGCCGGTAAAACAGAAAATCAAGCAGGTACAATAGCGGCAACCATTGGCCTGGACGGCCCTTATAATTTTATCGCGGGTACGGATTCTGTTTATTTTGATAATTTCTCCCAGGAGACAGCTGGCGATATGGCCAGCCACTGGAAGTCCAACGGCAGCGGTTCGATCGGCACTGCTGACCAGTTTGCCGGCAACTGGCTTTTTTTAAAGGAATTTACCTCCTATAAACTCAAAAGCGATACGCCGCTGCCTGAAAACTTCACTATTGAATTTGACATTGTCACCTTAAGTAAAGATGAGGCCAGGGACTTAAATAGTGTCTCCTTTGGCTTTGCACACAACAACGCCATCAGCAGCTATATCGGAGATGCCTATAATGAAGGCGCCATCACACAGACAGAGATCCATTACTGGAATAAAGAAATTATCACCTCCAGTAGCGATAATAAAAAATACAACACCATTAAATATCCGCTGGAAGAATATGCCATTGGGAAAATGCATGTTTCAGTAACGGTAAAAGGTTTACACATGCAGGTATATCTGGATAAACATAAAGTCCTGGATACCGATATGTTCGAAAGAAATCCGGAGAAAAAATATTTTTACATCAGTACGAGCACCCGTTTGGATAACGGCGCCAGGATCGGTGTAGGGAACTTTAAAATTGCTGGCCTCTAACGATTATAAAAACCCGTATCAGTCTGCCTGGGGTATAAAACGGGCGGTTATTCATAAAAATGCTATGAATAGCCGCCCGTTAATATTTAGCTATTTTCTCTGGAACGTTCCGGCTAATAATTGATCAGCTGTTCCTCAATGGTTTCCGGAATTTCCCGCCACTGGTATTGCTGATTGCGTAACTGTGGTTCAAATCCAGCGGCACGAATGGCTTCCTGAATCGTCTTATAAGTAAAACGATGCGGAGCCCCTGCAGCACTGACCACATTCTCTTCGATCATAATACTGCCAAAATCATTGGCCCCGCCATGCAAACACACTTGTGCAGTGGCCTTGCCCACAGTCAGCCAGCTCGCCTGGATATTTTTAATATTGGGCAGCATGATCCTGGAAAGGGCGATCATCCGAATATACTCATCGGCGGTTGTTAAGTTATGTACACCACGGATTCTGGTAAGCAGTGTATCCACATCCTGGAAAGTCCAGGGGATAAAAGCTAAAAACCCATGGGCGTCGGCTGGCTTCTGGGCCTGTACTTCCCGTATTTTAACCAGATGAATAAACCGCTCTTCAATGGTCTCGACATGACCGAACATCATGGTCGCACTGGTGGTTATATGCAACTGGTGCGCCTGACGCATAATTTCCAGCCATTCCTCTGACCCGCATTTGCCTTTGCTGATCAGCCGCCGGACCCGGTCAATCAGGATCTCAGCGCCGGCTCCAGGCAAAGAGTCCATACCCGCTTTCTTCAATGCCGCCAGTACATCCCGGTGGCTCATGCCTTCCAGTTTACAGATATGCGCTACCTCAGGGGGACCCAGGGTGTGAAGTTTGATCTGAGGGAATTCGGCCTTGATCGCGCTGAAGGTATCTACATAGAACTGCAAGCCCAGATCGGGATGATGACCTCCCTGTAAAAGCAACTGATCTCCGCCCAGCCTCAGGGTTTCGGTGATTTTCTTTCTATAAGTGGGCATATCAGTGATATACGCATCTTTATGCCCGGGTACCCGGAAAAAATTACAGAATTTACAATTGGCGATACAGACATTGGTCGTATTGACATTACGGTCGATCTGCCAGGTAACTTTGCCGTGGGGGACCTGTTTTTTGCGCAGGGTATCTGCCACCTGCATCAGTTCTGCCAGCGGCGCATGATGATAAAGAAAAACGCCCTCCTCGACACTCAGATCTTCCAAATTCAGCGCCTTCTCATATAATTTAGTTAACTCCATATCAAATTTTAATAGGCACCAAAGTTACAACCTTTAGCACTATTCACCATTTTAAAAAAAGCCAAATTCCCTGTGGTTTAGTTACTTTTGTACTATGGCAAGCACGACAACACCACTGGCAGAGCGTATGCGCCCCTCCACGCTAAAAGACCTCGTGGGTCAGACACATCTGACCCGGGAAAATTCTATACTGCAAAAGGCAATAGAAAGCGGGCGGGTTCCATCGATGATACTATGGGGGCCTCCAGGTGTGGGCAAAACCACCATTGCCCACATTATAGCAGAGTCGGTTCAGGCGCCTTTTTATGAACTGAGTGCGATCAGCAGCGGCGTCAAAGATATAAGAGAGGTGTTGGAAATGGCAAAAAAGCAGACAGGCGCCATCTTATTCATCGATGAGATCCACCGCTTTAACAAAGGTCAGCAAGATGCCCTGCTAGGTGCAGTGGAAAAAGGCACTATCACATTAATTGGCGCTACTACTGAAAACCCTTCCTTTGAAGTGAATGCCGCGCTGCTTAGCAGATGCCAGGTTTATAACCTTAAATCTCTGGATAAAAATGAATTAAGAGAGCTGCTTGAACTTTCACTTAAAAAAGATAGCTGGTTATCCGGTCTTAATATTGAACTAAAAGATGTGGAAGCGCTGATCCGCATCTCGGGTGGGGATGGCCGGAAAATCCTGAACCTTCTGGAGCTTACTGTCCAAAACCAGCTTAACCTGGGGCAAAAAAAGATAGTGATTACCGATGAAGCCGTTTTGCAGGTAGCCCATCAAAAGGTCGCGCTTTATGATAAAAAAGGAGAACAACATTATGATATCATCTCTGCATTTATCAAAAGCATGCGGGGCAGCGATCCCAATGCGGCGGTCTATTGGCTGGCCCGTATGATAGAAGGAGGGGAGGACGTAAAATTCATTGCCCGCCGCCTGGTGATCTTCGCCAGTGAAGATATCGGCAATGCCAATCCCAATGCCCTGCTTCTGGCGACCTCTACTTTTGACGCGGTCCACAAGATTGGTTATCCTGAATCCAGGATCATATTATCTCAGTGTGTGACGTATCTGGCCAGCTGTCCGAAAAGTAATGCAAGCTATCTGGCTATTGGTCAGGCGCAGCGCACCGTCCAACAAACGGGCGATCTGCCTGTTCCGCTTCATTTGCGCAATGCGCCGACAAAACTCATGAAATCAATGGGGTACGGCAAGGACTACCAATATGCCCATGACTATGAAAATAGTTTCTCCGGGCAGGAATACCTTCCTGATGAAATTGCCGGCACAAGGTTCTATGATCCCGGTCCGACACCCAGAGAAAATGAGCTGCGAAAATACCTGAAGGAGCGATGGAAAGAGAAATATAAATATTAATTAAAAGTCCGCGACTCAACCACAACGCTTTTAGCCGCTCCAATATAAATGTCTGGAAACCGGTTTACTTGCTAAGCCCAAAAAGCCCGTCTAAATAATCTTCTTTAAACTCAATATAAGTGGGGCTGTCTCCGGCAGCCGTCACGGCTGAGATATCGCAGGCGAAAAGGTCCTCCACCAGCCGGAGCATCTCCGGCTGGGTTAAAAACTTGCCCGCCTTGACAGCCTGTTGCCTGGCCATGCAGCGGATAATCTTTTCCTTTTTGGAAAAGCGAATTTCGCTATTGAAATGTTTGAATTGTTCCAGTAGTAATTCAATGGCACGACCTTCTCCGCCACTGGGCATATCTGCCGGCACGGCGATCACTGCATATTTCTGCTGTTCATCCTTATCGATATAGTAGCCTAGAGTCTGGATCGTATCTTTTAATTCCTCCAGCAAGACACCGTCTGCAGGAGAAATATGCAATTCACTGGGTATTAATAGTTTCTGAGAAGCACCTGAACTTTTATGCAGCTTGCGGCTGAACTGCTCATAAAGGATTCTTTCATGCGCAAGCTGCTGATGAACCAGGACATAACCTCTTGTCGTGGGCGCAATGATATAGGTCTGCTGAATCTGTAAAAGCAGTGCGCCTTCCTGTAGTTCGACAATCTTTCTGGCCCTTTGAGCTCCTAAACCAAGTCCTGCTCCGCTGCCCGCCAGGGCAAAATAATCCAGACTGGCATCACTGACAGATCCATAGTCCAGGCCGGTATGATCTTCTGAGTTGTCTTCAGAACTTTCTACATCCATGCCGGTCGAAGGCAGATCGGTAGGTAAGGAGTAAAAGCCATCCGGATCTTCAGGCAGCCTGTAACCACCTTCTGCCTGATCAAGCTTCAGACCTGGTATAGGATAATTTTCATTAACATGATCAGCGCTGCCATCTGCATGGTCCCCTTTCCGGTCCGGGTCGTGCTCGGGATCAGATTTTAGAAAAGCAGCAATTCTTTTAGCCTCGGTATCCAAAGGCCCGGCATCTGTATGTGCAGTTTCTTTGGGGCTGCCAGCTTCCGGCGTAAAAAAGTCTTTCCAGTTCTTTAGTGACCCCTTGTCAGAGCCATCTATAAAATGTGCCTGATTTTTCTGTGTAAAGGTCTTATATAAATCGCTGGATGAGGCCGCTTCTTTATGCGCATCATTAAAAGGTTTGTTTATCGCATCCAGCTGCTGGATCTCCGGATTCAGAGAGAAATCCAGGGAAGGCGCCACGCTGGACTGCACCAGAGAATGCTTAATAGCTGCTCGCACAAATGCATAGATGATCTTCTCGTCCTCAAATTTAATTTCCTGCTTGGTCGGATGAACGTTGATATCTACCTGGTTAGGATCGATATCAATAAAAAGTACATATAAAGGATAGTTTTCTTTGGGAATCAGTTCATTAAAAGCATTTGTAACAGCATGATTCAGATAAGCGCTTTTAATAAACCTGTTGTTAACGAAGAAGTATTGATCCCCCCTGGTCTTTTTGGAGACCTCTGGCTTGCCTATAAAACCGTGGATATTGATATAGTCCGTTTGGTCATTGACGTTAACCAGCTGTGATTTTAAATTGCTTCCCAGTAGCTGGACCACCCGGGCCTTTAAAGGGCCTGCGTCTAGGTGGAACATTTCCTGGCCACCACTGGTCAGAGAAAAGAAAATATCCGGAAAAGCGAGCGCCACCCTGGTAAATTCCTCAATGATATGGCGAAGTTCTGCCGCATTGCTCTTCAGAAAATTTCTCCGGGCGGGTACATTGAAAAACAGATTTTTCATTGCAAAACTGGTTCCCTGGGCTGTCCCGCAGGGTTCTTGTTTTGTAATAGCGCTATGGGAGGCTTCTATACATACACCGAGCTCCTGACCGGCCTGCCGGGTCTTGATTTCCACTTCAGCGACTGCTGCAATGGAAGCCAGCGCCTCGCCTCTGAACCCCATGGTCCTGATCTCAAACAGATCTTCAATTTTCTGGATCTTACTTGTCGCATGACGCTGTAAAGATAAAACAGCATCCGTTTCACTCATGCCCTTGCCGTTATCAATCACCTGCACCAGCGCCTTACCCGCATCCTGGATCACCAGGTGGACCTGGGTGGCTCCTGCATCTATTGCGTTCTCCATTAACTCCTTTACTGCACTGGCCGGCCGCTGAATCACCTCGCCTGCGGCGATCTGATTGGCTATATTGTCCGGCAATTTCCTGATAATATCCACGTAATTCTTTGTTTTCTAAATTTTATAAAACAGACGACGAAGTTAATCTAAATCCTCAAATATTTTGCCTGATTCCCTTAATAACTGCGCCAACTGGGTTTTCAAAATTCAATAATAACCTTTATTTTTGCGCATTAATTAAATATTATGGGTAGAATTTTTGAAGTCAGAAAGGCCACTATGTTTGCCAGGTGGGATAAGATGTCTAAGCAATTTACACGTATAGGCAAAGAAATCAATATCGCTGTAAAAGCAGGCGGTGGTAACCCCGAAACAAATGCTGCACTCAGACGCTGTATGCAGAACGCCAAAAGCGTTAATATGCCTAAAGACAGGGTAGAAGCTGCTATAAAAAAAGCATTAGGGAATGATACAGAAAACTACGAAGAACATCTTTATGAAGGATATGCCCCTCATGGTGTCGCTATTCTGGTAGAAACAGCTACGAATAACAATACCAGAACAGTAGCCAATGTCCGTTCTCACTTTAACAAGGGAGGTGGCTCACTGGGTACCAATGGTTCTGTAAGCTTTCAGTTTAAGAAAATGGGGGTTTTCAAATTAAATCCCGAAGGGTTGGATCCGGATGAATTAGAGTTAGAGCTCATTGATGCCGGATTGGAAGAAATGGGGGACTCTGTAGACGATCATGAAAACCCGATCCTGGTATTACGTTGTGCGTTCGTTGACTTCGGGAACCTGCAAAAAGGACTGGAGGACAAAAACATTATACCTTTAAGCGCTGAGACGGAATGGATTCCCACGGTAACCGTTCCGGTGACAGATGAACAGGCAGAAGATATCAGTAAACTTATTGACAGGCTGGAACAGGACGATGATGTCAATAAGGTATTCCATAATATGGGTTAGCTAGAGGCTGCCTGCCTTCAGCGTTATTTACTTTACACAGGCAGCACTCTGTTATATTATAAAAGAGGGGCAGGTGTTTTTTAATCTGTTGCATTAAAAAACACCTGCCCCTCTTTTTATCTGTTATTCTCATTTTGGCTGTTTTCTCAGAATCTGCCGAAGTGTCTTTGCCTTACCATCGATTTTATGCCCCAGTGGGAGTCCAAGAAGCTTCGCGACCAGTGGATAGACTGCTACATTGGGAAAATTAGCGATCTTCAGGTGTTCTTTAAAATCAGGCCCCCAGGCGTAAAATGTGGCCTGCATATCTTGCAGACGATTATCAAATCCATGCGCTCCCAGCACCTTTTTAGGGCCGAATTGAAATGAGTAGGGGGGATAGGGTACTAACAAAATATCACCGATTCTGCCATTTGTATCATCTTTGGTTCTGTAATGCCAGCTGCGCGGCGTTTTACTGGCTTTATATACCTTATAATGATCTGTATTGGCTTTTAAATCTTTATAGAGTTTGGCTAAACTTTTCTTCCCTGTCTTGTCTCTGGCATATATATGCACGAGTGCACTTCCCCCCCGGACCAGGTAGTGGGTAGTATCCAGATCAGGCATGGTGATGTATTTACCGGGGTCCAGATTGGCGAACCCGTGATCGGACAATACAATAAAGTTAATGGGAAGGCCTGTGGTCATTAAGCTGTCATAAAGCTGCTCTATGCTGTTATCAACAAATTTGACAGCCGCCTGCGTCTCTGGGGCATCCACCCCATGAAGATGCTCCATGTGGTCGACTTCCGGAAAATAAAAGGTGATCAGATGAGGCCTGCTGGCATCAGGCAGCTCCAGCCAGCTTTTAACACGCTTTATCCTCTGTTCTATAGGTATTTTTTCGTTGTAATTATAATAATAGGTCGGCCGGACGCTGTCAATGGCCGCTTCCGATCCTACCCAATAAAAACTGGCAGTAAGCATACCGGCCTTTTCTGCCAGCACCCATAACGGTTCGCCGCCATACCAGCTGCCGTCGCCGACAGCGTTCCTGTCACTCACCTTATAGCTGGCTTTCCTATGAGGGTCATAAAAATAATTATCCACCAACCCGTGGTGAGCGGGATAAAGCCCTGTTATAATGGCATAATGATTCGGAAAAGTAAGGCTGGGGTAACTGGGGCGCATGGAACTTGCCTGCACACCTTCTGCACGCATTTTTTGAAGGAAGCTGGCGTTATATTTATCGGCCAGATCCCAGCGGAAGCCGTCTATAGAGATCATCACCACATAAGGCTTGCCCTGCTGATCAACTGAATTTGTCCTGCCCGCTGTCAGCTGCAGCGTTGTATCCTGTGCCAGCGTCCATAACGGGAGGGTCGCTAAGCAGAATGCCAATAAGACAGCCTTGCTAACGCTTCGATAAAATGCTTGTGAGGCTTTCATACAATAATTCTTTTAAACAGGCCATAAATAATACCTGGCAAAGGTCCGGCAATTATAAGATACCGCAAATTAAATTATAGCCATCAGTCACCTGATACTACCAGAAAGTGGTATTTTTACCCGCTGCTTCGGCAGCAATAACCACTATTAATTTTTAATCAGGTTCTGCATGAAGGGGATGATCAGGATTTTACAAACTATATACACCGTTTATGCCATAGTTATGTTTTTGCTTCTGATGCTCTTTGTTATTCCTTTTGCGCTTATCGCAGCCCTTTTGGATAACAGAACAGGAGGGATACTGATCTACGGCGCCTGTAAGATCTGGGCCATCATCTGGTATATACTATTAGGTTTTAATTATAAGGAAATATACCAGGGGACACATGACAAAAAAAAGTCTTATATATTTGTGGCCAATCACAGTTCTTACCTGGACATACCTCAGCTGATGCGCTCGATGCACCAGCCAGTCCGAGTGCTGGGGAAAGCAGAACTCTCCAAAGTACCGCTGTTTGGCATTATCTACAGAGCAGCAGTCGTCTCTGTCAACAGAAGCTCTGTGCAAAGCAAGGTGGCCAGTATGCTGCGCTTAAGAAAGGTGCTTCAGGAAGGAATTTCTATTTTCATTTTCCCCGAAGGTGGCTTTAATGAAACGGCCCAGCCGCTGGCCCGTTTTTATGATGGAGCCTTTAAGATGGCTATTGAAACAGGCACCCCCATAAAACCTATTTTATTTCTGGATACGGCTGACCGGATCCCTCCCCAAAGTCTTTTCACCATGAGACCCGGTCAGTGCCGCACGCTTTACTTACCAGAAATCGCTGTAGCCGGTTACGACCTGAAGCAAGTGGCTGCTCTAAAAGAAAAAGTTTTCACAGAAATGGAAAAAGCTTTGATCAATTCTAAAAAATAATCGTATCTTGTTAGCTGCATTTATAACGGCTTAAATTGGATTCATTTTTAAACATAACAGAGACCAAAAACACCATAAAATGCCAGCGCTATTATATATATGGAACCCTAACGAAAGCCAGGCACACACATGGACTCTGTTGGTACAAAAAGACATTCATGATTGCCCTATGCAAATAAGAAGATGCAGAACAGCCAAAGTGAGAGAGTGCCAAAGATGTAATTCTGCCTCCGGATTTTATTAATACATGTTTTTATTGATTTTTTATCAAAAGCCAATGAATGGCATGGCCTGTTTGACCCTAAACACTATGGTAAACGGACGTGGTTAGTGTCGACGCCGGTAAAATTTATTACTATAAGCCGTCACGCATCAAATAGGTATGAGAATTGCATAGTGATCGGCGAAGCGGCTGTTAGGTTTAAGAGCATAAACTGACGGGACCGGTCCCTGTCGTTAATGCTGCAGTAAGTGCAAAAAAGATTGAAAATTTTCAGGCTGTAAATTTTGCATAAGCAAAATTTATACTTTGACAAAAAAATAGCGTAAGATCAGATAAAAACCCCGTGGGATAAGGGAAAAAACGAATTTACCAATAATTTATTTGGAAGAAATTTAATTAATATTCTATGCACAAAAAAATTAAAAATAAAAACTTTTTTTTTCAACATTATTGTCCCACTTTCGTACACAATTACGGGAATATTATACGATGATTGTGCAGGAATTTCTGTAATCTTCTACCCCTTAAAATTGGTAATAACATATAAATACTTTTAGGCAACTATGAATAAAACGGCAGAATCTGTTTGGGCGAACTGTCTTGATATTATCAAGGATATTGTCGAATGGCAGCACTTTAAAACTTGGTTTGAGCCGATTGTTCCTATTGAGCTTAAGGGGAATATTTTATTGATTCAGGTACCCAGCAATTTCTTCTATGAATATTTAGAACAACATTATGTGACTTTACTGGCTAAAACGCTGAAAAGACAACTAGGGAAAGAAGCAAAACTGGAATACCGCATTATGATCGATAGCGGAAATACGAACGGAAGAGGACATATGGACCTTGCCTCTACGCACACTAAATCTGACGTGTCCAATACCCTGGAACTGCCTATGCGGATCAACCGTAACAGTGACCTGAATCCATTTGCTATTCCCGGTATTAAAAAAATGCAGATCGATCCTCAATTGAATAGCGAGGATACCTTCGATAAGTTTGTGGAAGGCGATTGCAACAGAGTAGCCAGAAGAGCCGGCAAGACTGTTGCTGAAAAGCCAGGAAACAATTCATTTAATCCGTTATTTATCTATGGCGGCTCTGGGTTAGGTAAGACCCATCTATTACATGCCATCGGCAATGAAGTTAAAAGACTGCATCATAATAAAGTAGTCTTATATGTGAGTAGTGAAAAGTTCATTAATCAGTTCCAGTACCATAGCCGTAATAATCAAATTAATGATTTTATTAATTTCTACCAACTCGTGGATGTACTGATGATTGATGATGTGCAATTCTTTAACAGGGCTGAAAAGAGCCAGGATGCTTTTTTTGCCATCTTCAACCATCTTCAGCAAAGCGGCAAACAGCTGATTCTTACATCTGATAAATCACCTAAAGACCTGGACGGATTACAGGACAGGTTACTGAGCCGTTTCCGCTGGGGACTGAGTGCCGATATTCAGGTACCGGATTATGAGACCAGAATTGAAATCTTTGAACAGAAAATGCGTGATGAAGGTCTTGTTATGTCACCCGAAGTGGTTAAATATGTGGCCTATAATATCAACACCAATGTTCGGGAGCTAAGAGGCGCCTTAATCTCATTATTAGCACAGTCCTCTTTGAATAAAAGAGAAATTGATATTGATCTGGCTAAGAGAGTCCTTAGGAATATTATTAAAACCAGCAATAAAGAAGTCACTATTGACACAATTCAACGCCTGGTCTGTGAATATTTTGATGTACCCTATAACAGGCTGCTGGAGAAAACCAGGAAAAGAGAAATTGTACAGGCCAGACAGATCACGATGTATCTGTCCAAGAACTTTACCAAGAACTCACTGAAAACGATAGGAGAGCATTTTGGAGGAAGGGACCATACAACTGTCATTCATAGCTGTCAGACGGTTAAAGACTTGATGGATACCGATAGTATCTTTAAGGAAAATGTCCTCGAATTGACACAGAAGGTTCAGTTGGCTTCAATGTAAAAATTTACCGAATAAAATTTGGAAATAAGGTTACCACGAATTACTTTTGCCTCCCATTCAACGAGTGGGAATTTCAGCAGAACCGGTGAGGTGGATGAGTGGCTGAAATCAGTAGTTTGCTAAACTGCCGTACGGGTTAAACTGTACCGCGGGTTCGAATCCCGCCCTCACCGCGAAAGGCATTGATAATCAATGCCTTTTTTTATTTATGCCCAATTTATGGGAATTCATAAGATTAAACTATCGAACTAACTTTTTGGCGGATTGGTTATGGCACATGGAGTACGGGAAACGTAATTAAAGCCATGACTCAGGAGTATCTGAAACATCATAGAGGCGGTCCAAACAGGGCAATGGAATTTTGTTTTGGATTATTTTAAAGGAGCATTAGCTCAAACTACTTAATTGGATTTAGCAAACGCTTCCTCATTTCTCATACAGCACCTAAAGTTTCGACCACTCATAACAATATTTACAAAAGGAAACTTCACTTCCAGCCTATTATTAATTCAATTAATAAAGAAATTAATGTCATATTGCAATTTGAGCAATTCTAAGGATAAGTGTTCAAAAGGAATGGCTTTATAAAGAATTCCTAAATTTGTTTGGTTTAAGTGCTCCTCTAGGAGATTGTCGTAAAAAGAGATTTACAACTATTACGGATCAACGCAAAAACTTGGGGAAAGGGCATAAATTTTTAAATTTGTCGAATATTTAAAAATCATATGCAAGACAGCTACCTAGCACTTATAAAATTTATTCTCCCTACTTATATATTGGATC